>VFSW01006724.1_pt1 | contig 16842 bp, 15 predicted proteins | sample 5358111 | NCBI WGS metagenome assembly VFSW01 (sample SAMN11554181, study PRJNA540505) | mine drainage metagenome | isolation source: sediment from site ElyBrook_90M | place: USA: Ely Copper Mine, Vershire, VT | collected 2017
CCCGAGTGGCATTCTTGCGTAAGTTATTTGGTTTGTTTTGCTTACAGATATGTACTGGCTGTAGATATTTCATTTCATTGAAGTTACTGCTAAATATCTCATTCTGATTGAGTTGATGGAGCTTCCAGAGCCTGAGCGGGAGAGCAGTTCTCCTCCAGAAACTGGGCGAGAAGAGATTTTGGACGCTCCGACTGCGATGGGACTCCGTTGTTCTCGCCGGGAGCGGCGAGGAGCTGGCCGTGCCGGTTGCGGACGATGCGGCGGACGACGGTGGAGCGCTCCTCCTCTGAGGTGGCGGCGGGAGAGATGGAGCGGACGTTGTAGCTGGCAATCTGTAGGGTGTACAGGAGAACGCGCGCTTGTTCGGGTTCGATCTGTCCAGCGGCGAGAGCGGTAAAGAGCAGAGAGAGCGCGAGCTGGACCGAGTCTGCGTCCTCCAGCGGGGGGAAGTTGAGGGCCGGGGGAGGGTCGTATTGAGCCAGCGACTGGCCGTTTTGCAGCAGGTACTGCACGGTTTCAGGGCGCAGGGGCAGTGTCCTGGCCGCCGATGCGGCCCGACGTCCGCCGTGCAGCGCGCGATGGAAGAAGCAGAAGGCGCTGGAGCCGATGGCAAATGCCTGACAGCGGTGGCCGTTGGTCTTGATATGGCGACAGATGGGGATATTGCGAGCCTCGGTGTTCATGGATCTCCTTTTTGGTGCGTTAAATGCGAAGGGCCGCAGGTTGCGTTCGCGCGTGGCGGACGACTTGCGGCCCTTCCTCTTTTTAATCTCTACTTCTATTTTACCGGATGGAGAGTAACTGCCATGCCAACTATTTTTTGTGGGAAGTGGTTTGTTTGGTTGTTGTTACGGGGATTTTTCGGAAGTGAGGGGTTGACATGCGGATTTGCTGGGGTTTCGGGGGAAAGAAATTGCGGCGGGTTGAGACTGGGGGTGGTCTGTGGTCTCCCACCCTTCGCGTGGTCTCCCACCCTTTGCTAGTAGAAAGAAGCGAAGGATGGGGCACCCACTTTTGGGGGGAGGAGCGAGATTGCAAAGACTTAGGGTGTGCCTATTTCCCTTTACCTGAGGCCCAACGATGGCTTAGTCTGCGTCTATGGACTATTCGCGGATCATCACGATGGAGCCGGGCAAGCGGAGCGGCAAGCCGTGCATCCGCGGACTGCGCATGACCGTGGGCGATGTGCTCGGATACCTGGCGTCGGGGATGACGCACGCGGAGATACTGCGCGATTTTCCCTACCTGACGGAAGAGGACATCCGCGCGTGCCTTGCGTTCGCGGCCGACCGTGAGCGGAAGTCGGAGACTGTGGCGGCGTGAAGCAACTGTTCGACGCGGGAGATTGAAGCGCAGTTGCGGTTCGAGCACGAGATGGTGCGGGCTTTCATCTAGAAAGATGAGGAGACATGCCTGCTGCTTGGACGAGGGTAGGTAGACCCACCCTTCGCTAGAAAGAAGCGAAGGATGGGGCACCCACTTTTGGGGGGAGGAGCAAGATTGCAAAGACTTAGGGTGTGCCAACGGCCTCGAAGGTAATACGCAACCGCGAGCGAGTGGCTTTGGCAAAGCGCTGTAGCGTACGAGTGGATGGCAACACTTTTCCACCTTCAAGACGCGCGACCACGGCCTGGGTCGTTCCCATTGCGCGGGCTACTTGCTCCTGCGTCATGTCGGCCTCGCTGCGGGCCTGGATCAGAGAAGACGCCAATGCAAACTCGCCTTCGAGGGAGTCGTATGCAGCAGCGTATTCAGGGTCCTTCTTCCACTGCGCGAAGGACTCGTTTACGGGGATGAACTTGCGCTTCATTGAACCTCCTTTGCCCGTTTGAGGGCGATTTCGATCTCGCGCCGTGGCGTCTTCTGCGTTTTCTTCACGAAGACATGGACCACGACGATGCGTTTTCCGACTGCGGTGACATACGCGGCGCGAGCGATTCCGCTTCAGCCCTTCATCCGCATCTCCCAGAGCAGGCCTTCGAGGTGTTTGACGTATGGCTCGCGGACACGCTCCAGGCCATGGGACTGGAGCAGTTCCACGATGCGCTGGAAGCTGGCGCGAATATCGAGAGGAAGTGCATCGAGCGATGACTGCACATCCTGGTCGAGGAACTCTACCGACCATGACATGGTTTGATTATACCATTTTTGCGATATTGAGTGTGCTGGAATCGAAGAGAGATCGTTCGGCACGGCCCGGCTTGCTCCGTCATGTTCTCATGCGCGGGTTGGCGAGGGTGTATGCCATATCCGTGAGCAGGTTGACCGCGACGTAGGTCAGCCCGATGGCCAGGATGCAGCCCTGCACGAGAGCATAGTCTCGGTTGGAGATGGCCGACAGCGTGAGTCGCCCGATGCCTGGCCAACTGAAGACCGTCTCGGTGACGATGGCCCCCGAGAGCAGGCTGCCGAACTGTAGCCCGACCACCGTCAGCACTGGGACCAGCGCATTGCGCAGCGCGTGACGGTAGACGACCGCATGCTCGCTCAACCCCTTGGCCCGCGCCGTGCGGATGTAATCCTGGCCCAGCTCTTCCAGCATTGCGGTGCGGACCATGCGGGTGAGCACACCGGCCAGGCCGCTGCCCAGTGTAATGGCTGGGAGCAGCAGATAGAGCCAGAAGCGCGGGCCGAAGACTGGCCCCGTCCCCGCGCCCGAGACGGGCAGCCATCCCAGTTGAATGGAGAAGATCAGAATCAGGATTGGGCCGAGCGCGAAGTTCGGAAAGGAAAGCCCGCCCAGGCTCAGCACGCCCAGCACGCGGTCTGTCCAGCGCCCGCGATGCAGCGCGGAGGCCACGCCAGCGGGGACCGAGATGGCAATCCCAATCAGCAGCGCCGCCAGGGTCAGCGCCAGCGTGTACGGGTAGCGCTGTGCGACAAGGTGCGTCACCGAATCGTGCAGGCGCAACGACTCGCCGAGGTTGGCATGGAGCACGCCGCCCCAGTAGCGCAGATACTGGGTGCGCAAGGGCGCATCGAGGCCGTAGGCATGGCGCAACTGCGAGACGTCGGATGCGGTTGCGCCTTCGCCCAACATCTGGACGATGGGGTCTCCGGGGACGAGATGGACCAGCAGAAAGACTACCGAGACCACCACCCAGAGCACAGGCAGCGTAATCAGAATGCGGCGCACGGGTTTGGCAAGAGTGGTCAAGACTGGTTGTGGGTTGCGGGTTGTCGGTTGTCGGTTGCTGTTTCAGGCGGAACCGTCTCGACCAGTACGCGGGCGATGCGTCGCCCATCCATCTCGACGACGGTATAGCGGCGGTCGGCATGGGCCACGCTCTCGCCCGCCACTGGCAGATGGCCGAGCTGCGCCAGGAGAAATCCCGCCAGGGTCTCTACTCCAGGCTCGCGGGGAAACATCCAGTGGAGTTGCGTTCCCAGATCGCGCAGGGTGGTACTGCCGTCCAGGGACATGACTCCGGCGGCATTGAAGTCGGTGGTCTTTCCCGCAATGTCGAACTCGTCCTCCAGCTCGCCGACGACCTGCTCGAGCACGTCCTCGCCGGTGACAATCCCGACGGTTGAGCCGAACTCATCGACCACGACGGCGATCTGTCTGCGTCTCTGCTGAAACTCCTGCAACAGCTCGACTGCGAGCTTCGTCTCCGGCACCACAAACACATCGCGCATGACCTGGCGCAGCGTCAGAGCGGCGTCCACCGCGCCGCCCAGTCCGAGGGCGACCGCGCGAAAGTGCATGAGGCGGGCAATGTCCTTGGCATAGACGACGCCGACGATGCGGTCGGGGTCGGGCATCGCTCCCGGCGCTGCGTCGCTGGCCGCCTCGTACACGGGCACGCGGGAGTGTTCCTCTTCCACAATGCGCGCGCTGGCGCGTTCGATGGGTGTATCCGCGGGCAGGGAAAAGATCTTGCCCCGCGGAGTCATGATCTCGCGCACGGTGACATGGTTCAGCTCGATGGCACGATGAATGATCTCCTCCTGGAAGAGAGGGAGAAGCCCCATGCGCCGGGTTGCGGTGGCGATCATCTTCAGCTCTTCGGGGGAATGCACCTGTCCTTCGCCGTGGAGCGGGGCGCGAAAAAGCCGCAGCACCACGGTTGCCGACCAGTTCATCCAGCGCACCGCGGGCCGAGTCATGCGGATGAAGACGTCCATCGGGCCGGAGACGGCCAGCGCAATGCGCTCGGCGCGTTGCAGGGCCAGCGACTTCGGCACCAGCTCGCCCAGCAGCACCTCGAAGTAAGTGATTGCCGCAAAGGCAATGGCAATGGCAATGGTGTGTGCGTAGAGAACCGCGTGCGGCGGCAGCACGTTCAGCCAATGCGCTGCGGCAGCCAGCAACATTCCGGCTACGGCCGGCTCGCCGACCCAGCCCAGCGCGAGCGAAGCCAGCGTCACGCCAAACTGCACCGCGGGCAGGAAATCGTCGATATTGCGCTTGAGTTGCAGGGCGGTGCGCGCGCCGGGGCGTGCCAAGGCGAGCAACTGCTCCATGCGCGTCTCGCGCACGGAGATCAGGGCGAACTCCGCAGCGACAAAGAAGCTGTTGGCCAAGATGAAGAAGGCCACCATCACTGCGCGAAAGAGCATCCATTCCATCATTCCGTGCTGAGTCTAGCACCCGCGAGGCCGTCTGGGGACGAAACCAGGCGCCAAAATCGGGACGAGGGACGAGGAAGACCCTCTGTGCAGAAGAGGACGGGCCGGACTGGAGATATGGATCTAGTCGGACTGTGAGGAGAGAGCCAGCAACTGGGGGGTCACCATCTTGTGTTCGACGTAGTTATAGGGAGGTACGGTCTTTCCGCGGAGAAGCTCCAGGGCAAGGTTGATGAGGCTGGCCCCATAGGAACTGGCCTCGTGCGAGACCGAACCGATGAGCGGCGAATCCTGGTTGCGCATCTCCGACATGGCCTCCGCGATGCAGTCCTGTCCGACGATCGCGACGTGTTTTTCTCGCTTGTGCTTGCGGACGGCGTCCAGCGCTCCAAGGGCACTGGTATCGTTGCTGGCCGCGATCAGGATGTGTCGGTCGCGGGGATGGCGGTCGAGGAAATCGGCAACCAACTTCTCGCTGTGCTCTCTCATGCCTCGTCCGTCCATGCGGACGAAGGTCTCGACCGGAAGGTTGGCAATCCCGCTGCGCACGCCTTCAAATGCCCCGGTAATGCGGCTCTGAACCAAGGCCCCAGCTTCCTGAATGTCCAGTCCAAGGATCCAGTTGACTTTGCTGTCCCATTGCTTCAGCGCGTAGTCGGCGAGCAGTTCTCCCGCCTCGAACCCGACGCGATAGTTGTCGACGCCGAAGAAAGTCGCGTGGGGGTGGGGAATATCGATGGCGATCAAGGGGATATTTGCCGCGGCGATCTTATCGCCGATCACCGGCGCGGCATCCTGCTCGACCTGGAACTCGATGACCAGATCCACCCGGTTTTTAACAAACTCTTCGGCGTTGTGGATGGCGGTGGCGGCATCGTAGCAGTTGTCGAGAACCATCAGATCGACGCCGACGGAAGCGGCAGCGGCCTGCAGGCTGGTCGTCACCTCGACCGAGAAGGGCATCTGTGCACTCATCTCGCCGAGGCCGAAGCGTAGCTTCTTCGAGCGTGCTACCTGCCGGTAGAGGCCGTCTGGCGACTGCGACAGATAGCCGCGATGGACGAAGGTCTTGAGAACGCGATAGACGGTAGTTTTGGAGATTTTGGTCTGGCGATGGATCATCTCAAGCGTCAGCGGCTGGTTCTCCGTCTGAAGGAGTTCGAGGATATCCAGCGCTTTGGAGAGGACAGGGATCAGGTAGAGACGGCGGGATTTACGCAGAGCCATGGAGAGTCATCCTTAAGACAAAGGATAAGTATGCTCCCTGGAGGCGGTGTTTCGCTAATGGAATGATGTCGATTCCACGGAATTTTCCGAACCTGCACAGATTATGGAGCAGTCGATGCGGCCTCGAAGTGCTGCCGAATGCGCATGGCGAGGCTGGGACTGACGACCGCGGCGAGAGCGTCGGGGCCAGCCTGGCCGATGGCGCGGACGCTGCCGAAGTGTTGCAACAGGCGCTGGCGGGTGCGCGACCCAACGCCGGGAATGGTGTCGAGTTCGGAGTCGTGGTCGCGCAACTGGCGGCGCTTGCGGTGGTAGGCGACGGCGAAGCGGTGCGATTCGTCGCGGACCATCTGGATGAGGTGAAGGACGGGGGAGCGGCGGTCGAGGACGACCGGTTGCGACTCCTGACCGTAGACGTAGAGCAGCTCCTCGCGCTTGGCGATGGAGGCGAGCGCGGGTTGGTTGGGGACTCCGGGCTGGATGCCGATCTCCGCCAGCGCATCGGCTGCTGCGTGGAGCTGCCCCAGACCGCCGTCGATGAGGACCAGCGAGGGCATGGGCTTCTTCTCGTCGAACAGGCGCTTGTATCGGCGACCGACGACCTCGCGCATGGAGGCGAAGTCGTCCACGCCGAGGACCGTCTTGATCTGGAACTTGCGGTAGTCGGACTTCTTCATCGCTCCGTCCTCCCAGACGACCATGGAGGCGACCGTCTCCGCGCCCTGAATGTGCGAGATGTCGAAGCACTCGATGCGGCGGGGAAGATGCTCGAGCGTTAACGCGTCCTGCAACGCCTGTTGGATGGCCTTGATGCTGGGCTTGAGGACGCGGAAGCGCTGGTCGTAGGACTGCTTGGCGTTGAGGCAGACGAGATCGACCAGAGAACGCTTCTCGCCGCGCTGGGGCACGAGAATCTCGATGCGGTGGCCAGTGCGCTCGGTGAGCAACTCGGCCAGAACGACGCGGTCCGAGAAGTCTGCCGGGAGCAGGATCGTGCGCGGGACGTAGTTGTTGCCGAGGTAGATCTGCTTCAGCAGGGAAGAAAAGAAGGGTGCGGGGTGGAAGTCGTCGGTGGTGGGATCCACCCATTGCGATGGTGCCGCAATGGAAGGGGCACCCGGTTCATTGGGGGGTTGGGGAGCGTCGATCTCGGAGTCGAGCGGTTCGTCGAGAAGCTGAGGGAGGTCTTCCCAGAAGAGGTCTCGCCGGTCGACGATCTTTCCCGCGCGCATGTGGAAGAGGTTGACGGCGAGCATCCCGTTCTCGTAGTGGAAGCCGAAGACGTCGGCGTCCTCGTTGTCCGCCGTGGCGACGCGCTGCTTCTCCTGCATCTGGTGGACGGTGACGATCTGGTCTCGGAGTCGTGCGGCGAGTTCGTAGAGTTCGGCTGCGGCGGCCTCTTCCATGCGCTTTGTCAGCGAGGATTCCAGCTCGTTGGGCTTGCCATTGAGGAAGAGCTGCACGTCGCGGATGGCCTGCGTGTATGCCTCTGGCGTGGTGAGTCCCTCGACGCAGGGGCCGAGGCAACGTCTGATGTAGAACTGCAGGCAGGCGCGTGGATGGTAGCGCGAGAGGTCTACTTTGCAGCTTGGGATGAGGAAGCTGCGATGGATCAGCTCGACCAGGCGGTAGGCCAGACTGCTGGGGAAGTACGGGCCGAAGTAGGCCGACCCGTCCTTGCGCAGGCGACGGGTGACGAAGACCTTTGGGAAGCGGTCGTTCAAGGTGAGCTGAATGTAGGGGTAGGTCTTGTCGTCGCGCAGCAGGATGTTGTATCGAGGCTGACGCTGCTTGATGAGGTTGTCTTCGAGGGCGAGGGCCTCGCCCTCGTTGCCGACGGTGATGTACTCGATGTCGACGGCCTCGCGCATGAGGGAGCCAGTCTTGGCGTTGGCCTGCGCGGCTTCGAGGAAGTAGGAGCGCACGCGGGCGCGCAGGTCCTTCGCCTTGCCGACGTAGATGACCTCGCCCTCGGCGTTCTTGTAGAGGTAACAGCCGGGCAGGGCGGGAATGCCGCGGATTTTCTCGTGCAGGTCCATAGCGTTTTGATGCGAGCAGCGACTTGCTGGACTGAGTGCAGGACTCTGACCGTGTGAATTTGTGGCTCCTACCCTTGCGACAAGAACAAGTACGCCGCAAGGATGGGGCACCCACTTTGCTACAACGGGGCACCCACTTTGCTACAACAATAGACGGCGAGAGACATCGTCGGCTGTGAGTCAACCTGCGGCATGGATTAAATCAACTGGGTGCGCCTTTTGCAAGACGCACCCAGTTGGTGGACACGGAGGGATTATTTTGCGGCGGAGTTGGCCACGATCTGGGCGAAGGATGCTGGATCGAGGCTTGCACCGCCGACCAGCGCTCCATCGATGTCGTCGAGGGCGCAGAGGCTGGCCGTGTTGTCCGGCTTGACCGACCCACCGTAGAGGATGCGCGTGCTTGCGGCAAGCGCGGGCGAGAGCGACTTGGCGATCTGCGCGCGGATGATCTTGTGCGCCTCGTCGGCGATCTCTGGAGTTGCCGTTCGTCCGGTCCCGATGGCCCAGACCGGTTCGTATGCGATGACCAGGGGGCTGGCAGCGGCGGGGTCGATGCCACCGAGCGCGACAGAGGTCTGGCGCTCGAGCACCGCGGCGGTCTGACCGGACTCGCGTTCGGCGAGCAGCTCGCCGACGCAGACGATGGGAACCAGCCCGTGGGCCAGCGCGGACTTCAACTTCAGGTTGACGCTCTCGTCGGTCTCGTTGAAGTACTGGCGACGCTCGCTGTGGCCGATCAGGACATGGGTGACGCCGAGGGCCTTGAGCTGGAGCGGCGAGGTCTCTCCGGTGTAGGCCCCCTGATCGAGCCAGTGCATGGTCTGGGCTGCGATATGGGCAGGAGTGTTGCGCGCCGCATCGACAACGGTGGGCAGCAGCGTGGGCGAGGGACAGAGAACGATCTCTGCGTGGCTATGGTGGGCGACGAGGGGGATGAAGGCGCGAACGAAGGCAACGGCTTCGTCGGGCGTCTTGTACATCTTCCAGTTGGCGGCGATCATGGGCTTGCGCGTGGCTTTAGACATGACTATCAGTATTTCATTCGCGAGGCGTTGCTGGGAAGCGTAGACGGCGGCGCAATGAGCGGCTCGAGGCATCGTATCCGCGCAGACATTGGGATGGATGCTTCGGTGCGCGGGAATGTGGTTGCAACGGCTGTTCTGTATTCGCACAGAAGTGGACTGCATTTGCCGGGTTCGTTCGCCGCGCAGTATGCTGGAACGGTACAAATTGGTTCGACCAGTCAGCCATAAAGATTGAAACGGGGATATGCAATGACCATAGCAGTGAGGGAAACACTGGATTTACCGAAGTTTTCGATTGGCGTGGGCGACCGCTTCGCCCACCAGGCCAAGGCCCAACTTGCCGCATGTGTCCTGGCGGAGCGAGCAGGAGTCGAGGTGATCCCAGTGTGGAACAAGTCGAACCGGGAGCATACTATCATCGGCACCGAGCCGGTGCAGACCCGCGCCGCCGCCGATGCAGCGGTGAAGGAACTGGGATGGACCAAGCCGTTCTATCTGGATGCCGACCACATCAACCTGAAGACGGTGCAGCGCTTCCTCGACCCCTGCGATTTCTTTACGCTGGACGTGGCCGACCTGATCGGCCAGCCCGCCAAGCCGGAAGACGTTATCGTCTTCCTGCGCGCCCATCCTGAACTGATCGGGTCGGTTGCCATTCCCGGCATTGCGGAGCCTTTCAAAACCGACAAGGCCTTCGTCGAGGGCGTGGCCGACAAGTTCCTGGCCGCAGTCCAGAACGCGGGCGAGATCTATCAATTTCTGATTGAGAACAAGGGCGCCGGTCGCTTCATTCCCGAGATTTCGATGGATGAGACGGACTTGCCGCAGACGCCGATCGAGATGCTGATTATTCTGGCCATGATCGCCGACCAGAAGATTCCCATCCAGACGATTGCGCCGAAGTTCACGGGCCGCTTCAACAAGGGCGTGGACTACGTCGGCGATGTGAAGCAGTTTGCGAAGGAGTTCGAGGAAGACCTGGCGGCGATAGCCTTCGCCATTGCGCGATATGGGTTGCCCAAGAACCTGAAGCTCAGCATTCACTCGGGGTCGGACAAGTTCTCGATCTACAAGGCAATCCACGACGGCGCGAAGAAGTTCAACGCGGGCGTCCACCTGAAGACGGCGGGCACGACCTGGCTGGAAGAGCTGATTGGGTTGGCCGAGTCGGGAGGCAACGGACTGGAGATCGCCAAGGAGATCTACGCCGAGGCGCTACAGCACATGGACGAGTTGACCGTGCCGTATGCAACGGTCATCGACATCGACGAGAGCAAGCTGCCCAGCGCCGCGGAGGTCAATGGCTGGACCAGTGAGCAGTACACCTCGGCGTTGCGCCACGACCAGTCGAATGCGGCCTACAACCGCAGCTTCCGACAGTTGCTGCATGTCGGCTTCAAGATCGCCGCCAAGATGGGCCCCCGCTACCTGGACGCGTTGGAAGCCAACGAGACGACAGTGGCCCGGAATGTGACGGAGAACCTGTGGGAACGGCACATCAAGCCGGTGTTTCTGGGGCTGTAGGGGAAGAGGCTTAACGCCTATTTACAGCGAAAGCAGTTCGATGGACAACTTGAAAGCAATAAGGAGGATGTGGTGAGTTTAGGTTTTGAGATTGCGAAGAAGAAGTCGCTGGATTTACTTTCGCTGGGCGCTTTGGTGCATCGGATTGACCCTGGCATCATTCCGTTCCGCAAGGCGACAAACTTCGCGGTGCATGTGAGCGGCGGCGAGTTCAACGTTGCGGCCAATCTGTCGGACTGTTTCGGGCAGACGACGGGGATTGCGAGCGCGATGGTCTCGTACCCGATTGGCGACCTGATTGCGGAGCGCGTGCGCGGGATGGGCGTGAAGCCGCTCTACAAGCGGTTCGCGCACGATGGGACGCGGGGGCCGAATATGGCCACGGTCTACAGCGATCAGGGCCTTGGCGTGCGCGCACCCATTGTCTTCTACAACCGCGCCAACGAGGCGGCGGCGCTGCTGAAGCCAGGAGACTTCGACTGGAAGGCGATCTTTGCGGAGGGCGTTCGCTGGTTCCACTCCGGCGGAATCTTCGCTTCGCTCTCGGAGACGACATCGGCGTTGGTGATCGAGGCGATGCAGGCGGCGCGCGCGGCGGGAGTGGTGACGTCCTTCGACCTGAACTACCGCGAGAAGCTGTGGAAGACGCAGGGCGGCATGGAGCGCGCGCACACGGTGATGAGCGCAATCGTGGAGAACGTGGACGTGCTGATCGGCAATGAGGAGGACCTGCAGAAGGGACTGGGATTCGCGGGGCCAGAGGTTGCGGCCAACGCCAAGACAGCCAGCTCGAAGCTGGACACAGGCGCGTTCCTCGCCATGATCGAGCAGGTGGTTGCACGCTTCCCCAAGACGAAGATTGTCGCGACCACATTGCGCGAGGTACACAACACGAACCACCACAGTTGGAGCGCGGTGGCCTGGGTCAACGGCAAGGCAGTCTACGCGCCGACCGCTGAGTTGAAGGTGCTGGACCGCGTCGGCGGCGGCGATGGCTTTGCCTCCGGCTTTATCTATGGGCTGCTGAACGGCGAGACGCCGGAAGAGGCGATCAAGCTGGGTTGGGCGCACGGAGCATTGATGACGACCTTCCCCGGCGATACGACGATGGCGACGCTGGACCAGGTGGTCGCCTTTGCCAGCGGTGGATCGGCGCGCATTCAGCGTTAGTCGTCAGGGCCAGCGGCAGCGCGTACCGGCGGCAGAGCTGGTGCGCGCTGCGAGCCACACGGTAGCCAGGACACAAGCGCGCACTCTGTCGGCGCAGCAGATTTTTTATGAGAAGGGAAGTCTTCGATGGGGCACTCGTTGTTTGACCTGAGCGGCAAGACGGCAGTAGTTGTGGGAGGAACGTCGGGGATCGGCCTGGCGATGGCGGTAGGACTGGCGGAGGCGGGCGCGGACGTCGTTGCGACCTCGCGTCGTCAGGAGCAGGTCAACGAAGCCGCGGCGCTGATCGAGGGCAAGGGACGCAGATCGCTGCGACTGACCTCGGACGTGGGCGACCGCGCGACGCTGCAACATCTTCTGGACGAGACAGTGGCGGCGTGGGGCAAGGTGGACATCCTCGTCAACTGCGCGGGCAAGATCAAGCGCGCTCCCACAGTCGATTTTCCCGAAGACCTGTGGAACGACATCATGGACACCAACGTCACGGGGACGCTGCGCGCCTGCCAGGTCTTTGGGCGTCACATGCTGGCCAATGGTTACGGGCGGATCCTCAACATTGCGTCGCTCAACACCTTTGTCAGCCTGAAGGAGGTGACGGCGTACGCCTGTAGCAAGGCGGCCGTGGGCGCGCTGACCAAGTCGCTTGCCGTGGAGTGGAGCGCGCAGGGAGTGACTGTGAACGCAATCGCACCGGGCGTCTTCCGCACCGCGCTGAACGCCGAGTTGCTGGACAAGAGCGAGCGCGGCAAGGAGCTGCGCATGAGAACTCCGATGGGACGCTTCGGCAAGACGGAAGAGCTGATCGGAGCGGCAATCTATCTGGCCAGCGACGCATCGGCATTCGTCACCGGAGAGATCCTGGTGGTGGACGGAGGCTTTCTCGCGAGCGGTGTGAACCAATAAGGAAGGTCCGAGGTTCAGGGTTCAAGGTTCGAGGTACGACGAGCGGATTTCCGCGGCCGCGCCGGAGCTTGCTTGCGGCGTATACTTTTCAGTAGCGGTTCGGGGCGAAACGACAGCCAAACGAGCACGGCCAATCAAGACATGAGGGTTTCGCATGAGTGAGAACGGGAATGGCTATCGCGCCAACGGTAAGGGACATGCTGCAAACGGCAGTGCGCAGGGCAATGACTACAAGGTCCCCGCGCCGCGAGCGGAGTGGATCGTCAAGCGCCGCGAAGAGGCCGCCCGCACCGGCGACAGCAACATGAGCCAGATGCACTTCGCCCGCAAGGGGATGATTACCGAAGAGATGGCATTCGTTGCGCAGGTGGAGAAGGTGACGCCGGAGTTCATCCGCGAGGAGGTGGCGGTCGGTCGGATGATTCTTCCGGCCAACATCAACCACCCGGAGCTGCGTCCGATGGCCATCGGGGTTGGGTCGCTGTGCAAGATCAATGCGAACATCGGCAACTCTGCGATGGTGTCGAACGTGGACGAGGAGCTGCGCAAGCTGCACACCGCGGTGCATTATGGGGCGGACACGGTGATGGACCTTTCGACGGGCGGCGACATCCCCATGATCCGCGAGCAGATATTGCGCAACTCGCCGGTGCCGATCGGGACGGTGCCGATCTACGAGGCTCTGGCGCGGGTGAAGAAGCTGGAAGACCTGAACATCGACATCTATCTTGAGGTGATCGAGGAGCAGGCGCAGCAGGGCGTGGACTACTTCACCATTCACGCGGGGGTCCTGATTCAGTACATCCCGATGGTGGCCAAACGGGTCACGGGGATTGTGAGCCGCGGCGGCGCGATCCTGGCGCAGTGGATGACCGCGCACCACAAGCAGAACTTTCTGTATGAGAACTTCGACCGCATCACGAAGGTGATGGCGAAGTACGACGTAAGCTACTCGCTGGGCGACGGGCTGCGACCTGGCTCGCTGGCCGACGCCAGCGACGAGGCGCAGTTCGCCGAGCTGAAGACGCTGGGCGAGCTGACGCGGCAGGCGTGGAAGAGCGATGTGCAGGTGATGATTGAGGGGCCAGGGCACATCCCGATGGACCAGATCAAGATGCAGGTGGACAAGGAAGTCGAGCTGTGCGACGGCGCGCCGTTCTATGTGCTGGGGCCGTTGGTGACGGACATTGCTCCCGGCTACGACCACATCACGTCGGCGATTGGAGCGGCGATGATCGGATGGCACGGCGCGGCGATGCTGTGCTACGTCACACCGAAGGAGCACCTGGGCCTGCCCAACGAGAAGGACGTGAAGGACGGGATTATCGCATACAAGATCGCGGCCCACGCAGCGGATGTGGCGCGCCATCGGCCGGGCGTGCGCGACCGCGACGACGCGATCTCGCAGGCGCGCTACACGTTCGACTGGGACAAGCAGTTCGCGCTGTCGCTGGACCCGGAGACGGCGCGGGCGATGCACGACGAGACGCTGCCGGATGAGTACTACAAGGAAGCGGCGTTCTGCAGCATGTGCGGGCCGAAGTTCTGCAGCATGAACTGGTCGAGCAAGGTGGACAAGTTCAACGAGCAGGAGCATGGGCTGAAGAAGCCGGATCTGACGCAGATTATGACGGAGCAGATGGCGTTGCGCGGGTGAACGGGCTGCGGAAAAGTCGTGCCTAGTCAGAAAATCTGACCTCAGGGCTAAAGCACCATTCTCTCCATCGGACTGACGGCACGGATAAATCCGTGCCCTTAAGCAAAACAGGTTATTTCTCACGCCTGCAAGCCATCCAGCCACGGCACTTCCTGCGTCATCGGTTAGAGTGATGGTATGGCGGATGGGAAACCAGCGTGGGAGCAGCGCGCGGCGGTGCGGCGGGCCGGGGATGGCGCGGAGGTTGCGGCGGCGGCGAGGCCGCTGACCGAGGCGATTGCGATCATGGCTCGGCTGCGCGGGCCGGAGGGCTGTCCGTGGGACCGCGAGCAGACCTTCGACACGATCAAGCGGCACACGCTGGAGGAGACCTACGAGGTCTTCGATGCGATTGAGCGGCGAGCGTGGCCAGAGTTGAAGGACGAGCTGGGCGACCTGCTGCTGCAGGTGCTGTTCTACGCGCAGATGGCGGCGGAGGCGGGACACTTCGACATTGCGGAGGTTGCGGCGGGATTGAATGCGAAGCTGGTGCGGCGGCATCCGCATGTCTTTCCGGTGGAGGGAAAGCTGGCAGATGCGGCGGATGCGGACGCGGTGCTGCGCAACTGGGAGGAGATCAAGCGGGGCGAGAAGCATGCTGCTGGGGTGAGTGCTTCGGCTTCGGCGATGGATGCGATTGCGCGTTCGATGCCTGCGGTGATGGAGGCGGGGAAGCTGGGGTCGAAGGCGGCGAAGGTGGGCTTCGACTGGCCGGATGCGGAGGGACTCTTCGCGAAGCTACAGGAAGAGATTGCGGAGTTGAAGGTGGAGTTGGAGAAGCGCAAGGCTGCGGAGGACCCGCGCGTTGCGGTGCAGAAGGCACGCGTCGAAGAGGAGTTGGGCGATCTTTTATTTACGGCGGTAAACCTGGCGCGGCACTTGAAGGTGGATGCGGAGTCTGCGCTACGCGGGGCGAATGCGAAGTTCCGCGCGCGGTTCCGTGCGATGGAGGCGGAGGCAGGCGGGTTTGATGCGCTGGCGGCGCTCGCTCCGGAGGAGTTGGATGCGCTGTGGAACCGCGCGAAACGGGCGGGTGTGAACGTGGCGAAGCAGCAAGGGGCGAAGGCATGAACAGCGCGCCGCAGCTTCGCATTGCGCCGGTGCGGGCGCAGCGGGACTTTGAACAATGCGTGGAGGTGCAGCTCGCGGTATGGGGATACAGCGAGGGCGAACTGGTGCCGAAGCGGGTGTTCCTGGTGGCGGAGCGGATCGGCGGGCAGGTGCTTGGGGCGTTTGACGGACACCTGCTGGTGGGCTTTGCGATGGGGCTTCCGGGCCATCGCGACGGCCAGTCGTACCTGCACTCCCACATGCTGGCGGTGCTGCCGGAGTACCGCAACAGGGGGCTGGGGCAGCGGTTGAAGCTGGCGCAGCGGGAGGACGCACTGGAGCGCGGGTTCGACCTGATGGAGTGGACCTTCGATCCGTTGGAGATCAAGAACGCGCACCTGAACATTGCGCGGCTGGGCGCGATTGCTCGGCGGTACATGCGGGACTTCTATGGGTCGTCAAGCTCGCCGCTACAAGGGGGACTGCCGACCGACCGGCTGGTGGTGGAGTGGTGGCTGCGGTCGGCGCGGGTGCGGCGGGCGCTGGGCGAAGAGGCAATACTGAAAGGCGAAGAGACGGCGGAGACGGCGGGCGGGGTGGTGGAACGAATTGACGTGCCGTGCATCGTTCAGGACTGGAAACGCGATCCTGAGCGGCGTAGTCTGGCAGAGTCGCTACAGACCCGCAACCGGCTGGTGTTGGAATCCGCATTCGCGCGGGGGCTGGCCGTGGTCGGCTACGAACGCAGGCCGAATGGCGATGGACTCTTTCTGCTGGGACGGGTGGACGAGTTGTAACGCAGGGAACAGAAGACAGGGAACAGGGGCCGGGGAACAGGGCAGGGAACCGAACGACGACAGGACAGGACGACAACAATGCTGACCATCGACGCAGTCCATCTACGCGAGATCAACCTGCCTCTTGCGTTTCCTTTTGAGACCAGCTTTGGCACCACCACGACCCGGCGCATTCTGCTGGTGGAGATCGAGTCCGACGGGCTGACAGCCTGGGGCGAGTGCGTGGCGGGCGAGCATCCATACTATTGCGAAGAGAGCATCGACACGGCGTGGATGGTGACCGAGACGGAGCTTGCTCCGCGCCTGCTGGGAACGGAGGTGGTGGGTGGCGGAAGCTGTCCGTCGCTCTTCCGTCCTGTGCGCGGGAACCGGATGGCGAAGGCGGCGCTGGAGAACGCCGTGTGGGATCTGGAGGCGCAGAAGAAACGAGTGCCGTTGGCGCAGCTTCTGGGCGGGACGCGCAGGGTGATTCCGTGTGGCGTCTCGATTGGCATTCAGCCGTCGCTGGCGGCGCTGATGGAGAAGATTGCAGAGGAGCTGGAGGCTGGCTACCAACGCATCAAGCTGAAGTGCAAGCCGGGCTGGGACACGAAGATCTTTGAGCAGGTCCGCGGGCGTTGGCCGGAGATTCGGCTGAGTTGCGACGCCAACTCGGCGTATCGCATCGCCGACTTCGACCATATCGTGGAGTGGGACGAGTTTGGGATGCTGATGATTGAGCAGCCGCTATGGTACGACGATTTCTACTTCCACTCGATGTTGCAGAAGCGATTGGAGACGGCGATCTGCCTGGACGAGTCGATCCGCAACCGGCGGGACGCGCTGGCGGCGATCGA
>VFSW01006725.1_pt1 | contig 16842 bp, 14 predicted proteins | sample 5358111 | NCBI WGS metagenome assembly VFSW01 (sample SAMN11554181, study PRJNA540505) | mine drainage metagenome | isolation source: sediment from site ElyBrook_90M | place: USA: Ely Copper Mine, Vershire, VT | collected 2017
ACCCCCTGAACCGCTGCGCGGTTACAGGCGGAGCACTGCGGCGCGTTCTGGTAGATGAGTGCCCTCATACGGGGCAGGCTCTTCGCGGCGACGTGGGATATTCTGAAGTTCAGGTATCGCGCCGCCCAGAGCGGCAAGGCGCTTGGTCGCTTGCACTCGCACAAAGGTCTTCATGGCTTCCCGGAAAATATCTGACAATTGATTTGTTGTTAAAGAAACCCGCCCGAGCCAAAGGAAAATCAGTCTTCTGATGCGTGCATGGTGCCCGGAGAGACCAGGGCAGCATCGACTTTTTCCCGGGTCAGGTCGGGGGCAAACAGGGTAATGAAGTCATAGACGAACTGGCGCAGGTAGCCTCCCGCCCGCAAACCGATGCGGGTCAGACTGGGTTGAAACAGATGGGAGACATCGCGGGCCCGCAAATTCCGGTCTGCTTCTGGGTCAAAAGCCATGGACGCGATGATGCCCACGCCCATCCCCAGTCCGACATAAGTTTTGATGACATCAGCGTCCAAAGCCGTGAGCACCACGGTAGGGTCCAGTCCGTGTTGTTCAAAGGCCTGATTGATGCGTGCCCGCCCAGTAAAAGCATGGTCGTAAGTGATCAGGGGGTAGCGAGCCAGTTCTTCCAGCGTCAGATCGGGAACGGTGAGCAGGGGGTGATCGGGAGGAGCCACCAGAATCCGGTTCCAGCGGTAACAGGGCAAAATCCTCAAATCGGGGAACTGGTCCAGTCCCTCCGTGGCAATGGCCAGGTCGGCACGACCAGCCACTACTTCCTGTGCCACATGGATGGGATTGCCTTGATGCAATACCAGACGCACATCGGGATACCGTTCGGCAAAGCGGGCAATGACCGGAGGCAGCACATACCGCGCTTGGGTATGGGTGGTGGCTATGGTGAGCTGCCCCGACTTCTGGCGGCTGAACTCTTTGCCCGCAGTTTTGAGATTGTTGGCTTCGAGCAGTACCCGACGGGCCAAGGCAAGAATTTCCTGGCCGGCGAGGGTAATGCTCACCACCCGCTTGCCATTGCGCACGAAGATATCCACGCCCAACTCGTCTTCGAGCAAACGGATCTGTTTGCTGACCCCGGGTTGTGAAGTGAACAGGTTCTCTGCCGCTTGGGACACATTCAGGCCGGCATCGGCCACTTCCACCAGATATCTCAACTGCTGGAGTTTCATGGGGTTCTCCTCGGCACGCGCGCAAATCCACACACCGGATTTCTTTATAACGAATAGTTAGACATACCTAACATATTATTACTTAATTTTCTAACTGGTGTCGAGTATGCTGTCGCTCTGTATCCCAATTTCCAAGGTCAATTTCATGAATGGAAGCGTATGAGTGCCATCCTGATCCTGTCCGGGGCGGCCGGTGGGCTGCTGATCGGCATGACAGGTGTCGGCGGCGGTTCTCTCATGACTCCGTTGCTGGTGCTGGGCTTTGGCATTGCTCCCGCCACGGCCATCGGTACCGACCTGATCTACGCTGCGGTCACCAAGGCGGGGGCTGTGGTGTGCCATCATCGCCAGCGTCATGTGGAGTGGCGAACCGCCGGATGGCTGTTGGTGGGAAGTCTTCCGGGGAGTCTGCTGACCCTCTGGGTACTTCGCTCCCTGCCTGCAGGATCCGCCATGGACAGCTGGTTGCGTCACGGGTTGGCGCTGGCTTTGGCCCTCACTGCTCTGGCGTTGTGGCTGCGCAAGTCACGTCCTGTCCAGCCCGATGCTCTGGCACGATCCGTTCTCTGGTCTCCGGCTCTGGGGTTTCTGATTGGTATTCTTGTGACCCTCTCTTCCGTGGGTGGCGGGGCATTAGGGACCGCTCTGCTGCTGGTGCTTTACCCCGAGTTCAGCTTCTCTACGGTGGTGGGGACTGAACTGGCCCACGCCGTGCCCCTGACACTCATCGCCGGACTGGGTCATCTCCAGTTGGGTCATGTGGACGGATCCCTGCTGTTTTCCCTACTGCTCGGTTCCCTGCCAGGTCTCTGGGCGGGGACGCGCCTCCATCGCCTGCTTCCGGAAAAAGTCGCACGCACCTTCCTTTCCCTGCTCCTGCTCGGACTGGCTGTCAGCCTGGGGCGCGGATAAAGCGGTGGGTCTTGACTTCTTTCTCGTCTAGTACCACCCGTTTGTCGGAATGCCGACTCAGTGCGTGGTCGGTGATCGGGAAAAGTTTTCTCGATATCAGCCAAGCATATCTAGGCATATTAAAATATTAGATTTTAATATGCCTAGATATAAGGACTTGACTGGATTCGGTCTGTGCTTTCGCTGATGCGCGAAAAGCCCTGTCTGATTAAATAGTGGCAACGCTAGAGTCTGAGTTACGCCACCTTGTCGCATAATGTAAAAATCGCGCTTGTACGATTTAATTGCATGGTATGATCGGCAAATTCGTTCGTAAATGTCAAAATGGGTAAAATTGCGACAAATGCCGATCGGCTTCTCCTTGGACTCGACCATCAGCAAGCCTATGGTGTTCGCTTTAACGCCCAAGCCAAAGTGCTGGGCAGCTTCATTCTGGTAGAACGCTTCACCCAGCCACCGTGGTCTTCGGCATGATCCGCCACAACCTGCGTCGCGCCCGGAATATCCATGGTCAGGCTCTGAGCATCACACGCCAAGACCGAGAGCGCCTCAACGACCACACAGGTAAGGTCATCTGGCTCACCGGTTTGTCTGGCTCTGGCAAGTCCACCCTGGCCAATGCGCTGGAGCAAGAATTGCACACCCAAGGCAAACGCACCTACCTCCTGGACGGAGATAACATTCGTCAGGGGCTGAATAAGGACCTGGCCTTCACTGATGCCGACCGTGTGGAAAATATTCGGCGCATTGCCGAAGTAGCCAAGCTGATGATGGATGCGGGATTGATCGTCATGACAGCCTTTATTTCGCCCTTCCGTCAAGAGCGCGAAATGGCGCGGCAGCTCATCGGCACAGAAAACTTTATTGAAGTGTTTGTAGACACCCCCCTGGAAGTTTGCGAGCAGAGAGATCCGAAAGGCTTGTACAAGAAAGCGCGAAATGGTGAGATTCCTAACATGACAGGTATCAACAGCCCCTACGAAGCCCCCACAAGCCCCGACATCCGGTTTACCCCGAGCAGTTCTGTGCGGGAGATCTTAGGGTATTTTGATGATTAAGATGAATACTGATAGCAAAGCGTCCAGATCTTGATTATTACGAAATTCTGGAACGGAGCAGTTAGTAATGGGATGTTCTCGGTTTTTTGCCATGTAATAGTGAAAATTTGAAAAATTTTTTGTGTCCTGAGTGAAAACCAAAGAAATCGGTTGATTTTTCGACACACCGTTAAAAGTAAGCATTTATCAATGGGCCCTGTGAGCCCTGAATGGTGTGGTACAATTTTTGGCAAAAAGGATAGGTATATGTAAGAGTTCGTTATAAAATATAATGACTTGCGCTTTCACTATCAGAAAAAAACGGGAACTTGGAGTTGTTACGAGGAAAGGTGAGTATGGGAACGTATACTTCGCATTGTCATAGAACTACTTCGGTCATGTGGAAAATGTCTATTTTCATGGCTGATATTCCTGCGGAAATTTCATATGACAAAACTGTCTAAATAATGGAATTGGTTAAGGCTTCTGGCGTTGTTCTGACAATTGCAATTCCAACGTGGAATAGGGCAGAATATCTGAGGAAAAATTTAACTCAATTACTAACTCAGATGTCTGATTTATCCGAAGATATAGAGATACTTGTTTCGGACAATTCATCTATTGATGATACGGATATGGTGGTTAATGATTTAAAATCAAAAGGGGCGCCTATAAGGTATATTAGAAATTCCGAGAATATTGGATCAGATTCTAATATTGCTCAATGTTTTAATGAATCAAAGGGAAGGTATGTTCTAATTCTTGGTGATGACGACATACTTATCGATGGAACGTTGGGACTGTTGGTAGAGTTGCTTAAGAAAAACTGCTATGGGGTTGTATCTATGCGACCCTACGGGTATGAGCAGGATTTCAATAATGAACTCCCTGTATATAGCGGTAAAGTTTTGGATTATAGAGACACAGGTGATTTTGTTGTGAAAATGGGGTCATATGCGACACTGATTTCTGCCAATGTGATTTCAAAAGAAATATTAAGCGGTGTAGATGCGCGTCAGTTTTGTGGAACCAACTTGGTCCAAACTTATTTGGTCTATCAAGCTGCAATAAAAAGCAGTAGTAATGCGTATATAGATAATTATTTGGTTGCGTGCAAAAGAAATAATAGTGGGGGTTATGATTTTTCAAAGGTTTTTGTTGAGCGTTTTGGAGAGGTATTAGAATACGCGATATTAAATGGGCTGTCAGAAGGCAGTGCAGTTAAGTTAAAAAGTAAGATGCTAATAGGTTATTATCCTTATTATATTTGGCGACTGAGAATGGTTGCAGATAGCAATAAATTGCAACAGTCATGGAACATATTTAACGCCAAATTTTCCGGATATTTCGTTTTCTACGTGTTTTTGTACCCAATATTTTTCTTGCCACGGCCATTAGCGATTGTTTGGGGTGCTGGCGCGGTGTTTGTAGGCAGGGTTATTAGCGGAGATATTCGACGTGGAGTATATTTTTTCCGTAATTGGGTATTTAGGCGTTTTGGGGCTCTTAATCCTTAACCAGAGTGTTCGGTTAAATTGCTTTAATTAATGTTGTGTTAATAATATTACAATATTGTATGACATCTCTGATTCGGGGGTAAAGTGAAAGCGGTAATTCTTGCGGGTGGATTGGGCACTAGAATTAGTGAAGAAACTGGCTTGAGACCAAAACCAATGATAGAGATTGGTGGTAAACCAATTCTGTGGCACATCATGAAAATTTATTCTCACTATGGAATAAATGATTTCATAATTTGTTGTGGTTTTAAGGGCTATATCATCAAGGAATATTTTGCAAATTATTTCTTGCATATGTCGGATGTGACATTCGACATGACAAAGAATGAAATGGAAGTTCATGCACGTAATGCGGAACCTTGGCGGGTTACCCTAGTTGATACGGGGGAGTCGACGATGACAGGAGGTCGAATTAAGCGAGTGAGTGCGTATCTCAAGGATGACGATGCATTCTGTTTGACCTATGGGGATGGGGTGGCTGACATTGATGTTGGAGCGTTGATAGCGTTTCATAGAACCCATGGTTTGGATGCAACGATTACAGCCACCTACCCACCAGGACGTTTTGGTGCTCTGGATATGCATGAAGATCATTTGGTCTCATCGTTTAATGAGAAACCAAAGGGAGATGGAGGGATGATTAATGGCGGTTTTTTTGTTGTATCTCCAAAGGTTTTAGATCTTATAGAAGGAGATCACTCGATTTGGGAACGTGAGGCTCTTGAGAAACTTGCGGAATCGCGGCGTTTGAAAGCTTTTCAGCACGAAGGTTTTTGGCAGCCTATGGATACGTTGCGGGATAAAACACATCTCGAGGAGCTTTGGGCATCTGGGAAAGCTCCTTGGAAGGTATGGTCATGAACGCAAGCTTTTGGGCAGGGAAGCGGGTGTTTCTGACGGGACATACTGGCTTCAAGGGGAGTTGGTTGTCACTTTGGTTACAAACTTTAGGGGTTGAGCTGCTAGGGTTTTCACTTCCTCCTCCGACCAGGCCCAGTTTGTTTGAAGAAGCTAAAGTTGCCGATGGTATGCAGTCCATTGTGGGTGATATTAGAGATTTAAAAAGTCTGCTTGAGCAAGTACAGAAATTTCAACCGGAAATTGTTATCCATATGGCTGCTCAGCCGCTGGTGCGCTATTCCTATGAAAATCCGGTTGAGACTTATGCTACCAACGTCATGGGTACGGTTCATCTTCTCGAGGCTGTACGGCATACTCCGTCGGTTCGAGCTGTGGTTAATATCACTACTGATAAATGTTATGAGAATCGCGAGTGGATTTGGGGTTATCGTGAAAATGAACCTATGGGTGGGCATGATCCCTATAGTAATAGTAAAGGATGTGCCGAACTGGTGAGTTCATCCTACCGGTCTTCTTTTTTTGGAAGCGAGTTATCTAGAGGGCATAAGGTTGCCTTGGCAACGGTTCGGGCTGGAAATGTCATTGGTGGCGGAGATTGGGCGAGGGATCGTTTGATACCAGATATACTCATGGCTTTTGGAAAAGGTGAGATAGTCAATATTAGGAATCCAAGTGCCATCCGACCATGGCAACATGTGCTTGAACCACTTAGGGGCTATTTATTGCTGGCAGAGCATCTTTATGAACATAAAGTAGGTTATGCAGAGGCTTGGAATTTTGGACCAAACGATGAAGATGCAAAATCTGTTGGCTGGATCGTGAAGGAAATGGGACGGATTTGGGGGGAAGGTGCTCAGTGGAAAATCGATGATGGAAATCATCCACATGAAGCAACTTACCTTAAGTTAGACATTACCAAGGCAAGGTCCTTACTTGATTGGCGCCCTATGCTGCGACTTGAAGAAAGCCTTGCTCTTATTGTCGATTGGGAACGGCAGAGAATATCAGGTTCGAACATGCGAGAATTTACGCTTACACAACTCAAAAATTACCAAACATTAATCAAAAACTAATTGGCACTATGACTATGGACAATGCAAGAAAATCAATTATCCGAGAAGAGATCTCAAAACTGGTTGGGGAGTATGCAAGCATTTCTTTGGCTCCAAAAGAGTTTATACCAGGAGAGACGATCATCCCGCCATCGGGCAAACTTCTGGGGGCAGAAGAACTTCAATTGATGGTTGAAGCATCCCTTGATGGGTGGTTGACAACAGGAAGATTTAATGATGAATTTGAACAAAAGTTAGCAAAATTCCTGGGCGTTAAATATCTTATTACGGTCAATTCAGGATCGTCAGCCAATTTGGTTGCTTTTTCAACGTTAACATCACCAAAGCTTGGAGATCGAGCAATTAAGCCGGGTGATGAAGTAATTGGTGTGGCAGCCGGATTTCCAACGACGGTGAATCCAATTTTACAATTTGGAGCCGTTCCTGTATTTGTTGATGTTGAGCTTGGAACCTACAATGTAGATGCCACTAGGCTTGAAGAAGCCATCAGCCCAAGAACCAAAGCAATAATGCTGGCCCATACTCTTGGGAATCCATATAATCTGGACATGGTAACCCAGCTATGTAAAAAATATAATCTTTGGTTGATTGAAGATTGTTGTGATGCACTGGGTTCAACATATAAAGGGAAAATGGTGGGGTCTTTTGGGGATATCGGGACGTTAAGTTTCTACCCGGCGCACCACATTACAATGGGTGAGGGAGGAGCTGTTTTTACCAATAATAACGATTTGAAAATGATTGCAGAGAGTTTTAGAGACTGGGGAAGAGATTGCTACTGTCCTCCTGGTAAAGATAATACTTGTGGAAAACGCTTTTGTTGGAAATTAGGTGATCTTCCAAAGGGGTATGATCATAAATATACCTACAGTCATCTGGGTTATAACCTAAAAATTACGGACATGCAGGCAGCATGCGGATTGGCTCAACTAGCAAAAGCACCGACATTTATTCAAAAGAGAAAAGATAATTTTTCATTTTTGAAAGAAAAGCTATCTGGGACTGAAGAGTATTTGATTCTTCCAGAGCCAACGGAAAACTCGGATCCATCATGGTTTGGATTTCCAATTACTTTGCGAGAAAGCGCTCCAGTATCCCGCGTTGATTTGTTGCAATATCTTGACCAGAATAAAATCGGAACAAGACTACTGTTTGCTGGAAACTTGACTAGACAACCCTATATGGTCAATAGAAACTTTCGTGTCTCAGGGGACTTGACAAGGACGGATGCGGTTATGAATGGAACCTTCTGGGTAGGGGTTCAACCAGCATTGACAGAAAATATGCTAGCGTTTTCAGCCGACAAGATTAAGGCATTCCTGGGGCTTGATTTCTAGATATTGATAGTTCTCAATGATCGAGATGAAATTCATTCAGAAAGGTGGGTTGTAAAATGCATGAGGCAATGAATAACGAAGTATTTGATGATTTATTTGTCCTTGAAATGGCAAGTAATCATCAGGGCAGTGTTGAGCGCGGGATTCGTATCGTAGAAATTTTCTCAAAAGTTGCACGTTTTAATAATGTTAGAGCGGCAATAAAACTACAGTTTAGAGATATGGATAATTTTATCCATAAGGATTTTTTGAACCGAGAAGATATTCGATATGTGAAGCGAGTGAGTGATACAAAGTTATCTAAAGAAGACTTTGCCACGTTGGTAGAAACCATTAGAGGTTGTGGCTGTATTCCAATGGCAACACCATTTGATGAGAAATCAGTTGATCTCTGTGTTGAATTTGATATGCCAATTATTAAAGTGGCAAGTGCTGATAATAATGATTGGTTGTTGCTCGAAAAAATCGCTAAAACCAGAAGACCAGTAATCGTATCAACTGGTGGGATGTCAAAAAAGGACCTTGATGATCTGGTGATTTTTTTTGAGCATAGAAACATACCTCTAGCGCTGAATCACTGTATTGCCGCTTATCCTCATGAAGACAGTGAGTGTGAATTGAGTCAGATAGATTATTTGAGGCACCGTTATCCGGCACTGGTTATCGGATATTCATGTCATGAATATCACGACTGGACATCTTCTATTCAGATCGCATACGCAAAGGGCTGCAAAACATTTGAGCGCCATATTGATATTAATGATGATGGGTTTGAAGTTGCAAAATATTCTTCTCTGCCACATCAAATAGACGTCTGGTTTAAAGCCTGGAAAAAAGCTAAAGAAATGATTGGAAATTCGGCAGCAGATCGTCGAATTCCAATTGATCGGGAAATCTCATATCTTGATTCCTACGTTAGGGGTGTCTATGCGAAAAGGGAATTAAAAAAAGGGGTAATACTAACTGAAGATGATGTATATCTTGCAATCCCTTTACAGAAGGGGCAGATTTCAAGTCGAGAACTCATGTTGGGTAAGTATGGACATAAATTGCTTTCGGATTTTAAAAAAGACGACCCTATAAAAATAGAAGGAATTGACACTCCCTATTCCAATGATCCGGAGATGATGAAGAGCATCACATATAGGGGGGTTTGAATTATATAGGTTAATTACGCGTATGGAAGACAGACAGCATTTGTTAGTGTTTGGTGCATCAGGGATGATTGGTAAATCCATCTCTAACTATTTCATGGAAAAAGGGTGGAAAGTTACAGCAGTCGTTCGCAATCAGAATACTGCTGGAACCTGTTCCCAAGAGTTGATTTATGACCCATTCTCAAGGGATATCACAAAGGGGAACAACCTTGACACAAAGGATCCTTACGATGCGGTTTGCTGGGCTCAAGGGGTTAACGCTAACGATAGTGTCTATGATGTCGATCTAGATCGACATCATGACGTATACCAGACAAATTGCCTATACATATTGGCTTCACTGAAACAATTGTTGAATTCTAGACTTCTGGCATCTAATGCAAGGTTATGCATTATAAGTTCAATATGGCAAAAGCTTGCTAGGCAAAATAAATTATCCTACTGCATGAGCAAATCAGCATTGCAAGGTTTGGTGATGTCGGCAAGCGCTGATTTAGCCAAGGAAGGCATTTTAATCAATGCTGTACTACCCGGTGCTTTAGATACTCCTATGACAAGAAAGAACGTGTCAGAAGAACAGTTGGCTGGATTGATTGAGTCTACCTACTTTAATAAACTGCCTACTCTTGAGGATGTTTCTGGGCTAGTTTATTTCTTATGTTCGTCCCTAAATTCGGGAATAACCGGACAATTTATTGCGGCAGATTTGGGGTTTGGTCATGTTAGATTGCTTTAGTATAAATTCAGCATTGGGGAATTATGACGTTTGTATCGATAACGATATTGTCGATAAGGAACTGAAACAGCGAAGTCCGTGCATAATTATTTGTGATCAGTTTCTTGAGAACAAATATCTGGAAAGTGGGTATAGGGTTGTTGGGATTCCAGCGCTTGAGTCTGAAAAAAGCCTCGAGCGTATGAGTGACCATATTCTTGCGTTGAAAGCACTGGGAGCAAATAGACAATCAAAAATTATTGCGATTGGAGGAGGAGTCATACAGGATATCGCTACTTTTTTGGCTTCAACATATATGCGTGGTCTGGAATGGATATATCTACCTACCACTTTGCTTGGAATGGTGGATTCATGCATTGGTGGAAAATCATCCATTAATGTAGGGCAATATAAGAACCTTATTGGAAATTTCTACCCTGCAAAGAAAATTCTTATTGATTTAAAATTTATTGATACTCTCAATTCCGAGCAGCGGATTGCAGGATTGCTGGAAGCCGTGAAAATATGCTTTGCCTCTGAAAATGATTCATTTGAAAGATTCTTGGTGTTGGAACCAAACGCAGGTGATTCCATAGAACACTTCAAAAAAGTAATAAACTTGGCACTGCAAACCAAAAAATGGTTTATTGAAGTTGATGAGTACGATGCTAAAGAAAGGTTGCTGCTGAACTTCGGTCATACCTTTGGACATGCTATCGAAGGAGCGTCCGAATTTTTTATACCTCATGGTATTGCTGTGGGTATGGGGATGTTAGTAGCAGTATCATTTGCCCAGGGGTACTGGCCCTCATGGACAGAGAATTCTCGAGTAAGTAATCTGAAAAAATATACATCGTCTATTCTGCGCTTAATTCCAAAATATCAAGAGTGGATTGATCGTATTAGTGTTGATCAGTTAATGGATAGATTCAGGTCAGATAAAAAGCACAGTGAAACTCATTTTGTTCTGATTATTCCTGATGTAAATGGATTTCTTGTTAGAGTAAGCATAGATAAAAATAGAGAAAATGAATATCAGCTAATGTCATCGTTTTCTTCAATATTATTGAAGCAATAACATGACCATAGAATTGCAGTTCTCTGAAAAAATATCAGAAAGAATAAAAAATTCCTCATCTACATTTGTTGTGACAGGAGCAAATGGATGGCTAGGGCGCGCTACTCTTGAAATGCTGCACCATTCATTGGGTGATACATTTCACTCTCAAGTAGTTGCATTGGGTTCTAATACGGGTGACCTATTATTATCATCGGGATTCCATGTTCCTGTGGCCAAAATGTCGGAATATAAGTTTCAGGATGTGGGCCATAGAATTTTATTTCACTATGCCTTTTTAACGAAGGATAAGTTTGGAACTTATAGTTCTGATGACTATATTTCGAGAAATAAAATTATTCGTAATATAGTCATTTCATGGATTGAACAGGGCTATATTGATGGAGTTATTCTCCCCTCATCAGGAGCGGTATACGATTATTTAAATCCCCGAAGAGGTGATGATTCGGCAACGATATACGGGAAACTTAAGTTTCAAGATGAACAGGAACTCACTGCGGCATGTGAAAAATCAAATATAGGAATAATTATCCCCCGGATATTTAACCTATCTGGACCTTTCATTAATAAATTTGAAAGTTACGCGCTGGCATCATTTATCGCTCAGTCACTGACTGGGACAGAGATTAAAATAAATTCATCTGGCTTGGTGTATCGTTCGTATTACTTTATTGGAGATTTAATCGATATTTCTTTAATGATGTTATTGGAAAATTATGCTGGTTGCGAATCTTGCTTCGATGTTACAGGTCTTGAAGTTATCGAGTTAGGTGATTTGGCTGACCGTATTATTAAGGTTCTTTCATTAACTGATTCTGTTATTGTTAATAGAAATTCTCTGATGACGAACACGAAAGATAACTGCTATGTTGGGGATCGAACGAAAATTGACCACATTGAATCTATTTATAATAAATTACCAATAGATCTGGATAGGCAAATTTTGATGACAAGCAAGTATATTGATACGGTTTTACAAAAGCAAAAAATTTCCTAATTGAAAATACTGATTTATAAATTAAAATGGATTTATTATAATGAAATATAGCGATCTTTTGGCAATATGGTTGAAAGACATGGGTTATACCCACTGCTTTTATGTGGCCGGTGGCAATATCATGCACTTACTTGCCAGTTGTAATTCTCACTTCAAAATGGTGGCGGTTATCCATGAGGTTGCTGCTGGAATTGCAACGGAATATTTCAACGAGTCAAACCCATCACATAAAGCGTTTGCATTAGTTACCGCCGGCCCTGGTTTGACCAATCTCGTCACCGCATTTGCAGGTGCCTTCCTGGAAAGCAGAGAATTACTTGTGCTGGGTGGTCAAGTTAAGACTACAGACCTGAGTAGAGGGTGCCTGAGGCAACGTGGCATTCAGGAAATTGATGGTGTCAGTATCGTAAAGACAGTAACTAAAATTTCAATGCTAATCGATGAACCGCTCACTAAGGAAAAATTTGAAGAGCTGGTCGTCACTGGGGCGACTGGAAGAAAGGGGCCGATTTTCCTAGAGATCCCTCTGGACATTCAAGGAAGAACGATAGTGTTTCCCTCTGCTTCAGAACGTTCCACATTAGAAGAATGCAGTATTACTATCGCTGATCAGACGGTTGTAGTTGAGATTGCCAATAAAATAAAAAAATCAATAAAACCAGTGATTCTGATGGGTGGTGGAATTAGCAGACTTACTGCCCAGTTGATGCATGACAGATTTTCATCTATGGGTATTCCTGTCATGACTACTTGGAATGGGGCAGATAGACTTGAGTGTTCCCATCCAAATTATTTCGGAAGACCTAATACTTGGGGGCAGAGATATTCGAATATTCTAATTCAGCAATGTGACTTGTTAATTGCGCTAGGTACGAGATTAGGTATGCAGCAAACAGGATTCAACTGGAAACAATTTATCCCATACGGAGAAATAATCCAAGTGGATTGTGATAAGGCTGAGTTGGAGAAGGGGCATCCGAATATACATTGGGGGATTTGTGCCGATGCAAATTCTCTTTTAGTGGATTTATCAGATCATTCACTGGGACAGCATGAAGCATGGTTAAGTCATTGTAGACGTGTTAAAGAAGAACTTCCTATTATAGAAAAAAATCAAACAAGGGATGGTTATATTTCACCATATCATTTTGTTGAAAAACTATCTGAGCTCTGTAAGAAAGATGATGTACTAATACCATGTAGCAGTGGTGGTGCTTTCACGGTAATGATGCAAGTTTTTGCGCAAAAAATTGGACAGAAAATTGTAACAAATAAAGGGCTTGCTTCTATGGGGTATGGATTATCTGGTTCCATTGGAGCTTCTCTTGCAAACCCTAAATCTCGTACAATTTTAGTTGAAGGAGATGGAGGATTTGCGCAAAACCTTCAAGAGCTTGGTACTGTATCCATTAATCATTTAAATCTTAAAATGTTTATATTTGATGACAGCGGATATGCCTCTATTAGAATGACCCAAAAGAATTACTTTGGTGGAGGCTATATTGGTTGTGATATTGAATCTGGCCTCGGACTTCCTGATTGGGAAAAACTATTAACAGCATATAGCATTCCAGTGATGAGAATTTCAGCTGGTTATGAAAATGATGATAAGTTCGTGGAACTATTTGATTCAAAAGGCCCAGCAGCTTTTATTGTGACTATTGATCCGGAACAAACCTATTTTCCTAAAATTTCGAGTCGAATCACGGAATCAGGAACAATGGAGTCAAATCCATTGCATATTATGACTCCAGATCTATCAAGCGAGACTATAAATTTACTGGAATTTAAAATCACATGAAGCTCATTTATCTGACAGATGGGCTTAGTGATCTATTTCGAGCTGTTGATCGGTATTCTCTCATCGCAATGTTGGGTTGGCAGGATGTTAGGCAGAGGTATCGAAGATCAGCATTAGGGCCCTTCTGGCTTTCGATCAGCATGGGCGTAACCATTTGTACTATTGGAGTCGTATTCGGAAAAATATTCAATACTCCTATGGTAGAGTTTTTACCATTTTTATCCATTGGCATGATTATGTGGACTTATATTTCAACAGTCTTAACAGAATCATGTACAAGTTTTATTGCGTCTGAAGGAATCATAAAACAGCTTCCATTGCCATTTTTTGTTCATACTCTACGAACGGTATGGAGAAACACACTGATACTATTTCATAACATAGTGTTATTACCCATAGTCTTTCTGGTGGTAAGTAAGTCAATAACACCAGTAGCATTTTTGGCGATTCCTGGAATTATTCTTGCAGTGCTGAATTTAATATGGGTCTCCTTGGTACTAGGAATATTATGTGCTAGATATAGAGACATGCCTCAAATTGTCACCAGCATTATCCAAGTTGTATTTTATCTGACACCGGTTATGTGGATGCCGAGCAGCTTGCCTGTAAATATGGGGAAATATATTCTTCAGTGGAATCCGTTATTCCATATGATGGAAATCATAAGATCCCCATTGTTAGGCCAAGTACCAAGCACAGTAAATTGGATGGTCTCCTTATTTATAGCAATCATTGGTTGGGTCTGTGCATTAATCATATTGTCTCGTTATAAAAATAGAATCGCTTACTGGCTTTAATATGGCTAAAATACTATTCAAGAATGTTTCTGTAGATTTTCCAATATACAACGCAAATTCACGGTCTCTAAAGAAACGTCTTATTCAGGTTGCGTCAGGTGGCAAGCTTGGAGCAGACTCAAATGGAAGAGTTATTGTTCATGCTCTAGATGATTTGTCATTTTCTATACAGGATGGTGATCGTGTTGGAATACTTGGACATAATGGCGCGGGTAAAAGTACATTACTTCGTGTTTTGAGTTGTGTTTATAAACCCACTTCTGGAATTGCAGAAATCCACGGCTCAATCGGATCACTTATTGATATTTCGTTAGGTATAGATCCTGAAGCTACGGGGAGAGAGAATATATATATTAGAGGTGGCTTGTTAGGGATTACTCGCACATTTATAAGCAAGCATATTGATAGCATAATTGAGTTTTCTGAGCTAGGCGACTTTATAAATATGCCTCTTAGAACATATTCGACTGGAATGCACCTGCGTTTGGCATTTGCAATCTCAACGATGATTCAGCCAAACATTCTTTTAATGGATGAATGGTTATCAGTTGGTGATGAAGGGTTCAAGAAAAAGGCTGAAAGCCGCATGGCTGAATTGGTTAAATCAACTAATATACTCATTATCGCCAGCCATTCCAGAGAGCTCATACAACATAATTGTAATAGGGCAATCTGGCTTGAACATGGAAAAATTCGTATGGAAGGCTCGGCTGTTGAAGTTTGTAATAATTATTTCACCCAATAAATTCATGTGAATGTTCTCGATTAGCATTTTATAAAAATATGCAAATTTTGAGATTTACTAATTCGCACAGTATGGTCCTGATATGTTTCTGTGATGAGATAATCACAGCCCGTCAATGATGTGCATTATGATGGATAAAAGATGAATTGTGATGAACCGTTACTAACCATTTGCATACCAACCTATAACAGAGGGAAACGAGTTTATTCCCTCGTGTTGTATCTACTTGAACATGTTATTTCAAGACATAGGAGTTGTATTGAACTTTTGATCGTTAATAACTGTTCAACAGATAATACTATATCGTATTTACACCCACTAATAGAACAGGGTGTTCGACTTATCAATCGAGAAGTGCATCTTCCTAGCGCAGAAGCAAATATGTTTGCTTCAGTTGAATTCTGTAGAGGTAGGTATGTTTGGTTTCATGGAGATGATGATATTCCTATTCCAGGTAATATTGAATCTTTACTTAGCCATCTTCATTCAGACGAAGTAGATCTCTTTGTTACTAACAGTATCACCATTGATGCTTTTGGGAAAAAGATTTCAGATAGAATATTTAAAATCAACAATGAATTCGTGGATTTTACCGGAGGAAAAGTTGTTTGTGCATGTGGATTTATTGCTGGATTTGCCGGAATATCAGGAGTTGTATTCAGAAAATCTATGGCAGATATATCTGTCGCAAATAACATTTCAAAAATTCAGGAAATTTATGCCCATGTGGCATGGTTAATTCATTGTTTCTCACAAGCAAAGATTCGTGTTCTATCACAACCTCTGGTCTATTATCGTGTTGATGAGGAAGTTAATACATTTAATCATTTTGTTAAATATGCAAAAAGGATAGGTGTTGGAAACTATTATGTCTGGAGTTTTGGGTTAATCAAGCTTTTGAATTATCTCCTTGACTCTGGAGATTTATCAGCACGCGATATATCCATGATTTATGATGTGCGGCGTAACGGCACTCGGTTTCGTCTTGTTGATCAAATAATTTATTCAATCTTTCTTCAAATTAAGGACAGTGTAAAAGATAGAGATCCACGGAGCTTTGTATCACAAGAAGATATTAGATTTGCAACTGATTTTTTTTATAAAATTGATATTTTCTCCTTTGATACACTTACAATCTTGGAAGAAATTGTTTCTATTCATAGCCGGAAATCCTCGGTCTATAAACTTTCTGTAAGTTCCAGAACAGCTAAGCTTTTTCGTCAATTTCAAAATACTTTTAATGCTCAGATATCTGATAACTTTTATCGACCTGTTACAGTTGAGTTGGTGAAGGGATATAGAATATATGAGACGCCTGTTGGCTATGTTGCTATTTCTGATTCTGTACACACTCGTATTGAATCCATACTTTGTTACATTGATCCTGTTGATGATTATCCTGATATCATCACGTCTCAATCTATTTATGATTTGAGAAATAAAATTATTTATAAAATGGATTCTTCTGAACCAGATGATAATCTGAATGACCTTACTATTTATAAGTCATTTGAAAAGGTACTATTGTCTCTAAGGTCAATAAATAATTCAATTATATCTATTTCAAAGGTGGGTAATGAATTAGCTGATATGAAGGCTCATGAAAATGAAATTTACCGTCAAAGTAC
>VFSW01006726.1_pt1 | contig 16842 bp, 15 predicted proteins | sample 5358111 | NCBI WGS metagenome assembly VFSW01 (sample SAMN11554181, study PRJNA540505) | mine drainage metagenome | isolation source: sediment from site ElyBrook_90M | place: USA: Ely Copper Mine, Vershire, VT | collected 2017
TCTCCTCTCCCCCCCCCCTCTTTATTGTGGGGGGGGGGGGGGGCCCCCCCCCCCCCCCCCGGGGCGGCCGAGGGGGGCCGCCCGCCACACAAGCGTCGAACTGCGCGGGACCGCGCACATCGTAGAATTCCGGTGTGCTCGTTGCCGGCCTGCTCGTCTGCTCCTACGTGATCGGATCGATTCCGTTCAGTTTTCTCATCGTGAAAATGTTCGCCGGGGCCGACATCCGCAAACACGGCAGCGGGAACGTGGGGGCGACGAATGCGGCACGAACGGCCGGAAGGGCAGCGGGAATCGTCGCACTGATCCTCGATCTCGGCAAAGGGTACGCGGCGGTGGAGCTCGCGCGTTGGGTGACGAAACAGCCCTCCTGGCCGCTGGCGGTCGCCATCGATGCATCGCCGCTGCACTCGCGCGCATTCTGGATCGCCTTCTGCGGCCTGGTCGCCGTTTTGGCGCACATGTTCCCGGTCTGGCTTCGCTTCCGAGGAGGAAAGGGGGTCGCCACGGCGACCGGTGCCTTCCTGGCCATCAATCCACTCGCGGTCGTCGCAGGGGCGATCGTGTTTCTGATCGTGATCCTATCGACGCGGTTCGTTTCGCTAGCTTCCATGGCCGGCGCGGCTTCGATCCCACTTTTTCTCCGATACCTGACGCGCGCGCCGTTCTGGACGATCAACGTCAGTATCGTGATCGCCATCGCGGTGATCCTGAAACACCACGCGAACATCGCGCGGCTTGCGCACGGACGCGAACCCCGGATCGGCGAGGAGAAGCGATGAGGATCTCGATCATCGGAGCGGGCGCGTTCGGAACGGCAATGGCTGCCGTGGCCGCGCATTGCGGAAACGAGGTCGAGCTGTGGGCCCGCGACGAACGCGTCGCCGACTCCATCGCCACGAGCGGGACCAACCCTTCCTATCTGCCGGGCATCACGCTCCCTCGCGGCACAAAGGCGACGCACTCGATGGCCGTGGCCGCGGCGTTCAGCGACACGTTCTTCATGATTGTGCCGAGCCACTACTACCGCGCAGTCCTCGCCGATCTCGCCTCGAACCTGCAGCGCCCGGTCAACATTCTCTCCGGGACAAAAGGGCTGGAGATCGATTCGCATCAGCGGATGTCTGAGATCGCGGCGGAGGTTCTCGGCAAACGGCTTCGCGCATTTGCGGCTCTTTCCGGTCCGACCTTCGCGCTGGAGGCTGCCCGTGGAGAGCCGACGGCGGCGGTCGTGGCATCCACGGATCAATTTTTTGCGCGCGAGATGCAACACGCGCTTTCCTGCCGGACGTTCCGCCTCTATCACTCCACGGACGTCGCCGGCGTGGAGCTGGCGGGTTCGCTCAAAAATGTGATCGCCATCGCCGCCGGCGTTCTCGAAGGGCTGGGCCTGGGGTTCAACACCACGGCGGCGCTGATTACGCGCGGCCTTCACGAGATCACCAAGCTCGGCGTGGCCCTCGGTGGAAAGCCCGAGACTTTCGCCGGCCTCGCCGGTATCGGTGATCTGGTGCTGACCTGCACGGGATCGCTCTCGCGCAACCGCAGCGTCGGTGTGGCCCTCGGCCGCGGTAAGAAGCTTTCGGAGATTCTCGACGACACGAAATTCGTCGCCGAAGGAGTGAAAACCGCGAGAGCAGCAAAGGAGCTGGCCGAGCGTCACGGCATCGAAATGCCGATCACCGCGGAGATGTATCGCGTGCTGTACGAGGATGAATCGCCGCGCGATGCCATCCAGCGGCTGATGACGCGATCGTTGAAGGCCGAGGCCTGATCCCTACACCGGAGGCTTGACCGGCTGGGTCGAGGTCGCCTGCTCCATGGCGTGTTCCTGCGCTGCGCCGTCGTCGTTCTTTTGCTCGATGCTCTCGCCGTACAAATCGGCCGCGGCATGCCGGACGGCGCGTTCTTTCTTCAATTCTTCACTTTTTTTCACGCTGGTCTCGACCTTCCTGCCCGCCGGCTTCTTGTTCTTCGTGATGGCAGAAGGTGGGATTGGCGGAAGAGGGGCGGATGCGTTCGTGGTCATGATGTGGCCGCCGCCAAATTTGAGCAGCGTATCGTTCGTGATGACGAATTTCGGCTTTTTGCCGAGCCGTCCGCTGGCCTTTGCTGCGCGCACCAGCGGGGAGTCCTGAGCGGTTGCAGGTGTGGCGCTCAGGGTCTTCGACCCGGTGGCCGTTCTTGGAGCCGAATTGTTCCCTGCAGACGCGTACCACGGGATGGCTGCGAGAGCCAGGGCCATGGCAACGGGCAACGCTTTCATGAGCTCAATGTTACGCTGACTGCCGTCGTTTCGCCGCAGCGCCCCGGATCTTGCATTTTTGAGCCTGGAATGTCGCCGGAACAACTGCTCCACGAGTTTGGCTATCTAGCCGTGTTCGTCGGGACGTTTCTCGAGGGAGAAACGATCCTGGTTACGGCCGGCTTCTTCGCCGAACGAGGCTACCTGCAGATCTTCACCGTGATGGCCGTCGCCGCGGCCGGCGCGTACGCGGGGCACGTTTTCTGGTTCTGGCTTGGCCGGACGCGAGGAGTGCGGCTCCTCGATCGATTTCCGAAGCTGCGGAAGCATTTCGGCAAGGGGATTCGAATCTTCGAGCGGTATGGCGCGCCGGCGATTTTCATCACCCAGTGGCTCTACGGCCTGCGCATCACCTGCGCCGTGATCATCGGCATCTCACGGATCTCGGCTTTGAAGTTCCTCCTGTACGAGGCGATCACGTGCGTCGTATGGGGAATCGTGATCGGAGCGGCTGGCTACTACTTCGGCCGCGCCGTGGAAGATCTGCTCGGCCGCGCCGCGCATGTCGAGCGCTGGGGGCTGCTGATCCTGATCGTCGGCGGCCTTTCGATGTGGCTCTATCACCGCTGGAAGGAGCGGCAGGAGAGCGAAGAGGACGACATTCAGCCTTCGTAGGCCTGAAGCTCGAGCTCGGCCTGCGCTGCCGCAAGCCGCGCCACCGGGACGCGATACGGCGAGCAGGAGACGTAGTCGAGGTTGCAAGTGCGGAAGAAGCGGATGGAATCGGGATCGCCGCCGTGTTCGCCGCAGACCCCGACCTTCAGCTTCGGTTTGGCGCTGCGCCCGCGCTCGGTGCCCATGCGCACCAGTTGCCCGACACCCTCCTGATCGATCGACTCGAAGGGATCCTTCGGAAGGATTTTCTTTTCCACGTACTCCGGAAGGAACGTGCCGGCGTCATCGCGCGAGTAGCCAAACGTCATCTGGGTCAGGTCGTTCGTGCCGAACGAGACGAACTCCGCGACTTCGGCCAGTTTGTCGGCGACCAGCGCGGCGCGCGGGATCTCGATCATCGTGCCGACGATCACCGGAACATCGACTCCGCGTTCCTTGATGACCTCGCGTCCGACGCGGCGGACCATCTCGCTGGTGATCTGCAGCTCTTTGAGCGTGCCGACGAGCGGAATCATGACTTCGGGGTGGACGTCGGTGCCTTGTTTTTTCACCGCGCAGGCCGCCTCGAAAATCGCGCGGACCTGCATTTCATAAATCTCCGGATAGGTGATGCCCAGCCGGCAGCCGCGATGTCCCAGCATGGGGTTCATCTCGTGGAGCTGGCTCACCTTGGAACGCAGCTCGATGAAACCCCATCCCATGTCCCGCGCGACCTCGGAGATCTGCGATTCCGTTTGCGGGAGAAATTCGTGCAGCGGAGGATCGAGCAGGCGGATGGTCACCGGCGTCCCGGCGAGCTCGCGGAAGATGCCCTCGAAATCGCCGCGCTGGTACGGCAGGAGCTCGGCGAGCGACTTTCGGCGTCCCGCTTCGTCGCGCGCCAGGATCATCTCGCGCACCCGAAGGATCCGCTCGTCGGCGAAAAACATGTGCTCCGTCCGGCAGAGGCCGATGCCTTCGGCACCGAACAACCGCGCCACGCGCGCGTCCGTCGGCGTATCGGCGTTCGTCCTCACGCCGAGCGTGCGGATCTCGTCGGCCCATCGCGGCAGGCGATCGAAGTTGCGGAACACGTCCGCTTGCTCCGGCTTCAACGTCCCGTCGATCAGGACCTGGATCACTTCCGACGGACGCGTCTGCAGCTGTCCGTTCAGGACTTCGCCGCTCGTTCCGTCGATGGAGATCCAGTCGCCTTCCTCGAGCGGTTCGTGGCCTTCGGAACGCAGCTCGCCCCGACCGTAGTCGATCCGCAGGGTGCCAGCGCCGACGATGCACGGCCGCCCCATGCCGCGCGCCACGACCGCCGCGTGCGAGGTCAGCCCGCCACGCGCGGTCAGAATTCCGACCGCGCTATGCATGCCGGCGATGTCCTCCGGCGAGGTCTCGATGCGTGCCAGGATCACCGGTCCTTCCTTGGCCATGGCCACGGCGTGATCGGCGTTGAACGCGATGCGCCCGGCGGCGGCTCCCGGCCCGGCAGCAAGTCCCCTCCCGAGCAGCCGGTTGCCTTTCAGCGCTTTCTGCTTCTCCTGCGCGTCGAACACAGGCGCGAGCAGTTGCACGATCTGATTCGCCTCGACCCGCTCGACCGCCTCGCGCGGCTTGATCAGGCCGTCTTCGACCATGTCGCAGGCGATCTTGACCGCGGCGAAGCCGGTCCGCTGTCCGGTCCGGGTCTGCAGCAGATAGAGCTTCCCCGACTCGATGGTGAACTCGATGTCCTGCATGTCGCGGTAGTGCGCCTCGAGCTTTTTGTAGACATCCTCGAGTTGCCGGTAGACCGCGGGCATCGTCGCCTCGAGCGGCTTTTCATCGCCCACGACCTGCGCTTTCGAGATCGGCAGGGGCGTGCGGATCCCGGCGACGACGTCTTCTCCCTGCGCATTCGGGAGGTATTCGCCGAAAAAGCGCCGTTGGCCGTTGGCCGGATTCCGCGTGAAGGCGACTCCGGTCGCCGAGTCGTCCCCCATGTTTCCAAAGACCATCGACTGGACGTTGACTGCTGTGCCCCAGTCGTCGGGGATGCGATTCAGCTTGCGATAGGTGATGGCGCGCTGGTTGTTCCATGATCCGAACACCGCGCTGATGGCTCCCCACAGTTGATCGTGAACATCCTGGGGAAAATCTTTTCCTGAATCTTTGCGGACGATTTTTTTGTACGTCTCGACGAGTGCGCACAATTCTTTCGCCGGGATCTCCGCATCGATTTTGACTCCGGCGCGGTCGCGGGCGGCGAAGAGCTGCTCTTCGAAGTGCTCGCGATCGATGCCCAGGACGACGTCGGAGTACATCTGGATGAAGCGGCGGTAAGAGTCGAAGGCGAATCGCTCATCGGCCAGTTTCGCCAGGCCCTGGACGGTCTGATCGTTGAGCCCGAGGTTGAGGATGGTGTCCATCATGCCGGGCATGGAGGCGCGAGCGCCGGAACGGACGGAGACCAGCAGGGGGCGCTTCGGATCCCCGAAGTTCTTTCCCACCGCTTTTTCCACCCGCGCCAGCGCGCTCTCGACGTCCTCGCGCAGCTCGGGGGGATACGATTTTTCGTGGTCGTAATACCAGGTGCAGACCTCCGTGGAGATGGTGAACCCGGGCGGAACGGGAACGCCGATATTCGTCATCTCGGCCAGTCCCGCCCCTTTTCCGCCGAGGATGTTCTTCATTTTGGCGTTGCCTTCGGCGTGACCTTCCCCGAAGAAATAGACGTATTTCTGCATGACCGCACCTCGCGCGGGCTGCTCAGCAGAGTGAACAGTCGATGATCGAGCCACTTCGGGTGCGGATTATCTACGAATCTCGAGGTCGACGCTGCTGTAGAGCGCACGCATCGCTTCAGTGACAGGTTGCTGGCGGGGAGCGCTGCTTCCCTGAGCGATGAAGTCGACGCCAGAGAGGTCGGCGCCCGCGGCGGCGAGCTGTTGCCGAAGTGCATCGAGCTCGCGTTTCGCGAAATCGCGATTCGCCGTGGCGTCCGGCTGGCGAAACTCATGCGCGACGAACCGCACGGGCCCATGACCATGCCCGAGGCGCTTCACGAGAGCGCCAAGGATGCCGGCGCTCTGCTGGGCATCGAGGGAACCGTCGTTTCGGAACCGGAGCGCGAAGAGCGGAAACCGGCCCACGCGCCGCAGCAGCGCGTCGATCTGACCGGCTGGCCCGCCGGCGGCGGCACCGCAGGTGCGCCGCTGTCCGAACCATGAGTCGGCGACGAAGAGCGGAATCGCTTCTTCGTGCCACTCCATGCCGCTCATGGCGCTGCCGTCGGGCGCGACCGTCAGCAAGGCCATTCCGTAGTCGTTGCCGCGGATCCAGTTGAGGCGGTAGATACGGCCGTCGAAGCCGCCGTCGAAAAGAATCGGCTGCTGACCGACATCCATCACGCCGAGGATGCGCGATCCGTGGGCTACGAACTGCGCCTGGAGATTGTTCACGGTCCAGCAGCCGGCGAGTGGGCCAGGATGCGGCGGCTCGAGCTCTTTTCCGGCAGCGAGCACCGAGTAGAGGCGCACGTCGTGGCCCCGAATCATTCCGTCGATCATCGTGACGCGGATGTAGGACGCATCGGTTGGTTTCACGTTCATCCATTGCGCGCGTTTTGTATCGGCCGACGCGATCGTGGCCATCGGCGTGAACGTCTTCCCGTCATCGGATGCATCGAACGACACGTGGCCGGCGGTGAAGCCGCCGTTGGGAATGGTGCGGATTCCGACGCGATCGATGCGGCTGCGCGCGGGGAGGGCCACGATCATCGATTGCGGAAGGTCGCCCGGCGAATTCATCCAGAACGATCCGAAGTCGCCGTCGATGGCACACAGCGCCGAGACCTCGAGCATCGTCTCTCCGGTCCGGCTCACGACGGTTCCTCCGTGCGCCATGTCCATCAGGCTGGCTCGTTCGGCGGCATCGGTTTCTTCGGCGGGCTTGGCGGCGGGAGAAGGCGCCTGCGGCTTCGCGCAGGCGGCAAGCAACACGATGAGCAGAAGACGCTTCATGCCTTATATTCTGAACGGTCGACGACGATTTTGGTCACGTCGGCGATCTTCCACACCGAGCGTCCGATTTTTCGCAGCAGCGACATGCGGTTGGCGCGCACCGCGGGATCGTCGACCATGACCATCACTTCCTTGAAAAACTTCTCCAGCTCGGGAGCCATCGCTGCGAAGGACTCCAGCGCGCGCTGGTACTCGCGCGCGGAAATCATCTCGTCGATCTGCTCGCCGGCGGCATCGGCGAGCTTGTCGAGGCGGCGCTCCGTTTCGTTTTCGAGCCTCCGCGGATCGACATGGGTCCCCTGGTGACCTTCGACGATGTTGGCGATTCGTTTTGCGGAGTCGAGGACGGAAAGAAAATTCGGCTCGTTCCGGATCGCCTTGAGCGCGGCGATCCGGTCGACGAGATCGGTCAGCGAAGCCGCCCATCCCGCCTCCATGGCCGCGGCAATCTCGTCGTAGGCGAAGCGGTACTGCGAAATCTCCAGCAGCGAGCGCAGGCGCTCGGCGAAAAAGTCGAGCAGCTCGGCGCGTACGGCAAGATTCGCCGCGTCCGCGTGCGCCGCGAGGGCGAAGTCGACCAGCTGATCGACTCCGATTCGGATCTGCCGTCTGTCGCGATTGAGCAGGATCTGCACGATGCCCTGGGCCGCGCGCCGCAGGGCAAACGGATCTCGCGAGCCGGTGGGACGAAGCCCGATGCGAAAGAATCCAGCCAGCGTGTCGATTTTGTCGCCCAGGGAAATGACCGACCCGGCGACGTCGCGTGGCAGCGGATCGTCGAGGCTGACCGGCCGGTAGTGATCGTAAATCGCCTGCCACACCGCCGGCGGATTTCCTTCCTCGCGTGCGTAGATTCCGCCGATCTGTCCCTGCAGATCGGTGAACTCCTTGACCATCTCGGTGACCAGGTCCGTCTTGCAGAGCCTTGCGGCGGCCAGCGTCTCGGCCGCTTCGATCTTCAGATGTGCACAGATCGATGCGGCGATCGCTTCGATCCGCTTCGTTTTCTCGAGGTAATTACCGAGCTTTTCCTGGAACTGCAGATGCGCGAGCCGCGGCAAACGCTCCTCGAGCCGCGTCCGGCGGTCGGTGTCGTAGAAGAACTTCGCATCGGCGAAACGGGCATTGGTGACGAAGGCGTTGCCGTATGCCGCGTTGCCGTCCGGATCCGCTTCGTTGTCCAGGACCGCGAGGAACGAGTTGGTCAGCTGTTCACGGCTGTCGCGGATGGGGAGCTGTTTCTGGTGCACGCGCATCACCGTGACCAGCACCTCCTCCGGGAGGGAGAGGAATTCACGGCGGAACTCAGCGCGCACGACGCCCGGGTATTCGGTCAGGTACTGCCACTGGGCCCAGATCGTGGCGTCCACGGATGCGGTACCGCCGGCCTGGCTGGAGAGCACACGCGCACGCTCGGCCATCACGTGAAGGCGCCGCGTGGCATCGATCACCACGTTGGCCAGCTCGAGCTTGGTCACGTAATCGTTGTAGCCGGCCACCGTGATCTTCTCGGGCGCAAGCGTGCGATGGCCCACCGTCGTGTTGCCGGATGGCACTCCGAAAATCTCGATCGGCAGATGCTCCGTCCCGAACATGGAGATGATGCTGTGAATCGGGCGGATGTACGTGTTCGCCCCGCTGCCCCAGCGCATCATCTTCGGCCAACGCAGAGCGGCGACGATCTGCGGGACGCGTTCCTGCAGGATTGCGTCGTAGCCGCGCCCGCGGATCTGTTTCCGGATGCGAACGTACTCTCCCCCTTCGAGAACGTCGGCCTCCGTTGCTTCGTGCTTTTTCAGAAAGCCTTGCAATGCTCGTGTAGGAGCGCCGCCGGCATCATAGGCACTTTTGCGCGGAGGTCCTTTGACCTCCTCGTCGCGATCGGGCTCGCGAAGCGGAAGTCCCGACAGAAAGACGATGATCCGCCGCGGAGTGCTGCTGACGTAGATCTGCGGCTCGCCGCCGGTGCCGGTGAGAAGTTCGGTCAGTTGCGCGCGCAAGGCGTTCTGCGCCGCCTCGTGCATCGACGCGGGAATCTCTTCGGTCAGGAGCTCGAAAAAGTACTCGGACATTTACGAGGCCCGCTCCTGCGCCGGCAGAAGAGGGAAGCCGAGCGCGCGCCGGCTCTCGAGAAAGTGCTGCGCGCAAGCGACGGCCAGATCGCGCACCCGTTTGATCACCGCAACCCGCTCCGTGACCGACACCGCACCGCGCGCGTCGAGAGTGTTGAAGATGTGCGAGCACTTCAGCATCCAGTCGTACGCCGGAAAGACCAGGCCGGCGTCCAGGCATCGCCGCGCCTCGGCCTCGAATTCGCCGAAGAGTTTCCAGTGCAACGCGACATCGGCCGTTTCGAAGTAGTACTTCGAAAATTCGTACTCCTCCTGCTTGCGCACCGCGCCGTAGCCGAAGCCTCCGCCCCACTCGATGTCGAAGGCCGAGCTCTCGCGGGCCAGAAACATCGTCAACCGCTCGATTCCGTATGTCAGCTCGGCGGAGATTGGCGCCAGATCGATCCCCCCCGCCTGCTGGAAATAGGTGAACTGCGTCACTTCCATCCCGTCGAGCAGAACCTGCCAGCCGACGCCCCACGCGCCGAGCGTCGGCGCTTCCCAGTTGTCTTCCTCGAAACGGATGTCGTGGCGCGTCAGATCGAGTCCAAGAGCGCGGAGAGAATCGAGGTAGATGTCCTGTACATCGATCGGTGCCGGCTTCAGAATCACCTGAAACTGGTAGTGCTTGCCGAGCCGAAACGGATTGTCGCCATAGCGGCCGTCCGCCGGCCGCCGCGACGGTTGCACGTACGCCACGCGCCACGGCTCCGGCCCCAGAACTCGAAGAAAAGTGGCGGGATGCATCGTTCCCGCACCGACTTCGAGATCGAGCGGCATTTCGATCATGCAATCCCGCGCCGCCCAGAAGTTCTGGAGGCGGAGAATCAGATCCTGAAACGTCATCCGCGACATGCGCGCGGATTATAAGGGCGGCGGCTGCGTGTCCGTCGTCGCCGTATTTGTCGTATCCGTCCCAGTCGTCCCAGTCGTCCCAGTCGTCCCAGTCGTATCGGTCGGTATTGTGGTCGTTGGCGGCGGTGCGACCGTATCGGTCACCGTCGGCGCTGGCTCGGGTGGCGGTGCCGTGGTGTCGGTGTTCGCGGGTGGCGGCGCGTGCGTTGCGGTTGCCGGCGGACGCTGTGGCGGCGCGGGAGGCCTCGATACGTTTGCAGGGGGAGCGCTGGTGGTCGCCGGGAGCGTTCCAGCGATGGTTCCTGGCGGCTGCGTCCCCGTCGTGCTCGTCGCGGTCCCGGGAAGCGTGAACGCGGTCGTGGTGTCGACGTTCGTTCCCGTGATCGTCGTTGTGGTTGCCGGCGGCGTCGTTTCGCCCGGTCCGTTGATGGTCGACGTCACGCCCTGGGTCGATCCCTCCTGGATGACGTCGTATGGCTGCGGATTCGGTTGGGCTGTATCGTTGCGGCCGCAGGCGGCGAAAGCGAACACGAGCAGAATCAGAAGATTTCTCGGAGACATTCGACCACGCAAAAATCGCACGTTATGTGCCAGCGGACATGTCGGAATGCAGGCGGTGACGGCGGTGTTGCTGAAACCGTACCGCTCTGGTACAGTTTCGCACCCGAATGCTGAAGATCTCAAAATTAACGGATTACGGGCTCCTGGCCGCCATCTACCTCGCCCGGAAGCCTGGAGAGACGGTCTCCGCTCGGGAGATCGCCGGCTTCTATCACCTGCCGATTCCGATGGTGACGAAGGTGTTGAAAACGCTGCATCAGGGCGGGCTGATTGCGTCGCACCGCGGCGCAAGCGGCGGCTATTCATTCAACTCCGATCCCGAGGCGCTCACACTGGGCCGGATGCTGGAGCTGCTCGAAGGACCGTGGGATCTTGTGGAATGTGAAACGATCGATCAGGAAGGGATGGCCGCCTGCTCGATTCGTGGATTCTGCCCGTCGCGGACATTCATGTTCGGGATCAATCGGGCCATCAAAGGAGCGTTCGACCAGATCACGCTCGCCGATCTGGCGCGGGGCCAGCTGGCTGCGTTGCCGATCGACAAGACGGTATTGGCAAGGGTTTCATGAGCTCGGCAATGAATTTGAGTTTACCCCGAGCGAAGCGAGGGGTCTCCGGTGGCGCCGAAGATTCAGTGCGGATGCAGCGGAGAACCTTCCGCATTAGGACAAACCTCGAATGAGCTCGACAATCGAACAACTCGCGAATCAGGAATACAAATACGGCTTCGTCACGGACATTGAAGCCGACGTCGCGCCGCCCGGCCTGAGCGACGACATCGTCCGGATGATCTCGGCGAAAAAGAACGAGCCCGAGTGGTTGTTGGAGTGGCGGCTCAAGGCGCTGCACCATTGGCTGACGATGAAGGAGCCCGCGTGGGCGAACGTCCACTACGCTCCGATCGATTACCAGGCCATCCGCTACTACTCGGCGCCGAAACAGAAGAAGAAACTCGAATCGCTCGACGAAGTCGATCCGGAGCTGCGGCGCACATTCGAAAAACTGGGCATCTCGCTCGAAGAGCAGAAGCGCCTCAGCGGAGTGGCGGTCGACGCGGTCTTCGACAGCGTTTCCGTGGCCACGACATTTCAGGCGGAGCTGGCAAAGCTCGGAATCATCTTCTGCTCGTTTTCCGAGGCGGTGCAGAAGCATCCCGATCTGGTCCGCAAATACCTCGGGAGCGTAGTTCCGTACACCGACAACTTTTTCGCCACGCTGAACTCCGCGGTCTTCAGCGACGGCTCGTTCTGCTACATCCCGAAGGGCGTCCGTTGCCCAATGGAGCTGTCGACGTACTTCAGGATCAACACGGCGGGGACAGGACAGTTCGAGCGCACGCTCATCGTCGCGGACGAAGGGGCGTACGTCAGCTATCTCGAAGGCTGCACAGCGCCGATGCGCGATGAAAACCAGCTCCACGCGGCCGTCGTCGAGCTCGTGGCTCTGGACAACGCGCAGATCAAGTACTCCACGGTTCAGAACTGGTATCCGGGCGACAAGGAAGGGAAGGGCGGGATCTACAACTTCGTCACCAAGCGCGGCAAGGCGTTCACGAATTCGAAGATCTCATGGACGCAGGTGGAGACCGGCTCGGCGCTCACCTGGAAGTACCCGAGTTGCATCCTTCAGGGTGACAACTCGGTCGGCGAGTTATACTCCGTGGCGGTTACTGCGAATTATCAGCAGGCCGACACCGGCACCAAGATGATCCACCTGGGAAAGAACACGCGATCGACGATCGTGTCGAAGGGGATCTCGGCCGGGCACGGTCAGAACTCGTACCGCGGCATGGTCAAGATCATGAAAACGGCCGAGAACGCCCGCAATTACTCACAGTGCGACTCGCTGCTTCTCGGCGACAAATGCGGCGCGCACACCTTTCCGTACATCGAGGTACGCAACTCCAGCGCGGTGATGGAGCACGAAGCTTCGACATCGAAGATCGGCGAGGACCAGCTGTTTTATTGCCAGCAGCGCGGCATCACCGCCGAAGACGCCGTGTCGATGATCGTGAGCGGCTTCTGCCGCGAGGTGTTTCGCGAGCTGCCGATGGAGTTCGCCGTGGAAGCGCAGAAATTGCTCGGCGTGTCGCTGGAGGGGGCGGTGGGATAAATGCTCGAAATCAAGAACCTCCACGCCGGAATCGACGGCAAAGAAATTCTTCACGGTGTGAACCTCCACGTCGGCACGGGAGAGGTGCACGCCCTCATGGGGCCGAACGGTTCGGGGAAGTCGACGCTGGCCAACGTGCTCGCCGGTCGCCCGCGGTACGAAGTGACGGCGGGACATGTGGAGTACGAGGGAAAAGATCTCCTGGCCATGCCGCCCGAGGAGCGCGCCCGCGAAGGAGTGTTCCTGGCGATGCAGTACCCGGTGGAGATTCCGGGCGTCAACAACATCTACTTCCTCAAGGCGGCGTTCAACGCGATCCGCAAGCATCACGGCGAGGAAGAGCTCGACGCCATGGAGTTCCTGCAGCTTGCCCGTGAAAAGATGAAGCTCGTCGACCTGGACGAGTCGTTCATGAACCGCGGGGTGAACGAGGGATTCTCCGGCGGCGAGAAAAAGCGCAACGAGATTTTTCAGATGGCGGTGCTCGATCCGAAGCTGGCCATTCTCGACGAGACCGACTCCGGCCTGGACATCGACGCGCTGCGCGTCGTGGCGAACGGAGTGAACGCGCTCCGCAGCGAGCTCCATTCGGTCCTTGTGATTACGCACTACCAGCGCCTGCTTCGCTATCTCGTGCCCGACTTCGTGCACGTGCTCGCCGACGGGCGGATTGCGAAGTCGGGCCGCAAGGAACTGGCCGAAGAGCTGGAACAAAAGGGCTACGAGTGGATCGAGCAGGAGGTCGCGGCGGCGCGATGAGCGCGGTGATCGAACAGCACGATCTGGCCACCGTGCGCGAACAGGCGGCGCAGCGCTTCCGGCAGCTCGGGTGGCCGACCCCCGAGATGGAGGAGTGGCGCTTCACGAACGTGGCGCCGATCGAGCGCGTGGAGTGGAAGACGGAGCCCCGGCTCGAGCCGTGGCCGGCGCAAGGCGGCGCTCCATTTGCCGCGGTTTCGCTGCGAAACCATGCGCTCGCGGAACTGGTGTTCGTGAACGGGCGGCTCGCCGATGTCCACGGCGGCGGCGCGGGAGTCGAGATTCTTCCGGTCAGCGAGGCCTCCGGTCATCCGCTGTTCGAACGCCACTATGCGCGCTACGCCGACTATCAGCGTCAGGCCTTCACCGCATTGAACACCGCGAACGCGCAGGACGGCGCATTCATCGCCGTGCAGGAAGGCGCGATCCCGGAACGGTTCATCCATCTGCTGTTCATCGGCAAAGGCGACGGAATCTGGTCGCACCCGCGCAATCTGATCGTCGCCGGCCGCCACGCCCGGATTACCGTCGTGGAGAGCTACGTCGGTCAGGGCAACTACTTCACGAACGCGGTGACCGAGATCGTCGCCGGTGAAGGATCGTCGGTCGATCACTGCAAGATCGAACGAGAATCGGCGGACGCCTTTCACATCGGAACGGTTCAGATCCATCAGGAGCGCGACAGCAACGTGGTGTCGCGAAGCATCGCCATTGGCGGCGCGTTGGTGCGCAACGAGGTCAAGGTCTCCCTTGCCGGCGAAGGAGCCAGCGTGGCGCTCGCCGGTCTGTTCGTCCTTGCCGCTCGCCAGCACGTCGACAACCACACGGTCATCGACCACGTGAAACCGCACTGCGACAGCATCGAGCTCTACAAAGGAATTCTCGACGATCGCTCGCGCGGCGTCTTCGACGGGCTGATCATCGTCCGCCCCGATGCGCAGAAGACGAACTCGCGCCAGGTAAACCGCAATCTGCTGCTCTCCGAGTCGGCCATCGTCGATTCGAAGCCGACCCTGGAGATCCAGAACGACGACGTGAAATGCAGCCACGGCTCGACCATCGGCCAGCTCGATGCCGAGTCGATGTTCTACCTGCGGTCGCGCGGGCTGGGTGAAGCCGCGGCTCGGGACCTGCTCCTCTACGCGTTCGCCAGCGAAATCGTGGAGCGAATGAAGGTCGAACCGGTGAAGGAAATGCTGCGTGCGCTCGTCGTTCCCAACGGAGGTGCACGATGAGCACCATTGCTTTGAGCACAGCCTATGATGTCGACCGCGTCCGGCGCGACTTTCCGATCCTGAAGCGCTCGGTCCATGGCAAACGTCTCGTCTATCTGGACAACGCGGCGACGACCCAGAAGCCGCAGGCGGTGATCGACCGCATCCAGCGCTACTACAGCGACGAGAATTCGAACGTTCACCGCGGCGTGCATTTTCTGAGCGAGATCGCCACGGCGGCGTACGAGGCCGCGCGCACGACCGTGAAGCGCTTCCTGAACGCGCGCGACGAAAAAGAGATCGTCTTCACGCGCGGAACGACCGAGGGCATCAATCTCGTGGCCAGCTCGTGGGGCCGTCGCAACGTCGGCGCCGGCGATGAGGTGCTGATCACGGCGATCGAGCATCACTCGAACATCGTTCCCTGGCAGCTCCTCTGCGAAGAGAAGGGAGCGCGGCTTCGGGTCGCGCCGGTCAACGATGCAGGCGAGATCATCGTCGAGGAGTTCGCCCGCCTGTTGACGCCGCGGACGAAGATCGTTGCCGTCGGGCACGCCTCGAACGCGCTCGGCACGATCAACCCGGTCAAGCGGCTGATCGCCCTCGCGCACGCGAACCGCTCGCTCGCCCTCGTGGACGGAGCGCAGGGCGTACCCCATCTGGCGGTCGACGTCCAGGACCTCGACTGCGACTTCTATGCGTTCTCCGGCCACAAGGTCTACGGCCCGACCGGCATCGGTGTGCTCTACGGGCGGGAAGCGCTTCTGGACGCCATGCCGCCGTACCAGGGCGGCGGGGACATGATCCTGTCCGTGACGTTCGAGAAAACGACGTACAACGCGCTTCCGTACAAGTTCGAGGCCGGGACGCCGAACATCGCCGGCGCGATCGGGCTGGGAACGGCGCTCGAGTATGTCGCCTCGATCGGCCCGAGCAATATCGCCGCGCACGAACACGACCTGCTGCAGTACGCGACAAGCAAGCTGCACGAGATTCCGGGGCTGCGCATCATCGGAGAAGCCGCCGAGAAAGCGAGCGTCATCTCGTTCACGCTCGAGGGTGTCCATCCGCACGACATCGGAACAATCCTCGATCAGCAGGGCATCGCCATTCGCACAGGACATCACTGCGCGCAGCCGCTCATGATGCGCTTCAACGTTCCGGCCACGAGCCGCGCTTCGTTCGGGCTCTACAATACCCGCGAAGAAGCGGACGCGCTTGCGGCCGGCGTCCGCAAGGTCCTCGAGGTTTTTCGCGGATGACCGATCTCCGTGAGCTCTACCAGCAGGTGATCCTCGATCACAACCGGAATCCTCGAAATTTCCGGGAGATCGAGCACGCCACGAAGAAGGTCGACGGCTACAACCCGCTTTGCGGCGATCACTACACGATCTTCCTCGAGCTCGACGGCGACGTGATCAAGGACGTCAGCTTCACCGGCAACGGCTGCGCGATCTCCAAGTCGTCCGCCTCGGTCATGACCACGAGCGTGAAAGGGAAGCGAATCGGCGAAGCCGAGCGAATGTTCGAGATCTTTCACAAACTCGTCACGGGCGAGCCCGCCGGACTCAGCGAGGCAGAATTGGGGCGCCTCGCGGCGTTCTCCGGGGTATCGGAGTTTCCGGCGCGCGTCAAATGCGCGACGCTCGCCTGGCACACTCTGCACAATGCCCTGCAGGGGGAAGAAGAGGTGGTGACGACAGAATGATGATGCGCGAAGAGGTCACGTTCAGCCGCAATGCCGACGCGGTGATGATCCCGAGCGGCGAGCGCGTTCTCGTTCCCAATGGAGCGCGCGCCACGATCACGCAATCGCTTGGCGGCTCCTACACGCTGATCACCGACCGCGGTCTGATGATCCGCATCTCCGGCAAAGAGGTCGAGGCCATCGGCAAGACGCCGGTCGAGGTCCCCGAGGTCGGCCCGCAGGAGGAAGTGACGGCCGAAAGGCTCGAGCAGGTGGTGTGGGATCAGCTCAAGACCTGCTTCGACCCCGAGATCCCGGTCAACATCGTCGACCTCGGCCTGGTCTACCTCTGCGATGTTCAGCCTGTCGACGGGGGCGGGTTCGCGGTCAAAATCAAGATGACCCTCACCGCGCCCGGCTGCGGCATGGGTCCGGTGCTGGCCCATGATGTGCGGTCGAAAATCGAATCGCTTCCCGGGGTCAAAACCGCCGACGTCGAGGTGGTCTTCGATCCTGTCTGGGACCGCTCCATGATGAGCGACGCCGCGAAGCTGCAGCTCGGAATGATGTGGTGAAAGGCAGGCGCTAGGTGTCCTGTCTCAACACGTTGTTCCTTGAAAGGAGTTGTCCATCC
>VFSW01006727.1_pt1 | contig 16841 bp, 11 predicted proteins | sample 5358111 | NCBI WGS metagenome assembly VFSW01 (sample SAMN11554181, study PRJNA540505) | mine drainage metagenome | isolation source: sediment from site ElyBrook_90M | place: USA: Ely Copper Mine, Vershire, VT | collected 2017
GGTCTCATCTGGCCCATGCCTATCACGCTCGATGTGAGCGAAGATTTTGCCAAGAAACTGACACCTGGTACCAGCAAAGTTGCGCTCCGCGATCCCGAGGGTGTGATGCTCGGCGTTCTGCACGTGGAAGAAGTTTGGCAGCCGGATCGTCAGGCGGAAGCCAAAGCGGTTTTCAACACCACCAGCAAAGCCCATCCGGGCGCCAACTACGCGATGAATATCGCGAACCCGTGGTATGTGGGCGGAAAAATTGAAGGATTGCAACAGCCTTCGCACTACGATTTCCGCACGCTGCGCCTTACTCCCGCGGAACTGCGAGCGGAGTTCGCCCGTTTGGGTTGGCGCCGTGTCGTGGCATTCCAGACGCGTAATCCTATGCATCGTGCCCACGTGGAACTAACGTTCCGCGCGGCGAAACAAGTTGAAGCGAACCTGCTGATTCATCCCGTGGTCGGCATGACCAAGCCCGGTGACGTGGACTATTACACACGTGTGCGCTGCTATCAACTTCTGAGTTCGAAGTATCCGCAAGGAACACAGAAGCTGTCGCTGCTGCCGCTGGCCATGCGTATGGGTGGACCGCGCGAAGCGATCTGGCATGCGCTGATCCGCAAGAACCACGGCTGCACGCACTTGATTGTAGGCCGCGACCATGCCGGTCCGGGATCGGATCCGGAAACCAAAAAGCCGTTCTACGGCCCGTACGAAGCGCAGGAAGTGTTCAAGAAACACGAGTCGGAAATCGGCGTCGGCATGGTGCCCTTCAGCATGATGGTGTACCTCGAAGGCGAAGACCGCTACATTCCCGACGACGAAGTAAAGCAGGGCGACAAAGTGCTGAACATTTCGGGCACGGAATTGCGCTCCCGCTTGAACGAAGGCCGCGACATTCCGGGATGGTTCACGTATCCCGAAGTCGTGCACGAATTGCGCCGCAGCTTTCCGCCTCGCGCTCGGCAGGGTGTCACGATCTTCTTCACCGGACTTTCGGGTTCGGGCAAGTCGACGATCGCCAACGTGCTGCTGACGAAGTTTTTGGAAGTCGGCGGACGTCCCGTCACGTTGCTGGACGGCGATCTGGTGCGCAAGCATCTGTCGTCGGAACTCGGATTCTCGAAGGAGCATCGCGACATCAACATTCGGCGCATCGGTTATGTGGCGTCGGAAATCACGAAGAATGGCGGCATCGCCATCTGCGCGCCCATCGCTCCGTATGATGCGACGCGCAAACATGTGCGGCAGATGGTCGAGCCTTACGGCGGATTCATCCTGGTGCACATCGCTACTTCGGTCGATGTTTGCGAGCAGCGGGACCGCAAGGGCCTGTATGCCAAGGCACGCGCGGGCATTTTGAAGGAGTTCACCGGAATATCCGATCCGTACGAAGTTCCGGCGGACGCTGACGTCACCATCAACACGGGCGAACTGTCAGCCGAAGAAGCCGCGCAAGAGATCATTCTGCATCTCGAGCGGGAAGGCTTCATCGGTGTCAGTAGCGCCACGGCTTAGGAGGAACGGAGCCGGCTATGCCAGTATTATCGACCAAAATTCTGGTTGGTTTTGCCGTGGGCGTTCTCATCGGCTTGACCGGGGTGGGGGGCGGTGTTCTTATGCTCCCCGTTCTGATCTTCGGCTTGGGTTATTCGCCCATTGTGGCAGTCGGTTCCGACGCGCTATTCCAATTCTTCACCAAAATCCCGGCCGGACTGCTCCACCTGAAAAATGGAACAGTCCGCCGGAAGGTTGTCCTGGCGTTGGCGCTAGGAAGCATTCCCGGCTCCTTCGCTGGGGTTAAGCTGCTGATACACATCCGTCTCCTCTACGGAAACGGCGTAAATACATTTATCAAGACGGCAGTGGGCGTTCTGCTCATCGTGATTCCGGTGATGCTGCTCCTGCAGAAAAACATCGAAGAACGAGTTGCGAATCGTGCGCCCACCATGAAGGGCTTTGTAGGCATGGTGGTCATCGGGCTCACCGTAGGTTTCGTTGTGGGCATGACTTCGGTCGGTTCGGGCAGCATCATTATGATGCTTCTCCTCTTGTTCTACAGTTTCCCACCCAAGATCAATGTCGGGACTGACGTGGTGCATGCGGTCATCCTGTTCGGCGTGACGGGGTGGCTGCAATTCAGGGCGGGGAACGTCGATCCCAGCCTGGTGGTTTCGCTTTTGATTGGCTCGATCCCCGGTGGATTGCTGGGGTCGCATCTGGCCACACGCGTCCCCATGATGTGGCTGCGGCGTATTTTGTGCGCCTTACTTCTGATTACAGGAGCCCGGATGTTGTGGCCCGCTATGTAAACCTCCATAAGGAAATTCATGAACTCTTCTTACAGCGATATTCTTGTACGCATTCAGGCGGGCATCGACGCCGCGCGAGAAGTTTTCAGCCGCTACACTCCGGGTGCAATCGACACCGAGTTCAAGGCAGGGCATGATCCGGTCACGGAAGCCGACCGCGCCATTGATACCGTGCTGCGCGAGAATTTGCTGCGCGACGGCGAAGGCTGGCTATCAGAAGAAACCGCCGACAATCCATCGCGCCTCGAAAAGAGCCGCGTGTGGGTGGTCGATCCACTGGATGGCACGCGCGAGTTTGTAAAGGGGATTCCGGAGTTCTGCGTTTCGATTGGCTTTGTAGAAAACGGCCGTCCGGTTGCCGGCGGCATCTGCAATCCGGCAACGAATGAAACCATCATCGGCGCAGTCGATTGCGGCGTGCTCTACAACGGAAAGCCGGCGAAGCCCAGCCCACGCACAAGCCTGCAAGGCGCGCTGGTACTGGCCAGCCGCAGCGAAGTGAAGCGCGGCGAGTGGACGCAGTTTGAAGATCGTGGAATGAAAATCAAGGCGATGGGATCGGTTGCTTACAAGCTGGGACTAGTTGCCGCAGGCATTGCCGACGTAACTTTCACGTTGACGCCCAAGAACGAATGGGACGTTGTGGCTGGAGTTGCATTGGTGGAAGCGGGCGGAGGATTCGTCAGCACACTGGAAAAAACCAGCCTTACTGCCAACCGCCGCGATCCTCTGCTCTCAGGATTGCTGGCCAGCGGGCCGCTCATAAAAGATGAACTGCTGGCGCTGCTTGAGCCGCGGATTCCGGTGGTGCGATAGGCGATTTATCTCTCCCGGCGGTTGCTCGACTGGTCGCTCGTCCCTGCGATTTTCTGCTGTTAGATGATATCATTGTCGCCGGCTGTTTGCTTGGCCGCCGCATTTAAAAAGGAAACCACGCCCCGGCTGTCGCGAGTGCGATCCATGAAGCTGCAATCCACGCTCCAGCGCAGGCCGTCGAGGCGCTTGGCAGGCCCAGTGCGGTGCAGAACCATGGGATCGTCTTCGCGATGCACCGAGCCGCCAATTGTGGTGACGGCAGTCTGGTAGCCCAGTTCACGGCACATCTGCACCGTGCTCGCCTTCCAGTGCGGACTCAATGCGGGGCAGAGATACGAGAAGTGTACGACGGGCGCACCGAGAACACCCTCCAGCCTGCGCTTGGATTCGCTCAACTCGATGCGTGCCTGCTCCTCCGAAAGAAACGCAATATTAGGATGGGTCGTGCTGTGCGACCCGATCGCGTGGCCGCGCGCGGCCAATGCACGCACGTGTCCCCAGGTCATCATCAGAGACTGATGGCGCTCGGGGACGACGATCTCCAAGTTCTCCTTCCACCGAAGCGACGAAGCATCTCTGCTCCGCGCCCGACAGTGTAGCGCAATAATCGCAGGCCAGCAGATAGGTTTTCTCACGCTGCTTGCCCTCGATCGAGAGTAGAATGGCACGCTTGTTGCGCCACTCTCCGCGCCGGGTTGTGGCGAACGCATAGCGCAGGCGGCTGACCCAGGGCAGTTTGCCGCTCTCCACGCAGTCGACCGTCACATAGAACGTAGCGGGAATACTGGCCTTCTCCAGAATGGGCGCGGCAAGCTCGTAGTTATCGCGATAGCCATCGTCGAACGTAACCGCAGCGGCGCGCATGGGGAGGTCACCGCAGCCTCGCAGAAAGCGCTGCACGGCATCCATGCTCACCGGATGGTAGTAGCGTGCAACCTGCTCGACATGTCCGCGAAAAACACTAGTCTGGTGCATGATGCGACCCAGAGTGAAGAGTTCGTCCTCGGGGTGATCAGCACCGAGTGATACATCAGGATTACGACTTTGTGGTCCTGAAACCGTCCAGCCAGACGCGTGGCGCCCATCAAGCCGCGCTTGATCCAAGTCTTCGTCATCGGTATCGGCTCCGCGAGAGCTTTTTCATCGATCACATCTTTTCAGGCAGGCGAAAAGGACGAATCCCCCAAACGGGGTATTTTGCCGAGTAGCGTTGTCCGGATTCAATCGACGCAGGTAATGGAATAAATGCGCCAGTACGGGCCCTGCCACTTGAGTTCCAGATGCAGGTGAAGGCTGGGCAAGTCGACCTGCTGACGCTCACCCACGCCCCATAGAGTGCCTATGGGCCCGTAGGGGGAACCAACGAACAGCGCCGGATGACGGGTTAGCACGAACTGTTCGAGATCACGGCGCATTTGAGCCGGATCGTCATAGTAGGCCTGGGTGAAATGAAAAGTCGAGTCCGGTTTCAGGTCGGCGAACCGCATGATGTTCGGCGAGTCCCAGTTGAATTCGTCAAGGACGAGCGGATCACCGGCTGGATGGTTCCGCCGCAACCAGTTAGTCAGACCGCGCATTTCGGAGTGGAGCGGGACGGCGGGCGACAGCACGCTGAGACGGTCCGCGATTGCAGGACGGGCATAAGCGGCGCCCGCGATGATTGCGGCTTCCCACAGAAGAAAGAAAGCGACGACACCAGCGATCGCCGCTCGCAAGTTTAAGGCACGCCAGCTCTCGGCCATCCAGCGCAAGCCTTCGAATGCGAAGGGAAACAGCAGCCAACTGTAGAGCAGCGTGTAACGCGCCTGCGTCACTTCGTAGCGCATCGAGTTCCAGTAGTTAAAAGCGAACAAGACTCCGGCCAGAACAGCCAACCCGCGAGCTGGACGGATCGCCTGCCAGCATACGCGCAGCACTCCAACTCCAGCCAGAGCGGCGACCACGGGCGTCAGCGACAGCACCAGGGAAGCGGGCACAGTGAACAGGCGGAACGGAATCGAGTGCCGCAGCGCCGCAGGCCGAAAGTGCATGTTGAGAGCGACCGTGCGGTGAGGCAATTCGAGAGCGTCGTGCCATTTCAAGTAGCTGAACAGCATCCAACCGAAGGCCGCTGCTGATCCGACGACCGCGAATGCAACGGCCCGCCGAACTTGGTTGCGATCTTTGAAAATCTCGGCAGTGAACAATCCTTCTCCGGAATCGAGCAACATCAGTCCGAGCACGGGAGCGCAAAGCCACGGCTCGAAGCGGATGAGGCAAGCCGCTCCGAAAGCGCATGCGGAGAGCATCAGCCACAACATCCGTGGCTCTGCGTTGTAGCGAATCCAGCCATAGATGCCTGCGACCATGAAAAAGATTGTGGGTGCCTCCGAACCCGTGGTGACGCTGAAGGCGATGTGAAATCCGAAGAGGGCGAATAGCAATGACGATGCCAGTGCGACCCAGCGATCGAACGCGCACCGGACGATCCCCCAGAACAGAAGGACGGTGAGGGCAGCGAGCACCGCGGTAAAGGCGCGCAAGGCCATCTCAGATTTCGTCAGCCACAGCAGAGCACCCAGCAGCCAGAAATGGAGCGGCAGCCAGGCATTGGTTGCCGTCGCAGGCGGTAAAGCTCCCGGATTCTGCAGCCAGAGCACGGCGTTGTGATAGCGCGACCAGGCATCAGTCGTGTTGTTGGGCGCAATCTGGAGGAAGATGAGGCGAACACCCAACCCGAGGGCGAACAGCAGGATCAAGACCGCAACATTGCCGCGCAGGAACGACGTTTTTTCTGCGCCGGGATCAATCGTCATCCCGTTAGCTTACCGGAGCGCCGCGCTCACTGGGTAAAAGATCTATTTCAATTCAACAATGAATGCGTCCACGCGGCATCTGCCGCTGGCGGGGCAGCCGGGCGCATGAGGATCGCTGCCCAAGCTCCAATACCAGTCACTGCTAAAGAGAAAGAATTTGCCATCCTGCGACACATTGCCGATGGCAATCGCACCGAAGCACGAGCCCCCCTTGGCGCCGGCATTGCAAGCTCCGGTCGCGTGATGATGGGCGAAGCGCCACACCTTGGGCTTGCCGGCAGTCGACACGCAGACCACCTCCCGGTCCCATGCCTGTTTGACCGCCAGCAACGGGTTGGTCGAAGCATTCTTCGTTCCGTCACCCTGCTTTGGACCGGACCCCGAAAACGCGCCGCAGATCGGAGCCGAATCCGACGGATCGTCGTCGTTCCATGACCAGTGAGTATCCTCGCTGTTGGGAAGCGACTCTTCGGCAGGAACCAGGCGCTCGAAGTGATCCAGATCCGACAGCGGACGGTAGAGCAGGCTGAACGTATCTCCCGGGCCGCCGTGGTTGATCATGTGCGAATAACCGAGCACGGTGTGGCCTCCGCAATAATTGGAAACACCGGGCCCACGACCTTGACCGGCGATGGAACATGCAGAAATTCTCGACGTCGCGGGAAACCAGATGAAAAGTGCGCCCGCACCTTGCGGCGTAATCTTGATCGCGTTTCCGTCACGGCTGAGCCGCGCGTTGTGCACGTTGTATCCGGCAGTGCTCATGGTTGGAGGACGGCTGCCCTTGGCAAGCGGACCCGATTGTGTATATCCATTCTGCACCTGGTCCAGTGCCGCTTGACGCTTCTCTGCCCCGGGCCCGTCACCGATATAGACCGTGTATCCGGTCACGCGCATGCCGTAGGAATTCTGGATCTGAGGCGCGGCGATCTCGATGCCAGCGATCGAATCCAGATGAATGTGTGCTTCAGAAGACGGCAGTGTCTCGCCAGCTCCCGATGGCCGGTGAATGTTAGCCGTTAGTTGCACGTAGTAGTCGCCAGGCGCAAGACTGCCAGAGACCGCCTTCAGCGTAGGCGTGGCCGGGGGACTGAGCACACCGGTTGTGATTTCGGTCGTCGGCATACCCGAGCCGCCCAGCCGGCCAGTTGTAGTTTGATACCAGTAGCAATGGCCGCTGGTGCGGTCGTAGTAAGTGACCAGGCTGCCGTTGCCCTGTCCGTGGCCGCCGGGGTAGCCGGAAAACTTCGTATCGTCGCCGCTGTTTGAAACCGATCCGGGATAGCCCTCAAGTTCGTTGGGAACGTTTGGGCATTTGGTGAGGTCGTAAACGGTGGATTCCTTTCCGGTCGCAACGTCGTAGGCAACGATGTAGGCACCGCCGCCGAAGTGGCCGTAAAGAATGTGAGGATCGACGTAGCTGAAGCTTCCGCCGGAGGATAACCTGCACTGCGCACCCTCGCAACGCGGCGTGACCTGCATGGTGGCAGCATCCATGGAGTAGATGACCGCGCCGCCCCCGCTGGTCATGATGTAAAAGTAATACCCGCCGTTGGGGCCGAGTTTGGGATCGAACTTTCCCCACTCGTTGATCTCCGCCGACGAATTCGACATAAAGCTGAAGCCAGGAAGTGCGCCGCCGACACCGCTTTCATCGGTCACCCGCACAATGCGCGAACCAAACTCGGGATCTTTGAAGACCTGGTTCGGCTTGGGCGGGGCATAAGGAGTTTCCGGCCGCAGTGCGCGGCTGGAGTCGGCGCAATAACGTTCCCCGCAGGTTGAAGATGAAGCCGAGTCGGAGGGACCAGCACCGCTCTTGACAGCCTGAGCGGTGCCGAAGACGGAGAGAATCAGAAGACAGACCAATAAAAAAAGCCTTCGAAACATGAATGCCCTTCCGAGTATCAGTGACGGAAACGATGTGGAGCGGAGGCCAGCAAGACGATCATACCGCAGCGAGACAGATTTTATGATTGCGTCACCGCGTCGGGGTCCGAGCAAAAACAGCGGCCAGCGGCGAGTTCACAGCGCTCGACCCTCGTCTTTGTGGCCAGCAATCGAGTCCCGGAAAAATCCACGTAGCTGCCGTGGCAGAAGATCGCATTGTGAGCGCTTTCGCTGCTCTTCAACACGCATACGAACTCGGCGTCGCTTGAGATTTCTCCTGCCGTCCAAGGCTGATCTGGATGTGCGAAACAAAAAGTGCATTCCGAATGCTCATTCTTGTAGCGATACGCTTGGACTGAGGTCGCGTCAGACGTTTCGAGTCGCGTGAGGATTCCTGGAGCCCGCATCTCCGCCAGCGGCACCAGCAGCGTTACAAACTCGGCAGGCAAGGCAACCGATGCACCAAAATTCAACACCAGGGCCGACGACTGCTGGCCGTAAACCGGCGACCATGTTCCCTTATGCGTCGACTCAGCCCAGCCGTGTCCTTGGACCGGGAGAATCGCCAATCCTTGGGACGCGTTCTTGAAACGGAACAGGTGCTCGGCCTCGACGTGCAGATCGGCAGCGAGATGCCAGAAAATATCGAGTTGGTGCAGGCCACTGCCTTCGGCGATATCACGCACCAGAAACAGGCCCGATTTCAGTGCCACAGTCCACCGACGATGCACCACCGGCGCCGGCAAGCGTTTGTACCCGTCGTGTGATCCCATCAGGAGAGTAAAGCTGGCGCCGGAGATCCATTGCTCGGTGCGCGAGAATAGAGGCTGCTTCCATGAAAACGGACCATCCTGCTCACTCTGATCAAGGCCATCGACAGACAAAGTGTTATGCATGGCCGTACTACGAAAGCGGTTGCGCTCGTTGGTGGGCCCAACATATTCGCAGGTGCCCGGGTCGATCAGCAAGGCACGTCCGCCCCCCTGAAGACAGATACTCAGCGCGTCGGCATGGTCGTGGCCGCGACTCTGCGCCGTCGATGGACCGCTGTGCATCATCAACGTGCCCAGGTCGGTGGCCAACGCGTACAATCCGGCGTTCGCATACGCGGCCGAAGACGCAGTAGCGGATTTGGCTTCCAAACGGTGCCACTGTTTCAGTCCGCTTAAGCCCAGCAACCAGATCGTCTCCTCGCGCAAATCGCCGGACAGTCTCTTGAAGTCGCCGCGATCGAACAGAATTGCGCCCGCAGCCAGCGGATCGAGCAAATGCTCGGCCCGATTGCGCGATGGATCGAACAAGCGCCCGCCGTCATCGTCGCCAAAACTCGGTGGAGGGCCTCCCGCACCCAGCGCGGCAAGGGCATCGAGCATCTTCTCGAGAACCACTTCCAACTCCTTGGGCACGCTCATGCCGTTGGCCGAGGCAAGTAAGATTGCGTGCAAAAAGAAATCGAGCGCATACACGTGGTAGTACGTGGACTGCTCGAAGTGCAATCCGTCGGGATTGACCTGGCGTCGCGCCTCATCCAAGACGATCTGCCGGCCCAGTCTCTTCCATCGCTCCGCGCCTGACAGTTCTCGGCATAGCATTCCGAGGAAGAAGAGTCCAACTCCTTCCCCGAGCAGATGCGTGTTGGGTGAAAAATAGGTGGAGAGATAGCGCTCAAGATGTCGGCCATTCAGCGCTTGCGCGCGCAACCATTGCTTTCGGAAGTTGGCGTCGAGAACTTCTGTGCCTTCGAGAAGGCAGTAAACCCATATCCAGGACAGAGTGCGGCACGCGACCTCGAGACTGCTGGCCCAGTTGATGCCGCGTGGATACGGATTGGCCGCATGCCATGTCTTCCACTGCGAGAGAATCTCCGCCGCGTAGCGTTGGTTTCGCGTGAGCCGATATGCCTTGGCCAACGTGACCAGATGCTGGTGCCGATTCAGTTCCCAAGTGATTTTGCTGTCGCCGACTTCGGCGAAATCGAGATAACGCATCTGATGAAACAGCTTAACTGGGGCTCGTTTCCCGTGGACCAGATCAAGATGCCAATCGATGATTTCGCCGTATGGAAGGTCTTCAAAACCGAGCAGATCGAAGCGATGAGCACAAATCCTGTCAGCTCGGGAAATAATCTCTTCGCACTGTCCTGGAAGGTGCCGCCGCAAGGCCTCGAGCAGTGGCTCGGTTTCTTCGGGTGGAAAAAAGAAGCGACTGCTGGCTGACGAGCCTGAGAGCACAGCGTTCTTGGCGAAGTCGTAGCCGAAGCGCGACAGTAGGGCGTCACTGCGTTTATCAAATGCCTGACGGCTGCGATGGGCGAGTTCATGCCGGTCCATCGTGCGCAGCTTCTGGATGATTCGTTGCCAGGCAGGAACCGTCATCTCGCTGGGTTCGTTCTCTCTGACCTGAAGTTACACATGCTGTATGCCGAATGCTGCCCAGCATCATACCCCAGCCAATGGGCTCGTATCGGACTGTGCTGCCAAAAAGAAATCGCACGGAACCGGGGTTCCGCGCGATGCAAACAGATTCCTGCTAGTATCGACTACCGCAGTTCGAACAGCATTACGTCGGAGCGGCAGCCATTTGTACCGACCTTCGCGCCCGTGATCGTGTGGTCGCAGGTGTCCTGGTTTAATCCGTTGCCGAATCCCTTATCCAGGTTGTACATCTGCAGGTCGGAGTCGCAAATCGCATAGTGTCCCTGGCGCGAAATGGAGCAGCGTGTGCTTCCAGAGAAACCGCCGTACCCACTCGCCCAGTTCTTGTTGAAACGGATGGTTCGCTGCGAACCGTCCCAATTGACGCCCACAAGTTCGTCTTTCCAGACTTGGCTCACGCTGGAGCCGCCAGTCCCCGGTTGCCAGCCCGCCAGGTAGATCAGCTTTTGTCCCTGTTCGGCATTGGCATGGGACATGTGGACATCGTTGCCCCACTGATTGGCTACTGGAGTGGTATTCACATCCAGCACGTAGTTCAGGCTGCCGACTGTCAAGTTCGACAAGCTATAGCCGGTGCCCGGGCCCATGTCCCAGAAGCAGACGCCGAAGTCGCAAGCCCAGTGGGACTGGCATTTCACGCAGGTGTCATCCACTTGGTTCGTCCCGATCGTCCAAAATATTTTTTGCGTCATCGTTGTGACGTGATGGATGGTCAATACACCGAAGGCGCCGCTGCGGTCAATCTGCGCATTGTGAATCCCGCCGGCCTGCGTGGGAGTAACCCCGCTGGCGAAGGTAATTTTCTGGGGATTGCTCAAGCCGGTATTCCAGCCCTGGCTGACCTGCCAGGTTTGCACGTTCATCCACTGGCATCCCTTCTCCGCATTCCACACGACGAAGTAGGGATTTTTATCCTGCGACGGACCGATAGCTACGATGATCGTGTTGTCGTCAGAGGAAAGAGCACTATCGGAGGTGTACCAGTTGTTGGCCGCGATCAACCCGTTCAGGCAGTTTGGATTGTCCGGATCGAAATATCCCAGGCCATTGTTGAACGTCGGATCGATCGTGACCGTAAACGTAGTGGGATCGACTTGGTAGCGACGCAGCTTCTCCTGGTAGAAGCTGTAGAAGGCGTGCTGATCGGCTGCGGTATAGCCGAAGTCTGCGCGGATGCCGATGTTGTTGTAGCAGCCGCGCAACTGGCTGCTGAAACTGGACGCGTTGTACTGAAAGAGGCAGATGTTTCCGCTTTCGTTGTGGGTCAGGAACATGGTCTCGTCGTAGGAAGTGACGCTCTTTTCTGCCGACGATCCCGTCATGTAGCTCTCACCCGGCCGCGAAGGATCGATATTGGCATCCGTGACGCGCAAAATGCGGTTGTTGTAGGCAGGATCGACGGCAATAATTCCGGCGCCCAAGTGTCCGCCATAGTAGTTCGGATTCGAACCCAGCTGCGGAGGAGCCGTGGCCGCAATGACAGCCGTGTCGGCGCGCGAGCAAGGATAGGTCGGCGGCCCACAGTTGCTGCCCGTTTGCTGCTGAGCCGCCATGGTCAGAGTAAACTTTTCCGAGGTGGCGTTCCCACTGTGATCTACAACCTGCACCGTGACGACATAACTTCCAGTCTGCGAGGTGAGCCCGGAAACGACTCCCGTGCCCGGATTCAGTTGCAATCCGGCCGGCAGAGCGCCGGAAACAATGGTCCAGGCGTAGGGCTGAGTTCCACCTGCTCCCACAAGCGTGGCGGAGTAGCTAGTCCCGGCTGTGCCACTGGGCAAACTTGTCGTCGAAATCGCCAGGCGTGCAATCACTGGGACCGTGACCGTAACCATGGTCGAAGCCGCGGCGCGGGCCAATGGACTGATTGCCATCACGTTGATCGTCTGTGAAGTCTTCACCGAAGGCGCGGTGAATAATCCCGTCGACGTGATGGTTCCGGCGTCAGCCCTCCACTCCACCGCCGTGTCCGCAGTGTTCATCACTGCCGCAGACAGTTGAATCCTGCCGCCGGATATCACGGTTGGCGTCGTTGGGGTGATCTCGATCTGCGCGGTGTTCTGTGAGGTGGTCTTGGTCTGGGCGCCGGAAGAACTTGGATTCGGTATGGTGTTGGAGCACGCCGTCGCAGCCAGACACAGCAAAACGGCGGCGGCAAATCGCCGGATATGGGGGACGGACAACCCGCTGGGGTTCGGCTGAGCCGACCAACCAGTCTTATCGTTCGACATGGGCAAGACCTCAGAAGCGAAGTGGGGGACTTCTCTCTTTCGAGTCCTTGGGTGAGACTTTAAAGAGAGTGGCCGCACGATCCCAGATCACTGAGGTCTGTGTCCTAACATGTACAATTTCTAATGGTAGGGTGCGAGTACGTGTGCTACTTAAGTTTTGCGGGGTTTTCCCCAAACAATACAGCGAAGTAGTGAGCAGGTAACTCTCTGGATGCGTTACCCGGAATCCTGCCCCAACAGCAGCAGGGAGCGCAACCGATCGTAGAGCCGGTTGCCGAGCAGGCGTTTGACCGTGGAGCGCGCGGAATGCTGCAGGCCCAGCTTCCAGAATCCGCTGCCTTGGCAGATTTCCACAAGCTCTTTCTCGCCGGTGGAGCGAAGGATGGGGATCCGTCCCAGGGCGTAGCGGTCGCCCGACTGGGGATTGAGTCTAGGTTCGCTGGTTGCCAGGGTCTGATATCCCGCCTGTTTGACGGCCGCGACCACCCGCTGGTCGAATCGTCCCCCAGGACAGGAGAAATGGTTTACCGGGCCACCGATGATTTGCTCGAGGCGTTGCTTGGCTTCGCCAATCTCACGCTCCTGGTCCGCAGGCTTGAGGTCGGAAAGATACGGGTGGGTCATGGAATGGCATCCGATCTCAAAACCACGGGCACCCAATTCGCGCAACTGCGCTTCGCTCATGTACCCACGCCGTCCCAGAAAGCCCACGGTCACATAGAACGTGGCACCAAACCCGCAAGACTCCAGGGCGGGAGCGGCCACCAACAGATCGGTCTCGCTGCCGTCGTCAAAGGTAAGGGCAACGCTCGAATTATCGGTAAAATCGACCCCTTTGCCCACTGCGATGCCGGCGTATCCCAGACTCTTCAGATGTCGCATCTGGCTTTCGAATGCCGAGGCGGGAACGATGTAACGCGTATAACCAGGATCAGACTGACACAGTGGCCGCCCAGGCAACTCGAGTTCGTGATACATCAAAATCGCGAGACCGGGTACCATCCACTCAGCCTCCTGCAGCCGAATCGGCGCCGCTGTTTACCCTGGGAGAAGCGGGGAAAAGACTGAATACTACTCCGATTCCATGCGGTTCTAACGCGACTTCTTGCAGACATTCTCCGCGCTCCAGATCATAAAGTGCGATGTGCGAAGGCTTGTGCCGCTCTCCTCCGTTGCGGACCCAGGCCACGTTCTCCACGAACTTGGTCGGCCGGACGCGGGTGAAGCCAACCCAAATGAACCGTTCATCGACGGGCCACAATCCTCTACACCAACCCAACACCTGCCGCGGTTGGGGATGCATCTGGTTCAGGTCGTAGACCTTTTTCACCGCCAGTGTTTTCCGATCTGCAATCACGATATGTCCATCTACGGTCGTGAAATAGACTTGGTCGCCAAAGAGATAACCGTCATGCGGCCTCTCCACACCAATGTCAATGCGTGGGCCAGGCTTGGTCAGACATATGGCATCTTTTTGGAAGAACCGCGTCACCCACAGTTCCCCACCCAACTCAAAGACATGGTTTGGATGCGAGCGGTGGGGTTTGGTGGTCAGGACTTTGCGGTAGTCAGTATGGGGAGAAAACCGTTGCCACGGATCCTCGCCTAGAACATTCCACTCCCGCACGATCTCACCACTCTTCGTGATTTCGACCACCAGTTCAAGGCCGGTCACGGCGACGGCCAGAGTTCCGCGGGCCGTGGGACACACGTGGTGCACATCGTTGAAGCAGGGTAGCGAGATGTAAGTTTCGCAGCGGAATTCCGGGAGACGATAGATTAAGACTTCGGTAGAAGTGCACGCGTATAAAATGTCGCCTTGCAGAAAGGCAGACTTGAACAAGATCGCAGACACTTCCTCTGGACAGGGTTCGGGCGGGGAGACGTCCTCGACACAGGTCTTCGCCTCTTCTTTGCCAGGATCCAGTTGGATGATGCGGGCCATGTCGCAGGACTGCCACTCCGCCAGCTTGCGAAACACATTTTGCCGGACATGCCCCCCAACGACGTAGATGCCGCTCAGAGGAATCACGCGGGAATTTCTCGTCGACTGGTCTCAGGCCGGGAAAATAACGCCGGGAAATACTGGAACGCCGGCACTCCCATGGAGGGGTATTCGCTCATTCCTGTTCAGGATAACAGAGGGATTTCATCAGGACTCGACTTCGGCCGAGTGCCCTTCATCGGCCGAATCCAACTCCAAAACAGACAGGTTGGAGAATCGTCCCAGAGGAGTTTTGATCTTCAAAAAGAACTTGGTGTCGAGTAAGCGAGGATAAAGAGCCCGCATCCATCCATGGGTTGCGAGACCGCGGCGCTGTTCCGCCGAGGTCGTCAGTTCGTAACCAAAATCGCGTAACCCGTCGCCGATCGTGCCTTCCAGTTCGGTGATTTCTTCATTCGAGAGTTTCTCTTTCCAACGATTCACCGGGTGTTGCGCTTCGTTTGGATCGGCGAGAAATGAGGAGTTCGACTGGCTGATTCGGCCCAATGCCATCTGTTGAATGTGCTCGTAATTCAGTTCCTGGCCAATGAATTCTCCCAACTGTTTTAGCGTGCTCGCGGGATGGAGAACCAAATCTTCGTAGTGAATTTCAATATAGTCCGCAGGAATCTTCCGCCCGTGCTCGCGTCCGCGACGCACTGTCCACTCCCAGTAGAGAGCAGTTTCCAGCAGGGTACGTTGGCTCCGGTTCCACGGAAAAGGACGGAATCCTTCCATCTTTTTGAGAGACAGTGCAACATCGCGGCCATCGCGCACGATGTGCACAAACAAGGCGTTAGGAAGGTCGGCCTTGATCCGAGGTACATGCAGCAGTGAATCTGGATCGTAAAAAGCCCAACGTACAACCCCCTGGCGTCTTGCAATTTCGTCCATGGTGATGCGGACAAAATCGCCACTGCTCTGGCAGTGATTCAGAACCTGGTCCCGAACGAAGTCGGCCTCCAGTTCGGAGCGTCGAAATCCCTTGCTATGCAGCCATACCTCCAGAATCTTTTTTCGGTTCTCCAGGTTGTCGAGTTTGCCGAAGTGCGGGACTAGCACCTTGTAGACGGGAATGTAGCCGCGATACACCGCGAAACCGCCGGCCGACAGCAGTGTGTCGTAAAGCAGATTGGTGCCCGAACGATGGCACCCCATGACAAACACCGGCGCTTGACTTCGGGCAGTGGACAAGGAATTCGGCAGATCTCTCCCTTCGAGGCGCTATGCAACCGCGCTTGCCAGGGTGGGAAAGCAGAGTATAACATTCGACCCAGCGTTGTTCGTTCCATCCCCGTGCCTGAGCGACCCGCGTGCGACCGTCTCCATCGCGGGCTACAAATTAAGGCGACATTCCCCACACGGATTTGCATCGAAGAAAACGGCGCGAGCCCTACCAGACGCGAATCGCTAATGAATCCAATCACCAGCAATTGTTGGCTTTTCAGGCGGCTGTCCCTGTTACAGACTTCTGCCCAAACAATGGTTCTTGATTCTGAGAGCCTATTGTTTCAGGAATGTGACTCTTGTGAGTCAAGCCCTCAACATGCGCACTTGGCACGACCAACGTTCTTCCACGAAAATGATAGTAAGACTCGTTGGGACGTTGTCGATCCTGACCAGGACCGACCTTGGATTCTCAGGAAATCATCAGCCCTAAATCGGTGGAAGCGGCGGGGGGACCTCCTGCGCCTGCCCCGCACCGCTCTTTGGCAGGTAGCCTCGCCTGGAAGGCCATCGGTGACTGGGTCAGCCAGATTTTTTCGTGGGTTTCGTTCCTCATTGTTCTTCGCCTGCTGTCGCCGGCCGACTTCGGCATGGTGGCCATGGCGGTCGTGATGCTTCCCTACTTGCGCTATGTGGGAGAGTTTGGCGTTCCTCGCGTGATTGTTAATTTTCCCGACCTCACCGAAGATCAGATTGCGCAACTGAACACGTTTTCCCTTCTGCTCGGGTTCGCCTGCTTTGCCCTCGCGATCGGTTTTGCCTATCCCGTCTCCTTATTCTTTCGGACGCCGCAACTGGCGGTGGTGATGATCGTGACCTGTAGTTCCCTGGTGCCTTGGGGATTTCGAGCGGTGTCCGAGGGTCTACTCAATCGCGAGATGCGTTTTCGCCTGCTGTCCATCTTCGACGCTACAAACGCCATCGTCACCGCAACGGTCACTTTAATCCTGGCGTTTCTTCACTTCGGATATTGGGCGCTGGTGTTGGGAAACCCTATCGGGATTGCGGTACGATCCGTCCTGGTGGTCGCGGCGCGACCGCATCGGTTCGCCATGCCGCGACTTTCGACCATTGGCGAACAGTTGGTATTTGGATGGCATATACTCGTCTCTCTGGTCGCGCTCAACTCCAATCAGCCTCTCGCCAACGTCACTGTCGGC
>VFSW01006728.1_pt1 | contig 16841 bp, 12 predicted proteins | sample 5358111 | NCBI WGS metagenome assembly VFSW01 (sample SAMN11554181, study PRJNA540505) | mine drainage metagenome | isolation source: sediment from site ElyBrook_90M | place: USA: Ely Copper Mine, Vershire, VT | collected 2017
TTTATCATACTGCTCGCTTACCCGGCAATGTGCTACCAAAGAATTCCTTTCGCAGCCGATCCAGCCCGCGGAAGTAGTGGTGTTTGACATTCCCTCGGGATTGACCAAGCTTGGCTGCAATTTCCTCAAGAGTATAACCCTCCATAAAGAAGAGCCGTAGCGTCTGACGCTGGTTCTCCGCAAGCGCCTCAAATGCCTGCTGAAGACCGCCATTTCCGAGCCCTCCGTCGATTGAGTCCTCCAGCTGGCCAACACTCATCCTCGGATCTGCGAGTTGGCTTGCCGCGTCGTCGAGATCGAGGTGTGTGTAGAAGTGGCGGGAGGTCAAGTAACGGCGCCGTGAGATGGCGCGACGGTAAGCCATTTGCAGAATCCAGAACCGTGCCGGGCCCTTGGAGCTGTCAAACGTTTGGCAGTCGCGATGGACGAGTAGGAAGACCTCTTGGACCATGTCGTCTGCCTCGGAGGTGTCTCGCAGAACTCGGAAGACGACGCCCCGCACGATTCGTGCGCAGCGGCGAAACAGCAATGCGAGGGCTTCTTTGTCACCATTGCAGATGGAAGCCATCAGGGCCTCGTCAGACGGAAAGCATAGTTTCCCGGGGCACTCTACTCGTGTTGCCTCGGTCGACGACGATTGGGAGGCCTCGGCCTCCGCAGGGGACGGAGTCCCTTTTCCAAATGCGCCGGGAAAATAACGGGCGGTCGATGAACTCATGCCGCCCTCCGGTCAACAGAAATGTTGGTTATGATCCGTTGGTTTATGACCATCACTGGCTGAACAATGATATCGAGATGGCCAAGCGTCGAAGACAAGTTCAACCTCGATCTGGACCAGAAAGGGCGTTTGGTGAAGCACTGCGGCACGTTCGCAAGAGCCGCGGGATGTCGCAGATGGAACTATTCATGGAGAGCGGGATCGACAGGACGTATATCAGTGCCGTGGAACGTGGCATTCAAAGCCCTACCATTCGCATGATTGTGCGGTTTGCAAACTGCCTGAAGGTTCGCCCCTCGGAGCTTGTGCGACGCATGGAGCAGTCTCCGCGCTACTAGACCTGATCGTGGGGATCGCTCCTCAGATAGTACCTAATAACCTAATCCGTACTAAATATCAACAATAAAGTACGGATTACGTACTTCAGTTCGATCTGCTCGGCCAGTAACGTCCGGTGAGGATGAGTTCAGACGAAGCCAAATTATTCCGGGAACACCTGCGTATGCTGCGGGAAGCCAAAGGCTTGAGTCAGAGCCAGCTGGAAGAAAGAATTGGCAAAGAGGAAAACTACATCACGCGCGTCGAGACCGGTCGCATTGGCACCCCTCCGATCGATTTGACTGCTCGGATTGCCCGCGCATTGGACGTGTCAATGAGCGACCTCTATTTTTTCGAGGGACTGGACGATAGTGCCGAGACGCTACGAGCCAAAATCCAGCGGCTAATCCAGACCGATGACCTAAAGCAGTTACGTAAATACTACCGGCTGCTGCTTGTAGCTCACGAAGAGTAACCCATCAGGTTCACATCAAACACATAAATCGGCGTTGGTCCCTGCTAGAACGACGCGACCGCCTCTCCGACAGTCAGTCGCCTTGATTCGCCAGGAGTATTACTGCGTCAATTTTCCGTTCTGACGCAAACGTTATGTTTACAAGGCCCTGCCCGTTGCAGGATTTGCGATCCATACGCTCCACCCAGCTTACATAGTCGCCAATGTTCTCGAAGGGCTAGTTCTCTATGCCAATCTTTGTCTGTGACCAAGTGCCGCACGGTGCAGGGCAATTGTAAAATTGGATCTGAATGTTCCACGGTGGCACAATTCTCAACATGACCGCCGCACCCTCGAATGCGGCTCGGAGAATAGGTGCTGGGAGGAAGGTACCGACCGGTCGTAGCGCAGCAGACCGAGACTGAGAGAATGGCAACCATACCCATTGTCGAGTGGACCGAGTACCGGAAATCTCTGGAGACTCTTCCGTACGGCAAAGTTCTCCCCAGTGCCACGTACATCCATCGAGACACGGACGCGTGTCGATGCGGCCCCTTCCGGGAGATGCTCACACTTGTCGCACAACACCATGCTGTGGGCGAGGAGTTCAACGTGGTGAAATTCCGAAGGGACGCTCCCCGCCTTTCGTTCCTGCATTACCCCGAATTCTTCGAATGCGCCCACCCGTCTCTCGAAGAAGCGATTGCCATCGACCTTCACTCTGGTAGATCGCTTCGGACGGCCTATCGAGACAGTCTCAATCCCCCGATCCTCCACCGCAAGGAATTGCTGCTGGCACCCAACCACGCGCGATTTCGGGAGTTCGCCGCCCTCTCAACCGCTGAGGAGCAAGCCGGCCTCTACGACAACACGGCCGTAATTGGATTCCGGATCAACTGGGAGAGGCTTCTCAACGCTCGTGGCCTCGCTCTCGACGGACACTGCCTTGTCCGACAGGCTACGATCCCCGGAGCTGCTTCTTCGGAGTTAGTTCCTGCACCCGCCGTTGCTGTCCAGAGACACAAGACGGCCCTCACCCGCTACCAACTCTCAAGACCTGTTAAGACCCTCATCGAGTATGGTCGGCTGGTTCCTGGCTCGTCATTCCTCGACTACGGTTGCGGTCTGGGTGCAGATATCCGCGGTCTGTGCGAACTGGGCTTCGATGCGTTCGGCTGGGATCCGGTGCACGCTCCAGATGGCCCACGAACAGAAGCCCAGGTCGTCAATCTCGGCTACGTGCTTAACGTAATTGAGGATCCAGCGGAACGACTGGAGACTCTCGCTTCTGCCTGGCGACTCACGAAGCGCCTGCTGGTCGTCTCCGCTCTGATCCGCGACACGAGTGCCGATTCACAACGCGGAGTCAGTCTCAACGATGGCATACTCACCACCCGCAACACGTTTCAGAGGCATTTCGGGCAACAGGAACTGCAGTGCTATATCGAAGATGCCCTTGAGACGCCACCTATCCCCGTTGCTCTGGGGATCTTCTACCTCTTCCGCGACCCTATGGAGCACCAGGAGTTCTTGCAGTCCCGCTCCCGACGGATAGTGGAATGGAATACTCTTAGTCTCGGGCTTAGCAAGCCCGAACGGCGGCCCAAGGAACCTCGCGCACGACGATCGGCGCGTGCCGACCGCTTCGCAGAATACCTGCCGCTGCTCGAAGAGTTCTGGTCTATCGTGCTCGCGCTGGGACGGTTGCCACATCCGACAGAGTTTCCGCGCTTCTCTGAACTCTGCACCACATTTGGATCCGCTAAGCGAGCCTTGCGTTACCTCCTTATCCGGGGGAAGCAGGAGGTCTTCGATCGAGCCGAAGCTGCGCGAAAGTCGGATCTCCTTGTTTACCTCGCAAGTTCGAACTTGCGGAGGGTGATCCCCTTCTCGCACCTTCCCGAAAGTATCAGGACCGACATTACAGTATTCTTCGGGAGTTACAAGCGAGGTTTGACGCAAGGTCGCGAGTTGCTCTACTCTGCCGCCGATCCCAACACAATTGTGCTTGCCTGCGATGAGACGGCGGTCGGTTGGCAGGACAATCGTAGTTTGTACGTTCACACCTCTCTAGTGGACCGGCTCCCAACTGTGCTCCGGGTCTTCGTTGCGTGTGCTGAACTACTGTACGGGGATGTTCGTGAGGCAGACATTCTGAGAATCCACAAGTTCAGTGGAAAGGTGACGTTCTTGACGTACACCGACTTTGAGTCAGCACCGCTTCCGGCACTGGTGATAAGAACAAGGGTGAACCTACGGACGGTCCAGGCGGATGTTTTCGAGCAGGCCGGGGACCGCGAACTACTTTATTTCAAAGAGAGATTCCTGGACGCTGACGATCCGCACCGCACGCGATATACCTCCATTTCCGATTCACTGAGGCAACTAGGCTTTTCCGATTCGACCTTCATAGGTCCAAAGGCTGCGGAACTTCGCAGGATTCTCGCTGAAGCGGGACTGCCTAACCTCTCTGAGGAATTGGGCGTGCCCCAGATCGAGGAAAGAATGTCATGATCGAAATTGTTCATAACTTCGACCCTGATCAATTCATGTGGCTCTGGGCTAAGTACGTGACAGGTTTCAATGAGAAGCATCATTGCACGAACAGCATTCGTGGGCACTATTCGCGCAAGTTCAGTAAGAACAATCCCAAGTTCGCCAAATCGTTAGCCGTTGTGATGGACGAACAAGAACTGGGTTCGTATCGTGCCATATACATCTGCGGGGTCTCGAAAGACGGATATTCCAAAAAGACGAATTACGCGCACAACGTGCATGTGGCGATTTGTCCGGAGGTCGGAGCCGCGGAGGAGTGGTCGTTTGAGAAATGGACCCTACGCATCCGTAACGGCAGGCTTCTGCCGATTCCAGGGAATGTGGATGAGCTGCCCATCCAATACCGGGGCTTGCCCTCCGAGTACACCACGTGCCGCATCTTCCGGTGGTCGGCGTGTTTTTTCTTCCGAGAGAGCATTCAGGATAAAATTCCTAGCTAGCTTAGGGTCTAGGGTCGCCAGATTGCTACGCAGATGGAAGCGAACATCTCTGCGGTTCCGCTTTCGTTGGGTTCGTTTGAAGGGCACGGAACGCGGGTAACGAGGCGGCTTGTTGGGGGAGTTCGCGACGCAGAGACGATTCGACTAGTCCTCCAATTCGCCAGCAGCGGCGTCGGTAACGAGCACAACGATAGGAGTGGTGGCAAGACGAGCATCTAATTTCGAGGAATCTCGCAAGATTTCTACGGGAGTACCAGGAATAGCAAGATTCTTGTTTGCTCGAACGGAGAAGGGTTGGCGTAATGTCAGCTGAGATTCTAGGTCATCTAGAAATCGATTGAGCCGCTCTTTAGAACTGTTTAGGCGGAGTTTAGCGTGTTCATCTATTTGCGTCGCAATCTGATCATCGATCGAGGATACGCAAATCTTGGCGACTTCAACGATTTGCGCCACAACTTTCAGTTTGAGATGAACATGTTCATCGCCAGTTCGATTTGTATACAGCACGGCTGAATTGGTTCCCAGGTCCCGGCGCTGAATGTTGCCGTTGGCATCGCGATGACAGATTGATAGAGAACAGCGACCAAATAGCGGAGGAGGTACAGGGATTCCGATCCGATTCAAATCGTTTGTGAAGGCAGCCTGTATCTGCGTGGCAAAGGGATGTCGCAACCTTAGTCGCCTGTGAAACTTCTTTTCTCCTAGGAAGGCGCGCAAGCCCGCGAAATTAGGGGCTTCGATATTCTTTACTCGCCAGATAATCTGACATGTCTTGTCGCGAAATGGAACAAAATAGGTGGTGGCATCGGCGTGACCGTTTGCGGGGGATTGTTCCTGTAGTTCGCCGGGAATCATCAGTACGGTTTGCTCCGGTCGATGCTCTCTTTTCGCTTCGGCCTCAGGAGCGTACATCAAATCACATTCGGCAGTAATTACCATCAATGCATCTTTCTCGTTCTCGGCGACAAAGACGTCACCAAAATGCGGGTCGGGAGGCTGGTTTGTTTCTTCTGGGTTTGGAGTCGCACGAGGATGCGTGCCTAATTCGTCGATCTCTTCTGCGACAACGTTCCTATACAGGTCGATGAAATCCGAAGAGGGCATAACGTCGGATTCGGGAATAACCTCAAAGCGCATTCGGTCAAGTTCGCGTCTCTGTTGGGGCACAGAACGGAACAGTAAATGACCAAAATATGTTCCAAACAGCCAAAGCAAATAGTCCCCTAACGGCATTCCTTCGCCTTGCAGGCTTAGGTATTGCATATATGCGTAATCTTCCATGCTAAGCGCGCGAATTTTTCTTTCGAACTTTTCGGTTGCGCCGCGAAGCTCCATTGCGAAAGCATCAACAAATTCCTGAATCGCATGGCCCTCGTCGAGCGATCTGACGAGAATTGCCAGTTTTAGTAGCAGTGTCGGATCCGGTTTAAGCTCGACTTTGGGAATGAAGTAAAACATCCCACCGAGGAGGCGGGCTCGGTCTCGAAACTGCGATTTCATGATCGCGGTTATGTGCTCTTTGCTCGACATTAAAATGACGAGAGGTTTTGTGATTTGCGCAAAGTTCTGCGCCAAGCGTTCACCAATCGACTCCGCGAGGGCTAGGGAGTCTTCTGGGCGATCGGAGGGATCTAGATAGTAGTCAATGAATATCAATTGTGGTAGGGCTGTAGCTTCCAGAGGGTCTGCGGGTGAGAGGGTTTGCACTCCGCAGCCAAGTTCTTCTTTCAACATGGTTTCAAGTTGACGAAGTTGTGCTCGTCTTTGCTCTTGCACGTTGTCGTAGTCTCTGAACCAAGACTGAATCTCAGGTGACGATGCGCGGATAGCATAGAGCTTTCCAATGTGACTTTCGGTGAGATCTTCATCTGTTTCAATCGTTAACTGAAGAGCAACGAAGTCTTGGTTCGGTTCCTCCCAGCTCTGAATCCTGATTCGCAACTCGGAAAGGTGTTCTCCAGAAAACGAGGCTCGGGTAGGGGTTGCAAAATAGGCATCGTCAATTATCGCGACCTGAGAGATATGCTTTGACTGAAACATCTCCTTCAAGTATTGAAGTGCTGGTTGCTGTGTGCTCATTTCGCTTCCGACGGTAATTCAAAAACGAAGGTGTTTAAAACATTTGGATGGACAGTTGATTTGTCTGACAGAAACAATTTGCCGCCATTGGAGGTAGCGAGCTCTCTGGCGATGTATAAACCGAGCCCCTTACCCTCCCGCGCGGGCTTGGTCGTTACAAAAGGGAAAAATATCTCTTCGCGCTGATCTTTCTGGATTCCGGGGCCATTGTCGGAGAATATAACTTGGTGGTTGTTGAAGTCTACGACTATCTCAATTTCGGGCTTAAACTTCGGATTATCAAGCTTCGCCCGTTTGAGCCAGTAGACCGAATTGGAAACGAGATTTTCGATTACTTCAACAATCATTCCTTTTACGGCGCGGATGCGAAACTCACCGGAAGGGGGCACTGTCTTGAATCGCATTTGGATTTCGTGGCGCGCGAATTGGGCCTGGTGCCCATCAAGGATTTCGCGTACCCATTGCGCCAAATCAAATCGTTCTTTTACTTGGCGCCCGGCGGTGCTGAGTGGATCCAAAATCCTAAGACGCTTTTGTAAGGTCTTCAATTGGCTTTCGAGCGTATCCAAAGTGCGCTGAACGTCTTCAGGAACGTTGTCAAAATCAGCGTTAGCAAGCAGAGACAAAGTGAACTGCGTGGCTCTATTTAGTTCATGGGCCACGATCTCTACCATTAGTCCTATGCCCGCCAGGTGTACGAGTTGACTCTGTCGTGTTTCAAGGCCCTGCGCGACTTCTCTGGCCTGGGACATGATTTCATTGATTTCCTCTGTGACATCACGCATGGCGCCCGCCAGATGCCGCTCTTTCGGATATTTGTCGACGAGTTGTTCCACGGTTTCTTGTAATGTTGTCTGTGCGCGCTCGACGCGTTTATCGAGGATGTCAATATCGACGGAATCCCGTTGACGTGCCTCCTCGTCAACCTTTATCGCGAATATTCGGAGTTCCCCGAGAATCCATTGGAGGATCAAGACAAGGGCGTTCTTTTGCAGGTTGTCTCGGAGGCCTTCGCGATTGGTTTGGTCTACGAGCTGAGGATTGTTGCGACTGCTAATGTCAACCTTTCCAATTAATTGTTTGCGATTAACCTTGTATCCTTGGGATACGAAAGCAATCGGATCTAGTTGCAACCAATCGTCCGTCGGTCCTCCATAAGGGTGCACTCGAAACCCGTCCCTAAACAGCATCAAGCCGCCACCCCAGTCATTCACGAGAGCCTTCACGGTCTTAATGTCTCCGATACCTTCAATCGCGGTGAGCCGGCGGCGATTGAACCAGTAGCACATCATCTCGAATGGGCCAAGGCTTTCGAGTTCGGCCTTGGTTTGTAAGCCAGCGACACTGTTCAGGTGCTGTTGAGTGAGGTGTATCGCCTTTGTACGGTTACCAAATTTGTAAACAATCTCTCCTCGGAGTTCAAACCCCGCGCTTCCATGATTCTGCACTGTGGCGCGTACGTACGCGTCGGCGTGATCAAAGAGAAGTTTATTGATGGGACTAATAATGACCGGCTCTCCATTGAAACGAAAAAACATCCTCATTTGAGGAGGAGAGAAAGGATCCATTAGTCTGCTGAACTCCTGCTGGGCTATATCTCGGAGACGTTTGTACGACCAGTCTGCATTGAGATCAGAGACATGGATCGATGTGCCACTTTCGCTCTCATCTTCTTTAGGGTGGCCTGCCTTGGGAGTTACTTCGATATCCTCAACCATCTCCCCATGGGTGCGTGCGAAATCCTTCCAGTCGATTTCCAGTATGTTCCATCGTCGTTGCCCGGCCTGTGCAGTTGTGACTTTCAAGCGCATGCCTAGACGCATTGAGGAAAGTCGACCGATTCCTTTCTCTCCCAGGATTGGACGGCCAGACTCGGGACTATTTTCCTTCTGATCGAGTCGGGATCGAGTTCCGATTGTGAGGTAGACCTGTTCGAGTTGTTCGCGAGACATTCCTTCCCCGGAATCTCGAATCTCAATGTAGTTGGCATTTTCCAGGGCAGCGAGCAGTTCCGTCTTAGATTGAGCCTTCTCTAGGAGTTGAACGGCCTGTTCGGCTTCGGGAGCGCTAGGATCAACCTTGCTGGCAAGTGCTGCGCGAAGGCGTTGTAGTTGTTCCTGGGCTGGATCGCCCTCGCCAAGCGATTCGACCGATTCCTTCAAAGTTCGGTAATCGGGGGAGGGGATTCGGATCACAACGTCGATGCGTACTCCCTTTTTTGTTCGCGCATCGAAAGCATTCTTTATCAGTTCGTAAAAAGCAACCTCGTCAGAGCTGATTAGCTCGGATCCAAGCTGAAGGATCGTGCGCGCGGCTACTTTGAATGCCATCCTGCGTTCTTCTCGAAGGCGCGCTTTTTAATCAAAGTGCACCCATTGGAATACTATCGGAAAGATCTGAAATGATCGCACGTTTTCATGGCAACGTGCATTGCCTAAAGGAGTTACATTACGGAACCAGCAGCTTCGACAGGCATCGCCTCAGTTCGCAAAAACTATATTCGGGCGTTCTTCAAGAGTGTAAACTTATGTAATTACACAGGTTTACGTATGCCAAGACTGCGCACCAAGGCGAATCCCAAACCCTCTTTGCGGAAAGGGGTTCCTCTGACCGTATACTTCAGCGAAGATCAAACCGCAAGATTGAACGCGGTGTCAGAGCAAAGGAGAGTGCCCAAAGCGGAACTACTGAGAGTAGCAGTAGATCTGCTGCTCGACCAGCTCAACGGTGGACAACTTCAATTGCCCCTGGGAATTGACGTTGGGAAACCCCGGCAATGACGAAAAGGCGGCCTATGACAAATTACAGGTTTTCAGGGCACGAAACGTTTCCGTGCCGATATGCATGGCTACCGAAGGCGTATCGAGGAATTCGCGAGGATCGCACGCTATTTTCCGATGAGGAGAAAGCGATGGCGTCCCTCGGAGTCGGCAAGAACATGGTACGTGCGATGCGATTTTGGGTACACGCGGCGGGAATAGCTGAGTCCGTGAAGTCAGGGGGAGCGGTCACCACGGCGTTTGGCGACGCTCTGCTTGATCCCAAAAATGGATCTGACGCATTCCTAGAGGACAGAAAGACTCTTTGGCTGTTGCATTGGCAACTTTCAACCCAGGTAGCGGAGCCCTTGTTCGCGTGGGATTATCTATTGAACCAATGGCCTCATCCCGAAATTACGCGAAGTGACGTATTGCGCGAATTTGGTGAGCAAGCTAAGAAGTTGGAGCGGAAGCTATCGAGTGTTACGCTTGAGCAACATTTCGACACCTTTTTGCACACATATGTGCCGACCCGAAGCAAGAAGGGGGATATTCAGGAAGATAACCTTGATTGTCCTCTGGTCGAACTGGAGCTCATTCATCGTCTGGGTGATCGCGAGGCAGGACGTACGGGTCGGCGCGAACCGATCTTTGCGTTCCGTCGAGATTCAAAGAATGACGTCTCCCCCCAACTTTTTGCGTTCTGCCTCGATGACTTTTGGCGCAAACGCCGGCCTAACGAAAGCACGTTGACTTTCCGCGATGTTGCAATCGGGCATGGCAGTCCCGGCCAAATTTTCAAACTTCCTGAGTGGGATATTCGCTTGAGGCTCGATGCGATTGACAGCGATTCGGATGGAGTTTTTCAGTTCGAAGAAACAGCTGCGCTGCAAAGAAAACCGAGGAAACGCGTTTCCGATCCAAACCCATGGTTTCGGGAGATTTTTGATTGTGAGGATGTCGATTGATAGCATGCAAATCTCTGACCTTTTTCGAGTTCAGGATCGATTCTTGAGATCAGCGCATCTCGAAAGAGACTTCGCGGATCCGAAGGCCCTTCGCGGGTACGTACTGACTCCTCAGACGAAGGGATACATAGAACGGCTGGCGACAGGCCTCCGTGTCAATTCCGGGCAACGTGCATGGCGCATCACTGGTGATTATGGATCGGGAAAGTCGTCATTTGCGTTGCTGCTGGCGCACTTATTTGGAGAGCACCACGGACGCCTGCCTGAACATCTGCGTCAAGCAATAAATTTCAAGAAACTGGGGGTGTCCCGTCCACATTTACTCCCGATACTCGTGACGGGGTCTCACGAACCACTTGCCGTCAGTCTTCTTAGCGCGCTTCGCCGACACCTCCTTACGACTTGCGGTCGGGGTCGACCGCCCGTGGTCATCGAACGGATTGATGTCCAACTGAAGGAGAGCCTAACGCGGCCTGTCCCGGACCGAGCGGTCGTACAGCTCTTGAGTGAGGCGTGTTCGCATGTAGTAGGGACTGCCAAGGGTTCAGGGGTTCTCTTGCTGTTAGATGAACTTGGCAAGTTCTTGGAGTACGGAGCATTACACCCTGAACGTCAGGATGTTTTTCTTCTGCAGGCCTTGGCTGAAGCAGCCTGTCGCAGTACTCAGAGTCCGCTGTTCATAGTGGGACTTCTCCATCAGGGCTTCAACGCCTATGCAGAACATCTATCTCAGTCAGCTCAAAAAGAATGGGAGAAAGTAGCGGGCCGCTTTGATGAGCTAGTTTTCAATCAGCCACTTGAGCAAACGGCAATTCTCGTGGCTGACGCGCTCAACATCCGTGTGGGAGAGCTGCAGAAAGGGCTAATTGCCCAATCGCGGGGGGATATGGGTGCGGTCGTTGAGCTGGGTTGGTACGGAGCGGCCGCGACGAGATCCACTCTGATCGACACTTCAAGCTGCCTGTATCCTCTGCACGCGAGCGTGGTGCCGGTATTGGTCAAACTCTTCAGCAGATTCGGGCAGAACGAGCGTTCCTTGTTCAGCTTCCTGCTTTCGAATGAACCTTTCGGCCTGAGAGAATTCGCACGGCAAAGTATTGGTGTGGATCGTTTCTATCGAATTCACAACCTATATGACTACGCCCGTTATTCATTCGGACACCGCTTGGGACGCGAGGGTTTCCGGAGCCACTGGAATCATATTGATTCTCTAGTCGAAAGCTTCCCAGTTGAACATGAGCGTGATCTCCAAGTCTTAAAAACGGTGGGGTTATTGAATCTATTGGACAGCGCCAATCTGTTGCCATCTGAAGACATTACTTTGATTTCTGTTTCGGGTAAGGAAGCAGAAGTAAAGGCATCTATTCGGCGGTTGAAGGAAAAGCGGGTGCTCTATCACCGTGGTGTTGCTGGTGGTTACTGCCTCTGGCCGCACACCAGCGTGAACCTGGAGAAAGCCTACGACGACGCTGTGCGCGCGCTCGGGCGCGTACCTCATCGTGTTTCGCCTCACATTGACGAGTATTTGGAAACAAGACCGCTTGTTGCAAGGCGCCATTATATTGAGACGGGCAATCTGCGACACTTTGACGTGCGCTTTTGCGCAGTGGAAATGCTGCCTTCCGAGCTTGAATATGACATTGAAAAGAGTGATGGCAAAATACTGATTGCACTCTGCGAAACAGAGGAAGAGCGTGGCGCGGCTCTGCAATTCGCTCGGTCGGATGCCGCACGAACAACAGGTGGCATTATTTGTGCAGTTCCAAGCCCACTCCGCGTACTCGCAAAGCTGGTTCAACAAGTACAACGTTGGGAATGGGTGGTAGCCAACACACCTGAGCTGGTGAACGACAGTTTCGCAACGGAAGAGGTATCGCGACAATTGGCGGCTGCGCGGGATGCTTTGCAGCAGCGGCTTAGTTCGTTCATTGGGGTGCATCACTTTACCGGAGCAACCGAGCTTGCCTGGTTCCGGAAAGGCGAGGAAGTGAGACTTCGTCGGGGCCGGGAACTTCTGTCGTATCTTTCCGATGTGTGTGACGAGCTGTATCCAAATGCACCTTGCATTACAAATGAACTGGTGAATAGGCGCATCTTGAGTTCTGCGGCAGCTGCGGCTAGGATGCGATTGATCGAAGGGATTTTTTCTGCGTCCTCGAAACCGTATCTTGGCATGGATCCGACCAAGAAACCACCAGAGATGTCGCTTTATCTCTCCATATTAAAACGGGGGGGGGTACATAAGGTGGAGAGGGACGAGTGGCGGTTAACCGTACCTCCCGCCAACAACGACACGTGCCGTATGCGACCTGCCTTGCAACACATTCAGAGCATTTTTGACGGTCGCAACGCGCAACGGGTCAAAGTTTCCGAGATCCTGAGGGATCTGAGGCGTCCGCCGTTTGGGATTCGGGATGGTCTCGCTCCAGTATTGCTCGCTGTTTACGCAGCAATGAATGAGCAGCATGTGGCGTTTTACAACAATGGCGTTTTCATGCGTGAGATCGTCGGGCTGGATGTGATGCGGCTCACGAAACTTCCAGATGCATTCGAGATTCAGTACTGCAAAAAAGCCGGGGGTCGGACGGAATTTTTCGAACGGCTATTGAAGATTCTTGATGTAAAGAGAGGGAATACACGCAGTTTGGAGTTATTGGATGTAGTTCGACCCTTGTGCGTTTTTGCTGCTGAATTGCCGCCTTTCACGCAAAAGACTAACTGCCTATCATCCAATGCAATCGCGGTGCGATCAGTATTGCTCTCTGCGCGAGAGCCTGCTGTATTGCTGTTCCGGGACTTACCGGTCGCCTGCGGCTTCAGCGAGTTCAGCAGCGAAAAACATACTGGGAGTAAGAAAGACGTTGATTTGTTCGTTGGGTGCTTGAAGAACGCAATTTCAGAACTCAGGATGGCCTATCCAGAGCTTCACGAACGGATGAAGGCTGAACTAGTCGATATTTTTGGCCTATCTAGCGGTGAGGATTTCCGTGCCATTCTTTCTCGGCGAGCGCAACAGCTGTCGCTCGCGGCAACCGAACCCAGGCTGAAAGCATTTTGCAATCGACTACTCGATACCGAATTGCCAGTATCTGAGTGGCTCGAGTCTCTTGGCAGCCTCCTTTGTTCGATCCCGCCCGCTCGGTGGTCAGATGTCGATCAGGAGCGGTACAGTCAAGAGCTGTCCAGCATGTGCACACGATTTAGGCGAGTTGAGACGATGTGGTTCCAGGCACACAAAGATGGCTATGTGGATTCAGCGATGCGCTTATCCATCACGCAGCTCAATGGTACAGAAGCGGAGCGAATTGTTTACGTTTCGAGTGATCAAGAGTCGGAGATTACTGAAATCGAGAGTCGTCTAGCGGATGTACTGAGGGATTCACCACAGTTGGCGTTCGCTGCCGCTGCGCGGGTGTTATGGAAGGCGCTTTCTCAGGAGAGTCAAAATGGACAATAAACCAATTCGTCACATTCTGAGCCTTTCCGGTGGCAAGGATAGCGCAGCACTGGCAGTTTTCATGCGCGATCGTGTCGAGGACATGGAATATATATTCCACGACACCGAAAAGGAATTACCTGAGACGTACGAATATCTAAGTAGGCTTGAGGCGTACTTAGGAAAGCGGATTTTTCGCACGCGGCCTGACTACAGCTTTGACAAATGGCTTGAGGTATTCGGAGGAATGATTCCGTCGAACCATCGCCGCTGGTGCACGAAGCTTTTGAAGCTAAAACCCTTCGAAAGTTATGTTGGAGATGATCCAGTAATTAACTATGTTGGCCTACGTGCAGATGAGCAGCGGGAGGGGTTCATTAGCAAGAAGAAAAATATTCAAACAGTTTTTCCCTTCCGAGAGGCTGGTTTAGTCAGAAAGGACATTGTTCGCATTCTTACGGAATCGGGTCTGGGGATGCCGACTTTCACAGAGTGGGGTCGAACTAGATCAGGTTGTTACTTTTGCTTCTATCAACAAAAAATTGAATGGGTCCGACTGAAAGAAACCCATCCGGATCTATTCGAGCAGGCAAAACAGTATGAGTATGCTAATCGGGTCAATGAGAACCCATTCTACTGGAGCGGTAGTGAACCGCTGGAGGAACTTGAAAAGCCAGCACGAGTGGCCGAGATTAAAGAGAGGTGGGAGATCACAAGAGAGCGTTCGAGAAAGAGTTCGGGGAAACTCGTACAGATATTGGGAGGAGCGGATGATCCCGACGATGAAGAGCGGGAGGGCTGTCTTATCTGCCAACTTTAGAGCTCCAGGAGATTAATGAACTGGATCAAATTCATACGCCAATACGGGCCAATCCCACGCAATGACAACATGTATGACGAGTCGATCCAGCGGGCGGCTCGTAAGCGCGCCGTTCGGCCGATTGTTTTCGAGCATCCGTCGCATCATAGCGTCCTGTCGATCTTCGATGTCCAACGAGAACCAACTTCCGTCATCCTGACCGGCACCGCTGGCGATGGTAAGACGCACTTGTGCCGGGAAGTTTGGGAGAAACTCACCGGTGAGAGTGGTGGCCTGAACGAACCCCTTGTGCAAACAACTTGCACATACGCGGATGGCCAGAAGGTGCCAGTTCACATAATCAAGGATCTGAGTGAGTGGGCACCTCAAGGAGGAGCGACCTGGGACCCCACAAAGGAGCACCTCCTCCAGCGGTTCTGTCGATCAATTTTTGATTCGAGGCCTTCGGAAGTGTTCCTTGTCGCTGCTAATGACGGACAATTAATCGAGTCGTGGCGTCGATTAGCCGATGATCCTCACGTTTCCAGAGAGCGCAAGGTTTTCGAGACGCTTCTAGTGGAAGATAGGCAAGAACTTCCGGGGATTAATCTAAAATTCTTCAACTTGAGCCGGGGCAGCTCTGCAGGATTATTTGATCGTGCCCTGGACGCGTTCCTGCATCACGAAGGATGGGAGGAATGCCGCAACAGGAGTGCAGGTGAGCAAGACTTCTTTGGTGTTAATTGTCCGGTTCGCCACAACTATGCGTTACTGCAAAGGGACCTGGTCCGCAAGCGATTGCGGGCACTGTTGGAGCTGTGTGACTTCAATGACCTGCACGTGCCGATTCGACAAATTCTTCTGCTACTGTCGAATGCGGTCTTGGGACATCCAGACGCTAAAGATTGCCTCATGCGACCGGCGGATATCCCGGCACTGATTCAGCGCGGTGCTGTTTCCAAGGCGAGTCTTTACAACAATATATTCGGCGGAAATCTCCCAGAGAACCGGCGAGAAGCGATTACGGTATTTGATTACCTTGACCGGTTTCGGATAGGACACGAGACCACGAATCGCATCGACAACATCCTGATTTTTGGAGAGGCGGATGAGAAGTTCCGTACTCATTTTGACATGCTGGTCGCTAGCGATAGGTTTTATGGGGCAGATGACCAGTATCGAGCGGCTCAGTTGGAGTATCTAGAAGGAGCGGACGATGAAAGCAAACACAAGCCGTTTCTGCAGCTCCTTGTCAGCAAACGGAGAGGCCTGTTTTTTGTTATTCCAGAAAGCCTGGAAGATGACCTGGGGCTCTGGGAACTAACAGTCTTTAAGTATGCCGGAGAGTACTTGTCACGACTAGTCGCTCCGCTCAGAGCCAGGCGACCTGTCGATCAGCCCATCATTGCACGTCTGATCAAAGGACTAAATCGCATCTTCGCTGGAATGTTGGTAACGACTGACCGTGAACTGTTGCTCGCAACAAGCCTGTCGTTCTCGAACGCTAAAATCAGCCGGTTGCTGGAGGACCGTATTTCAGTGAGGCCGAGACTGCATGAGAGGGTGGAAGTCACTTTCGATGGCATGGTGCCGAAACTGACGGTTTGTCTGACCGAGAAGATCGCGCGTTCGTTGGATTTACACCTTGTTCGCTACGAATTCCTAAGCCGTGTCGCAGAGGGTGCCCTGCCCAGCAGCTTTTCGCGTGAGTGCTATGAAGATATGTTGGCTTTCAAGGGGCAGCTGCTTGCGGCTTTGGCAGAACGACAGCAGCTACATAAAGACTTCGACACTGAGCATTCCCTGACAGTACGGCTGCTGAACCTCGACGATGCCGGCAATCCCATGGAGGAAATTATTGAGGTGCTGAATGATTGATCCTGGTTCAATTATTCCGCCTCCGCACCCCAATGATCACAAGATCTCGCCGTGGGTTGATGAGCAAATATGGGGACACCGGCTGTGGGACTCGGAATCTCCGTGGCTGCTATTTCTAGAGTTCTTGTCAGTAGCAGAAGCATGTCATCGCGATGGAAACCTTCTGCGGGAGGACGAGCGATTCAGGCCTCTCGCATTCAAACCTAACAAACGAATGTATCTGCGAAATATCCTGTTTAACAATGAGGAAATGTTACGAATCGCAGAACGGCATCCGGAGAGCGCTTCCGCGTGGACGGCATGGCCACAATCAATTGAAGAAAAGGCGTTCGGTATTCCCGCGCCTCGAGATTTTTCATTTCTTAAGAAACGATTCCACTCATTTCATGAATTTACCGCGATTGTGGCTATGATCCGCGGATCGGATGTAGAGGGG
>VFSW01006729.1_pt1 | contig 16840 bp, 15 predicted proteins | sample 5358111 | NCBI WGS metagenome assembly VFSW01 (sample SAMN11554181, study PRJNA540505) | mine drainage metagenome | isolation source: sediment from site ElyBrook_90M | place: USA: Ely Copper Mine, Vershire, VT | collected 2017
TTTATTCATATTTTTATTACATGCATCATATTCTAAGACATAATTTGATCAAATTGCCGTCGATTCTATTGTATAAGTATATTTTGCATACGGTTGCCTTCCATGCTTCTTTTCCATCGCTAGCCTTTAGTTTTCAAGGCTGAGTCAATCCTGTTCCGATGTTTACCTGGTCGCTAGCGGTTGTTTGCCATATTATATATATTAAATTAGTTTTATGAAAGTTGTCATCATCGGCAATGGCATGGTCGGCCAGAAATGCTGCGAAAAATTGCGGACTAAACATTCAAACGGAGATGTAACTATAACGGTGTTCGGAGAGGAAACCAGGGCTGCTTATGACCGTGTACACCTCAGTGCTTTCTTTGCCGGCAAGTCAGCTGAAGACCTCAGTCTGACTCGTGACGGATGGTATGAAGAACATGCCATCACTCTATACCTGGGCGACCCCGTTAGATCCATTGATCCCTTTAAAAGGAGAGTTCAGTCACATCAAGGCCGGATTGAAGCCTATGATTACCTGATCCTGGCTACCGGATCATCTGCCTTCGTGCCACCGTTGCCCGGAGCGGAGAAGAACGGGGTATTTATATACCGGACACTGGAAGACCTTGCGGCAATAAAGGCCTATGCAAAACATGTCCATACAGCAGCTGTCATCGGCGGAGGCCTGCTAGGCCTCGAAGCAGCCAAGGCAATGATCGATCTGCGGATCCCGGACATCCATGTCATCGAATTTGCCCCCCGCCTCATGCCCCGTCAGGTGGATGACGCCGGCTCGCGGATATTACGGAGCCAACTGGAACAACTGGGTCTCCATATTCATACCCACACCAATACAACGGCCATTGAAGGAGCTTCGGCCATAACCGGGATGTCCTTCTCAGACGGCTCGCGAATCGATACCGATATGCTGGTTATCTCGGCCGGCATCAAGCCACGCGATGAACTGGCCCGATTGGCGGGCCTTACCGTGGGCAACCGCGGCGGTATCGTTGTCAACCCATTCATGCAAACTTCCGATCCGCATATTTACGCCGTCGGCGAATGCGCCCTCTTTAATGAAATGATCTATGGACTGGTAGCGCCAGGGTATGATATGGCAGAGGTCGCGACGGCGCATCTCTGCAGTGAACAGCTTCCGGGACAAATCAAACCGTTCACAGGCTTCGACATGAGCACGAAATTAAAACTGGTCGGGGTGGACGTAGCCAGTTTCGGCGACCCGTTCATTCAGTCAAAAGAATCACGGTCGCTGGTATTTGAGGATACCCACAAAAGCATCTATAAGCGCATTAATATTTCCGCGGACGGCAAACAGTTGCTGGGCGGTATCCTGATCGGTGAGGCCGACAGCTATAATCTGCTGCTGCAAATGACCAAAAGCAATACCATTCTGCCGCCCAATCCGGAAGATATCTTACTGGGCGCAAGGGGCGGAGGATCATCGGCGGTCGCAGGGATCAGCGGGCTGCCCGACGGTGCCGTCATTTGCAGTTGCGAAAATATCAGTAAGGGCGAGATTTGCGATGCGGTGAAAAATGGAACCGAAACACCGGAGTCCGTCAGGAAATGCACGAAGGCAGGAACCGGCTGCGGCGGATGCATGCCCATGGTAAAGGATCTGGTCAACCTAACCCTTCAATCGATGGGCAAGTATATCCGGAAAGCGGTTTGCGAACATTTTGCTTATTCCCGCCAGGAATTATATGACCTGGTGAAACTAAAGGAACTCAAAAGCTTCAATGAAGTGCTGTCGGTACTGGGTACGGGTGACGGATGTGAAGTATGTAAGCCGGTGATCAGCTCCATCCTGGCTAGCCTCTGGAATGATATGATCCTAAGGAAAGGCAATGATGTTGTCCAGGATTCTAATGACCGGTATTTGGCCAATATTCAAAAAGGCGGCTCTTACTCAGTGGTACCCCGCATACCCGGCGGAGAAATTACGCCGGATAAGCTCATCGTCATCGGCCAGGTGGCCAAAAAATACCATCTCTACACACAGATCACCGGCGGCAAACGCATCGATTTGTTCGGCGCACTGCTGGGTGACATGCCTGATATCTGTGCGGAATTGATCCAGGCAGGTTTCGAGAGTGGTCATGCCTACGGCAAAGCCCTTCGCAAGGTAAAGAGCTGCGTGGGGTCTACCTGGTGCCGCTTTGGTCTTCACGATAGCGTAAGCTTTGCCATCCGGATAGAAGAACGCTACCGCGGCCTGCGCGCCCCGCACAAAATCAAATCTGCCGTCTCGGGTTGCATCAGGGAATGCGCGGAAGCCCAATCCAAGGATTTCGGGATCATTGCGACAGAAAAAGGCTGGAATCTATATGTCTGCGGCAATGGAGGTTCGAAACCCCAGCATGCCTTATTGCTGGCTGCCGACCTCGACAGCCAAACCTGTATCAGGTATATCGACCGCTTCCTCATGTTCTATATCAGGACCGCAGACCCGCTGACGCGCACGGCCACCTGGCTGAATAAGATGGAAGGTGGCATCGACTATGTGCGCAATGTAGTTGTCAACGACAGCCTCGGCATGGCGGCGGAGCTGGAGGCGTCCATGCAGACCCTCGTCGATAGTTATCGATGCGAATGGAAGGAGGTAGTGGAATCACCCGAGCTAAGAAGCCGTTTTCAGCATTTTGTCAATGCGCCCGGCGAAGCCGATCCCACCATCCGGTTCGAACCGCTCCGCAATCAGAAAAAGGCTGCGGATTGGAAATAACGTGCTCTATTTATCAACCCAAAAAGTATCAGTATGCAAACGATGACTGCTCAGGAAATTCTTTGGTTCCCCGCCTGCAAGACATTCGATGTACCGCTCAACGGGGGTGTGTGTGTTAAATACGGACAAGAGCAAATCGCACTCTTTCGGTTTGCACGCCGCGAAGGATGGTATGCCTCGCAAAATAAATGCCCCCACCGAAACCAGATGGCCCTCAGCAGGGGCCTGACGGGTTCTCAGGCGGAGGAGCCGAAAATTGCCTGCCCCTTTCACAAACGATCCTTTTCATTGGTCGATGGCCGTTGTATCGGTGGAGATGAGGAATACCGCATAAAAATTTTCCCGGTCAGGATTGAAGACGAAACAGTATATATCGGGATACGGGCGGGTATGCAGGATGACCAGCTCGAATAAGTCACGAAAAGGCAAAGCCCGGAAGGTTGCCCCCCTCCGAGCTTTCAGTTTTAAATAATGGTGTTCACTTAAAACCAAAACAAATGTACAGAAAAAAGAATCTCGCCTCCTGGTGCATTTGGGCGCGTGGCCTGCTGCCGGCCGGCCCATTGAAAGCGCAATTGGATAGCTCGGGACAATTGCGCCCGCGGCCTGAGTTCCGTGACGGCCAGGGTGCACCGCTACCCAAAGGCGCCCAGGATGCCTTCTTTATTTCCCAGCGCACCCGGCTCAACGTCTCCTATTCGATGTACCGGTTGAAATTCGACCTTTCCCTTCAGGATGTCCGCGTATGGGGACAAGACGCTTCCACCATCAACACCACTACTACCCAAAACAACAACGGCCTTCAACTCCACCAGGCCTGGGCGGAAATCCAACTGACGGACAGTACGCCGAAAAATCAAAGCCTCAGCCTGAAGATAGGTCGGCAGGAACTGGTCTACGATGACCAGCGGCTCCTGGGCAACCTGGACTGGTTGCAACAAGCCAGAAGCCATGATGCCGCCCTGCTGAAATACGAGGCGGGATCCTGGATGGTCCATCTTGGCGCAGCGTATAATCAAAACCAGCAAAATGTTTCCGGGACGATCTATAATCCTACTCCACCCGGCAACTATCCCGCTAATACGAATGGAGGCGCTATGTATAAAAGCATGCAATTCCTTTACGCAGGCAAGCAGCTGGAGGCAGGCAACCTTTCTTTCCTGTTCTTTTCCGACCAGTTCAGCAAATACCAGATGGACACGGTGAACAACGAAGCAACCAAGGCCTTTCAGTCCGGGACCTGGCTAAGAGCGACGACCGGTCTGTATTTCACCAATAAATTTCACCTGACAACGATCACGGCATCCGGTTACTACCAGTTCGGCAGGACGGCTTCGGGTCAACGGCTGTCGGCGGGGCTGCTCAGCGGCGTCGTTCAACAGGAATTGACGAAAACATTCAGCATGGCCTTAGGCCTGGACTATACCTCCGGCAGCTCCACATCCGCTACCAGCCATGCCTTCGACCCCCTGTATGGCACGCCACATAAGTTCTGGGGTCTGATGGACTATTATTATGCCGCGAACGGATTTGGCAGGAGCGGTTTGGTCGATGCCTATGTCAAAATAAAATTTAAGACAGGTGAAAGGTGGCTGCTGACAACCGATCTTCACCAATTCAACAGCCCATCACCCGTGATCGTGCCGGGCGATCCCGGAAACCCGAAGAAGAGCTTCGGGCAGGAGCTTGCCCTGGTGGCTGACTATACGCTGACCAGGCAAATTTCTTTTGAGGGCGGATACTGCCACTACTGGAGTACGTCCCTGCTGGCATCCGCCAATGTGAAGAATGTACCCAACGCGCGTTCAGACGCCAATTGGGCCTATATCATGATCGATATACGCCCCTCCTTTTTGTCAAAATGAATAATATGTCATCTGTAACAGATACTCAACCGCTCAACCGCTTACGCCTCTTCAGTTTGAAAGGCGTGCAAATGCGTACTTTCCATCTGTCCTGGCTCATGTTCTTCATCTGCTTTTTCGGCTGGTTTGGTCTGGCGCCCCTGATGCCGACCATTCGGACAGATCTCCATCTTACGAAGGCGCAGGTAGGCAATGTTATCATCATTTCCGTGTCTTCAACGATCATTGCACGCCTGATTGTGGGGAAATTATGTGATATATGGGGCCCGCGCATCACTGCGGTCAGGTTGTTACTGGTGGGATGCCTGCCCGTTTTCCTGGTGGGATTGTCCAGGGATTATACCTCTTTTCTATTATTCCGCGGTGCCATTGGGGTGATCGGGGCTTCGTTTGTGATCACCCAGTTCCATACGTCGATGATGTTTGCCTTCAACATCAAGGGTACCGCCAATGCTGTAACCGGTGGCTGGGGAAACCTTGGCGGCGGCGTTACCAATATCGTCATGCCGCTGGTCTTTGCTGCTATTATTGGTATGGGTTATACGAAATCGGAAGCCTGGAGATATGCCATGATCCTTCCCGGATCGCTGATGCTGGTTGTTGCTTTTCTGTATTACCGCTTTACAACAGATACACCCGCCGGCAATTACAAAGATATCGGCCGGATACCGGCAACAAAGAACAGAACGAATTGGCGAGTTCTGGCGGATTGGCGTATCGCCTGCCTGACTCTATCGTATGCGATGTGTTTCGGCATGGAGATCACTTTTGACAATGTGGCTTCCCTTCATTTTGTCGACAGCTTTAAACTGTCCATGTCTTCAGCAGGTTTTTGGGCCGGCATTTTCGGTTGTATGAACTTATTTGCCCGGGCGCTGGGTGGTTTTTTTTCGGATAAGGCAGGCTGCCGCTACGGCATGCGCGGCAAGGGCCTTTTACTGGCAACTACCTTACTGCTGGAAGGAGCCGGGCGGCTGCTGTTAGCGCGGGCAGATACGCTGCCCAAGGCTATCGGCCTCATGCTCGGTTTCGCTCTGTTCCTGACGATGGCCAATGGGGCGACCTATGGCATCGTCCCTTTTATCAATGAAAAAAATATAGGTCTTGTAAGCGGTGTCGTCGGGGCCGGCGGAAACCTGGGAGGAATGCTGTTCGGGTTCCTGTTCAAATCGACCCGGATCTCGTATGTTCAAGCCTTCTCCTATATCGGTTGGATCGTCATCGGAACGGCCCTGGTAGTGGCGTTGACCCGATTTGTGAAAGCGGAAAGGACGGTTACAGTCGTGCAGAAAGAGGAAGGTGAAGTGAAAGAAGAATCCGGAACGGACATGGTCATGGCCTGATGAGGCAACCGGAAAAATGGATTTAACGCGTATGCAAAATGGAAAAAGCTATTAAAACAACCTGTTGCTATTGCGGAGTGGGTTGCGGCATTGTAGTGCATAAACAACGCAACGGTCAATTCCTCGTGGAAGGAGATAAGGACCACCCGGTGAATAAAGGATTGCTCTGCAGCAAAGGTATGACCTTGCATTACACGATGATGGACCAATCGGACCGCCTGCTATATCCGGAAATCCGGTACAATAAGACGCAGTTGCGTAAGCGGGTGTCCTGGGACCAGGCCCTTCAGCGGACTGCGGCGGTATTTTCGACCCTGATCAGGAAATATGGACCGGAGTCGGTAGCCTTTTACGCATCGGGCCAATGTCTGACCGAAGAGTATTATGTCATTAACAAATTGGTGAAGGGGTTTATTGGCTGTAATAATATCGATACGAATTCCCGGCTATGCATGAGCAGCGCGGTGGCCGCCTATAAAATGAGACTGGGGGAAGACAGCGTGCCGGCTGGTTACGAAGACGTTGAGCTGGCGGACGGCCTGTTTGGGGCCGGCGCCAATCCTGCGTGGTGCCATCCCATCCTCTGGCGCAGAGTGGAGGCTGCCCGGGCTAAAAACCCGAATATCAAGATCATCGTCAGCGATCCCCGACGCACACAAAGCTGCGCAGATGCGGACTTGCATATTCAACTCCATCCCGGAACGGATATCGTGCTGCATCACGCCATCGCAAGGGTACTTATTGAAAACGGGGATATCGATATCCAATTCATCAAGGCGCATACCGAAGGGTTCGAGGCTTTCAGTGAAAAGGTCATGCAGCGGACAGTCGCCGAGTCGGCCGCCGTCTGTGGCATTCCCGCGTCCGACATCTATGAAGCAGCAGGATACATAGGGCGTGCAAAGGGGTTTCTTACCATCTGGACAATGGGATTGAACCAAAGTGCCGTGGGAGTCAATAAGAATCTCAGCCTGATCAACCTCCATCTGATTACCGGCCAAATCGGCAAGCCGGGCAGCGGTCCTTTCTCACTCACCGGCCAGCCCACCGCGATGGGGGGAAGGGAGGCGGGTGGCCTGGCCAATCTTTTACCGGCGCACAGAGATCTGGCCGATCCGGCTGAACGCGCCTTTGTGCAGGCCTTTTGGGGCGTGTCTCCGATTTCAGCGACACCGGGCTACACAGCCACGGAAATGTTCGACGCGCTGCACGACGGACGGTTAAAAGCGATCTGGATCATCGGCACTAATCCACTGGTTAGCCTGCCGGATTCCCGTATGGCGGAGGAAGCTTTGAAGCGGGCGCGGTTCGTGGTGGTACAGGATATCAGTAATAAGCCCGAAACGCTTGCTTATGCGGATGTCGTATTGCCTGCGGCCGCCTGGGCGGAGAAAGAAGGTACGATGACCAATGCGGAGCGCCGTATTGCTCACCTCGGTAAGGTGATGGAGGCGCCGGGAGAGGCCCTTCCGGATGCCCGGATTATCAGTCTGTTTGCCCAAAAAATGGGCTACAGTGGGTTTGATTACAAAAATCCCGCCGACATCTTCCGGGAACACTGCCGCCTGACGGAAGGGACCACTGTGGACATCAGCGGACTCGATTATCCGACATTGAAGAAAAAACGCAGCGTGCAGTGGCCTTACCCCACCGGCGCATCAGGCAGTGGTGCGAAACGCTTGTTCACCGATCAACTCTTCTATACCGATTCGCAAAAAGCCATCCTGCATGCCTGCGATGACCATAACCTTTCGGCACCGCCTACCGCCGATCTCCCCCTGATCCTAACTACAGGACGCATCCGTGACCAATGGCATACCATGACCAAGACAGGCAAGGTGGGTAAACTAAAGCAGCATATTCCGCATTCGTTCCTGGAGATCCATCCTGCCGACGCAGCAGCCAGGAGCGTTCAGGAGGGGAGTATTGTGGAAATCATCAATTCGAGAGGAAAGGTTCGCGTACCCGCCAGGCTATGTCAAGATATCAAGCAAGCAGTAGTTTTCCTGCCAATGCATTGGGGCAAAATACTCAACAGCGATCTTAACCGGGCCAATAACCTCACAGAAACAAAAGTAGATCTCATTTCCAAAGAACCGGACTTTAAGTTCTCAGCGGTGGAAGTCAGGCTTTACCAAAAGCCAAGGCAAAGGATACTTATAATCGGGGCGGGCGCAGGCGCCTATGGTTTTGTAAAGAGTTATCGCCCGATGAATTCGGTCGATGACATTGAGATCTTCAGTAAGGAAAATTTTCCATTCTATGACCGCGTTCAGTTACCGGATTATATCAGCGGCAGGCAGTCCTGGCAAAAACTCGTCAAAATGAATGACCAGGAAGAGATTGATTTTCGAATTACCCTGCACAGGGGGGTTAGCATCGAAAAGATAGACCCGGCTTCAAAATTGGTTGTGGACGACCAGGGAAATATACATTCGTATGATGTATTGATTGTGGCCACCGGCAGCCGGCCGGCCATGCTCCGTGATATGCCTGCCCTGGAGGGTATTTTTTCAATGCGGAGCCGGGTGGATGCGGATCGGTTCAAAGAACACCTGGCCCTGTCGGATGGAAGGATCGTCATTGTGGGAGGTGGTCTGCTGGGTATCGAACTGGCGGCAGCGCTTCGGGAATTAAATAAAGACGTCACCCTGGTCCATCGCGTATCCCGGCTGATGAACCGGCAGTTGGATCCGCTGGGAAGTCAATTACTACAGGAAGAATTGGCAATGAAGGGAATCGACTTGCATTTCAATGACGAAATAGAGCGCTTTATAGGTACAGACCATGTAACAGGTATCCTTTTAAAAAGCAGGCTGACGATCGGCTGTGCAGCTGTCGTCATGGCCATCGGGACGATTCCCAATATGGAACTGGCGAAAGAGGCAGGTATCGACTGCAAACGGGGGATTGTCGTGGATCCATATCTGAAGACCAGCGATCCATCGATATTTGCGGTCGGGGAGATCGCGGAGTTCAATGGAATGATGTTTGGCATTACGGCCGCAGCGGAACAACAGGCTGCTATCGTGGCAAATTACCTGAAAGGGGATATATCGGTCCGCTATGAAGGGACGCTGCCCGTGAATATCCTGAAGATGCACAGTACCGAGCTTTGTTCCATGGGAATGACGGAATGCCCGGACGATCCCACCTATGAGGAAATTGTATTCATTGATAAATCCCAGCGGTATTACAAAAAATGTATCGTACACCACGACCTGCTGATCGGAGCCATCCTCATCGGTGACAAATCTGAATTCATCGAGTTCCGTGAACTCATTCAAAATAAGATCGAACTGAGTGAGAAGAGGTTGCAGTTATTGCGTTCCGGTAAGACAGCCGAGCCGGTCATTGGAAAGCTGGTGTGTAGTTGTTCCGGCGTGGGAGAAGGAAATATTCAAAAAAAGGTCGAAGAAGGGTTTGCTGAATTAGGGGCCCTATGCCAGACTTCCGGGGCAGGGATGGCCTGCGGCAGCTGCCGGTCGGAAGTAAAGGCAATATTGGAAAAGGCAATATTGGAAGAAACCGTATCGCGAAAACTATCTGATAAGACAAGCTAAACTGTTATAAAGGGGTAAAAATGATTACGAATATAACACAGTACTTCAGGTTCGAAGAGGACTTTGTAGAAGACGGCGTGTGCCGTATCCCGATGACTGTTCGGTTCAAACTGGATGCCTGTGGCATCAAACTGAAGCTGGAGCATTGGACCCGTTTTACGCCGAAGGAAAGGGGACGCCTTGCCGATCAGGCCTGGTCATGAGAACAGGAATTTACCCATCGCCCTTAAAGAATTTTGCTTATGCGAGAACATTGTCTTATAAAAATCAATTTCCGGGGCGGCATTATATCGCCGGGCAGGCTGCTGCAGGTACTTGAATTGGCAGAAGGCGTGCAGATCGGGAAGGTCAGCTTCGGCAGCCGGCAGCAGTTGCTCATCCACGCAGGCGAAACGCCAGGTGAATACTTTTGCGCCGGGTTAGATGCACTCGGTATACGCTATGAAAGGAATGCCAATCAATGCCCCAATGTTGTCAGCTCTTATCCTGCGGAGGAGGTATTCATTAATAAGACCTGGCTGAGTGAAGGTGTTTATAAGGATATTTTTGACCTGATGGATTATGAGCCCCGGCTAAAAATAAATATATCTAATTGCAATCAGAGCCTGACTCCGATGTTGACAGGGAATATCAATTGGGTAGCTTCCCCGTCACCCCATTTCTGGCACCTGCTGATCCGTTTCCCGAAAACCAACAGGATATATGAATGGAGTCGTATGGTATATACAAATGACGTTGCGAGGATGTCGCAGCACATTGAATCGGCTATATCAGCCAGCCCCGAAAGGTATGTAGACAGGGAAGATGCCGATGGCCGGACCTTGTTTGAGGAGTTGGGCTGGAGGAGGTACATCACCAAGCCAGCCGATGGACCGGCCTCTCTCCCGGCCTTTAACCTGCCATACTATGAAGGACTCAACCGCTATAATGATAAATACTGGCTGGGGATATACAGGCGAAACGAGCTGTTTGCCGTTGCATTTCTGAAAGATGTCTGCCGGCTTTGCCTGGACACCAAGACAGGTCATTTTTGCGCTACCCCGTGGAAGGCTATTCTGATCAAAGGAATCGAAGAAAAGCACCGGCCATTATGGAATGCTGTACTGGCCTTACACCGGGTCAACGTTCGCCATGCCGCCAACGAGCTGAATTTTCAGGTGGAAGACGATTGTCCATCGGGGCTGAGTCTCAAGCATTTTCTGGTGCAGAAGCTGAGCCGGGAAGATATGCGGACCTTCGGCATTTGCATAGGCATCAAAACAAGGAATAAATCGGAGGTTTTCAGCAGCCTGCTGGTGCGAAGGAGGCATTTGCTGGCTGTTGGCGGCAAAGGCTTTATCCCTGTCTACGATATACTCTTTGCAAAGGATTTCAATCCGAATGAACGGACAGGGCAATTGTTTGCCAGTCGCCTGCCCAAGCTGTTTTTACCCGGAAAATTGCGCCAGGCCATTCTGGTATTTTATGAGCACCAGGCCGCTCAACAGCAAATAATAATAGTGCCGCACAGGGAAGAAGTCAAAGCAGTAAAGGAAGAATGGGTATACCAATGCCGGCACTGTATGACGGAGTATGACCCCGGGATCACGAGCCAGGAAAGTGACCTGCCGGTTAATTATTGCTGTCCTTTATGCGACGCGCCAAAGGAAGATTTCAGACTCCTGAAAAGAGGGGAATTTGATGGATCCAGATTGATTATTGGCCTAGATCATTAAGCATCTTTTTCCCGTTCTCGTTTTTCGGGTTGAGTTGCAGCGATTTCTGATACATTGAGATGGCCTCCTGTTTTTTTCCTGATTTGAGCAGCCCCTCCCCATAACTATCATAAGCATTCCAACTAGTTGGGAACAGCTCTACAGTTATTTTAAAGACTTCAAGCGCTTCCTGGTCCTTTCCTTTAGCCATCAGGTTGTACCCGAGGTGATTGAAGTCTTTTTCTTTCAACTCATAATGGGCGGAATCTTTTCGCAGTTTTGCCAAAGCGACGCGCGCGGCTGCTGGCCCCTCAGCGTCGATGATTTTCCCATACTGTTTGGCGATGTTATTTTCCGGCAAGCGGTTGAGCCAATTTTCCTCCTTCAGATTCCGGTAGTGGTGTGTGAACATCTTCTTGATCATCCACTCACCTTGAAAAGGTATCCAGGTGCAAACAAATTCACCACCAAGCTCGAGTGTATCGCCGGAAGGTATTTTAACGATCTGGACATACGAACCTGACTGCACGGCCGTGTCTCCGTAAAAGAGGGTTGAGTCCGCAGTTGACAAATATTTCAGAACCACCACACCCTTAAATGACCTCAGCGTTTTCCTGATCGAATCCCTTCCGATGATAGGGGCTTGATTTTCGCCTGCAAGTTCACCATTAATAGCAAATTTGCCGGCAATGGAATCGGATTGCCCATGTAATAGAAGTGAATCATATTGCCGCATCGCACGGTCAATTTCTTTTGACCGATCGCCTGCGCAACCGAGCAGTAGCCAAGCAGTAAATATGGGGATCGTTTTTTTCATGGGCGTAACTTTAAAAAAAAAGTAGTGGTTTTATCCGACAGTCCCGCTCAAACCCTTATCTGTATGCTGATAGTGACGGTATGATACTTCCCGAGACAATACCCAGGCGTTCCTTCAGACTTTCTTGTCCTTTTGGGTATCTGCGCTGGGTGCGCTACTGATCACGATTACCGTGGTAAGCGGGCAAGCGGTGAAGGCGGCGGTGGCGAATCCGGTGCGGAGTTTGCGTTCTGAATAACTTACTTCATTCACGAAGAACTTTACTAACCTAATCGCTTTTTGGCCGGATCTTGTTTGGTCATAAATATCGTCTCTATCGTCGAGAAATTCAGATGCAGGCCCTTCCCCCTGCAACTCATGCCAATCATAAGCTTCAAGTACTTCCATCGCAGCCATAGGCCGGATCTCCAACTTACAGGCCATTTCTTTTATCTTTATTAATTGCCATCTGGATAAGTTGCTTACGCAAGTCCACAGTGTCGGTTTCTTCGCGTACACCGACAAAGTTTTTGGCGACATTTAACAAGGATTCCTTCTGGCCCAGGGACAGTCTCAGCCAGTATTGCATGAATTTACTAAAAGCCGTCTGCGTTCCGAAGCCCGTAAGATTCACTGTTTCCATTACCAATTGTTCTTCTGGTCTTCGTTTGTCCTTTCTGGTTTTTGAGGCAAGTTGGTTCTCCAGTTGATGTCGTACCGGATAAAAAATGCAAGCCATATTGCCCTTGCCAAGCGCATCAGCACAGGTTGTAAGGCTATCAAGAACACAGCATTGAACCAAATCCAGTGAAAAAGCCTGTTGTCGTGTAAAGAAAAACCGATCAATAACCACCATCCCACGAAGGTCGCACCGCATAACGCAACTGATAGTGCATAGCTGATGATGCCCGCGCCGAAATAAAACCCCACTTCTATATCAAGGGGCTGCCCGCATACCGGACAGACCTCATTCATCTTCATGGTTTTACTTAGCTTGTAAGGATTTGTTTCGGTAAACATGTCCCCCCTGCCATAGAAACGACAAGCCTTCACTTACCGATCTGTTTCCACCCGGTATTTGCCGTGTAGCTCTCAATTTCAGCGATAGCATCCAGGATATGACTTATGGAACCGGACAATGGGTGTATCGAAACCGGACAATACCGGGGCTGTTGGCCATAGCTAAGCCTTTGATTTATGTGCTGGACCAAAAGCTGGCTTCCTTTTGGTGGGGAAGAGGCAAATTTTTACCTCATGATCAGAAACTATTTCAAATCTGCCTGGCGGAGCCTCCTTCGCAACCAAAGGATGTCCGTATTGAACATCACCGGATTGACAGTGGGTATGACCGCAGCGATGTTGATCTTTTTGTGGGTAAAGAACGAACTGAGTTTCGACCGTTATACTCCGGCTTCGGAACGGGTCTATTCGCTCGGAACAAGGCTCTCGACCTTCGGCTGGTCCTGGGAAGGGTCGCCGATGCTGTTAGGTCCAATGGCAAAACAGGAGGTGCCTGGAATTGAACGTATGACAAGACTCAACGCCGACAACCGTCCCGTCTTCGAGGTGGATGACCGGCTGGAGTATGAAAAAGGATCCGCATATGTAGATGCCAACTGGTTCGATGTTATTTCCTACCGTTGGCTGGATGGCGATGCATCCGGCTTTGGACAGGACCCCTATGGCCTGGTCCTGACCTCATCGGCAGCGAGGCAGTATTTTGGCAACCGCCGGGCGATGGGCAAGATCATCCGGGTCGACGGCGTGAATTTCAGGGTGAGCGGTATCATAGCAGATCCGCCGCCCAATTCGAGCTTCCAATACCAGGCCTATTTGCCCATCGCCGTTCTGCAAACCAACCCCGAGCGGCGGCAACATGATGAGGATTGGGGCAACACCGACTACCGCACATTTATCAGACTTGCTCCAGGCGTCGGGCCGGAGGCCATCACCGCAAGCCTGACGAAAGTTCTGCAACATTATTCGCAGGACAAGGATCATGTGCTTCGGACTGACCTCACGCCATTGCACGACATCCATTTTGACAATAGCCATCCGGACTCAATTTTTGACCATGGAAACAAGCAAGTGGTGATGATTTTTAGCGTGCTGGGAATACTTATCCTGCTTGTGGCCTGCATCAACTATGTGAATCTGACTACGGCAAAGGCCAGCCTGCGATCGAAAGAGGTCAGCATCCGCAAGATCGTGGGAGCGGCGAGAGGGCAGCTTTTTATGCAGTTTGTATCAGAGTCCGTATTGATCAGCCTGTTCTCTCTGGCGGCGGCATTGCTCCTGGTGTGGCTGATCCTGCCTGCCTTTGCGCAACTGACGGGTAAGGTTTTTACCGGCGCCTTTAACACACCGGCGATCTGGGAGGTCATTGGTGGCACCCTTGTCGCCGCCTTTGTGCTAAACAGCATTTATCCGGCTTTGCTGTTGTCCTCGTTCAAGCCCCTGAACATCTTCCGGGGGATCACGATGCTGAGGATAAAGGATGTCTATCTCCGGAAGGGGCTAGTGGTTTTGCAGTTCTGCGTTGCCATTCTTTTGATGACAGCGACGGTCGTGATCGAGCGCCAGCTGCGATATATCCGTACAACTGATCCAGGCTATGACCGTTCGCAAGTGATGTTGGTCAGCTTCCCGAACCATATCTCACCGGACCAGCAATCGGATCCCATCAAGCATAAGGTTATGGCCATCGAACAGGAGTTACAGGCTCATAGCGGCATCGAGGCAGTTGCATTGGCAAGCCAACCGGTCGTAGACATTGGCAGCATGACAAATAGCGGTGAGTGGGACGGCAAGGATACTTCGTTCAAACCCAAATTCGGCCAGATGAGTGCGAGTGCCGGTTTTCAAAAAATGCTGCGACTGCAACTGGCTGCCGGGCGTTGGTTCAGGGCTGATGGATCGGATGAGATGAACTATGTCCTGAATGAGACTGCGGTTAAGGAGCTGCATATCCGCCAGCCGGTGGTCGGTGCACGCTTCAAAATGCATGGAATGGAGGGACAGATAGTCGGAGTGGGCAGGGATTTCCACTTTAAGAGCCTGCATCAGAAGACTGGCCCCCTGGTCATCTTTAACAACCCCGGATGGTGGCAGTATTTTTATGTAAAGACTGCGCCGCAGAGGGCCGCCGCGGTTGTGTCAACCATAAAGGATGTCTGGAAGCGAAACTTCCCGGGTATCCCGCTGGAATATAGCTTTATGGACGAGCGATTCGATCGTTTATACCAGCAGGATGCCATTGCGGGCACTCTGATCCTGATCTTTACGGTGGTTGCCGTCATCATCTCCTCGCTTGGTCTTTTTGGCCTGGCGGCTTTTGCGGCGGAACGGCGGCAGCGGGAGATCGGCATCAGGAAAATATTGGGCGCTACAATGGCCAGTATCGGCACCCTCCTCTCGGGGGATTTTGTGAAGCTGGTAGGTATAGCCATTATAATTGCTTCGCCCTTTGCCTGGTGGGCCATGAACAGTTGGCTGCAGAATTTCGCCTACAAGATCAGCATGAGTTGGTGGATGGTTGGCCTATCCGGTATATTTGCGTTAACGATCGCTTTAATTATCACGAGCTACCACTCCATCAGGGCAGGTATGAGAAGTCCGGTGAAGAGCCTGCGATCTGAATGACAACTTAACAGATCATTCTCCTCAAAACCCCGCATCCCGGGCCATTTTTTGTGGTGAAATTGGTTTAAGATCAAATCTTTACTAAATTATTATGTATTTTTCAATATGTATGCATCAGTGATAGTAAATCAACTGCCTTCATATGAACAAAGCGCTTATCCTTAATTTTATTTTCCTCTTGCTTTCAGATATTTTAATTGCTCAGGTCAACCTGTCAAGAGTAAGAAAAGAAAGCCGGCAGGTGATGGTCTGTAAAATCAGCGCTGCCGATGCCGAAAAATTTATTTTGAATGATAGTATTGATATTGATCGTTTCATTTCAAGTAGCCCGGCTGCTATCTTTCCTTACGACAGTGTGGATGAAAAAAAATTGCCCATTGGCCAATACATGTTGATCGCCATTGAGGACAGCCGTATCCGTGCCAGTCTGATTGGCGTATCGAACTTGTTCCAACCCGCAAACGGATAGCTCCGATTTTCGGATACAAAGTTACTTTGAAAGGAATGGGCAAAGGATCAACCATCTGACTTCAGGTGAAAAAATTAAAATGGTGGTGGAAGTGGAGGCTTTGAAGGAGGCGAATTACACAATGATAGAGATCCCAATTCCGGCGGGGTGTACTTTTGTATCTAAAACCCAGGGCAGTTGGGATATTCATCGCGAATATCTCAAAAACAAGGTCGTGCTTTTTCCGGAGACACTCAGCAAAGGCATACATCGCTGTGAGGTCGATTTGGAAGCGAGGTATAATGGGGATTTCATGATCAATCCGACCAAGGTTTCCTTAATGTATTTTCCAACTTTTGGTGGGAACAATGGTTTAAAATGGGCCCACATTTCAGTGGGTAACGCAAATAATAATTAATTCGTAGGCGGCGCATGGATTTTATATGGTGGAGGGCGAAAGGATTGTTGGAGATAACCACATTGTCTGATCGCCGTTATGGTATTAATGGATGGAAGTGATATTCGGGTAGTGTTTTTTTGGGGGAGCCGCTATAATACTGAAAGGGCGACCTTGATGATATCTTCAAGTCTCGTGCGGTCGGTAGTGCCGGAGGCGGCGGAAATGCGCAGGGTGGAGAGCGTGGCGAAGATGAAACGGGCCAGGGAGCGTGCGTCTGGGTGGCGGGCAATCTGGCCGGCATCCTGGCCTTTTTGAATGGCGGCATGCAGTCGATACCGATGACGGTTGTGGCCGCGCCGGA
>VFSW01006730.1_pt1 | contig 16837 bp, 15 predicted proteins | sample 5358111 | NCBI WGS metagenome assembly VFSW01 (sample SAMN11554181, study PRJNA540505) | mine drainage metagenome | isolation source: sediment from site ElyBrook_90M | place: USA: Ely Copper Mine, Vershire, VT | collected 2017
GCTCATATCATAATATATTTCGGATCGGCTCGATTTTGCAGGATTTGGGGTTTTGGATTCTGAATGATGTGATTTGGCGCAAATCCAACCCGATGCCGAATTTTCGCGGGCGGCGCTTTACCAATGCGCATGAGACATTGATTTGGGCTGCGCGCGAGCCAACCTCGCGCTATAAGTTCAATTATCAGGCGATGAAGGCGCTGAACGAGGATTTGCAAATGCGCTCGGATTGGACCTTGCCGCTTTGCACCGGTGCGGAACGGTTGCGCAATGATCACGGCTTGAAGCTGCACCCGACGCAAAAGCCGGAAGCCTTGTTGCATCGGGTGATTCTGGCGGCGACCAACCCTGATGACGTGGTGCTCGATCCGTTTGCCGGCACAGCCACCACGGCGGCGGTGGCGAAGCGGTTGAACCGGCATTTTATCGGGATTGAGCGGCATCCGGCCTATGTGGAAGCGGGGTGGGCGCGGTTGAAGGCGATGCGCGCGGCACCGCCTTATTTAACCTCCACCCTGTCGCGCCGGGATGCGCCGCGGATTCCGTTTGGCACCTTGGTGGAGCAGGGCTTGGTTCCGGCCGGCACGGTGCTGCATGATCGGCTGCGCCGGGTGCGGGCGGTGGTGGCGGCGGATGGGACGATTATTGCGGGTGCGGTGCGCGGGTCGATCCATCAGGTGGGGGCGGCGGTGCAGAATGCCGCAAGCTGCAATGGTTGGAGTTTTTGGCATATTGAGCGCGATGGTCGGCTGGTCACGATTGATACGCTGCGCGCGACGATGCGCCTGTGAGCGCAGAAATGCCGCCTGAACTGGCCTCGATGACGGGGTTCGCCCGGGTGGCCGAGCCGGGCGATGCGCTGGTGGTGGAGATCCGCAGCGTCAATGGCCGGGGTTTGGACATTAAACTGCGTTTGCCACCGGGGTTGGACCGGCTGGAGGCGGTGCTGCGCCCGATTGCGGAACGGGCGTTGGGGCGCGGCAATGTTACCGCGACGCTGAGCCGCAAGCGCGAGGAGCGGCCGGGGCTAGTGGTCCATCCGGTCGCGTTGGCGGCGATGTTGCGGGCGATTGAGGATATTCGTGCGCGCTTGCCTGACGCACCAGCGCCGTGCGCGGAGGCGGTGTTGGCGCTGCCAGGCGTGCTTTGCCGCGAGGACGGGGTGGAGCGGGCCGATCCGGCGGCGGATCAGGCCTTGGAGCGGAGCATTTTTGGTCTGTTTGAGCGTGCGGTCGCCGCATTGGATTTGTCGCGCCGGGCGGAAGGGGCGCGGCTTGCGGTTATTCTCGCCGCCACGCTGGATCGGATTGAGGATTTGACCGCCCGGGCGCGCGGCCTCGCGCAGGGGCAAGCCGAACGCCATATGGCCCGGTTGCAGGGCGCGCTGGCGGCGCTGCTGGGCGGCGCGGAGCCGGTGGCGCCGGAGCGCTTGGCGCAGGAGATCGCGATTTTGGCGGCGAAATCGGATGTGACGGAGGAGCTGGATCGGCTAGAGGCCCATTGCGGGGCGGCGCGGGCGTTGCTGGCCGAGGCGCGGGCGGTTGGGCGGCGGCTGGATTTTCTGGTGCAGGAATTTAATCGCGAGGCGAATACGCTGTGCAGCAAATCGGCGTCACTGCCCTTGACCGCGCTTGGGCTGGAGTTGAAGGCGGCGATTGAGCAATTGCGCGAGCAGGTGGCGAATGTGGAGTGAGGCGTGAGCCGGCGGGGCCTATGCCTCGTGCTGGCGGCGCCCTCTGGCGCGGGCAAGACGACCTTGTCGCGTCGTTTATTGGCGGCGAACCCGGCGCTGGCGCTCTCGATCAGCGCGACCACCCGTGCGCCGCGTGCCGGTGAACAGGAGGGCGAGCATTATTTTTTCAAGACCAACGAACAATTCGCCGCGATGGTGACGGCGGGGGCGTTTTTGGAGCATGCCACGGTGTTTGAGCGCTCCTATGGCACGCCGCGCGCGCCGGTGGAGGCGCGGTTGCGGGCCGGGCAGGATGTGTTGTTCGATATTGATTGGCAGGGATTTCGGCAGGTGCGGGCGGCGTTGCCCGGCGATGTGGTGGGGGTGTTTATCCGCCCGCCAAGCTTAGCGGCGTTGCGGGCAAGGCTGCTGGGGCGGGGCGATGCGCCGGAGGATGTGGCGCGGCGCATGGCGGCGGCGCAATCGGAATGGGCGCATCAAAGCGAGTTTGACTATATCGTGCGCAATGATGATCTGGATCACGCGCTGAACGATTTACAGGCGATTCTGCGAGCGTCGCGATTGGCGACGGCACGGCAAGCGGGGTTTGCGATGGAAGACGAGGGTGGCGATTCCGCTTAGGAATCGGCAAATAATCGTCGTGAAATTGCTCTGACGCGCTTGATGAAGCTGTTTTTGATAGTATGAGACATGAGCGCACAGGTTGTGCTGAGCGCAATCTGCGGGTGTTGGTTGTGTTCAACGGGGCAAACGGGCCGAGGATCGGATAATGGGTTTAGCAACGGTTATTTTTGTTGTTTTGGTCATTGGCGTGCTGATCATTGTCGATAGTGTTGCGCGACTCAAGGGCCATGATCTGTCGAAACTGCATGAATGGGGGTTGGGAGGACGGCAATTTGGGTTGCTGATGTCCTGGTTTCTGGTCGGAGGCGATGTTTATACCGCCTATACTTTTATTGCGGTGCCTGCGTTGATGTTTGGTGTCGGCGCGTTGGCTTATTTCGCGGTGTCATACACGTTAATGGCAAATATCGTGCTATTTGCCATTTTTCCGAAATTATGGCGGGTCTCGGCCAAATATGGCTATGTGACGGGTGCTGAGTTCGTGCGCGCGCGCTATGGCAACCGTCTGCTGGCCTTGGCGATTGGCATCACTGGTATTCTGGCAACGGTGCCGTATATCGCGTTGCAACTGGTCGGCATGCAAACGGTGCTGGGCGCCCTTGGGTTTACGGGCACCGGGCTGGGCGCGCATTTGCCGCTGATCATGGCGGTTACGCTGGTGGCGCTGTTCACCGTTACGTCAGGGCTGCGGGCGGTTGCGATGGTTTCGGTGGTTAAGAATTTGCTGATTTTCCTGACAGTGATTGTCGGGATTATCGTGATTCCGGCAGAGCTTGGCGGATTTGGCGCTGTTTTTGGCAAGTTGCCTGCGGGGCATTTGGTGCTGGCGCACCCGCCTGCGGGCTCGGCCGGTCTCTATTCGGGCTATGCGACGCTGGCGCTCGGCTCGGCGATGGCGTTGTTTTTATACCCGCATACAATGACCGGTGTTCTCGCGGCGCGCAGCCGTGATGTGGTGCGTCGCAACGCGTTCTTGCTGCCGGCTTTCTCATTGATGTTGGGGCTGATCGCGCTGTTCGGGGTGATGGCGGTGGCGGCTGGTGTTAATAAAATACCAGAATTCGCGAAAGGTTTTCGTGATTATGGTCCGAATTTCTCGCTTCCCGCTTTGTTGATCCATTCATTGCCAGGCTGGTTTGTTGGCATTGCGTTTGCTGCGATTGCCATTGGCGCGTTGGTGCCTGCGGCGATTATGGGTATTGCGGCGGCGAATATTTTTACCCGCGATATTTGGCGTCAATTTATTGCGCCTTCGATGTCGCAAGGGTTGGAATCCTTGATTGCCAAGCTGTTTGCGATCGCGATCATTATCGGTGGCTTGGTGTTTGAGGTCGGCCTACCGCTGAAATACGCGATCCAGCTGCAATTGCTGGGAGGTATGTGGATTATTCAGACCTTTCCCGCCGTGGCGTTCAGCCTGTTCACGCGCTTTTACAACGGTTGGGCGTTGCTCATCGGCTGGACCGTTGGCTTTGGTATGGCGACCTACCTCGCGCTGCTGAACCATCTGACCGGCGCGATTTATGCGTTTGATCTGTTCGGCTACACCGTGCCCTGCTACATTGCTGTTGTAACGTTCTGCGTGAATGTGGTGATTGCCTCGGCTTTATCGCCGCTGTTTCATCGAATTGCGTCCGATCGCAGCCGCGACATGACCGTGGCGTCCGATTACGCGTGATGGCATGCGCGGCGAGGCCGCGCCGCTTGCACGGACATCGATATTCGTTCTAGATCGCGTTGGCTATATACTAATTATGATCTCGCCTTGCTGGGTCGAGCATATTTGTTCGCTCTTGATTGAATCGGTGGTTCAATCGAGATCGATCATGATGCAAACGACCGCTCGGTAATCATCTTCGCGTCGTCATGCTTGATGCCGCGGCGACACTCATCAGGGGGGCTATCACTATGTCTGACCATCAAAATTCAACGGATCAATCCCCGGCGCGATCATCGCCGTTGCGTTGGTTGCTGCTCATCCCATTCATCGCGACGCTCTGGGTGCCGTTTTACAATAGTAAGGCGCCGGAGCTTGCCGGTTTTCCATTTTTTTACTGGTATCAGCTACTCTGGGTGCCTTTGTCGGCGCTGATTATTTTTGTTGTCTATCGCGCTGAACGCTGAGGATCAGATCATGACCATTGCAACGATTATTTTCGCCATTCTGGTGATTGGCGTGCTGGTACTCGGCTTTGTGGCGGCCCGCTGGAAGGGCGGCGACCTATCGCAGCTGCATGAATGGGGGTTGGGCGGGCGGCAGTTCGGCGTGCTGATTTCCTGGTTCCTGATCGGCGGCGATATTTACACGGCCTATACCTTCATCGCGGTGCCAGCCTTGATGTTTGGCGCCGGTGCGATCGCGTTTTTCGCGGTGCCTTACACCATCGTCGCTTATCCGATTTTGTATGTGATTTTCCCGAAGCTGTGGCGCGTTTCGGCTAAGCATGGGTTTGTCACTGGGCCGGAATTCGTGCGTGGGCGCTATGGCAATCGCTATCTGGCACTCGCCGTCGGCTTGACTGGCATTGTCGCGACCATGCCCTATATCGCGTTGCAGCTTGTGGGTATGCAGACGGTGATTGGCGGGCTCGGTATTACGGGCGCCGGGCTGGGCGCGCGTTTGCCGTTGATTATTGCGTTCTTGGTGCTGGCTGCCTTCACTTTTACCTCGGGCCTGCGCGCGCCGGCGATGATCGCGATTGTCAAGGATATCCTGATTTATTTGACGATTATTGTCGCAGTGATTGTTATCCCCAGTGAGCTGGGTGGCTTTGGCACGATTTTCGCCAAAATTGCTCCGGCTAAGCTGTTGCTCGCGCATCCGCCGAAAGGGGGTACCGGCATTTATTCTGGATATGCAACTTTAGCACTCGGCTCGGCCATGGCGTTGTTTTTATATCCGCATGCGATGACCGGAATTCTGTCAGCACGCAGCCGCGAGGTGGTGCGGCGCAATGCGGTTATTTTGCCAGCTTATTCCTTCATGCTCGGCCTGATTACTTTGCTGGGTGCGATGGCCGCTGTGGCTGGGGTGAGCACGATGCCGGAATTCGCCAAGGGCTTTAAGGAATTCGGTCCGAGCTTTTCGGTGCCAGCGTTGCTGTTGCACACGCTGCCCGGCTGGTTCGTTGGCGTTGCTTTCGCGGCGATTGCGATTGGCGCGCTGGTGCCCGCCGCGATCATGGCGATCGCCTCGGCGAATATTTTCACCCGCGACATCTGGCGCCAATTCATCAATACGGGTGTTTCCCCCGCTCAAGAATCGATGGTGGCGAAATTATTCTCGATTGTGATGATCGTTGGTGCGCTGGCCTTCGTGTTTGGCCTACCGCTGAAATATGCGATCCAGCTGCAACTCCTGGGCGGTATGTGGATGATCCAGATTTTCCCCTCCATCGTGTTTAGCCTGTTCACCCGCTTTTATAATGGCTGGGCCTTGCTGATTGGCTGGGCGAGTGGGTTTATTCTGGCCACGCACCTGGCATTGCTCAATCATTTGGCTGGTGCGATCTATCCGTTCCATATCTTTGGCATGGTCATCCCTTGCTACATTGCTATTGTGACCTTCGCGCTGAATGTGATTGTTGCGACGGTGCTGTCGCCAGTGTTTCACGCCTTTGCCTCGGACCGCACCCGCGATGTGACGGAGGCTTCTGACTACGCGTGATCTCGCGGCGCAGACGACGATAACCCCGCCGGCTCGCGATTTCGCGGGTCGGCGGCGAATTTTTATATGATTTTTATGAAACGGGCCGCGTCGTCGGCTCGTTTTTTTATGCCCTGAACGCCCATTCATTGGCGCGGTCCCGGCCAGCGCGATAGGTGCGCCGGTTTTGCTGGACCGATCGATCGGAGCGGATCATGGGTGATAGTCTGGCCATTGCCGTAATCATTGCGAGCTTTGCGCTGTTTATGGCGTATATCGCGCTCTGTGATCGGATCTGATCATGATTGACCTTACGCTCGGCGCCGTCGTTTCGGTCGGCTTGTTGGTCTATCTGGTCTGGGCCTTAGTCCGGCCGGAGGATTTTTAATTATGACGCTCCATGGGCTTGGCTATATCGGATTGATCCTGGTGCTGGTGTTCGGCGCGGCTGTGCCGCTGGGGCGGTACATTGCTTTGATTTTTCGGGGCGAAATTACTTTTGCTGCGCCGGTTGAGCGAGGGCTGTATCGCCTTTGCGGGATCGATCCGGCCCGGCAGATGGGCTGGCAGGGCTATGCTATTGCGTTGCTGCTCTTGAGTGCCGTTCACGCGCTATTGCTGTTTGCGATTCTGCGCCTGCAATATTATTTGCCGTTTAATCCTCAGCATATTCCTGGTATGGCGCCGATGTTGGCGTTCAATACCGCCGTTAGTTTTACCACCAATACCAATTGGCAAGCCTATGCACCGGAAAGCCAAATATCGAACGGCGCGCAAATGTTTGGTCTTGCGGTGCACATGTTCATCTCCGCGGCCGCTGGCATTGCGGTCGCCGCGGCGCTGATGCGTGCTTTTGTTAGCGGTGGATTGAAGACGCTTGGCAATATCTATGTCGATATTACCAGGGTGATCTTGTATCTTTTGCTGCCAATCGTGCTTTTCTCGGCGATTCTGTTGCTATTCTCCGGCGTGCCACAGACCTTTGCGCCATTTGCGACGGTTCATACCTTGGCCGGTGGTGCGCAAACGATCGCCCGCGGACCGGTGGCATTGCAGGAGGTGATTAAGGAGTTGGGGACCAATGGGGGCGGGTTTTTTAACGCCAATTCGGCACATCCGTTTGAGAATCCAACAGCGCTGACCAACCTTCTCGAAATATGGCTGATATTGATTATCGGTTTCGCCTTGCCGATCACGCTCGGTCACATGATTGGGCGCAAGCGCGAGGGTATCGCGCTCTTTGCCGCGATGGGGCTCATTCTCGGTTTGGCCATGCTGGTAGATTATGCTGCCGAGGCAACGAATAATCCGTTTTTGGTGCATGCAGGGATCATGGTGCAGCCGGGGAACATGGTCGGCAAGGAGATGCGCTTTGGGATTGCGCAATCGACCATTTTCAACACGGCGGCCACCGGCACGTCCACCGGCGCCGTCAACTCGGTGACCGATAGTTATACACCGCTCGGCGGGTTGGTGCCGTTATTTCTGATGCAGCTTGACGAGGTGGCACCGGGTGGTGTGGGGTCAGGCTTGTATGGCATGGTGCTATTTGCGCTGCTCGCCGTGTTTGTTGCGGGATTGATGGTGGGGCGCACACCAGAATATCTGGGCAAAAAAGTGCAAGCGCGCGAGATCAAGCTCGCGATGTTGGCGATTTTGGTGCAAACCATGTTCATCTTGGCGGGTGCTGGATTTTCGCTATTGACCAAGTCCGGCCTTGGCGCGCTCAGCAATGCGGGCCCGCATGGGCTGACTGAAATGCTGTATGGCTGGACGTCGGCCACCGAGAATAATGGCTCGGCCTTTGCTGGATTGTCGGCCAATACGCCCTTGCTCGATTATGGGTTGGGTATGGCGATGCTGTTTGGCCGGTTTGCCGTGTTAATCCCGGTGCTCGCAATTGCCGGATCGCTGGCGCTCAAGCCGAAATTAGCAATGTCCAGCGGCACATTTCCCACCGATGGTCCGTTATTCGTCGGATTGTTGATCGGCGTGATCATCATTCTCGGTGGCCTACAATTTATGCCGGCAGATACGCTGGGGCCGCTCGCTGAGCATTATCTGTTGAGCACGGGCAACAGTTTTTGAGAGAGATCACCATGACCACACATGCCGATACGATCAGCTTGTTTGATCGCACTATTCTGCGCCGGGCAAGTTTCGATGCGGTGCTGAAGCTCAACCCAAGACAATTAATCCGCAACCCCGTGATTTTCACAACGGAAGTTATTGCCTTGCTGGTCACGTTGGTGGCGCTGCATCATCTGGTCGAGGCAAAACCGGCGGCATTTTCGTTGACCATTGCTGCTTGGCTCTGGGTGACTGTGTTGTTTGCTACCTTTGCTGAAGCTGTTGCCGGGGGGCGCGGGCGGGTGCGTGCGGATGCGCTGCGCCGGGCACGCTCGGACACGATGGCGAAACTGATCCTCGATCCGCGTGCGCCAACCATGTACAAGTCGACAGCCGCGCCTGATTTGCATAAGGATGATCTGGTGCTGGTGGAAGCCGGTGATATTATTCCTTCGGACGGCGAGATTATTCAGGGTATTGCCAGCGTCAATGAGAGCGCCATCACCGGTGAGTCTGCACCCGTCATCCGCGAGGCAGGCGGGGATCGCTCCGCCGTCACTGGGGGCACGCAGGTGGTCTCGGACTGGCTTGTTGTGCGCATTAGTGCCGAACCAGGCGCGACCTTTTTGGATCGGATGATTGCGCTGGTCGAGGGGGCTGAGCGGCGCAAGACGCCGAATGAGATTGCGCTTGACATTCTGCTGGCGGGGCTGACGGTTGTTTTTGTCATTGCCGTTGCGACTTTGCCGGGCTTTGCCGCCTATTCGCATACGCATTTATCAATTGCGGTGTTAGCAGCGTTATTTGTGTGTCTAATCCCAACGACCATTGGCGGATTGTTATCAGCCATCGGCATCGCGGGGATGGATCGGTTGATCCGGTTCAATGTGGTTGCGACGTCGGGCCGGGCGGTTGAGGCGGCGGGCGATGTTGATGCGTTGCTGCTCGATAAAACCGGTACCATCACTTTTGGTAACCGCATGGCTGCCGCAATTTATCCGGTTCCCGGGGTTGATGAACGGACGATGGCCCAAGCGGCGTCGTTCGCCTCGTTGGGTGATGAAACGCCAGAGGGGCGCTCGATTATCACGCTGATGCGCGATCGCTATCAGATCACCGCCGAGCAGCCGGATGGTGCGACTTTGGTGCCATTCAGCGCTAATACCCGTGTCTCAGGAATTGATGTTGGGGAGCGCGCTTGGCGCAAAGGGGCGGTGGATTCGGTGTTGAAACTGACCGGCGCAGCACCGTCCGAATTTAGCGATGCCGTCTCGCGGATTGCGCGTGCGGGCTCGACCCCGCTTGCGCTCGCCGTGGATAATCGATTGCTGGGGGCGATTGAACTAAAGGATATCGTCAAGCCGGGGATTAAGGAGCGCTTTGCCGATTTGCGGCGGATGGGCATTCGCACGGTAATGGTCACCGGTGATAACCGGATTACCGCAGCGGCAATTGCGGCCGAGGCCGGGGTGGATGATGTGATTGCCGAGGCAACGCCGCAGGATAAGCTTGGCTATATTCGCAAAGCCCAGGAGGAGGGGCGGATGGTGGCCATGTGTGGCGATGGCACCAATGACGCGCCAGCGTTAGCGCAAGCAGATGTTGGCGTGGCGATGCAAACCGGCACCCAGGCGGCCCGCGAGGCGGGCAATATGGTTGATTTGGATAGCGACCCGACCAAGTTGATTGAAATTGTTGAAATCGGCAAGCAATTACTGATTACCCGTGGCGCGCTGACGACCTTTTCAATCGCTAATGACATCTCGAAATATTTTGCCATTCTACCGGCGATTTTTGTGGCTACCTATCCTGGTCTGCAAGCGCTGAATATCATGCACTTGACCTCGCCCCGCAGTGCGATTTTGGCGGCGGTGATTTTTAATGCGCTGATCATCGTGGTGCTGGTGCCGCTCGCCCTGCGGGGCGTAAAATTTCGGGCGGTGGGGGCGGCAGCACTCTTGCGTCGAAATTTGTTGATCTATGGGCTGGGCGGCATTGTCACGCCGTTTGTCGGCATCAAGGCGATCGACATGCTGCTTGGTGCATTTCACATTTTTTCTTGATGGGACCGATCATGATCCGCGAAATCCGCCCTGCTTTGTCATTGGTATTGCTGTTTACCCTTGTGCTGGGGTTCTTGCTGCCTGTCGGCTTTACCGGCTTGGCCCAGTTGATTGCGCCGTTGCAAGCCAATGGCAGCTTGCTGCGGGTGAACGGCCAAGTGATTGGCTCGGTGTTGATTGGGCAAAATTTTGCCGGACCCGGCATTAAGGCGGCTCGCTGGTTTCAGCCGCGCCCGTCGGCGCTCAGCGGGACAAATGCCAAGGGGCAAACGGTGGCAACACCCTATGACGCATCGGAATCAGGCGGCTCCAGCGCCGGGCCGACCAATAAGGGTATGATTGACCATGTGAGGGCGCGTATCGCCGCCTATCGGGCCGCCTATGGGCCAGGTAGGGTGCCCGATGATGCGGTGACCAGTTCGGGTTCCGGGCTTGATCCGGACATTTCGCTGGCGAATGCGCTGCGGCAAGCGCCGTCAGTGGCTGCGTCCCGGCATCTGCCGGTCGTGATGGTGCGCGATTTGGTGCAACATATGGCAGCGCACCGGCTGTTTGGGGTGATCGGCACCGACCATGTCAATGTGCTGAAGCTCAATCTTGCGCTGCAAGGGCTAAAGGCGCGATGATCGCACCGTATGGCCACGACAGCGGACGATCAACGACCTGACCCGGACGCCCTGCTCGCTGCGCTTGCTGGCGCGCATCGGGGTCGGCTGAAGATTTTTCTCGGCGCGGCACCGGGGGTTGGCAAGACGTGGGAAATGTTAGCCGCTGCGCGGCAAAAGCGAGCCGAGGGTATTGATGTGCTTGCCGGGTTAATTGAAACCCATGGTCGCGCCGAAACCGTGGCGCAACTTAACGATTTGCCGCTACTCGCGCGCAAGCAGGTGGCGTATCGTGGGCGTGTGATCGAGGAATTTGACCTTGATGCCGCAATTGCCCGGCGACCGGCTTTGTTGCTGGTTGACGAATTGGCCCATACCAATGCGCCGGGACTGCGCCATTCCAAACGCTGGCAAGACGTTGTCGATATTCTCGATGCGGGCATTGATGTTTGGACCACGCTGAACGTGCAGCATCTGGAGAGCGTGCATGATCAGGTGGCGCGCATTACCGGCGTGCGGGTTGCGGAAACCCTGCCTGATACGGTGCTCGGTCTCGCTACAGAAATTGAATTGATCGATTTGCCACCGGCAGAGTTGCGCGTTCGCTTGGAGCAGGGGCGGATCTACCGGCCGGATTTGGCGCGGCGTGCGTTGGATGGATTTTTTCGACCGGGCAATTTGGCGGCGTTGCGCGAAATGGCGCTCCGGCGGGTGGCCCAGCATGTTGATCGTGACATCGCGACCTACATGCGCGCGCGCGCTATTGCCGGACCGTGGCCGGCGGCGGAGCGGGTGATGGCGGTGATTGAGGCGGGCGCAGCCTCGGAGCAGGTGGTGCGCCACGCGGCACGGCTTGCTGATGCGTTGCGAGCGCCGCTGCTCGCGTTTCATGCGGAAACCGCTACGAGCGCGAATGTGCAATCTGCGCTTGATTTGGCGCTGCAATTGGGCGGCACGGTGGAAACCGCCACCAATGCCGATGCGGTAGCGGCGGTGCTAGCGGCGGCGGCTCAGCATAATGTTGCGCATATTGTGGTGGCGCGCGGCGCGATAAGTTTTTGGCAGACGCGGTCGTTGGCACGCTCGTTAGCCCGCCATGCGCGGGCATATTCGCTCTATGTGGTACCCGATCCGGCGGCGCGCCCGGCGCCACCAAAGCCCATAAAGACCAAGCCTAGTATGGCTCCTTACGCAACCAGCCTTGTGATCATGGCCTTCGCCACGGCGTTGGGTTACGTGCTGCGCTCGGTGGTGCCGCGCGATGCGATGGGGTTTGTGTTCACCGCCATTGTGGTCGGTGTGGCCAGCCGTTATGGGCGCAGGCTTGGCCTGTTTGCCGCAGTTGCGAGTTTTTTACTTTGGAACTTCTTTTTTCTACCGCCGGTTTTTACCCTGTCGGTTGGTGACCCGCGTGATATTGTGGCGTTAGTGGTGTTTCTTGCTGTTGGCTTGCTCACCGGCACGCTGGCGGGGCGGGTGCGGATTGAGGCGGAAGCGGCGCGCAGCCGGATTGATGCGCTGCGCCGGGTGGCTTTGTTTGGCCGCACACTCGCCGCCGCGACCGATCTGGCGTCGCTGAGCCACGCGATTGAGGGTGAAGCGGCTTCTCTCGCCGGAGGCGCGATTGTGCTGATGGCTGATGGCGCGGACCTGGTGCCAATGCCAACCCTCAGCGAAGCCGAACATGCGGCGGCTGATTTCGCCTTTCGCAATAAAATCGAAACCGGCGTTGGCACCATCACGCTGCCATCGGTCGCATGGCGGTTTTTTCCGTTAGCGACCGAGGCGGGTAGTCTTGGCGTGTTGGGGGTCAGGCCAACGGGGGCGCTGACCGAGCCGATGGTGCAAGCCTTGAACGCGTTGGCGGATCAGGGTGCCATGGCGACCGAGCGGCTACGCCTTGCTGCACGCGCAGCCGAAATCCGCGCTCAGGCGAAAACCCAATTGCTGCGCACGGCCCTGCTATCGTCGCTGTCGCATGATTTACGGACGCCGCTGACGGCGATTAGCGGGGCGGCGCAAACCTTGATTGCCGCCGGTAGCGCGATCACCGAGGCGGTGCGGCTGGATTTGTTGGCCAGTATTGTCCAGGATGTCGGTCGTATGACACGATTTTTGGCGAATATTACCGGCATGGCGCGGATTGAAACCGGCGAGATTATTGCCCGGCGTGATCCGGTGGCGCTACCGGCATTGATTGAGGCTGCGGTGGCACGGGTACCCGACGCATTTCATGCGGGCGTTAATATTGCCGATGAGGCGCAAACCGTTATTGCTGACCCAAGCCTGTTAGAGCAAATTTTGGTAAATTGTGTGGAAAATGCGGTGAAATACGCACCGACCGGGTCGGCAATTTCGATTGCGGCCCGGCGCGATGGCGCATGGGTGATCATCACTGTGGCCGATGAGGGTATCGGCATTGCGCCTGCCGATTTGCCGCGTGTATTCGATAGCTTTTTTCGCGCCGAGCGGGGGGATCGGGTTGCGTCGGGCACCGGACTTGGACTTGCGATTGCACGCGCCTTCGCCGACGCCATGGGCGGATCGATTGAAGCGATGAGCCCACGAACGGATTTGCCGCGTGATGGCATGCCCGGCACCATGATCACGATTAGGGTTCTCAGCGAATGAGCGGCCGCTCAATCCTCGTGATCGATGACGAGCCGCAAATTCATCGGTTTCTCAAGCCCGCTTTGGAATCGGCCGCGTATACGGTCTGGCGCGCTGATAACGCCGCGGAGGCGCGCAGGGTGATTGCCGCGCGAATGCCGGATTTGATTTTGCTCGATTTAGGGCTGCCGGATCGTGATGGACAAGAATTGTTAGCCGAGATTCGTCGTGACTATGCGATGCCCATTATCGTGCTCTCGGCGCGCGACCGCGACGCTGATAAAATTGCCGCACTTGATTGTGGAGCCAATGATTACATCGAAAAACCCTTTAGCCTTGGTGAATTGCTCGCCCGGTTACGGGCGGCGTTGCGGATTAATGCGCCGGGTTTCGAGGTCGGGGGCATCATCATTGTGGATGGGCTGGAACTGGACGGCCAGGCATTAACCGGTCGGCTCAGCGGCACGACGGTCAGTTTCACCCGCACCGAATTTCGGTTGCTTGAGTTCTTGCTGCGCAATCGCGGTCGAGTGATCACCCATAGCGCGATCCTGAAGGCGGTTTGGGGCAACGCGCAGGACCGCGAGATGAATTATCTACGAATTTATATTGGCCATTTGCGTCGCAAGCTGGGCGATTTTGGCGAGGCGCATATCAAAACTCGCCCCGGTGTGGGCTATTATTTCGACTAACAATCGATACCCAGCGGCGATCGGCCGCCGCCGGGTGCCTCGATCAATTTTTGGGCGCGTAGAAATTGCAATAGCCGGAAGGCGACACCACACCTATCACCGCCATACACATGGAATCGGTGGGGGTGTAGTTTACACATGTCGAGCATTGCGCGCCATTGGGGCCTGGTTTGGCCACGTAGCCAGCAATGGCTTTCGATGCCTTGTTCGAGGCCTGTGCCGGGGTGAAGGCAAGGGTTGCGGCCGAGCCGGCAGCGCTGGCTAGAATGGCTTTCAGCGTGATACGACGACCAAAATTGTTCGTGCTCATGGTGACCTCCTGAAGGATGGTGCAGCGCAGATTATTTTGTGACGATTTCCGGTTCCATCGCCGCGAGTTTGGCGAGGAGATTGTTCTGTGCCGCAACGGGAATTCGCTGTTCATCGAGCGCGCGGATCATGTCTTCGGCCAGCGCGTTAAACGCCGCTTGGGTAACCCCCATATTTTCATGGATCGTATGCATATTCATGTTGAAAGGGCAGCCGCCGCCTTCGAGATTGCACACTTGATTGACTAAGGCGGCTTTCAGAGCGGGGATGTTGGTGTGGGCGAAGTAAAAATTAATGCGCGAATCCGCCAAAACATCACCGACGAAACGGTTGATCAGGGCGGTCGTTCCTGGGCGACCGCCAAATTGCTGATAGTAGCCGGTTGAGGCGTGTGCCGGTGTGCTCAACACCGGGGTTAGCGCGAGCAGCGCCCCGGCGACGGAAGCCAGCAGCGTGCTGTGCGCGAATATTTTGCGTGTTGCGTTGGTCATTCAGTATTACTCCTGAGAGGCTTGAGAGGTCATCAATCGAGTTTGGTTAGAAGGTGGCGGTGAGAGATAGATATAGACCGTTCGAGTTTTTGGCCCCGGCAATGGTCCCGAGCGCGGCATAAGCGGCGGTGATCGAGAGGTTTTTGGTTGGGAAATAGGCGACGAATACATCTTGCCAGTTATTGGTGGTGTTCAAATTCAGAGCGCCAGCCACGTCAAAATGCGGCATCGCCCGGAACTCATAACCCACGGCGACTTTGCGATCCGGGAAATAGGCGAATGAGACGAACGGCTCGACATGGTAACCCGATTTGAATTGCCCGGCGCTGTTCGTGCCGCCAAAGCCGAGGAGCCCGGTATAATTCGAGTTTGTTAGACGCAAGCCCGCGTTGACCAAGGTGTAATGGCCGAACAAGCCGTCGATAAAGAGCTTGGTCGCATCGATATAGAAGCTGGTGCCATCTAGATGTGAGCCGACAGCCTTGGGCAGAGGGATGCTGGTGCCAGGGAATGCGCTGGTGACGTTTTCATGATAAGACGCGCCAACCGATACGACCGGCTCCAACGAGTTCTGGTCATAGACCGCATTGCCGAACAGCCGGACTTTCGCGCTGAAAATATTCTGGCTCAGATTGAAATTAGAGCCGAGGCCGAGGCTCGCCCCTGGCGTGCCGAGATCTAGGTTTTGCCGCGCCACCGAGATTTCCACCCGATTAAACAACCCCACAGCGGCGCCGCCCGCATTCAGTGTGTAACTGCCCGCGATTAAATGCGTGTAGAAACCGGTCGCGCCGATTTGGTCGTTGGTGTCATAGCCTGCAATCATCGCGAACGGATTGATACCACCACCGGCAACACCGCTGATGCTGGTCACGCCGCCGGTTGCGAGCAGGCCGCCTTGGGCGGTCATCGCGTTCTGCGCGTGTGCGGCCGGAGCTGCCACAGCGCCTATGATGCCGATCAATATTGCGCAACTAAGCGAGGTCCGCGGACGGTAATTATTGCGATATGATACCAATTGTTTGGGTGTTGATTTTGGCGATTCCGGCATGTCGATCTCCTGTTATTGTATAACGCTCTACGAATATCAAACTTAACCGGATGCAACATTGATGAAATTTTTTCGTCGCTGGTGGGGCGCTCGGATTGCTGAGATAAGACGACAACAGGTCGCGGCAGACAGGTTGCTGCATCCAGATTGCCATGCAGCACGTATCCGCTTACGATCATGTTTGATGGAATTGTTTCACACCCTCTGATGAGTACAACGCTCGGCACTGCGGAGGATGTTCGCTTGCGTGCGCTGCTCAGCCGTTGTGCCGGGCGCGATAGCGCGGCGTTGCGGTCTCTCTACGATTTGGCCGCGCCGAAACTTCTCGGCATCGCATTGCGCCTGTTGCGCAATCGGCCGCAAGCCGAGGATGTGGTGCAAGAAGCGTTTTTACAGATTTGGCGAAATGGATCGGTTCGACGCGGCGCGCGGCTCAGCGATGGGATGGATGGTCGCCATTTTGCGGTATCGAGCGTTGGATCGGATTGAAGCCGAAAAACGCCATACTGGCACCGATGAACTGCCCGACATTGCGGCGGAATTGCCGGTTTCGGTCGAGGATCAATCGGCGCTCGCCACCTGTTTGGGCACGCTGCCCGAAGCTTGGCAACGATCGATCAAGCTCGCCTTTGTCGATGGTTATTCCCATACCGAGATTGCCGAACTGACCAAAACCCCGCTGGGTACCGTCAAAAGCTGGATTTTGCGCGGTTTAGCGTCGTTGAAACGGTGTCTTGAAGCATGAGCGACTCTCCTGAATTCGGCGAGGGGATCACCCCTGAACAACGGGCGGGCGAATATGTGCTCGGGCTGCTGCGCGGCATGGAGCGCGCGCAATTCGAGGCCGAGATGGCGCGCGACCCCGCTCTGGCGCGTGCGGTCGCATTTTGGGAAGATCGCCTCGCGCCACTCGCTTGGGCCGCTGTTCCTGAAATCATGCCGTCACCGGCAATGTGGCGCATGATAGAGGCCAGCATCCGCCC
>VFSW01006731.1_pt1 | contig 16833 bp, 16 predicted proteins | sample 5358111 | NCBI WGS metagenome assembly VFSW01 (sample SAMN11554181, study PRJNA540505) | mine drainage metagenome | isolation source: sediment from site ElyBrook_90M | place: USA: Ely Copper Mine, Vershire, VT | collected 2017
TGATGCTTTCGAACAACTTCTCCGATCGCGTCACCGAGATCGCGCAGCGTATGGGAATTCCGTTCGTCGCTAATGCCTGCAAGCCACTGCCGCTCGGGTTTCTGCGAGCGCTACGCACGCTGCAACTTCCGCGACGGCGCGTCGCGGTCGTCGGCGATCAGCTCTTCACCGACGTGCTCGGCGGCAAGTTGTGCGGGCTGTACACGATTCTGACGGAACCGCTCGAAGCGAACGACCATCCGATTACCAACCTCTTCCGGTTCTTCGAGCGTCTGATGTTACCGCAGCGGCGATGAAGCTCGCCGTCATCGGGGATCCCGTCGCGCATAGCCGGAGCCCCGAGATCCATCGCCGGCTCTTGCGAGAGGCCGGAATCGACGGTTCGTACGAAACGATCCGCGTGCGCGCCGGCGAGACCGCGAGCGCTCTGCAGCGGCTCGCGGACGAGGGCTTTACGGGGTGCAACGTGACGTCGCCCCTGAAAGAAGAAGCGGCCGCAGCGTGCGACGAGCTTTCGCCGTTAGCGCAGCGCATCGGAGCGGTCAACACGATCGCGTTCGCGCGCGGAACGTTTGGAACGACGACGGACGGTATCGGCGCTACGGCAGCACTGCGCGCGCGCATGGGGGCGCTCTCGGGGCGCGAGATCCTCGTGCTCGGCACGGGGCCGACGGCCCGCGCGACGATCGCACAGCTCTGCGACGACGTCGTGCGGCTGTGGCTATGGGGACGCGACCGGGCGAAGGTCGAGGCGCTGTGCGCACAGTTCGGGTGCCTCGCCCACGTGAAAGGCGCGCACTTCGCAGGTGCGGTCTTCTCCGCGCTCGCTCCCGATGCGCGGCTCCCGGCGGAGATTGCAGCGACGCTGGCTCGCGCGCCGCTCGTCGTGGACGCAAACTACGGAGAACGGGCCACGCTCGGCTCGCAGCTCGGGCGTGACATCGTCGACGGTTCGGAGATGCTGGAAGCACAGGCGCGCGCATCGTTCGCCGTTTGGCTCGAGCGGACAGCCGCGGCGTTCGGTAGGCAGCCCGATCCCAAGTAGGTGGCTCCCGGAATGGGCGCCTCACCACGATTGTAGCCGAGCCTCGAGTTCCAGCTGCGCGCACGGGATATATTGACAAACATCGATACTATACATAGTATCGAAGAATGTCGATGCAGTCTTGTAGGCCATCGGCGATCCGAATGCCCGTGGACTTCACGGAAACGGCTACGCTCCTACGGGCCGCGGCCGATCCGCATCGCTTGGCCATTCTCGCTGCGCTCGCGCAGAGCGAGTCCGATATTTGCGTATGTGACTTTACCGCGGGTCTGCCGGTGAATCAGCCTGCGGTTTCGCACCACCTCAAGGTCCTGCGTGACTCGGGTTTGGTAACGTGCGAACGCCGCGGTACGTGGGTGTACTACCGCCTTGCTGACGGCGCGGCCGAACGACTGCATACTGCCCTCGTTCTCGCCCTACCGGAGAAAGTGACCGCTGAAACGGAAGCGCGCGACGGTACCGGCAGTACCGGCGGCGCGGGGGCGTGCTGCACCGCGTAGTCGTGTCGGAGGTTTCCTTTCGCGAGCGGGGCGGCGCGGCGCCCGCACGGCTGTCTTTTCTCGACCGGTATCTCACACTCTGGATCGTAGCCGCAATGGCCTTGGGCATCGCCTTAGGCGAACTGGGCATACGCCTGCCGACCATTCTCGTGCCGATCGGTCTGATCGTGATGATGTATCCGCCGTTCGCGCGCGTGAGATACGAAGCGCTCCCCGCAGTGTTCAAGGACGTGCGCCTCTTCGGCGTCTCACTCGTCCAAAACTGGCTGATCGCTCCTCTCCTCATGTTTGCGCTCGGCGCCCTGTTCTTGCACGACAATGCGGCATTTTTCGCGGGCTTGGTGCTTGTCGGCCTTGCGCGGTGCATTGCAATGGTCGTCGTCTGGAACGACCTGGCGGGCGGCGATCGCGAATACGCCGCGGCGCTCGTCGCCTTCAATTCCCTGTTTCAGGTGTTTGGATACGCGGCGTATGCATTCGTTTTCATTACACTGCTCCCGCCGCTCGTGGGCTTGCAAGGTCTGGCGATTTCGCTGAACCCCGGCCAGGTCGCGGGGGACGTTCTCATCTATTTGGGTATCCCGTTCGGGGCAGGCGCGTTGACGCGGTACCTACTGCGCTCGCGCATCGGCGAACGAGCGTACGAGGGAAAAGTCGTTCCGCGTCTGGCGCCGCTGACGCTCGTGGCGTTACTCGTCACGATCGTCGCGATGTTTGCATTGCAGGGTTTCCGTATTCTCGCGCACCCGTTACAGGTCTTGGCCGTCGCCATTCCGCTGGTCATCTATTTCGTCGTGATGTTCTTCCTTTCGTTTTGGATGGGGAAGCGCTTGGGGGCGACGTACGGCGCGACTACGGCACTGTCGCTGACGGCGGCAAGCAACAACTTCGAGTTGGCGATTGCCGTCGCAGTCGCGGTCTTTGGCATCGACTCAGGGCAAGCGTTCGTCGCGGTAATTGGGCCGCTGGTCGAAGTCCCCGTCATGCTGTCTCTCGTACGTGTCGCTCGCCGGCTTGAACGATCGTACTCTCCACGCGCGCGGACGTGCACGTGAAACGACCGTCAGTCCTATTCGTTTGCAAGCACAACAGCGGCCGGAGCCAAATGGCCGAAGCGTATCTTCGCTACTTTGCCGGCGACAAGGCCGACGTTGCCTCTGCGGGTACGATCGCCGAGGACGCGGTGGATCCGGGCGTCGCAGCGGCTATGGCAGAAGACGGGATAGACATTTCGAGTGCGCGGCCAAAGCTTCTCGACCCGATACAAAGTGTGAACGTAGACCGCATCATCACGATGGGGTGTGACGTGCGCGGCGTTCCCAGAATCGATGAGGATTGGGGGCTACCGGATCCCAAAGGGCAGTCGCTCGAAGAGATTCGAAAAATTCGCGATATCATCAAGGCGAAGGCGCAGCGGCTGGCTGAGGCTCTGAAATAGCGCACGGGCCTGCGCGCTCGGAGATTCGAACGTTCCCACGCGCGCTTCGCGCACGCGGGGCCCTACAGGTTTGAAAAGGCGCTTCGTCGCTAGCGCGACTGCGCGCCCCCGCTTTGGCGGGTCCCCACCTCTCGGGAGTTCGAGAATGTTGCGCGTCTGGCGGAGAGGGGGAGATTCGAACTCCCGAGAGGCTTATCACCTCTGCTCGCTTTCCAAGCGAGTGCATTCAACCGCTCTGCCACCTCTCCCTAGCCCTTGAACACGAGGCCGCCTCGATGGTAGCGCTCGAAGAGTTCCTCGAACTCATCCGGCGGCAACGGCCGCCCGAAGAGATAACCCTGCGCGAGCTCGCACTCGCATTCGCGCAAGAACTCAGCTTGGGCCTCCGTCTCGACGCCTTCGGCTTGAACTTTGAGTCCCAGAGCATGCGCCATCGCGATAATCGCCGAGACGATCGCGAGATCGTTGCCGTCGTTCGGGATGTCGCGTACGAATGATTTGTCGATCTTGAGCTTGTCGATGGGGAAGCGCTTGAGATGCGAGAGCGACGAGTAGCCGGTACCGAAATCGTCCAGGGCGAGGCTGATGCCCAAGTTCTTGAGCTGGCGCATGATCCCGATCGAGTCGTCGGCGTTCGTCATCGCGACCGTTTCGGTGATCTCGAACTCGAGGCAGTCCGGCCGGTACTGAACGTTGGCCAGCATGCTTTCGATAGAGCGGACGAGGTTGTAGTGCACGAACTGACGCGCCGAGAGATTCACTTCGAGAAGGATCGGAACGTCGAATCTCTTCTGCCACGCGAACGCCTGCTGCGTTGCGGTGCGCAGCACCCATTCGCCGAGCTGGACGATGAACCCGGAAGCCTCTGCCTGTGGAATGAAGGTGTCCGGCGGCGTGAAGGTGTTGTCCGGCTGCGGCCATCGGCACAAGGCTTCGCACCCGATGATCTCACCGGTCTGTAGATCGACCACCGGTTGGTAGAAGAGCACGAACTCGTTGTTCACCAGCGCGTTTGCGAACCGGCGATGCATCGGTTGGCGGTAACTCAGGGTACGTGAACCTTTCTACACGCCGGCCGGATGCCAGATGGTCTTGATCTCGGAGAAGGCTTCGATCTCGTCGAGACTCTGCGCCTCGTCCGAAAACCATTCGTCTCGCGTTCGCGCGGGGCGTGGCCGCGCGCGCTTGACATTCTCGGCGGCATCGGCCTCGAGCTGCGCGGCGAGCGTGCTCTCGGAGCCGTCGTACGCGATCGCGTTGACGTCCATGTGCTTGGCAAGCACCGGTCCGACCTCGGCGCGCGATCCGGTGAGAAGGTTGACGACGCCGGCGGGAAGGTCGCTCGTGGCTACAGACTCTGCGAAAACGACGGCGGTGCGCGGATCGTGCTCCGAGGCGACGACGACGAGCGCGTTTCCGGCTGCCAGGGGCGGTAAGATCACCGACACGAGGCCGAGCAGGACGGGCTTGTCCGGCGCGAGCACCGCAACGACTCCGGTGGGCTCCGGTGTCGAAAAGTTGAAGTGCGGTCCGCCCACAGGGTTACGCGTCGAGAGCAAAGCGGCGTACTTGTCGCACCAGCCGGCGTACCAAATCGTGCGATCGATTGCGGCGGTCACTTCCTGCGCCGCCGCGGCCGGTTCGCATGGCGTACCCTCGCGAACGCGCTCCGTGAGCTCGGTTCGGCGCGCCTCCATCATCTCGGCGAGACGGTAGAGGACGAGGCCGCGCGTCCCCGGCGCCGTTTTCCACCATGCGCGCTGTCCGGCACGTGCGGCGACGACGGCGTCTCGCGCATCTTTGCGCGATGCACGAGCGATGTTGGCTGCGAACGCGTCGCCTTCACTCAGGAGATCGCTGCGCCCCGATTCCGAGCGCACGAACGCGCCGTTGATGAAGAGCTTGTACATCTTGCGGACGGGGAGGCGTGCGGCGCCATTTTTTGACACGAGAGCGAGCTACGACACCGGGCGGCAGGAGCCCTCGGAGAGCCCCGTGCGCTCGTTTGATCCGGGCTCGCTATGGAACTGTGCAGAGCGACGGCCTTCACAAGGGACGCTAGACTCTACGTAATTCGGGACCTTTTTCCCCATTTGCGACGAGGCCGAGGAAGAGCGAGCGCACTTCGGCTAGACTGGTCGCATGTTCGGATACGCGGCAACGCGGCGGCTGGACGTCGAACTCGGTCTCGCGCTCTGGCTCGCGTACGTTTCGGCCGTGCGTTCCGCTTCAATGGAGCTCGAGCGGGAGGGTACGAACCTCCGCTTGGGCGTCGGGATCGCGCTCCTAGCGGCGATGGAATCCATGCATGCGCTGCCGGTCGTTGGCGCTGGAAGCGCGCGCGTGCTGCTCGGCACGCTATTCTTTTCGGCCTATGCCGGTTGGACGAGTATGCCGGCAGTTCACCGCGTCTACGCGAACGTGGCGGCAGCGCTCACCGTGCCGGGCGGGGACGCGTATAGCGTCGTCACGGTTCGCTCCGACGGTATGGTGCCGGCCATTGCGGTGGGGGCTCTTGCGGTGGTCGATTTCTCTGCGTACGTGCATCGCCTGCCGCGCGTCGGGGACGTCGTAGCCGTGGCAGTACGCCCGAACCGCGTCTATCTGAAGCGTCTGGTCGCGCTGCCCGGCGACCGCTTCGAAGTCGACGGCACCGGCGTTCTCACGAACGGACATAGGCCCCAAGGCTGGAGGAACCGTGCCTTCCCAGACTATACGCTCGCGGTCGCCGACGACACCATCGAGGTGAACGGCGTTCCGCTCGATCGGAGCATCGCCGAGGTACCTCTGCCGGCGGCGTGGAGCGATCCGACGCGTCTTCCCGACAACTGCTACTTCGCGCTCGGCGACAACCTAAACGACTCCGCAGACTCCCACGTCTTCGGATGCGTTCCGCGCTCCGCCATCATCGGCGAAGTCTTGCGCGTGTTCTAGCGGCTTACTGACCCTGCGCGAGCGAGTATCCGCGCGCGCCGTCGAACTCGTAGAGCCCCTCGGTCTTCACGACGTCGAATCCCGCCGCATCGAGCGCGCTGATGATGCGCAGGACGTCTTTTGTCGAGAAGGTACCGCCGTCGCGCTCGAAGCGGCACGCCCAGTGATCGCTCCAGAACGTGTCGGGATCGCCGTCCGGCCAGACCTTGGTACCGCGATTCGCAATGATGGTGAGCTTCGCGCTCTCGATTGGCAACGCCGCGATCCGCTCCGCAATCGTGTTGGGTTGCGCGCCCGGGAGGTCGACGAACACGTCGACGCCGACGTGCTCTTTGCGCGCGCGCGGGCCGACAGGACGTACGCGTAGATCCATCTCGGCGCGCTTGGCATAGCGTGCCGGGCGCAGATGCTCGGGCTCTAGGCCGATGCGCGCGATCACCGCATCGGCAAACTCGCGCGTCCCGACCTTCTGCTTCGAACTGCGCTCGTCGTAGATATCGTAGGTGTGAATGCCGTCCTCGATCGTCCTCAGCCATGCGTTGTGAATGCGTTCGGCCACGTCGCCTTGACCGACGTGCGAGAGCATCAAGAGCGCGCCGTGCAAGAGGCCCGAGGGGTTTGCGAGGTTCTGACCGGCGCGACGAGGCGCGGAGCCGTGAATCGCCTCGAACATCGAGCAATGGTCCCCGATGTTCGCCGAACCTGCAAGGCCGACGGATCCGGTCATCTGAGCCGCCACGTCGGAGAGCACGTCGCCGTAGAGATTCTCCATGACGAGCACGTCGAATGCGTCCGGAGTGTCGACCATCTTTGCCGAGCCGATGTCGACGATCCAGTGCTCGTTCTCGATGTCGGGATACTCTTTGGCGATCTCGTCGAAGATCGTATGGAAGAGACCGTCGGTCATCTTCATGATGTTGTCCTTCGAGAAGCACGTTACTTTCTTGCGCGCGTGCGATCGCGCGTACTCGAAGGCGTAGCGGACGACGCGCTCGCTGCCCGGACGCGAAATCAGCTTGAGACACTGCACGAGGTCCTGCGTTTGGCGATGCTCGATGCCGCCGTAGACGTCTTCCTCGTTCTCGCGGACGATGACGAGGTCCATGTTGGGATTCTTCGTCGCGACGTATGGATAGAGCGACGCGCACGGCCGGACGTTTGCGTACATCCCCAGCGTCTTGCGCACCGTCACGTTGAGACTCTTGAAGCCACCCCCTTGCGGCGTCGTAATCGGTGCCTTGAGGAAGACCTTCGTGCGGCGCAGGGACTCCCACGCGCGGGGCTCGATGCCGCTCTGGAGCCCGCGCTTGTAGATCGATTCCCCGATCTCGATGCGGTCGATGTCGAGCAACGCTCCGGCTCCGTGAAGAATCCGCAGCGTCGCGTCCATGATTTCGGGGCCGATTCCGTCGCCGTATGCGACCGTGATGGGGGTTTTCTTGGCGGCTACAACTGCCATTCCTGAGCGTTCCATCCTTCGCTGATGCCGTTGGGAGTGAAGTTCTGCAGCTGCGTCACGCGCACGTACCGCAGCGGTGCGTCGAAGAGAAAGGCGCCGGGCGCGTCCTGGAGCAGCAGCGATTCGATGCGCGCGTACGCTCGCTTGCGAACCGCTCGGTCGAAAGTCGAGAGCGCGAGTCGCTGGGCCGCGTCCATCTGAGGAGAGCAGTAGCGCGCGACGTTGTTTCCGCTCGGCGGAATCATCGAGCACATCCACTGCGACGAGTTGTCCGGATCGGCTCCCGATATCCAGGCATAGAGCGTCATGTCGAACTTGCCGCCGTTGAGGACTCCGCCGTTCTCCGCGGCGGCATAGAGCGTGGCATACGCGTAGCTCTTGAGCTGCACGCTGACGCCGACTTTGCGCAGCATCTGCTGCACCTCTTCGACGATGGCGCGTGCGAAGGTACTGCCTTGACCGTAGACGAGCTGGAGCGTAAGCGTGGCGCCGTTCTTCGTGCGAACGCCGCCGGGGCCCATGCGCCAGCCGGCCGCGTCGAGCATGGCAGCCGCGCGCGTGGGGTCGTACGGCGTTGGAGCGAGCGAGGCGTCGTAGCCCCACGAGAAGCGCGTCAAATCCGCATTTCCCACCTGCGCGGTGCCGTAGGTCGTACCGCGAATGATCGCATTGTCGTCGATCGCGAATGCGAGTGCGCGGCGGACGTTGACGTCGTTCAGCGGAGCGCGCGCGGTGTTGAAGAGAATGGCGTCGTACGACGGTGCGCTGACGAGCATGCCGACGAGATTCGGGTCCTGGATCATGCTATGGTAGTTCGTCGACGGAACCTCGATCTCCAGATCGACGCCGTGCGAGCGCATCTCGGTCTCGGCGGTATTCGCGTCGGTGATGATGAGCAGCGTCAGCTGTGCGATGTGCGGCGCACCGCGGAAGTACTGCGGGTTTGCATCGAGGACGATGCGGTCGCCGCGCTCCCAACGCGCGAAGCGGTACGGGCCCGTGCCGACCGGGTTCGCGTTGAACGGGACCTGATTGAGATTCGGGTAACGGGCCAGCAGATGCGCCGGAAGAATTCGGTACGGCGTATCGCTCTCGCCGAAGATCGTGTCGACCGCAGGTGGGAAGATCCTCTTCATGTGCAGCACGACCGTGTACGGGTCGGGCGTGTCCATCGAAGCGACTTGGTCGTAACCGCGGCGCGTGAGCACGTTGTTGTTCGGGTTCATGATCGCCTGCCACGTGAACTTGACGTCGCGACTCGTGAACGGCGTCCCGTCTTGCCAGCGGACGTCGTGGCGCAAATGGTAGGTGATCGTCAAGCCGTTCGGGCTGATACCCCCGTTTTGGAGCGTGGGGACGACGGCGGCGAGGTCCGGCACTTCGTTCCCGTGGTTATCGACCGTGACCAACTCGTCGAAGATCAAGCCGTCGACGAAGCTCTCCACGGCGTTCTGCGCGAGAATCGGATTGATGTTCGTGATATCGATTGGAATCGCGATGCGAAGATTTCCACCGGTTATTCCGTTGCCGCCGGGGCGAGAGCAGGAGGCGAGCAGCGCGGCTGCCAGCAGTACGGTAAGCGCTCTATGCATGCTTGAGGTATTCGCGCAAGCCGTGGACGCCGCCCTCGCGACCGAATCCCGACTCCTTGTACCCTCCGAACGGCGAGCTGGGATCGAACTTGTTGAAGGTGTTGCACCAGACGACGCCTGCGCGCAGATGCTGCGCGACCCACATGTTCTTGCTCCCTTGCGCGGTCCACACGCCGGCCGAGAGTCCGTACGGTGTGTTGTTGGCCTTGTCGATCGCTTCGTCGGGCGTACGGAAGGTCATGACGGCGAGCACCGGGCCGAAGATCTCTTCGCGCGCGACGCGATGCGACGGGTGGACGTTCGTGAAGAAGGACGCCGGGAAAAAGAAGCCGCGCGCCGGAAGCTCGCACTCCGCTTGCACGAGCGTGGCGCCCTGCTCGATGCCGGCGCGGACGAGCTCGCGTATCTTCTCGAGTTGCACGCGAGAGTTGATCGCGCCGATATCCGTGTTCTTGTCGAGCGGATCGCCCAGACGCAACGTGCGAATGCGGTTCGTGAGCCGCTCCACGACGTCGTCGTGTACGCTCTCCTCCACGAGTAAACGCGAACCCGCGCAGCACACGTGGCCTTGATTGAAGTAGATGCCTTGGACGATCCCTTCGACGGCTTGGTCCAACGCCGCGTCGGCGAAGACGACGTTGGCAGCCTTCCCGCCGAGCTCGAGCGTCAGGCGCTTTCCTTTGCCGGCGATGCGCCGCTGGATGATCTTGCCGACCTCGGTCGAGCCGGTGAAGGCGATCTTGTCGACGCCGTCGTGGTCGACGAGGGCGGCGCCGGTCGCGCCGTCGCCCGTGACGACGTTGACGACGCCCGCCGGCAGGTCGGCTTCTTCGACGATCTGGGCGAGGGCGAGGGCCGTGAGCGGCGTCGTCTCGGCCGGCTTGAGGACGACGGTGTTTCCGCAGGCGAGTGCCGGCGCGACCTTCCATGCGGCCATCAAGAGCGGGAAGTTCCACGGAACGATCTGTCCGCAGACGCCGATCGGTTCCGGCGCGCGTTGCGCGCGCAGCGCCCACTCGAGTTTGTCGGCCCAGCCGGCATAATAGAAGAAGTGCGCCGCCGACGTCGGGATGTCGAAGTCGCGCGATTCGCGAATCGGTTTTCCGCCGTCCAGCGACTCGAGCACGGCCAGCTCGCGGGAGCGCTCGGTGATGGCGCGCGCGATACGGTAGATGAGCTTCGCACGATCCGTCGCCGAGAGCTTGCTCCAGCGCTCGAAGCCCTTGCGGGCGGCGCGCACGGCGCGATCGACGTCCCGTGCGTCGCCGTAGGCGACTTGCGCGATGGGCGTCTCATCGGCCGGGTTGATCGTCTCCATGTAGCGCTCGCTCATGGGTGCGGTCCAGCGACCGTCGATAAAGAGTCCGTAACGCTCCCGCAGCTGCGGTCGGACGCGTTCGGGAGCCGGGGCGTATGCAAAGTTCGTCGCCATGCGTTTAGTCTTTCGGAATGTAGTCCGCGCCGGCATAATGGCCCGTTTGCTGTTTTTCGAACTGCATCAGCAGGTCGTCGAGTAGCGAGCTTGCGCCGAGACGGAAGAGCGTGGGGTCGAGCCACGACTCGTTGAGGGTTTCGTTGACGATGACGAGATAGGTCAACGCTTGTTTGGTCGTGCGAATACCGCCGGCGAGCTTGAGACCTCGCTTCTGCCCGGTGCGACGATGAAAGTCGCGAAGCGCTTCGCACATCACGAGGGCGGTCGGGAACGTCGCGTTCGTGCCGACCTTGCCAGTCGAGGACTTGATGAAGTCCGCGCCTGCCTCGAGGGCCAAGTCGCTCGCGCGGCGCGTCGCCTCGTAGCTACCGAGCTCGCCGGTCTCGAGAATGACTTTGAGGCGGACGGTTTGCGCCGCGCTCGTAGACGAGCAAAGTTTCTTGATCGCGAAAATCTCGTCGAAGACCCGTTGCTCGTGCCCGGCGAGAAATGCGCCGCGGTCGATTACCATGTCGATCTCGTCGGCGCCGGCCGCAATCGCTTGCGCCGTGTCGGCGAGCTTCACGTCGAGGTCGACCAAACCGCTGGGGAACGCCGTCGCTACGGACGCTACCTTGACGCCGCTGCCCGCGAGCGCGGATTTTGCGACGGACACCAGATTTGGATAGACGCATACCGCTGCAACGCTGGGTATCTCGCTCCACCCCGGACGCGGCCGAATGGCTTTTGCGCAGAGCGAACGCACGCGGCCCTCGGAGTCTTTGCCCTCGAGCGTGGTGAGATCGGTGCAGCGGATGGCGATGTCGATGCCTGCGAGTTTTGTGGAGGTCTTGATCGAGCGCTTGCCGAGCTCTGCAGCTCGCGCTTCGAGCATCACCGCGTCGACCGGAACGGTCGTCGTCATAAGGTGCCGCGTCTCTCCTGCTCGCGTTCGATCGAAACGAAGAGCGCCTTGAAGTTCCCCTTGCCGAAAGAGAGGCTTCCCTTGCGCTGGATGATCTCGAAGAAGAGCGTCGGGCGGTCCTGCAGCGGCTTGGTGAAGATTTGCAGCATGTAGCCGCGGTCGTCGCGATCGACCAGGATGCGCAGCTCGCGCAGCGTCTCGATCGCTTCGTCGATCCTCCCGATGCGCTCGCCGAGCATCTCATAGTACGAATCGGGCGTGTCGAGAAACTCGACACCGTTGGCGCAGAGCGCGCGAATCGTCTCGGCGATGTCGTCGGTTCGGATGGCGATGTGCTGCACGCCCGCGCCGTGATAGAAGTCGAGGTACTCCTCGATTTGCGACTTTTTCTTGCCGCGCGCGGGCTCGTTGATCGGAAACTTCACGCGATGGCGCGGATCCGTCATGACCTTGGAACGTAGGGCGGTGTACTCGGTCGAGATGTCCCGGTCGTCGAACGAGACGAGCTGCGAGAAGCCGAAGACGCGCTCGTAGAACGTACTCCACGCGTCCATCTCCCCCCAACCGACGTTGCCTACGCAGTGGTCGACGGCTTTCAAGCCGGGCTTGCGCACCGGAAGCGAGCGGCGTTGCTCGACGTACCCAGGGGCGAAGATTCCTCGGTAGCCGTCGCGCTGAACGAACGAGTGCACCGTATCGCCGTAGGTCTTGATCGTCGCGCGCACGAGCTTGCCGGACAGGTCCTCGTGGACCGTCGGCTCGAGCAGCGATACCGCGCCTCCATCGCAGGCGGCCTTCCATGCGGCGCGGGTATCGTCGACGCGGATGGCCACGTCGTGGACGCCGTCGCCGTGCAGCCTTACCAAATCGGCGATCGCGTCGTCAGGCCGGAGGCTCGAGGTGAGAACGAGGCACAAATCGTTTTGCGTCAGGACGTAGCTCGACCGGTCCTTCAACCCGGTTTCCGGGCCGGCGTACGCGACTTGTTGGAAGCCGAACGCCGACATATAGTAATGCGCCGCTTGTTTCGCGTTTCCGACGTAAAATTCGACGTGGTCCCAGTCGATATGTGCCAGAGGATGGGGATGGGCCCGCGGGGCGGTGGTCACAACGGTTAGGGCTTTGCGAAGCGAACCAGGTGGCCCTGTCGAAAGGAGCGCGCCATGCCCGAGTCGCTGCTCGTCCCGTCCTCCGCTCGCGCCGCTTTGGACAGCATCGTCGATTACGCAGGCCTCTTTCCGCCGGCGCACCTCTCCATGGAGACGGCGGCGCGCGAGTACGAGCGCTGCCGGCGTAGCGCGCACGCCTGGATGCTCGGCAAATTCGTCGTGCCGGCTGAAAAGATCGGCGCGCTCGACGCATCGCTCGCAGAGGGATCACCGCCGGTGCCGTTGGCGGTGCTGCTGGGCGGCGATGCCGCGATACGCCCGATGCAGCGAGTGCGACCGGAGAGTTGCGAGATTCCGCTGCTGCTTCCGGTACGCGACCTTGGCGCCACGCGTACGGAGATCCGCGCGCTGCGTAAAGTCCTCGAACGGCTGGCTCCAGGGCTGACGGTCGCCGTGGAACTTCCGCGCGGACTGACCTCGGCGACGCTCGCCGAGGCGATGGACGCCCTCGGTGATAACGGCTTCGCAGCGAAGATTCGGTGCGGCGGCGTCACGTCCGACGCGACGCCGCAGGGCGAGGAGATTGCGGACTTCGTCGTCGCCGCGTCGCGCGCGGGCGTGCCCTTCAAGGCGACCGCCGGGCTGCACCATCCGGTTCGGCATTTCAACGCCGAGGCCGGATTCGTGATGCACGGATTTCTCAACGTGCTCGGCGCTACGTGCATGGCGTCGCAGTACGACGCCGCGACGCTTCGGGAGATCGTCGCCGAGGAAGACGCGTCGGCATTCGTATTCGACGAACGCGGGTTCTCGTGGAACAACGCGCTGCTCGCCGATGCCGAGACGCTGCGCGCGGATCGCGCGCAGCGCTTTCTCGGCTTCGGAAGCTGCAGTTTCTCGGAGCCGGTTGACGATCTCATCGTGCTTGGCATCTTGCCGCCGCCATGAACGAATTTTCGATCGAAAACCTGCCGTACGGCGCGTTCGTGCGCGATGGAAGCGTTCACCTGGGAGTGGCGCTGGGCGATCGCATCTTCGACCTTCATGCCGGGGCGGAGGCAAACTTGTTTGACGGAATCTGCCCGCGTGCAGCCCTGAGCGCTGCGTCTCTCAATCTGCTGCTCGCCGAGGGACCGCGCGTTTGGCATGCGTTGCGCGAACGCTTGCAGTCGCTGCTGCGAAGCGATCTCGACGCGAGCCTCTACGTCGCGCGCGCAACGGCTGCGATGCGCTTGCCGGTAGACGTTGGCGACTACGTAGATTTTTACTCGTCGGAGCAGCACGCGAGGAATCTGGGGCGCATCTTCCGTCCAAACGCTGAGCCGCTTCTGCCGAACTGGAAGTGGATGCCCGTCGGATACCAGGGACGCGCGGGCAGCATCGTCATCGACGGAACGCCCGTGCACCGGCCGAACGGCCAGCGCAAGTCGCCGGACGCCGCGGTGCCCGTCTTCGGGCCGAGCACGATGCTCGATATCGAGCTTGAGGTCGGATTCGTCACCGGCAGTGAGGCCCTCTTCGGGCTCGTGCTCGTCAACGATTGGAGCGCGCGCGACATTCAAGCCTGGGAATACCAGCCGCTCGGGCCGTTTCTCGGCAAATCGTTTGCGACGACAATCTCGCCGTGGGTCGTCACGCTGGATGCGCTCGCACCGTTTCGCGTAGCCCCGCAGCGGCAGGATCCGGCGCCGTTGCCCTATCTGCGCGTGGAGAACGACTGCGGGTACGATATCGATCTCGCCGTCGATCTCCAGAGCGCGGCAATGCGCGGCGCCGGGCTGCCTGCGGTGACGCTCGCGCGGACGAACGCGCGCGAGCTCTATTGGACGATGGAGCAGCAGCTCGCACACGCGCGCAGCAACGGGACGCGCCTGCGCCCGGGAGACCTCTTCGCATCCGGCACGATCTCGGGCTCGGATCCAGCGAGCTACGGAAGTCTCATCGAGCTCACGTGGCGCGGCACGAAGCCGCTCTCGCTTCCGACCGGCGAGCAACGCGCGTTCCTCGAAGATGGCGATGAGGTCACGCTGCGCGGATGGTGCGAGCGCGACGGCTTACGCTTGGGCTTCGGCACCTGCCGCGGCCGAATCGTTCCGTCTCAGGTCGCGGCCGGCGCCTCGAGCCAGGAGCGATAGTAGCTTTCGTCCTCAACGTCGCTCGCGGCTTGGGCGATCTGCAGCGGGGCGAACGTATCGATCATTACGGCGATCTCGTCCGTGGATTTCTTCCCGATCGACTCCTCGACTGCGCCCGGCTGCGGGCCGTGCGGCGCTCCGGCCGCGTGGAGCGTCAAGGAGCCTTCTTCGACCCCGCGGCGGCTCATGAAGTTGCCGCTGACGTAGTAGAGCACTTCGTCGCAATCTACGCTGGAATGATTGTAGGGAACCGGAATCGCGAGGGGATGATAATCGAAAAGGCGCGGCACGAAGGCGCAGAACGCGGCACCGGGAGCTTCGAAGGTTGCGTGCGCGGGCGGTGGTTGATGTAGCTTGCCGGTGATCGGCGCGAACTCGTCGAGGTTGAACGCATACGGGTAGCAGTATCCGTCCCAGCCTACGACGTCGCAGGGGTGATGCGCGACGATGTAGATCGCGGTGCGCTCTTTGCCGCAGACGCGAATCTCGAACGCCCCGTCTTCGGGAATCGGCTCGTCGAGCACCGGCCCGCGAAAATCGCGCTCGTAATACGGAGCGTGCTCGGCGAGCTGGCCGAACTCGTTGCGGTATCTACGCGGAATCTGCACCGGTCCCGAGGTTTCGTAGACGAGCATGCGCGTCGTCTCGCTCGGATGAACGCGATAGGTCGTGCCGACTGGGATGACGAGGTAGTCGTGCGGGCGATAGTCAAGCCGGCCGAGCGGCGTCTCGAGGTACCCGTTGCCGCGATGTACGAAGAGCAGCTCGTCGCCGCGGACGTTCCTATAGAAGTAGGGCATAGCGCCGGAAAACTCCGCGACTGCGATCGTTACGTCGGCGTTGCCGAGTACCGCGACCCGAGCCGAGACGGCGTCGCCGGACGTCGCGATGCGCGCGGTCTTGAAATGCCGGTTACGTAACGGCTCGTTCGCCTTTAGCCGCGGCTGCGGCCGATCCCAGGAGCGAACGTCCAACGTGGCGGTCGGCGGATGGAGGTGGTAGAGCAGGGAGTAGACGCTCTCGAAGCCTTGCGTGGAGAGCAGTTCCTCGGCGTATAACCCCCCGTCGGGACGACGAAACTGAATGTGGCGCTTCGGTGGAAGGGCACCGGCGCGCATATAACTCGGCACGCGCGGGAGTTCGGCGCTCTCCCAGGGGTCTCTTCGTTCGGGGAGAAGGCGTTTGCTCGAATAGAGGAGATCACTATGGAGCGCTTCTTTCTGGGAACCATTGCGGCAGTGGCAGTTGCCGCCGCCATCGCCATGGGCTCGACGGCCGCAACCGCTATGCCGCGCCCGACGCCGACCCCGACCCCGGTTGCTCTTCAATATGAGGAGATTTCTCGCGTCGAGATTCCGCCCGCTACTCCGGTTCCGCCGGGAGCGTTCCAAGATGACCGGGCGACCATCATGGCTTCGGCCGAAAGCACGCCCGCGCCGCATCGCGGCCTCTTCAGCGGCGTGATGAATGGCTATCAATCCGCGATGAACGCCATGCAGTCGATGCGATCCGGGACCCTCACCCGTTACACGTACTACCACAACTGGGTACGCACCGACGATCTCGTCCACCAAACCGCGACGATCTCGAAGTGCGACCGTCACCAGTACATCACGTTGGATCTGGCGCATCGCACGTATACGATCTCGAGCACCGTACCCTCACCGCAGCCCGGTCCGATGCCGCAGACTTACGGTCGTCCAACGGTCGTGAATGAAGCGCCCGGAACCGAGGACTTGACCGTACGTGCGAGCGCGCAGAGTCTTGGACCCAGAACGCTCGACAACGTCGCGACGCAGGGAACCTCGGCCACGCTCTCCATGGTAATGGCCAACGCTACCGGTTCGTGCCGTAACAGCTCGTCGTCGATGCAGGTCGTCGAGTACGTCTCAGGCGTGGGTATTCCGCGCGCGTATTGCCCGCTGCCGCGCGTCGAAGGGGCGATGCAGCCCGGTCAGCAGACGATCGTCCATGGAGGATGCAGGCCGCGTATTCACGGCAACGCCTCCGGAATGTCGCTGCTCTCAGGAACGTCATCGCGCCTCACGATGTATCGCCGCATGGTCTACGGCGGCGGCGAGCAGACGCAAGGACAGGGCGTTGGAATGGTAACCGAGGCCGGAAACGTTCGCTGGCTCTACAAGCCCGAAGCCGAGGCGCTCTTCTCGATTCCACCCGGGTTCACGCGAACGCAGTAAGCGCTTAGCGGATGCCGTAGCGGTCCGCGAGCTCCGCCAGCGCGATTGCACGTCCGAGGATGCGGGCGAGGAGCGGTGTGCGCT
>VFSW01006732.1_pt1 | contig 16833 bp, 11 predicted proteins | sample 5358111 | NCBI WGS metagenome assembly VFSW01 (sample SAMN11554181, study PRJNA540505) | mine drainage metagenome | isolation source: sediment from site ElyBrook_90M | place: USA: Ely Copper Mine, Vershire, VT | collected 2017
ATACTATAGTATGAATTCCATTAAAAGAGAGCGGTTTAATTTTGTACCGTACTGATTTATTAATGTACTTTATAAAATCAAGATTATGGAAACAACAAATGATTACAAACTGGTGCCGGGATTCGGAAACAGTTTCGGAGCCGGATGGAAGGTTATGACTGATAATTTTTTAAGGCTTTTTCTGGTTATACTTATTCTGAGCATCGTAGCTGCTCCCTACAGGCTCTTTAATTTTAATTTTGGCCCGGGCCATATGCATGATGGTTTCGGGAACTGGAACTGGAACTGGAGCGATCGCAGTAACATGGAACATTTATTCGGACTGGCTTCGCTTGGAATCTTTGCCGCATTTTTCGCCTTTATAGGCATACTTTATGCTTTTCTTATTGCCCCAATATTCAGGTATGGAGGCAATATGATATTTGTACAGGCAACAAGGAAGGTCAAGCCCGACTTCGAATATCTCGTAAAAGGCTTTATGGAAAACTACCTTTATATTGTTCTTGCCAACCTGCTTGTGTTTGCTCTTGTAATACTGGGTCTGTTCGCACTTTTAATACCTGGTATTATAATCGGGTGCAGGCTGGTTTTCGTAAAATATATAATAATGGATAAAAAACTCGATCCTATTGAAGCTGTGGAGCTGAGCTGGAAGCTGACAAAGGGACATGGCTGGCAGATCTTCTTTATGGGTTTCGTGTCGATCTTTATATTATTATTTGGACTCATATTGATGGTCGTAGGTGTGTTTCCGGCAGCAATATGGATCTCAAGTTCATTCGCAGCTCTTTATGAGTCAGTTCTCAGAGAAAAGGAAAAGCCTGCCGTGGAGATTGCAGCATGAGGTGAGTTTGAAACCCATCCCCTTGTTTTTTAAGCTTAAAACCCATCACTTTCTCTTTAAGTTTAAAACCCATCCCCTTCCCCTTCCCTTAAGAGTAAGGGAAGGGGTAAGAGCCTTATCGTAAGTAACTTAGCTTTCCCTCCCCTTATTTTTTAAGGGGAGGGTCAGGGAGGGGTTAAAAATAAGATAAAAAAGGGGAGGGTCAGGGAGGGGTTAAAAATACAGGAGAAAATCAGATCTTTTTGAGCCTGGCAAACCTTAACAGCAGTTTTTTGCTGCCATCCTTTTCGAATTCCACGGTTGCTGTTGTGTTAGGCTGTTTCCCTTCAATGGATAATATCACGCCTCTGCCAAATCTCTCATGTTCGACCCTGTCTCCCTCCGAGAAAAGAGAAGGATCAGTGCCTGAAAAGGGAGAATTGGAGGGGAGGTCTGTTCTGACAATCTTTTTAAATTTCTCTTTATTGACATATTGTGCGGGTTCCTCCAGCGTTGAAGGAAATTTATCCGGCTTATTATTTACAGCTTTAAACGGTTTACCTCCTGTCTGAGGATAATACAGGAATTTCTGATCAATCTCCCGCAGGAATCTGCTTGGACTGCATCTCTCCAGGTTTCCCCACTTATACCTGTTTAGTGCATAGCTCAGCGTAGCCTGTTTTTCTGCACGTGTAACCGCAACATAGAATAGTCTTCTCTCCTCTTCAAGCTCCCGGGCGCTTCCCGATGACATTGGTGAAGGGAAAAGCGTGTCTTCCATTCCTACAATATAGACATGCTTGAATTCAAGTCCCTTGGCCGAATGCATAGTCATCAATGTGACCTTATTACGATCCTCCTCCTTTTCCGCATCCTGATCGGTAAGCAAGGCTACATTTGCCATATAGGCTTCGAGTGTTGCAGGATCTCCATTTGTCACAGCGGCTTCTGTAAATACCTTTATGGCATTAAGCAACTCCTCGAGATTCTCATACCTGCTCACCTCTTCAGTAGTCTTTCCCTCCTTCAGCTCTCTCATTATACCTGACCCGATGGCAATTTCCCTTGCTTTTTCGAATGCATCCGATTTATCTGAATCGAGTCTAAGTGTATTTATTATACTGACATACTGCAACAGCTTCTTAACGGTCCCGGAATTAAAATATTCAGTATATCTGCCGGCTTCATTAAGGATATTCCATACGCTCCGGCTATGCGAAACGGAAAGTTCAAGGATCTTCTGAATAGTGGTTTCTCCTATGCCCCGTTTGGGATAGTTCACAGATCTTTTAAAGGCCTCCTCATCTTCAGGATTTATGACCATCCTGAAGTATGACAGTATATCCTTGATCTCTTTCCTCTCATAAAATGACAACCCTCCGTATATTTTGTAAGGTACATTTTTCCGTCTCAGTGTCTCTTCAAAGATCCTCGACTGGGCATTTGTACGATAAAGGATCGCAAAATCAGACCAGTTAAGCTGCAGCGAAAATTTTTTATCAAATATGTCTGATGTGACATTAAATCCTTCTTCAGAATCGGTCATCGACTGAATTACCTGGATCTTTTCTCCGGTCTCATTCATTGAGAAAACCTTTTTTTGTATCTGACCCTCATTATTTGAGATAATGGTGTTTGCAACATTTACGATTGTCTGGGTCGACCGGTAATTTTGTTCGAGCTTGAAGAGCTGGTAATCAGAATAGTCGTTTTTAAATTCAAGAATATTTTCAATACGGGCTCCCCTGAAGGAGTAAATACTCTGAGCATCATCTCCGACAACACAAAGATTATGATGTGAAGCAGCGAGCTTCTTTACAATCAGATATTGTGAGTAGTTTGTATCCTGATACTCATCAACAAGGATATATCTGAATCTTTCCTGGTATTCTGAAAGGGTCACAGGGAAATCCCTGAAAAGGATATTCGTATTTAACAGAAGATCATCAAAGTCCATCGCATTAGCCTTAAAGCACCTGGAGGCATAAGTTTTGTAAATGTCTGAAAGCAGCGGCATCCGGCTTGCCCTGTCATAATCCTGCATGGATGCATCGGCAGCATACATGCCTGCCGTTACAAGGTTGTTTTTTGCAGCCGATATCCTCGAAGCAATTACCCCCGGTTTGTAAATATTGTCATCCAGGCTGAGCTCCCTGATTATGGATCTGATAAGACTTTTGGAATCAGATGAGTCGTATATCGTAAAGTTTGATTTATATCCCAGTTTTTCACCCTCCATTCTCAGGATTTTGGCAAAGATGGAATGAAAGGTGCCCATCCAGAGGTAGCGGGCTTTTTCAGTTCCGATTATCCCTGTGATCCTTTCTTTCATCTCCCTGGCAGCCTTATTGGTAAAGGTCAGTGATAGTATTTTATTTGCAGGAACTCCCTTCCGCAGCAGGTGAACGATCCGGTAGGTCAGCACTCTTGTTTTGCCGGCTCCGGCTCCGGCTATTATAAGGGAAGGCCCTTCGGAATTTATAACGGCTTCCTTCTGTGATTCATTGAGATCGTTCAGATAATTGGTTGTCATTTGTCTATTGGAGTTACAGCGATCCGGACCGGCAAATTTAATAATAACCATGTCTGGTAGGTACTCTGTTGAAAATTAAAAACGAATATTTATTAACAGCTCAGGGCACAGGGCACAGAGCACAGAGCACAGGGCACAGAGCGTAGAGATGTGAGATATGAGATGTGAGCGGAGAGCGTAAAGACTGAGAGACTGAGAGACGAATACCGGGTTGCGGCCCTGAGCCCTGAGCCCTGTGCCCCGTGCCATTACGCCGTTGCGCCGTAACTTCATGCACGTGGCACGGAGCTTTATTTAAATTTATAAAAGCCATAGAGAATATCAGTCGACAGATATCTTTATTTTTCTTATAATTGTATACGGTAACTTCCCCGCCTGCTGGCCGGAGTTCCACGGGTTGAATTTAAAAACAACAGATGAACCTTAACATATTAAGCGGACTATTACTGATTTCAGCGGGAGCATTTTCCGCAGGCAGCTTTGCCATTCCCTTCGGGAAGGTAAAGGGATGGAAATGGGAGACATACTGGTTCGTCTATAGCTTTGGAGCGTATATCCTTTTTCCTCTTATCGCATGCATTATCTTTATACCGGATCTGCTGAGGATATACAGGAGTGCCCCGCCCGAAACTGTGCTGAAAGTATTTTTACTGGGGGCAGTTTATGGCATTGGGAACCTGTCATTCGGATTATCATTACGTTACCTTGGAATTTCACTGGGATATGCCTTGTCGCTGGGTCTGATACTGGCATTGGGAACGCTCATCCCTCCGATGATAGACGGCCGGCTTAATGTAATGATTGACAGCTCGGGAGGCAGTATCCTCATTCTGGGAGTTGGTATAGCCTGTTTCGGGATTGCTCTTTCGGGTATTGCAGGGCTTCTTAAGGAAAAATCATCTTCCGGTAAAGGAGAGGATAAAGGCAAAACTGAATTTAATTTCATTAAAGGATCACTGGCAGCAGTTCTGGTGGGGGTAACCGGTTCCGCTATGTCTCTGGGCCTTGAGCAGGGAAGACCACTGGCCCTCTTTTTTGAACAATCGGGATCTGATCCCCTGTTCACGACAATACCGGTCATGCTGATACTCCTTTCAGGCACCCTGGTTACGACAATTATTTGGTGCCTGATCATTGGTATAAGAAACAGATCATTGAAAGATTATTTACAGGGAGGATCAGCTAAAACACAGGCCTTTAATTATATCTTTTCACTCAGCGCGGGATTTCTATGGTTTATGCAGTTTATTCTGTACGGAATGGGGAAAAGCAGGATGGGACCCTTTACGTTCACCTCCTGGGGAATACTGGTTGGTCTGACTATTGTATTTGCAACACTCTGGGGATTATTCCGGAGGGAGTGGAAAGGATCTTCCGTGAAAGTGTATACACTGGTAGTCCTGTCACTGGTAATAATAATTATCTCATCTTATCTTATCGGGATAAGCGGGTCCATGTAATATTTATAAATTCAGGGCGAAGCATTAAAAAGTGTCATAAACCAAAAATTAAAATTATGAAGCGGTATGGTCAGATTATAGGAGTAAAACCTGAGCACTTTGAACTTTACAGGAAGTATCATGCAGCTGTCTGGCCCGAAGTGCTTGACATGATCAGGAAGTGTAATATCAGGAACTATTCAATTTACCATAAGGACAATATGCTCTATGCGTATTTTGAATATACAGGCATTGATTTTGAAGGAGATATGGCAAAAATGGCCGCCGACCCCAAAACGCGTGAATGGTGGTCGGTTATGGAGCCGATGCAGGAGCCGGTAGCGACCCGCAAAAAAGGAGAGTGGTGGGCTGAAATGGAAGAGGTGTTTCACCTGGATTAGTGACTGAAATTGCCCTTATTTTATTATACTTGCAAATGTAAATACCAAAGAGTTTGAGATTGCGTTTTGATAATAAGATCCGACTGACCGTGCGCTATTTTTGTTTGATAATAATCCTCTTATTACCTGCTCTTACTAAAGCTCAGCTTTCAGCTCCGGGGATGAAAACGGTAAGATATACCTCATATCCCACAGCCCCATCAGTTAAAGATCCGGTATTTATTTACTGCAACCTTTCAGGAACCCAGAAGGGAACTCTTGTTGCAGGCAGTCCGAAAGGTACCGGCCCGTTTAATTTCTCATGGTACCAGTGGAGTGATGTCACGAAAAACTTCACCATTTTTCTTAAAACTACAACGGGAGCACTTACCTCAACGGCCGACAATCTTGGTGACGGGGGATACAAAGTGGTCATAAGCGGCGGATATGATACGACCCTTGTTGGCTGGTTATTTATAGACAAGCCACATTCAGAGGCAGCACTTCAGAACAGGACCTGCGATTATGTCGCCCTGAAGGGATTAGCTGCGGTTGATACATTTTTCTACAGGAATCCTGCCAATGGCGTTCCTGTTAAACTGCCAAACGGGGTGACCTTTCTCTGGTCATCCGATCCTCCCTCCTCAATACCTTACCCCGATCTTGAGATAAATCCTCAGACATTTGATCCCCCCCTTGAAGACGTTACCTATCAGCTTCAGGTAAGCGACAGCTTCGGGTGTATAAGCGAATCCTCGTTCTTTTATCAGTCAATTCATGTAAAGGCTGATTTTACAGTCGATCCCTTAAAGGGAGGGGCGCCCCTTGCAGTCACAATCACTGATAAATCTGTCAGAGCTTCAACATATAAATGGGAATTCGGCGACAATAAGGATAGCATATCAACACTGCCTGATCCACCGCCGCATATATACTATATCCCGGGTGATTACTCTATCCTGCTGACTGTTGAAAGTGATATGCACTGCATTGATTCGATGAGATCCGAGACTATTGTCGTTGAACCTTCAAAGCTTGATGTTCCCAATGTTTTTACTCCTAACGGGGATGGTCTGAATGATTATTTTCTGGTTGAATCAGAGTCGTTAAGATTTCTGAGCGTGGAGATTTTCAGCCGCAGCGGAGTAAGAGTTTACGACTTCCTTGGTGAGGGAGAGATCCTCAGGGAGTGGAAAGGATGGGACGGTAATGTGAACCACTCCTCAATAAAAGCCAGTCCCGGGGTCTATTTCTATATCATAACTGCCTACGGATGGGATAATATTGCCTATGACGGCAAAAAATACCAGGGAATCGTTTATTTATACAGGTAAGGCGCAACGGCATAAAGGGTATTCGGTAATCGGTATTCGGTATTCAGTGTTGTGGTCATTTCGAGGCATGCCGATAAGTTCTAAATAGCTGATAATCAAAAGCCCCCCTTGGGGGGTTTGGGGGCCGGTCCGGCAGGGAGATGAGGAATTTAATGGGTTTTGGTGTTGTTCTAGATTGTAATCCGCCTTTTCCTGGCTTCAACCTTCCATTCTCCTGTTACCTCTGACCCATTGACCACATATACGGTATCATAACGATCGACTGTAGGACAGATATGAAATGGGATGGAATAGACAGGATCTCCCGGACCCAGCCTTCCGGCATCAGGGGTACTGATCACCATATGTTCCTCACTGTGACTTATGAAAGAATAATTTTCCATCTCCTGAATTTTAATTCTCGGAGGAGCCATTTCAGATGCAACAGCCTTGTGCCCGAGATCAAGGCATATCAGACCTTTTGCAGGCTTGCTTACAACCCGGGAAAGCAAAACGGCAGCATGAAGAAAATCCATATCCGGGAATGAGCTGCTGTATCCATAGTCCCAGAGGAGCGTTGTTCCGGGACTGGCTTCGACATCACCTCTTGATGCCCAAACCGGGAATGTTGGTGAACCGCCGGCAACTATGCCGATCGGGCCGTTACCATCATTCTTCAGTTCATCGATCATTTTCTGAACAGGTTTGAACGAATCGTTGCATTTTTGTTGCCGGAGATTCAGATCCTTCTCATGGATATGCCCGTCATATACATGAAGTCCGGCGGCTTTCAGCATCGGTAAGCTGCCAATGAGCTTATAAAGTCTTATTGCATCTTCACCGGGGACGATCCCTGTCCTGTTCATTCCGCTGTTTATATCGAGCCATACCGGTGTCTCCATCCCCATTGTCCGGGCCATATGCGACAGCTGTAGAATAATAAGCTCAGAATCGGCAATACAGCCAATCTGTATCCGGTCAAACTCCCGTTTTAACCTGAAAAACCTTTCGATGTTTGGTCCTGCAGGCTGCATTGCAAGCAGGATATCTGATGCTCCGCAACTGGCTGCCAGTTCAGCTTCAGAAATTGTTGCACATTTGAACTTACTGATCCCATATTTCATCTGCAGTCTGATGATCTCTGCTATTTTATGGGTTTTGACATGTGGCCTCAGGTTTCTTACATTTCCGGTCATTTCGGCCATTTTCCGGATATTGCTTTCAACACGGTCGGGATAGATAAGAAGAGCAGGGGAAGGCACGTCGCAGACGTTTTTGATCTTGTACCACATGTTTTCGGATGACATCTTTTCCTCTGTTATTGTTCCTGGTATAACTCAAACATAGCTTCAATTTCGACCGGAATATTTGATGGAAGGATCATCCCTACGGCGCTTCTTACCCCTACGCCGTTCTCCTCACCAAAGACTTCAGCCATAAGTTCACTGAATCCGTTTATAACCGCAGGCTGTTTTTCAAAACCGGGTGCGCAATTGACCATACCAAGAACCTTTACCAGCCTTTTTATCTTCTTCAGGTCACCAAAATGAGCTATTATGGTAGAGAGTATGGATAGGCCGACCTGCCTGGCAGCGAATTTCCCCTCCTCAGTATCGAGGTCTGCTCCAAGTTTACCGGTAATCAGTGTACCGTCAGACTTAAAAGGTCCATGGCCTGAGATATACACAAATTTGTCAACAACAAGAAGAGGCTTATAAACGCCGACAGGTTTGGGTGCCGGGGGCAGAATAAGACCTAGCTCAATAATGCGCAAATCCGGATCGTGTTTCATAAATAAGATAGATTAAGTTAGTTTAAATCAGAACGGATCAATGCTTTGCCGGGCAAGAGCGTAATGACAACAAACCCCGGCTGTTCCCCGTTTACCGGTAAATTTCGGTTTTTTACTGATATTTAACCCTATTAAAACCAAAAAAACTTTGTAAACTAAAAACGTTTTCCAATTTTTGCACCGGCAATCGGACTTCAGCCGTCGTGAAGTAATATAATATGTATTTATCAGTTACCTGAGAGGAATAACTACAACAGAAGGAACTGATCAGATCAGTAAGTCTGAGGCAGGATTTTAAAAGAGAAACGATTTACATATATTAATTTCAATCAAGAAGATAATAAAGTTTTAAAATGAAAGACAAACTATTTCTGAATGTTTTGGTAATTATCTTTCTGTGCGGCAGTCAGGTGAATGCACAGCCCGGCAACGGAGAATTTAAACTATCCCTTAAGGAGGCTCAGGAATATGCGATACAGAATAACAAGCTGGTAATTTCCTCCAGGCTCGATCTGAGCTCATCTAAAATTGCTCTCTGGGAAACCGCCTCAAATTTGCTGCCACAGGTAAGTGCCTCCGCATCATTTACAGATAATCTGAAATTAATGACAACCCTTTTGCCTGGTGATTTTTTTGGAAAACCCGGAGAATTGGTGCCGGTGACATTCGGATCACAATTCAACTCGGGTGCTACAGTTCAGGCAAGTCTGCTGCTCTTTAATGCTCCGTTATACATAGGGATTGAAACCTCAAAACTGGCCAGAACTTTAAGCGAAGAGAGTGTGACAAAGTCAGAGCTGGATACCAAAGAATCGGTCACCCTTGCCTATTACCTGATTCTTATTTCGGAAAAATCCCTGACAATCCTCGATGCCAATATCGAAAACCTTAAAGAAACCCTTAAATCCACAAGGTCAATGTACCAGGCAGGCATGGCTGAGATGACCGATATTGATCAGATGGTAACCAACGTCACTGATGTTGAGAATGCCAGGAGTTCAATGCAACGTACAATCGAGCTCAACTACAATATGCTCAGGTTCCAGCTTGGCCTGTCGGCTGAAAGCACAATTTCCCTGACCGAAACACTTGAGACTCTCATCGCGGAAATAAATGTTGAAGCTCTTCTGCTCACAGAGTTTGACCACAGGCAGAATATTGACTATAAGCTGACTGAAGGGGAGGAAAAAATGTCGTTGTTGGCGCTTAAATCCCAGAAAACAGCAGTATTGCCCTCTTTATCAGGATTTTACACATATGGTACAAACGGAATGGGAGATAAGATCGGGCAACTGAGATGGTTTCCTAATTCCATGACTGGCCTTCAGCTTAACATTCCTATTTTTGCCAGCGGACAGCGCTACAGCAGTATCAGGAAGGCACAGGTGAACCTTGAGAAGGCAAAAAATGCAAAAGAGATGGTTAAGGATCAGCTTTTACTTCAGGAGAAACAACTCAGATACAATCTTGTGAATGCTAACCTCCAGTATAAAAGTCAGAAAGACAATATTGAAGTCTCACAGAGGGTTTATACAAGCATGGAGAATAAATTCAAACAGGGAATGGCATCAAGTCTTGAACTGACCCAGACAAATTCTCTTTATCTTCAGGCTGAAAATAACTATATAACCTCCCTGTTAAATCTGCTGCAGACCAAACTGGCCCTGGATAAATTGTTAAATAACCTGTAATAAATAGAATCCGAAACTATTAAAACATACATAATGAATTACTCAAGATCAATTCCGGCATTAATTATAAGTGGTCTCTTAATCGTTGCCTGCTCATCAAAAGGGAAAAATTCAGCATCTGCCTCATCTGATCCTGCCGGGCTGACAAAAAAAGCTGCCATACCCGTGAAAGTCATGACCCTGTCAAAAACTAAAATTTCGCGGACTATCGATTATACGGCAACTGTACTTCCTTTTGAGGAGGTGAACATGGCTCCTTCAACCCCCGGAAGAATAGATAAGATCTACGTAGAGGTGGGAGATAAGGTTAAAAAGGGTGAGAATCTGTTCCTTATGGACCGTTCACAGCTATATCAGCTTGAGCTTCAGCTGGGCAATCTTCAGAAAGACCTTGACAGACTGGATACTTTGCTCAGGACGGGAAGCACCAGGCAACAGCAGTACGACCAGCTGAAAACACAGTATGATGTGACAAAGACGAACGTCGATTACATGAGGGAGAATACGCTGCTCAAATCACCCTTTAACGGGGTGGTTACAGGGAAATATTTTGAGAATGGAGAAGTCTATTCGGGTAGCCCTACAACACAGACGGGACGAGCTGCAGTTGTAACGGTTATGCAGGTAAATCCGTTAAAAGTCAATGTTAGCATTTCCGAGCAGTATTATCCTCTCATAAAAACAGGGATGAAAGCTGAAATTACCGCTGATGTTTTTAAAAATGAAAAATTTACAGGTACTGTCTTCAGGGTTTCTCCGACGATCAATCCGGCAACACGATCATTTATTACTGAGCTTGAGCTTCCGAACAGGAATGAACAGCTCAGGCCCGGAATGTTCATAAGGGTATCTATGGACCTGGGAGAAGTTGAAACGTTTGTCGTCCCGGCAAATACAGTTCTGATCCAGGAGGGAACGAACATCAGGTTTGTGTTTCTTGAGAAAAACAATGTAGCTGAAAGGGTGGAAGTCACACTGGGCAAAAGATTTGATGACCAGCTTGAAATAGTTTCTACCAATCTGAAGGAGGGAGATCAGCTTATTACTGAAGGACAGGCCAGGCTTATAGGTGGTGACCTGATTGAAATGATAAAGTAAATTTTCGTACGGTAAAATAATCAAAATGAGTATATATAGTGCTTCCGTAAAAAGACCTGTAACTACGATCCTGATTTTTGTAGGACTGATGGTGATGGGTATCTATTCGCTGATGCAATTGCCTGTGGATCTTTATCCGGAGATGGAACTGCCTTTCGTTGTGGTCTATACTACTTACCCGGGGGCGAGCGCATCCGATATTGAATCGAATGTTACCAGGCCACTCGAGAATGCCCTGAACTCTGTCAGCAAACTCAAGGAGATCACTTCCACATCAAGTGACGCCACATCAGTGGTATTCATGAACTTTGAATACGGGACAAATCTTGATGAAGCTTCCAATGATATCAGGAGTGCCCTCAGCTTTACCGAAAGAGTTCTTCCCGAGGATTGTGAGAAACCCACAATCATAAAGTTCAGCACAAGCTTTATGCCTATTATCTTTTATGCAATTACAGCAAAGGAGAGCTATGCAGGACTTGAAAAGATACTTGATGAGAAGATTGTAAATCCTCTTAACAGGATAGAGGGAGTCGGATCAGTGGCCCTGTCTGGTGTGCCCGGACGTAAAGTATATATTGATGTTGACCCGCGGAAGATGGAAGCATATAACCTCACCATAGAACAGATAGGGAATGTGCTGAGGGCTGAAAATCTGAATATGCCTGCCGGTTATATTGAAATGGGTAAAACAGACTACCCGCTCCGTATCCAGGGGGAATTTCCCGAGAGTGATGTTGTTAAAAATCTTGTAATAAGCAACTTCAATGGCAACAATGTTTACCTGAAAGATGTCGCTGAGGTACGGGATACAATCCGCGAATCGAAACTTGATACCAAAATAAATGGGGCAAGGGGAATGAGCCTCTATGTTCAGAAGCAATCCGGGGGCAACACGGTAAAGGTAACACAGGAGGTCGAAAAAGCTCTGGCAACCCTTTCCAGGGATCTGCCTCAGGATGTCAGAATTGAAAAGCTGTTCGATAGTTCCTCCTTTATCAAGGGTTCTATCCGGAACCTGACCGAGACACTGATGTACGCAGCAATTTTTGTTATTCTGGTCGTATTGTTCTTCCTGGGAAGATGGAGGGCGACATTTATCGTTATCCTCACTATTCCTATCTCGCTTATCGTGGCATTTATCTATCTTTTTGTTACCGGTGCATCAATAAACATAATCTCGCTTACCTCACTCTCGATAGCCATCGGGATGGTTGTCGATGATGCGATTGTTGTCCTGGAGAATATAACAAAACATATTGAACGTGGGAGCCGGCCGAGGGAGGCTTCAATTTATGCCACCAATGAGGTGTGGCTTGCAGTTATTGTTACAACCCTCACAGTTGTTGCAGTTTTCTTTCCCCTTACATTTGTAAAGGGTCTGACAGGGGTACTGTTTAAGCAGCTCGGAATGATTGTGACAATTACAATCGTGACATCGGTCTTTGCAGCCATCACTCTTACTCCTACATTAAGCTCGCTCATGTTAAAATGGTATCCTATCAGGAAAGATGCCTCTTTCTGGACATACGACGGGAGTATCAGGAAAGGATTGGACTGGTTCGATGGCTGGTATGAAAAAACATTACGCTGGGCGCTCCACCATAAAACGTTTGTTTCGGTTACGGCATTGATAGTGTTCGTAGGGTCAATGAGTCTTTTCGGAGTTATCAGGACTGAATTCTTCCCTCAGGCCGATGAATCGAGAATTTCAGCGACCATTGAACTACAAACAGGGACCAGGGTTGATCAGACTGTGCTTACTGCCGACAGGATTGATAGTCTTATCAGGGCAAAATATCCCGAAGTAAACATTATAGCAACCTCAACCGGTGCGGATGATCAGGGAGGGTTCGCTTCAATTTTCAGTGCGGGAGGTACACATAAAATCACATATAATCTGAGTCTGGTACCAATCGAGGAGAGGGCAAAATCGGTTTTTGACATTGTGGAGGAGCTGAGAGCCGACCTTTCAAAAATGTCAGAAATTGTTAATTTTTCTCTGAGCACCTCCGATAATATGGGTAGCTTCGGAGGCAGCGCCGTGGATGTAGAGATTTACGGGTATGATATTTCTGAAACCAACCTTGTGGCAGAAGAGCTGTCAGGCAAGATAAAGAAAATACAGGGCTGTAAGGATGTTACTATAAGCCGTGCCAAGTCGAAACCTGAATTGCAGATAATTTTTGATCAGAATAAGATGAGCGCCAACGGGCTCAACACTGCCATGGTATCGGCGGCGGTAAAGAACAGGGTTGATGGTCTGACTGCCACACGGCTTCGCCAGTTCGGTGATGAATATGACGTTGTGGTGAGGTTTAAGAAAGATGCCAGGAGTACTCTGACCGATATAGAGAACCTGGGGATAACAAATCCGGCCGGGCAGCTGATCAGGCTTGGTGAAATTGCCCGGATAAAGGAATACTGGTCTCCGCCAAGCATTGAACGGAAGCGCAAGGAGCGGATCGTAAGGGTCTCCTTTACTCCATACAAGCGATCCCTTACCGATATCCAGATGGATGTACAGAAGGCAATTGACGGGACTATTATGCCGGCGGGAGTTATGGTTCAGATATCAGGTGCGATAAAAGAGCAGATGGAGGCCTTCATGGATATTGCACTGCTTATGGTAATCAGCCTTATCCTTGTATATCTTATAATGGCCTCACAATTTGAGTCGCTGAAGATGCCATTCATAATTATGTTCTCAATACCATTTGCATTTTCAGGTGTCGCCATAGCATTGTTTATTTCCAATACTGCCCTGAGTGTTATTTCCGGTATCGGAGCAGTGATGCTCATTGGTATTGTGGTAAAGAACGCCATTGTCCTGGTAGACTTCATCAACCTTATGCGTGAAAGGGGTTATGAGCTCTATGAGGCAATTGCAATCTCGGGACGTTCCCGTCTGCGGCCGGTGATCATGACATCCGCCACCACCATACTTGGCATGCTTCCTCTTGCAATAAGCAAAGGATCCGGTTCTGAGCTCTGGAGCCCGATGGGAGTGGCTGTAATTGGCGGGCTCATATTCTCAACGGTTGTTACTTTGGTACTTGTACCTGTTGTTTACGCAATCTTTTCAAAACATGGGGAAAGGAAAAAGAAGTTGGCGGCCTATTCTGATCTTGATTTTATGAAGGAAGCAGAGGCCGGCAGGTAATTTTTTAACGATTATAAAAAGCAGTCAATATGAAAGCAGTCATGATCATTTTCAACCAGGCGCATACGGAAAAAATAGAGTACACCCTTGATAAACTGGGAATAAAGGGTTACTCGCTCTGGGAGAATGTACAGGGAAGGGGAACAAATTCAGGTGACCCTCACCTGGGAACTCATACCTGGCCTGAGATCAACAAAAGTGTCCTTGCAATAGTTGAAGATGACATCGTGGATAAGGTACTGGAAAAGATAAAAGCGATCGATAATATAAACGTGAAGGTTGGTATCAGGGCTTTTGTGTGGGATATACTGAAGATGGTTTAATTTACAATTTACATCAGCGCAGGCAGACTTTCGTACTCCGCAAGGGAGTGCACCAGATATAGGGACATTTGAATATGAAAAGAGGGCGCCCTATTGAGGCACCCTCTTTTTGTGTAAGAGTATTAAATTTCTATTCCTCTTCTTCTTCCTCGGAATATGCTTTAATAACAGCATCCTGTACATCTCCGGGAACCTGTGCATATTCGGCAAACTTCATTGAATACATTGCACGTCCGCCGGTTATGGAACTCAGCGCAGTGGAGTATTTGTTCATTTCAGCAAGAGGTACTTTTGCCTTGATCACTTCAAAGCGTTTATCACTCGACATTCCAAGAACCATTCCGCGTCTTCCCTGAAGGTCGCTTATTACATCACCCATACGGTCTGAAGGTACGAAGATCTCGACATCATAAACAGGTTCAAGGATCTTTGGTCCGGCATTTTTAAAGGCCTGACTGAATGCATTTCTTCCTGCAAGACGGAAGGAGATCTCATTGGAGTCGACAGGATGCATCTTCCCGTCATATACATATACTCTGATATCGCGGGCATAGGATCCGGTCAGGGGTCCGACCTCCATTTTCTCCATTATACCTTTAAGGATGGCAGGCATAAACCTGGCGTCAATTGCTCCTCCTACTATACTGTTAACATATACAAGTTTTCCGCCCCAGGGGAGAACAATTTCTTCTTTATCGCGGACAGAGATCTTGACATCTTTGCCACCGATCTTTTGCATTGTTGCTTCCTTGGAACCCTCTTCATAAGGCTCGATCAACATATGAACCTCACCAAACTGTCCTGCACCTCCTGATTGTTTCCTGTGCCTGTAATCAGCCTGAGCCACTTTGGTAATAGTCTCGCGGTAAGGAATTTTCGGCGGGTTGAAAACGGTGGGTATTTTATAGATATTATCCAGGTGCCACTTCATAATGTTGAGGTGGTATTCACCCTGTCCGTGTATAATTATCTGTTTTAGTTCCTTCGAGTATTCAATAATTATTGTGGGATCCTCAAGATGAATTTTATTAAGGGCTTCGCCAAGCTTCTCATCGTCGCTTTCACTCTGGGCCTTAATGGCTGTCCGGTATTTGGGTTCAGGAAATTTCACACCTTCATATCTCCAGTCATTTCCCGGGGCATTAAGTGTGTGGCCTGTTTTAGTGTTTTTCAGCTTTACCAGAGCACCTATATCGCCGGTATGCAGTTCAGGGACCCTGGTTCTGTTCTTACCTGCACAGATATATAACTGCGATAACCGTTCTTTTGAACCGTTGTTGCTGTTAATCACATCAATGTTTTCAGTTATTTTGCCTGAATAAACCCTGAAATAGTTTATTTCGCCGATATGTTCTTCTATCGATGATTTAAAGATATATACCGATGCAGGTCCCTCAGGATTCGGAGCAATTTTCTCTCCCTTGCTGTTGACAGGGGCAGGCAGATCGTAAATTGAGGGAGCCATATTCACTATAAATTCCATCAGTCTGTCAACACCGATGTTGTTTTTTGCCGAGATGCAGAGTACCGGGAACAATCCTCTGGTGACTATTCCCTTAGCAATACCCTTTTTAATCTCCTCCTCGGTAAGAGTATCATTTGAAAAGAAGATCTCCATAAGTGCCTCGTCACTTTCAGCTGCCTTCTCAACCAGGGCGCTGTGCAACTCTACTGCTTTTGAAGCCTGATCGGCAGGGATATCTGCTTCTTCATATTTTCCTCCATCCTTGTGGTAGCGGAGCATTTTCATTTTCAGGACGTCGATAATCGAATTGAATCCTACTCCTTCATGAACCGGATATTGAATAAGTATAACATCACCGGAAAGCCTCTCCTTCATCATCTCAATTGACTTTTCGAAGTTGGCTTTTTCATGATCCATGCCATTAACGGCAAAAATGAGAGGTTTTTTCTCCTTTTCAGCGTGTCTGAAATGGATCTCGGTTCCGACCTCAACTCCGTTCTGTACATTTATAGTCATCACCGCCGAATCGGATGCAAAGAGGGATGATATGACGCCTCCGCTGAAGTCATCCAGGCCTGGCGTATCCAGAATATTTATTTTTTTGTTATGGGATTCGGCATAGAGGACTGTTGAATAGATGGAGTTCCCATTCTCATGTTCAATGGGACGATAGTCAGACACTGTATTGTTCCCTTCTATTGTACCTCTTCTTTCAACGACGCCGCCATTAAAAAGCATTGCTTCCGAGAGTGTTGTTTTTCCTGACCCTGAGTTACCAAGCAGGGCAATGTTTTTTATCTGGTCAGCCTGGAA
>VFSW01006733.1_pt1 | contig 16832 bp, 10 predicted proteins | sample 5358111 | NCBI WGS metagenome assembly VFSW01 (sample SAMN11554181, study PRJNA540505) | mine drainage metagenome | isolation source: sediment from site ElyBrook_90M | place: USA: Ely Copper Mine, Vershire, VT | collected 2017
ACGCTCTGGCGTCCCCAGCGCGGCCCCACCGGTGGCGAATACCTCAGACCGATTATCCAATCGGGCGCAGTGTTTGTCAGCGATGGCACAACGATCCTCGCCTTCCGGCTCGCCGATGGCAAGCTGCTGTGGAGCAACGCCAGCGTGGCGGCCATGTCCACCCCTCCAACTTCACCATCGCGCCCTGAGGGATGCGCTTGCGCAGTTGGGCATGCTTCATTCCATGTCCGGAGGCAGGTCTTCGTCAGCGAGACCTGCCTCGCCCTGATCAATGCTGTCGGGCGCGACACCAAGCACGAGTATCGGGATATCGACATTGCTCACGCCCCGGTATTCCAGGATGGCTTTCAACTGCTCGAAGCAACCAATGCCAGTAGACATTTGGCCCCGAACGAAACTGCGCATTGGGGCGACTTCAACACCTGCTGAAAACACCTTGAGGCGCGCAAAGATTGGCATTTTGCCAAACACGTCCCATCCCAGAAACGCATATTTGCCAAACTGCACTTCCAGGCCCAGACCGTTTTTTACACCATCACCCTCGATAAACCCCTTGTAGGTTTCCCCTGTCTCTGGGGTAGTAGTTTCATACGTGACGCGCGGCTTCGTCCATCCCTGCCGATAAAGCCGGTTCGTCAATATGGCTCGGTTGAGCGCCACCGGTGAGTAGAGTAGACGCCCAGGCATGGTCACTTCTTGGCTTTGTTTCGTTCTGGCGCTGGCGGCGTCCACGCCTACCAAAGCCGCCATGATCTCGGCTAATTCGACGGGAAACTGCGCTTCAATAATGGTTTGTCCTTGGTTGAAGGAGTAGATAGCTTCTATCTTCACTCTGCGCTTGCTCCTCACTTGACGTTCGACCTGTTGGTCGCATCTAATCTGCTGCGACTCAGCCATGTCAAGTGAGAAGGCGGTGTAAAGGAGAAGTTACCTACTTGCAGCAGTGGGATCGGGCTCGGCCCAGAGCGACGGGCGGCGGGTGATCGCAGAGTTGGCGGGCGGCTCGTAGACTGGGCGATCAATCGGGCGCGTGCGGAGTTGCCCTTGCGCGGCGAGGGTGACGCGGGCGCGGGCTATCGCCACATACTCGGCCACGATCTCGCTACCAGCGCCTTTGCGCCCCTGGCGGATCGCGGCGGCGGGCGTCGTCCCCACACCCATATAGGGGTCACAGACCCAATCACCGGGATTCGTCAGCGCCAACACCAGCCGCTCAATCAATTCGACGGGAAACTGGCAAGGATGGATTGTCTTCTCTGGGTGGTTGTGCTTCACGTTGGGAATAATCCAGAGGTCGCCGGGGTTCTTACCCAGCGGATTAGACGAATACTGCCCGATCTTTGGCCCCTTGAAATGTTTCTTGCCGGGATACTTCTGGGGAACGCGCACCGGGTCGAGGTTAAAGGTATAGTGGTCGCTCTTGGTGAACCAGAGAATCGTCTCATAGCGTCCGCTGAAGCGTCGTGAGCAGTGCAGGCCATGCTCAAAATGCCAGACAATGCGGTTACGCAATTGCAGGCCAAACGACTTAAAGATCGGGTAGAGCAGAATGTCGAGCGGGTAGACCTCCTGCCCACCGTTAATGTGGTTGCCGACCTCCCAACAGATGCTGCCCTCGTCGTGGAGGGCCGCGACGGCGGCGGCAATCGTGCGACGCTGATCATCGAGGTACTCGTCGAGCGTCAGCTTCTGTTTCTTCTCATAGACTTTGCCGATGTTGTAAGGAGGCGAGGTCACGATCAGTTTCTGGCTGCCCGTTGGTAGCGTCGCCAGGAAGTCAAGCCGATCGCCCTGGTAGAGCACAGCCTCCGCCGCCGGATCAAAGTGATCGGCAATCGCAATCGCGTCGGGCGCCATCGGTGAAAACAACATCGCTCTACTTCTCCCATTAGTCCATCTCTGCAAGGTCTCGCTGCATCGCAGCTTCTCATAGTATCTGACGAAACAGCATAGAACGCTAGCCCTCAGTAGCCCAGGTGTTCCAATAGGATCAAATACGCCTACGCCACAAAAAGCGGAATGTGATGTCCATCGAATATGCGGACGGGACAGCCTCCGCCGCAGGTGCACGTTCACCCCACACATGCTCCATATCTCAGAGCGATGCGATACAATGGAAGCGTGGGGCGCGGCGTGGGCGCGCCATGGGTGTGCGCCGTTGGCGCGCCACGAGCAGACGCTGACCATTGGGGGAGACGCACGCATGACTTGTCCGCAGTGCCAGACGGTGAACCCGGAGCATGCGCGCTTCTGCATCAACTGCGGCCAGCCCCTGCCGCGCGTCTGCCCCACCTGCGGCGCCATCAATCCCTCCGGCGCCCGCTTCTGCAACCAGTGTGGTACGCCGCTGATGCCCAGCGCCACGCCAGCGCCAACCCCTGCGATATCTACCGCTGTCGCAGCCTCCGTCGCGCCCATCATCCCTGCCGCGCCGAGACCAGCCGTCGCTCCGCACGGCGCCCAGCCAGTGGTCGCCGCCCAGTTGGCGACGCTGGAGCGCGCGCCGCAAGCCGCCGACCAGCGCAACACGCCGGGCGCCAACCACGCCGCGAGCGTCCCCGAAGACGTAACGGCGGGCATCGCCGAGGAGACCGCCGAGCAGCGGCGCGTCGTCACCATCCTCTTCGCCGACCTGACTGGCTCGACCTCGCTCTCCGAGGCGATGGATCCGGAGGATACGCGGGCGCTGCTAGCCGGTTTCTTCGCCGGGATGACGCGCGTCATCCATCGGCACGGTGGCGCCGTCGAGAAGTACATCGGCGACGCTGTGATGGCCATCTTCGGCTTGCCCATCGCGCACGAATATGACCCCGTGCGGGCGGTGCGCGCCGCGCTGGAGATGCAGACGACCCTGCGCACACTCAATAGCGGGCGGCGCCTCGCTGACCCTGATGCGCCGGAACTCATGATGCGGATCGGCGTCAACACCGGCGAGGTAGTGGCGGCGGGCGACGCAGGCGAGGGCGACGACTTCTTGATCACTGGCGATGCAGTGAATGTGGCGGCGCGGCTGCAACAATTGGCGCAGCCGGGGGCAGTGCTGGTCGGCCCGCGCGCGTATCGTGGCGCGCATGGCGTCGTGCGGTTTCGCGCGCTGGCCCCGACGACGCTGCGTGGCAAGGCACGCGCCACCCCCATCTGGGAAGCCATCGCCATGATTGATGACAGCATCGTCCCCACGCCACGTCCGCGTGGGCTGGATGGCCGCCGCACGCCGCTGGTGGGGCGCGAGGTGGAGATGGAGTTGTTACGGGCGATCGCGCGGCGGGCGCTCAGCGAGCGGCTCCTCTATGTCGTCACCATCCTGGGCGCGCCGGGCGTCGGCAAGACCCGGCTGGCCCGCGAGTTCATCCGGCGGCTGATGCGGCTACCCTCGCTCGACGATCTCGATCTCGCAGCGGAGACCGAGGCTGAGCGCGACGCCGAACGCGACGAGGCGCGCGTCGTCGCCAGCGTCTCCGCGCCTAGGCACACCGCGCCCACATCCGCCGCCATGTCAGCGGCGGCGAGTGGCGTCCGTGGCGGCGGCGCGTCGTCTGCGGACGGCGCCCCCAGCGCCAATGGCGGCGCCGCAGCCACATATAGCGGCGTCTGGGCGGCGCATCCGGTGGCTGACGCGCCCGCCGCCAACGCTCCCAGCGACCCGCCCACCTATGATGCAATCGTAACGGGGCTGGGTGGCGAAGGCGTCGGCGAGGCGGATCGTCCGCTGCTGTTGGAGGGACGCTGCCCGCCGTATGGCGAAGACATCACCTACTGGCCGCTCGCAGAGATGCTGCGGCTGTATTGTGGCGTCTCGGCGTTGGAGAAGCCAGAGCGCGCACGGGCGAAGATTCTGGCCAGCGTGCGGCGGCGTTTCATCGCCGTCGGGCGGACGGAAGACCCGGAAGTGATCGCGGCGTATCTGGGGCATACCATCGGCGTCGAGTCGGCGGAGCGCCTACAAGCGTTGCTGCCCAGCGATAGTCAGCAGTTGCAGGAGGGGTTGCTCCGCGCGTGGCGAGTCTTCTTCGAGGCGTTGGCCGACGGGCGCGGTCTGGTCGCCATGATTGATGACATCCACTGGGCCGACGATGCGCTGCTCGACCTGATCGCCTATGTAGCTTCGCGCGCCAGCAACGTCCCCCTGCTCTTCATCGGCACCGCGCGGCCCGAACTGCTGGAGCGGCGCCCCGATTGGGGCGGTGGCAGGCGCAACTACGCGACGATCTCGCTGGAGGCGCTCTCCACCGCCGAGGCCGAGACGCTTGTCCAGCAGTTGCTGCCCGGCGACGATCTGCCGGATCGGCTGCGCCAGAGCATTCTCGCCAAGGCTGACGGCAACCCCTTCTACGTCGAAGAGATCATACGCATGCTGGTGGATCGTGGCGCGCTGAGCCGGGCTGAGGCGACGGTAGATGGCATGGCGCAGTGGAGCGTCGCCCCAGGCTGGGAGGCGAGCGACGAAGTGAGCGACCCGGCGATCCCCGATACCGTGCAGGGGGTGCTGGCGGCGCGCATCGATCTATTGCCGCCGGAGGAGCGCGACGTATTGCAGCACGCCGCCGTCGTTGGGCGCTACTTCTGGACGAGCGCGCTGCTCAACCTAGCGCATCATCTGCAAGCGGAGCCGCTGGAACGGCTGCTGCGCGCCTTGCAGGAGCGCGACCTCGTGCGGCCCAGCGAACGCGCGGGGCTGGGCGTCGCGCCGCCCGGCGAGGAGGTCTATACCTTCAACCACGCGCTCACCCGCGAGGTGGTCTATAGCGGCATCCCCCGCGCCCGCCGCGCCCACGAGCATCTGCGCATCGCCGAGTGGCTAGAGCAGTTGGCGCGCGACCGACCAGAGGAGTTCGCCTTCACCGAACTGCTGGCCCAGCACTACTATCGCTACTACGTGCAGGCCAACCTGGCGCGGGCGCATAACCGTGAGCGGCGGCGCGGCATGCGTGGCCGGGTGACACGCTACCTGCTGCTAGCAGGCGATCAGTCCGTCACGCGGCACGCGCTGACCAAGGCCGACGGCTACTATAGCGACGCGCTGGCGCTGCTGGGCGAAGAAGGCCTGCGCGAAGACGCGCCGCGTGGCGTGGCGCTGCTGATGCGGCGTGGCGCCGAACGCTGGCTCGCCCTGCGCGCCGACGAGGCCTGGGCCGACTACCGCGCCGCCCTGCGGGTCTGGTCGGCGCACAACGCGCTGGCCATCGGCGTTACCCAGGTGGCGGATGGCGCCGACGCCCCCGACCAGACCCCCACCGACGCCGATGAGGACATGGAGATCGTGGCGACACCCACCAGCGACGAAGACCAGCCAGGCGTCGAATCGCTGCCCGACGACTGGCGCGAACAGGGGATGCGGCTCTATCGCCTGCTGGCGCAATTGCCGACCCGCAATCCTGGCCTGTTCCGGCGGCTGCCGCCTCACGAGGAGTTGCGCGCCTACCTGGACGCTGGGCTGCGCATGGCGGAGGAGTTGGGGCGCCGCGATACCCTCGACTACGCGGGGCTGCTGACCGCCAAGAGTTTCTTCTGGTGGTCCTGGGCGGAGCAACGCAGCGAACGCGAACTGCTCGACGCCTACCGTAGCGCCCGCGAGGCCGTGCGGATCGCTGAGGCGCTGGGTGATCCGCGCGCCGCGTCGGAGGCGCTCGACGCGCTGGGCAACATCCAATCCATCACGACCGACCTGCGTGGCTACTTGGAGAGCCAATCGCGGCGCCTGGACTGGGCGCGTCAGATCGACGACCCCAGCGAACTGGTAGACATCTATGGCGAGGTCAGCCAAGCGCAGATGATGGTGGGCGCGTATGCCCAGGCGGCGCAGTACGCGCAGTCGGCGCTCACGCTCGTCAACGAGGCGGAATTAGAGGCGCTGCGCTCGCAGGCGCTTCAGCGGCTCGTCTTGGCCTACTTCGAGTGGGATCACTGGCCCGAAGCCTTGCAGACCGGCATGGAGTTTCAGCAGCGGGTGGAGCGGCCAGGGAGCGCGCCCTCACGGCACTTTCTCTGGGCGCGGCTGACAATGGCGATCATCTATGCGCGCATTGGCGACGCCGACAACGCCGAGCGGCTGGAACGTATCGTCGCCGATCAGCCACCAACCTATGCCGCGCAGTATATTGAGGTGGCGCGGGCGCGGCTGGCGCTGGCCCGGGGCGCGACCGCCGACGCTCGCCAGACGCTGTTGGCCGCGCTCGACACGCGATCTGGCCGCCACAGCATGGCGACGCTGGTCGCCGAGCTGGCCGAGCTGGCCGCGCGCACTGGCGACACCGAGCTGTATGGCCGCTTCGGCGCGCAGGCGTTGGAGCTTGGCTGGCGATCCGGCGCGCGGAAGGCGCTGGCCCAGGCCACCCGCGCCCGCGCCATCGTCGCCCTGGCCGAGGGTCGCTGGGACGACGCGCTGGCCGACGCCCAGAGCGCGCTCACCCGCTACCGCGAGCTTGGGACGGCCTGGGAGGAGGCGCGCTCACGCTATGTGCTGGCCAGCCTCTATCGTCGCCGCGCCGACCCCGACGACGAAGCCCGCGCCCGCGACGAACTGACCCAGGCGCTGGCGCTCTTCGAGGCGCTGCATGCTGTGCGCGACATCGCCCGCGCCCGCGCGGCGCTGGCCGGTGGTGACGTGCGCCTACCGTAAACCTGCCAATTGGCGACCCTGCGCCGTTGTTATACGTAGTATCTTCATATGGATAGAAAAGGGACAGCGTTGACCGCAACGGTCAGTAGTCATCGGATTGTCTCTCTCGTCTCGCTGGCAGTCAACATGCCACATACACATAACATTCTGGGTGAAGGCTGATGGTGAACGCGCACTCGTCCTATTGCCACATCTGTGGCCGTCGCCTTGTGGGGCGGTATTTCCAATATGATAGTGGCCTGATCGTCTGCACGCTCTGCGACGACCAGAGCGTGCGTTGCGCCCGCTGCAACGTGCCGCTGACCGCGCGCGACACTGCTGGCGTGGCGCCCGGCGCGGCGCGGCTCTGTCGCGCCTGCCAGGGAAAGGTGGCGCACTGCTCCTCCTGCAACGAGCCGATCATCCACGAGTGGTATACCTTTGGCGAGATTGTTCCGGCGGCGGAGCGGCGCTTCTGCCCACGCTGCGCGCAGGGCAGGCCACGCTGCGATCTCTGCCATGCGCCCACCGGCGCGCAGCCCATCCTGCTCAACCACGGGCAGTATCGGTGCGCGCTCTGCGCTGCGGATATGGTTTTGCAGGAGCCAGCCATCCGCGCGACGTATGTTGATGCGGTGGTCGCCTTTCAACGCGCCACCAAGAGCAACCTGCGCGCCATCCCCCCGCTGCATGTCGTCGGTCGGGTGGAGATGAATGAGGCGCGGCGCCGCTTCACCTATGAGCGCGACTTCGAGCGCGACGCCCGACGCGGCCAGCTCATGCCACCGCCGCTCTCGCCAGCGGCGCAGCCCACACATGCCACGCCGCTCACGCCGTTCATTCGCCAGACTGGCCCCAGCGCCTTCACCGGAGCAGCCGCGCCAGCTGGCGCGCAGGCCGGGGACGCCGACGGCGAGTCGCAGGGGCGGCATACGCTGGGCTTCTTCGTGCGGACGCAAGGCGAGACGGCGATCTACATCGAGATGGGGCTGACGCGCGGCCTGCTGCTGGGTACACTGGCCCACGAACTCTCCCACGCCTGGCAGGCGGAGCAGCTTGGGCCGGGCCACCACCACCTCGACCCCATGATCGAAGAAGGCTTCGCCGAGTGGGTGGCCTACCACGCGCTGTTGACTCGTGGGCTGACGACACTGACCGACCGCGCCACCAAACGCGACGATCTCTACGGGCGCGGCCTGCGCCACTTCCTCACCATCGAGCGCACACACGGGCTGGCTGGCGTGCTCAGCGCCGCCCTGGGGCGCGCGCCGTAGTGCGCGCAAATATCTTATCGCCTGCACAACCTAAGCTTTTCCGCTTTTTGGCATAGTCCTGTACCTCATAAGCAGTGACGCTGCTATAATGGTGATGGATAAGCCCGGATGAGGTATGGGAGATGACGATGCTAGAAGTACATCCTGAGCAATCGGTGACAGGTCAACGATTAGTCGCGCCGACTATTCAAGGTCATGCGCCATACTATGCCGTGCGGCATGGAGCCGCCTACTCAGGTGATAGTCTCGATCTCATGGCTGCTCTGCCAGACAACAGTGTTCAACTCGTATTGACATCGCCGCCTTTCGCCTTGACTCGCCAAAAGGCCTATGGCAACAAAAGCTCAGACGAGTATATTGAATGGTTCCTCCCGTTTGCTCGCCAGATTAAACGTATCCTCACTAATACTGGGTCGTTCGTAGTGGATTTGGGCGGAGCCTACTTGCCGGGCCATCCTGTACGTAGTTTGTACCAATACGAACTACTGATCCGACTCTGCCGCGAGGAAGGTTTCTTTTTGGCGCAGGAATTTTACCATTATAACCCGTCACGTCTCCCGGCGCCTGCTGAGTGGGTCAATGTCAGGCGCATCCGGGTGAAAGATTCAATCAATGTTGTGTGGTGGCTCTCGAAGACTGAGTACCCGAAGGCGGATAACCGACGAGTGCTACAGCCTTATAGTGACAGTATGACACAGCTACTGAAAAATGGGTACAAGGCAATGCTGCGCCCAAGCGGTCACGACATCTCCGGGAAGTTTCAACGCGACAACCACGGCGCGATTCCTCCACACATTGTGCAGGATGGGCCGGACGAAGAGATTTCTCATTTGCTCGAACTCGCGAATACTGAGTCTAACAGCTTGTATTTGCGTCGCTGTAAAGCAGAAGGGATCAAACCGCATCCAGCGCGTTTCCCACAAGGTTTCGCACAGTTCTTTATCAACTTTCTAACCGATCCGCATGACCTTGTGGTAGACCCATTTGCAGGCTCGAATACCACAGGATACATCGCAGAGATTCTTGAACGACAGTGGTTGGCGTTCGAAATCAGCGAAGCCTATCTTGATGGGAGCAAATATCGCTTTGAAGTCGCTACGCAAGGTAGTAGTGCGTCTAAGGACAAACCTAGGCTACCTTCTGTGGAGCCAACAGGAGCGCAAAAGAAGGGGCGAAAGGCCAACCGAGCTCGAGGCGTAATCGACGGTGCGAATGCCACCAGCGACGAGAATTCGCCGAGTGCAATTGAGGTTGGCCTCTGGGATTAGTCGCATGGGGAGGATGATATGCCGGAACGCGATAAAAAGCATCTCTATGCGCTCGTCGTCCAGGCTATCAAAGAAAGCGGATGGGATGTTTTGTATCTCCCCGAGGGCTTGGATCGTGCATTGCGCCTGCAAGTGTACCGTAACGAACGGCAGTTTGGGCTACGTGTCTACATTTGGAACCTCACGCATGGTGGCGGCGCTCACCGACCAACCAACGAATACCGCATTCAGATAACAGGTGTTGATGCGATTGTTACTGAACTAGGCATGAAAACCCTCCTCCTAGGATGGTGGGAACCTGAGCAGGTCTTTGCTGCGTTCGACGCGACCAAACATAGCGGCCCGTTTGGTAAGTCACCCTCGATTCAAATAAGCGAAGACGCGCTACGTAGAGCATCCAATAGTGGCATAGCGCCCTACAACAAGGGTAATGGCGAGATCGCTCTTGGGGTTCGGCCTGATTTTTTCGTCGAGTATAGCGAGCGTCTGGAGATATTACATGCGTTGGGTGAATCCGACGCTACGATAAATGTGTTTCAGGATGTGGTGCAGGAGACTCCCGGAGTCAACGACGAAACGCTTGCCAATCTGGGCGATGAGCGGCGCATTGCATTGCGTGCCGTACGCGAAAAGGTACGCAAGGCACGCTTCCAGCGGAAGGTGTTGGACGCCTACACACGCCACTGCGCGATGTGCAGAGTTCAGCTTGAACTCATTGAGGCAGCGCATATCATTCCAGTCGCGCATCCTCGAAGTTCAGATGAGGTTTTCAACGGTATAGCCCTTTGTGTCATCCATCACCGAGCATATGATCGTGGGCTGGTGACAGTTGACGTGGTAGACAATGAGTATCGAATTGCTCTCAATACACATGAGATCACTCGTCTACGCGACATTGGCCATGCCGATGGTTTCGAGCGTTTCAGAGATGGGTTCATAACGCCGCTCTTGACTCCAAGCGACATCTCATCTCGTCCTAATGCAAACCTTGTCCGTTTCGGCAATGACCTTCGTGGATGGAGTGAACTTGCTCCTCATGAGGTGATGCTTCTTTGATCTGCGTGGGTCGCCTAGCGCGACGCCAGCCACGCGCGGATGCTCGGCATATGCTCGTCGTAGTGTTCGTAGGTTTCGCCAGCGACGCTCTGCCAGATCGTTTGATCGTCCCAGAAGGGGGCGAGCAGTTGGGGGCCGCGCGCTGGGTCGAGCAGGTCGCTTTCCGGCAACCGCTCGACGCTCTCGACAAGGCGCTCATAGGCGAGGCGTTCGGCGGCCAGCGTCTCGTCGAGGTCGCGTGCGCGGTTCTCGGCGAAGATGCGCGCGTTGCGGGTGTCTATGGGCAACTCATCGAGATCGGTTGGGGTGTAGGGGCGCCCGGCCAGCGCGGCGCGCAACGCTTTGTCCAACCAGCGCTCGTAGAAGGTGACGTGGATGACGATGTCTTTCACTGACCACTCGTTCTCCGCCCCCGACTCCTGCATCCCCGCCGCGCCCGCCGCCGCAAAAGCCCCGGCCAGCAGCGCCGCCCACTGGGCGCGCCCCGCCGCGAGCGTCGCAAGCAATTGTGGCTTGCTCATCGGCGCGGTTCCCGCCGCATCTAGCTGTGGCGCGGCAGATGTGGCGTTTCCATCGAAGGTGATCTCGGCGGTGGGTCGGATGACAATAGGGTGATCGGTCGCCACGTCAGCCAGTACCGCGTTGTGATAGGCGATCTTCTGCTCCGCCGTCAGCCCGGCGCTATCCCCAGTGCCGTGCGCGTCGGCGGCCAGCGTCACGTCGTAGCCCAAGGACGACGCTCGTCGGCAGGTGGTATCCACGCAAAACTCCGTCATGGCGCCGCTCACCACCAGCCGCCGCACACCGCGCGTGTCTAGCTCACTCTGCAACGCCGTCTCGAAGAATGAGTCCGACGCTCGCTTGCGCAGAACCGGCTCGCCTGGCTGCGGCGCGACCATGGGATTGATCTCCCAGGCAGGGGTTCCTGGCTTCAATTGCTGATTGACGTCATCGGTGTGCTGCATAAAGATCACCGGGGCCGAGGCCGCACGGGCGCGCGCCAACAAAGTAGCGATGTGTTCCAGCACGGCGCGATCATCCGCATAGTTGTCATCCAACAATCCCGCCTGAGCGTCAATGATCAACAAGGCTGCTTGCTTAGTGGTCGTGTTCATGGCTCCTCCTACCCTGGGTTCGTGTTCAAACTCAACGTTGGGTTCTGCTCCACCCCTTTGAGTATGCCATGGTTTGTGGTTGAGAGCGATCCGCAATCAGCCGCGCCCCTCAGCCATTGAGCAGGCGCACGACGCGCAGGGACTTGATGGCCAGTTGCAGCGAAAGGCGCAGTTCGGGGTCGTCGAGGTCATGGGAGAGCAACTCGCGGGCGCGTCCCAGGCGATAGAGCAGCGAGTTGCGGTGCAGCCCCAGCCGCCGCGCCGCTTCGGAGAGGTTGCCATTGCTGGCGAAGAAGGCTTCCAGCGTCTCGATCAGCGAATCGCCGTTGCGCGCGTCGGCCAGCAGCGGCGCCAGGGTGCGCTCGACGAACGGGATCAGCTCGCCGCTCTCGCGCAGCGCCAGCAGCAGCCGATAGACGCCCAGGTCGGCTGGGCGGGTGATGCGTCCGGCGCCGAAGATCGCGGCGCCCAGGCGGGCGGCGTCGCGCGCTTCGTTGGCGGAGCGCCGCGCCTGGGCGGGCGCGTTGGCTGGCTCCCCCAGCCCCGCCGACCAGAACAGCGCTGGGGTGGTTGGCGCGCCGAGTGTGCGGGTGAGCAGCGTCGTGATCCGCTCCACTAGCTCGCCCATCGTCCCCGGCGCATTCACCCCCGACGGGCCACGCTCAGCGGGGCGGTCGCCGCGCGCCAACGGGAGCAGCGCGATCGCCTGGCTCAGTGGCGGGCCAGCGACCTCGCCCAGCCCAAGCCGCGCAGCCGCCCCAAATGCGCCCTCGCCCGGCGGCTCACTCAGACTCCCCTGCGCCTCCTGCCCCCCGGGCGCGGAGAGCGCGCCGCCGAGGTTGGGGAACGCCGTGAACGACGATGTAGAGGTGGCTGGGGAAGTCTCAGCGGCCCAGGCCTCGCCGACGCTCGCCGACCGTGCGGCGTCGCCAACGTCGCTGGCGCGCAGGCGGGTCAACGTCCAGGCGGCGAGCGCCACGCGCAACGTCTCGGCGAGCTGGGTAGCGCGCAACGACGAGTCAACCAGGGAGCCGCTGACCACGCCGGGGCCACGTCCGGGCGCCCGCCCTTGCAGTCGTTCGGTTGGTTCGCGTTGCTCGCGTAGCTCAACCCAGAGGACGACGTGCGGCTGCGTCAGGTCGTAGCCCAATTGCGCAGCGCGGGCGCGCATCTGCGCCTCGCCAGCGTAGGCGCCCGCCAGCAGCGCATCCAGCGCCTCGCTGCGCAGCGTGGCGCGCAGGGTATCGAGCGAGGCGGTCTGGCGTTCGCGCTGATCCACCACATAGGCGATCACGGCGCGCTCGACTTCGGCGGGTGGGGCGGAGGATGGCAGCGCCACCAGCGGCAGCGACCGCTGGTCGGCGCGGCGGCGCGTCTCGTCGAGCGCCACCAATTGCGCCATATCTTCAGCCAATGGCGCCTCATCGGGCGTGCGCGCCAACCCCACCACGGCAATCGCCGAGACGCCGATGTCGGCGAGCTGATCCACGATGGCGGGCAGGGTCAGCGGCGTCACCTGCGCATTGAACGTGCGCAGGATGCCCAGTGACAGCACGGTCAGATCGCCGGGTTGCAAGCCGTCGAAGGCGGGCAGCCGCGGGCGCATGGTGTTCGCCCAGGTGACAGCGCGCCCCAGCCCGCTCGTCCCGGCGATCACCTGCGCATGCCAGCGGTTGAGCAACGGCTGCACATCACGCACAGTGACGGACCCTCTGATGCCCACGTCCCGTTCCTCCCGCTGACTCGCCCTACGCGCTACCTCACCCACGACGCTACCCGTACATTTAGAGTATAGCATGGGCAACTGGCGCGTCAGGGTTGGCGCTTGCGCAGCGCCGCAGGGGCAGCGCCGCAGGGGTGGGGACGGTGATAGCGGGAGTGACTACATCGCAAGCTCGTCCCGATCGGCCGATCTGGACGAGCTTGCGATGCTGGTTGCGCTTAGGGTTGCGAGCGCGTGGCGGCATTGGCCGCCGCCTGCTCGCGCATCAACCGGAGTTGGCGGCGCTTGTCGGCGCGGTCGCGCCCCACCTGTGGCAGCCGCCAGCGGAACAGGGACGCGCCCGCTTTGCTGAGCCGCGCCCCCCAGGCGCCGCGCACTTGCTTCACCACCGGCGCAAAGACGACGACATCCGCAAGCGTCATGATGGCGCGTCTCCCATCGGTGTGGTACGTATCACCGAGCGAGTTGCGCTGCACGGTTGGTTCCCCGAAGCTGGCCTCCCATGCCTCCTCAATAACCCAACCTGTCTCGACGATGCTATCCAGCAGTGATTCGCGTTCGTCGTCCACTGCCGACGCGATCTTGTGGGTTGGTAAGTGGGTGACGGGCGAGATCTCCACCGCGATGTCGTGGGTGGCGCCGCCAACCCAGATGGGGCGCCCGTTCGCATCGGGCGTCGCAGTGTTCCACAGCCGCACATGGTCGCGATTCCGCACAGAGTTACCAGGGCGCTCAAACGCATAATCCTCTTTGCGGCCAAACAAATAGAGGTTGCTGACGGGGGCGGTGCTGTACTTCCGGTTGAAGACCGAGTCGTAGCTGATCCGCACGGAGGTCACGAAATCGATCTCGTCGGCGCGATACCACCCGGCGGCGACGAAGGCGGAGGCCACCTGCCCCGATGTGCCAACCAGCTTGATGTTGAGCGGATCACTTGGCTTGCCTTCGCGGTCGAAACTGGTGACGGGATGGCTCCCCACCTGCAACCCGGAGACACGTCGCCCCTCGCTTGAGGCCTCGCGCAGCCTCCGCATCGTCCGTAGCACCCGGACGAGCGCAGCCAGCAGCAGAATCAGCGCGACGGCAACGACCGCCGCGACAACGACGACAATGATCGTTTGGTTCGGCGAGAGTCCGCCCAGCGTGAAGGCCAGCCTGGGTGAATGATCGGCAGTGTGCAAGAGATGGGTGAACATGTGGTTGGGGATTGTCATGGCGTACTCCTCGTTTCAGATAGGATGCTATGTATTCTACACCTATCTGGCAAGGGGCATTGCCGAGAACCGACAAACAGCATCGCCAATAGCCCGCCCCTACAGCGCGACCGCCGCCAGCCAGCCCCCGGCCAGCGCGACGATCCCCAGCGCCTGCACGTAGAACGTCAGCTTGAGGGTCGCGGGCTGCGGGCGCCGTAGGTAGAGCGCGCTAGCGGCGCCGACCGAGAGCGCGACCGCCGCCGTCGCCACCAGCATCCCCGCCAGCCCGGCGGGGACGAGGCGCGTCAGGTCGAGCGCCCAGATCAGCGCCAGCGCGGCAAATGGCGCCAGCCAGCAGACCAGCAAGCCCCGGCGCAGGCCCAGCAGGTGGGGCAGGCCACGCGCCCCCATAGCGATGTCGCCTTCGAGGTCAGGCAGGCTGTTGGCGATATTCATGGCGACGCCCAGCGGCGCGGCGAAGGGTAGCAGCCACGGCAAGAACGGCGCCCAGCCGCCAAACAGCGCCCACGCCAGCAACGGAATCAGTGGGAAGTAGATTGCGTATAATAAGGCGCTGACGATCGTTCCCTTGAACCACAGGTCATACGCCCCCCCCCGCCCCTCGCTCCGCAAGCCCAGCAGGCACGGTATGACGCCAAGCGGCCCCACCAGCGCCAGCACCCCCACGCTGCCAACCGCGACGATCACCAGCGCCTCCCACGGGGCGATTACCCCACGCGCCAACGGCTTGGTTGGCTGGGTCAGCGCGTCGTGTGCGCGGTCGTGGTAGTCGTTAAGTGCGCCGATGGCGACCTGCGCGCAGGCGACGCCCAACAGCGCCCGCGCCAGCAGCCAGCCATCCGGCGTCTGGTGGTGGCTGGCCGCCGCCAGGAAGGCAAACAGCCCCACCGCGATGACATACAGCGCGCTGGGCAGCGGATGCGTCACCTGAAGCAACCCCAGCGCATGCGCCGCCGGAGCGACCCGCGCAGGGAGGCCCGCCGGGGCCGCGGGCCCAGTGGTCTCCGGCGGTGGAGGCGGATCAGACCGCGATTGCGTCACCATCGCTCTAAGCCCTTCCGATGAGGTCGTACACTGGGAGCGCGCAGTTCAACGCGAACGTCGGCTACTGGCCTTACGCAATAGCATAGCGGGAAGCGTGCGGAAGACGCCACGGTCGCTCAGGGCAGTGTGATGCAACGTGATTCGCCAAGCGTCATGCTCCGGCGAACAGGGACACGCGAAAAGGAAGCAACACGGCATTGTCACCGAGAGGAACAGCGTTCGTTATGCTGGTTTCGGGCCTCACCGTATAGGAAAACTGGTGTGACTACTCACCCTGGCTGCAGCCAGGGGTCTTCTGGCCCATTTAGATAAAAGCTTTGCGCGCGTCCCCCAATATGGTAGCATAGACCCGTCGCCTCACTGCGCGGCGCGGCGGAACGTGCGCTCATCCTGGTGTGTGTTGGTACGGGCGCAGTGGCATTTTCTCTGATTGCTGGGGAGCCGTGCGCTATGCGCCAGTTCGCACAAGGCGGCTAAAATCCTACAGCGGGCCAGCGTTTGTTCGGCGCCACCAATGGTCCGCTTATCTTGCCACCCGAAAGTAACAATGTCATACTACGGTCATACCCTAAGACCGATGGACATGTCTGCGTGTGGAGGGTGGGTTTGGGCCACACGATGACAATCGCGCCGGGACTGGCGCGCCAGCGCCGCAGTCGCCAGGCCAAGCATCCCTGAGTATTAAGCATGGGGAGTGGTCAAGTTACCGCCGTTTCACACGTCCGTTCCACTTGATAGGCAGGCCGACATTCACCATGTCGCCTGGCTAGCCAACAGGACGGGCGCCGGCGAGGGAGACCGGGGGAATGAACCTGAGCGCCGATCCTGTGGGTGTGGGGAGCACGCTCGTCAGCCAAGCGTTAGCTTCGCTGCCAGACGCGCCGCGCAAAGCGCCACGCGAGCAGCCCGAACTGTCGGAACTCTCGCCGCAGACCACTGCGGCGCCGAGCGGCGGTGAGGCTGTGGATGCGCCGCGCGCAACAGGCAGAGGGCGTGCGCAGACGACGAAAGCTGCTACGTCGGGGCAGATGTGGCCATTCGAACGCATCTACGACGAGTACAAAACCCCCATTTACAACTACATTTATCATCTGGTCGGCAACCGCGAACAGGCGGATGACTTGACCCAGGATACCTTTCTGAAAGCATTCAAGGCGCTGCCCAAAATGGACGCGAACTTGAAGCTCTCCGCTTGGCTCTATCGCATCGCCACCAACACGGCCTACGATGCGCTGCGACGGCGCAAGCTGATCGCCTGGATGCCCTGGCAGGATCTGGATCACGAACCCGCCGATGTGGAGAGCGCCGATCCACAAGAGACCATCGGTACGTCGGAGTTGGTGCATGCCGCGTTGAAGCGCATGCCATCACACTACCGCGCGGCCTTGCTCCTCTATACTCAGGAGGGCTTCTCCTACGCGGAGATCGCCACCACCCTGAACATTGCGGAGAGCGGCGTCAAAATGTACCTGTCCAGAGCGCGGCACTCGTTCCGCGAACACTATCGCGTGCTGGAACAGGGGGGAGGCAATTCGCA
>VFSW01006734.1_pt1 | contig 16830 bp, 12 predicted proteins | sample 5358111 | NCBI WGS metagenome assembly VFSW01 (sample SAMN11554181, study PRJNA540505) | mine drainage metagenome | isolation source: sediment from site ElyBrook_90M | place: USA: Ely Copper Mine, Vershire, VT | collected 2017
GGTCAAATGAAGCTGTTGCTTCAGGCGCTGGATCAGGTCGCCCAGCAGATGCGCCATCAGGGGATCGACCATGGTAGTGGGCTCGTCGTAAAGGATCGCCTCCGGCTGCGATGCCAGCGCCCGAGCAATCGCCACCGACCTCTTCATTCCCGTAGAGAGATCCGACGGCAGCAGATTGTCCATCCCCGCCACTCCCACCATCTCGAGCAGGCCGCGTACCACCTGCGCTATCTGGTCCTCATACAGGTCGCCACGCTCGCGCAATGGAAAGGCGACGTTCTCGCCCACGCTGATTGAGTCAAACAGGGCGCCGTTCTGGAACACCATCGTCACCTTGCGCCGCAACTGCTGCATCTGCTTTTCGGTGTATCCGGTGATGTCCTCGCCCGCGACGGTGATGCATCCTGAGTCAGGCTTCAGGAAGCCCATCAGCATCTGCAAAGAAACCGACTTGCCCACACCGCTGCGGCCCAGAATGCAGAGCGTCTCACCGGTGTTCACAAAGAAATTTACGTCTTTCAGAACTTCGAGGGCGCCAAATGACTTCGATACATGTTCAAAGGCAATGTATGGCCCCTCCACAACCGTCCAAGCCGGTTCTGTGGCGACATCCGGTGCGGCCTCGCTCACATCCGGCTTGCCGAGCGCCTCCAACGCCTCCATGGCTTCCAGACCAGTTCCCTGTTCCAAACTGCTGTCCTGGGCCAAATCTGCGCTACTGGCTACATCAGAAGCAGTGCCAGCGTTCATCGGCGGATCAAGGGGCCCGCTCGCATCAGCGCTTGCGTTGTCCGGTTTGCTCACGTCGTCTGCCATAACCTCAACAATATCTGAATCTGATCCATCTTCCAGCAGGTAGCGTCAATCGTCCAGAGAATCTGAGTGAGCCGTAACCGCATCCCAGTCTTCCGGAGAATTCACATTGGCAAACCAGAGATGCTTTGCCGCCTCCTGCTGTGCAGTGAATGCAAGTGTGGCGATACCTTCGTGAGCAGAGGAGCAGTCCATATGCATCAGCTCAGAGTTATACGCATCCATGAGCAGCAGTGACGACTCCTCCAGCTTTCTGTGCGCCGCCAGTGCGGCTGCTGCCCTGCGCACTACGGGCATCACCTTGAACTCGCCCGTTTCCAGGGCCGCAGCCACAAACGGAAGCAGGTCGCGGTGATACATGGCGCACAGCGGCTGCTCCCGGCCATCCACAGTTTGCAGCACAGCCACAGCGCCTGGCCGCCTCAGAGCTGTGGCGACCAGCGCCCGCTGCAGCCAGGCCGCAGGCATCAAAGGCATATCCACGGGAAGAAAAAGATTCCAGTCAAAACGCGAGTGTGCCAGTGCCGCTTCGATTCCACTCAATGGACCGCAGCCAGGATGGATGTCCTCAATCACTGGGGCGTAAACGTCCATCTCCGGAGAGCCGCCCGCAATGGCCACGTCCATGCAGAGCCGCCGCAGCTTCAGAACTGCGTGCTGCACCAACGGCTTCCCCGCCAGTTCCATCAGCGCCTTGTTCCGCCCCATGCGGCTGCTTCTGCCGCCCGCCAGCACGTACCCACCAATTTGATAAGGCCGCCGCATCGCACCCCTGAAGACCAGCCTGTTGTGAAACGGAACAGGAGCCGGAAAGCTGGCATTCCCTACGTTGGAGCTATGCTCCCACGCGCTCAAAGAACAAAATAATGGACTGAATTCCGCGATGAAAATTGGAGATCTGGAACTTCTCGTTGGGAGCATGAAGGTTGTCGTCCGGCAACCCGAAACCCATCATCACGGTGGGGATTTTCAAGTGCCGCTCCATGTCGCCCACAATTGGAATCGACCCGCCGGAGCGGATGAAGACTGTGTCCTTGTGAAACACCTCATGCATCGCATCGGTTGCAGCCTTTACGAAGGGATTGTCTGTGCCAATCACGATGGGGTCGCCGGAATGGATCAAGCGAACTTCGACCTCTACGCCGCGCGGGCACAGCGACAGAACATAGTTCTTGAAAGCGGTAAAGCTCTCCTGCGGTGTCATGTCTGGCACCAGGCGGAATGAAATCTTTGCCGTGGCGCGGGCTGGAATCACGGTCTTGGCTCCCGCTCCGATGAACCCTCCCGGCATGCCATGCACATCCATCGTTGGCCGCGCCCAGGTGCGTTCCAGCACAGAATAGCCCGGCTCGCCCGTCAGTTCGCACGAGCCAACCTCGGCTATGCGATAGTGCTCCTCATCGAAGGGCAGAGACTTCCATGCCTTCAGTTCGTCCGCGCTGGGGGCCTGCACCTTGTCATAAAATCCGGGAATCAGAATCCGGCCGTCAGCATCCTTCAGTTGGGCGATGACCTGCGCCAGCGCGACAAACGGATTTGGAGCAGCACCACCGTACATGCCGGAATGCAGATCAGTCTTTGCACCCCTGACCTCAACCTCGGTGTAGATCATTCCTCGCAGGCCAACGCACAGCGTAGGCAGGTCCGGAGCGAACAGTTCCGTATCGCTCACCAGAGCGAAGTCGGCTTTCAACTCCTGAGGATGCTCGCGCACAAACTGAGCAATTCCCTCTCCGCCGACCTCTTCCTCGCCCTCCACGATCACGCGCACATTGATCGGCAGTCTGCCCTGCCCGCTCCGCATGAGCGACTCAATGGCCTTCACATGCATCCACATCTGGCCTTTGTCGTCCACAGCTCCGCGCGCATACACGTTGCCATTCCTCACCTCTGGCTCAAAGGGTGGCGACAGCCACTCGTCCAGCGGCTCGGCAGGCTGTACGTCGTAGTGCCCATAGCAGAGAGCGGTGGGCTTGCCCGGCGCATGCAGCCAGTCGGCATACACCAGCGGATGGCCTCCTGGCCTCTCCGGGGTCGCCGTCTCGATCAGACGGACATGCTCCATGCCTATGCGGGCCAGTTCGTCGGCAACAAACTGCGCTGCCTGCCGCACATCGTCCTTATGCTCCGGCGCGGTTGATATCGAAGGTATCCGCAGCAGCGCCTTCAACTCGTTCAGAAACCGGTCCTCATTCTGCTGTGCAAACTCAACCGCCGCGCTCCCCATATGTGTCCCTCTCCATTGATTCAAACGAGCACTCGAACAGTTGAGTATATGGGAATGCAGCGACAGGTTATCCGGCACGGAATGGCCAAAAGTGTTCCACGTGGAACACTTTTTCCACAGTTCATAACTACGCCAGGATTTTGAATTTATTTTGCGGCTGCACAGCGCAGACGATGGTGCATGGCATCCACCCGCAAAGGTGCATGTTTGCTGGGGAATGCCATGCGTACGGCTACTTCATGCCGTCCAGAATCGAGCCGACGATTCCACCCACCACTCCAGCGCCGAGGCTGGTGTTCTGCGTCGTCTCCCTGTTTTGCGATGGCATGTACTCCGACAGGGCATGCGCCAGTCTTGAAATCGGCAGCGTCTGCAGCCAGATTCTGCCCGGCCCGGTCAACGCGGCCAGAAAAATCCCATCGCCGCCGAAGATCATGTTTTTGATTCCCGGGATGGTCGTGATCTGGAAGGAAACGCTGGTCTGAAATGCGCCCACATGGCCGGGATGAACACGCAGGGTCTCACCGGGCTTCAGGTCCCGCACCACCACCTCGCCAGAGAGTTCCATCCATGCTGTTCCCTGCCCGCTTATCTTCTGCAGCATGAAGCCGCTGCCGCAAAAAATGCCCGCACCCAGCGACTGCTGAAAGCCAACGCCGATCTGTACCTGAGGCGTGGCACACAGGAAGCCGTGGCGATGCGCCATGTACTCGTAACCGCCGCCAATCTCCAGCGGCAGAATGTGTCCGGGGACTTTGGTGGCAAAGGCGACCTCGCCTACAGCGCCCACGGCGCGGTATTCCGACATGAACAGAGTTCCGCCGCCGGCCACACGTTTCAGAGCTCCGAAAAACCCGCCACCGCCACCCATCTGCGTGTGCGTCAGCATTTGTATGGAAGCGCCCATCCACGATACTTCTCCCGCTTCGGAAAAGACGGACTCATTCGGCTCCAGCAGTAGTTCGAGCACGGGCATCGTTGTGCCAGTTATGCGGCTTTGCATGCGTATTCCCTTCGTTTGGCTCGCCTCGCCGGCCAGCGGCGGAATGCGATTGAGATGATTCTTTGGGTGCTTATGAATCTGAAATGCGTACCCACCATGGCTTATACGACCGGCGAAAATGCCCTGCACCCGGTCATTTTCAGAAGCTTCAGATTATATCGGCGCTCTGCTGCAGAGCTGAATAAATATCTGCGCCGCTGATTTCAGCTCCCGGCATTTTCTCAGAATTCGTCCAAAAAATCTGAAATTTCGGTGCGAGGCGTCAATCAGTCTTTCAATCCAGCCACGACAACGAACAAGCAACAACCAATACAGGGGTCCTTCACTTCGTTCAGGATGACGGCGTAATCGTTATGGGACGACGAGGTTAACACTTGTAATGACGGTGTAATCGTTTGGGGTAATCGTTTGGGTTGACGAGGTAACTGCGGGCGTAATCGTTGGGGGCAACGGCGTAAAACCAGCAGGAGCAAAAGCAAGCTCTAGCTTGTGTTTTTTGGGGCAGGTTCTCAGGAGCCTTCAAGCCAGGCAAATACTGGAACGCAGGGAATTAAGCCACAAGTGTTTTGTGGCAGTTACGCATGCGTAACTGCAGCTTCAACGGGGATTGCGCTAATAGCGCGGCACACCTTGATCCACAGAGCGCGACCATTCCTCTATGCCGCCAGCCATGGACTGCACGCGCTCAAAGCCCTGATTGCGCAACCACATTGTCACGCTCAGGGAGCGCGCTCCATGGTGGCACATCACCACGATGTGCGCTTCGGGGCTCAACTCGCTGTGGGCACGCACGGGAATCTCACCCATCGGTATCAACAGGCTGCCCGCCACGCTCGCGGTCTGATGCTCCCAGCGTTCGCGCACGTCCAGCAGGATAGGCCTTTCCTTGAAGTTCAGGTCAGATGAACTTTGGGAAAGCCGCAGTTTGTTGGCGAATTCAATTGCTGTGATTTCGTATTCCATACACTTCGAGCATACATGGGCGGCCCGTCATCCGAAACAGGCAGTTACAGGAATAGACCTGCGAGGTTGCTAACGCTCTCCCCATTTCAGTTTGGCCCGCAACACATCAAAGAAGGTATTTCCACCCATACGCACCAGCCGCACGCTATGCTCGGAGCGCCTGCAGCGGATTTCGTCGCCCACTTGCAGAGGCACCGCCTCCTGGCCGTCGACGGTCAGGTAAGTCTGGTCTGGAATGCCTTCCACCTTCACTGTGAGATGGGCATCTCCATGGACGACAATGGGCCGCAAAGTGAGCAGATGCGGGCAGATGGGCGTGACCACCATGGCATTCACGTTGGGTGCAAGGATTGGCCCATTGGCCGCCAGCGTATAGGCTGTCGAGCCGGTCGGCGTGGCCACAATCACCCCGTCCGCACGGAAGGAGGCCACCAGTTGGCCATCCAGGGAGACGGTAAACTCTCCCATGCGCGCGATGGCTCCCTTAGCCACCACCACGTCGTTCAGCGCTTGATGTTCCTGGTAAGTGGCGCCGTCACGCCACAGCTCGGCGTGCATCATGCTGCGAACGTCAATGGCGCAGCAGCCAGCGCACCAACCTTCAAGTGTGGGGTAGAGGTCGGCCAGGCGCACCTCAGTGAGGAAGCCAAGCGAGCCCAGATTCACGCTCAGGATGGGGACCTCCGTTTTGGCGAATGCACGGGCCGCAGCCAGCAGCGTTCCATCGCCACCCAGCACTACCACCAGTTCCGGCTTGAACTGGGGCATCTCATGCCGTGGCACCACATGGGCTGTCCCGGTATAGCTGCCGCTCACGGGATCAAGCATCGGCTCATATCCGCGGGCACGCAGCCAGATGACCAGTTCCGGCAAGATTGTCGCCAGGTCAGGCCTCTGTGGTTTGCTGATGATCGCAATCTGTCGCATGTGGATTTAGTGTAGCAATGGTTTTCTGAAGCAAGCCCGGTTCAAGTCCAGGTCAAATCGGCGAAGCCCTGGCCGCCACCGTGTTCAGCCGCGCTGACACATCTGCATACTACTCCTCAGGCAAAGCGTGCGTGCAGCAGGAACTCGCGGTTGCCTTCCATGCCAAGTATGGGCGAGTCGATCACATCCAGTTCGTTGCCGCCGAGAGCCAGCACAGCGTCGCGCACCCGCTCCACGGCCATCTGCTGCGCCTGCGGGTCGCGCACGATGCCGCCTTTGCCGATGTTGTCCCGCCCGGCCTCAAACTGCGGCTTTACCAGAATGACGGCATCAAAAACATGTCCGCAGCCCCGAATAGCGGCCACAACGGCGGGCAGCACCAGCGTGGCGGAGATAAACGAGACGTCCATGGCCAGGAAGCCAATTCCCTGCCCGGCGCAATAGCCCGCAAAGTCCCCGGGCGCGAGCAGGCGTGCATTGGTCCGCTCCATGAGAGACACCCGCGGATCGTCGCGCAGCTTCTGGGCAATCTGCCCGTAGCCCGTATCCACGCAGAGCACCCGGGCCGCGCCGCGTTGCAGCATGCAGTCGGTAAAGCCTCCGGTTGAGGTTCCGATGTCCACGCAGTTCAACCCTGTTACGTCGATGCCCCAATGCTCCAGCGCGCGCTCCAGCTTGAGCCCGCCACGGCTCACGTAGCGCATGTCCTCGCCCAGCATGCGCAGCACCGACTCCTGGTCCACAGGCGTTCCCGGCTTGGTGACCTTTTGTTCGTTCACGAGCACTCGCCCGGCCAGGATCAGCGCCTGTGCCCGCTCCCGCGAAGCCGCCAGTCCCTGATCCACCATCAGTTTGTCCAGCCGCAGCTTCAATCCATTCTCCAATTCCCGTAATGCCCTTACCTGCAATGCAACAGTTGTCGCAGAAGGTGACATTTTCATTGCAGCAGCACAATGCCACACGAGTTACATCCCATGCCGTAGAATAACTCTTCGCAAGGAAGACGGATCTCTTTACCACCCGAAAATGAACGCGAAGGAGCCATTGTGCAATCCGGAATCGCGTTGGATACGTCCTTATGAGCAGTGAGACGGAAAGCCTGAGTGTGCCGATGGCGCCTTCTAATGACGACGCGGAGCTTCTGTCGCGTCTTCATACGGGAGACGAACAGGCCATGGCTACGCTCTTTGACCGGTATTCAAAAATCGTCTACTCGGTGGCTCTGCGTGTCCTGCGAGATCCAGCATCGGCAGAGGACGTTTTGCAGGAAATTTTTATGCAGATATGGCGCAATCCGAACTCGTTCATCGCGACTCGTGGCAGCCTCGGCGGCTGGCTTGCAGTGGTTGCGCGGAACCGCTCCATTGACGCCCTGCGGCGCAAGCGTCCCACCGATTCTGTTGACGACGTGATACTGGCCTCGCCCGGCAACCTTTCCGATGAGGCTGAGCGCAACCTGATGATGGCCAGGACACGCACCATTATCCACGCCCTGCCTACGGAGCAAAGAAAGACGTTGGAGATGGCCTTCTTTGACGGCCTTACACATTCTGAAATATCCGAGATGACAGGCGACCCTCTGGGCACGGTGAAGACACGCATCCGCAGCGCTCTTATCTCGATCAGAAAGGCCCTGCAGGCATGAAAGTGATCGGCCACATTCCGCAAGAAGACCTCGCCCTCTATGCAATGCAGTTGCTGGACGCAAAGGAACAGGCAGAGATGCAACGGCACATCGCAGAATGCGCGGAGTGCAGCGGCAGCCTCGCCCAGATAGCGGGCGACCTGGCCGCTTTTGCCCTGACAGCCGAGATGCACTCGCCGCCGGCACAGGCCCGTGAACGTCTGATGAAGCAGATCAGCCGCGAAAAGAAAGTCATTGCCCTCAAGCCAGTTCCGTCGGAAGGGGCGCAGAGTGAAGCCAGTCTCGGCTCCTACAGCCGGCAAAGCAGGCCGTCCGCACCTCAAAAGCGCGGCGTGATTGTCAGTTTCGTCCCTTATCTTGGCTGGGCTGCAGCCGCAGCAATGTTGATTGTCACCATCTCAGAGAACAGCCAGCGCGTGTCACTGCAGAACACTCTGGAACAGAGGAATGGACAGGTGGCGGCGCTCACCGCCAAGGCAGACCATGCACAGCAGGTGCTGGACATGCTGAGCGACGATACCGCCATGCATGTTTCACTCACCAAGGCGGGTGCGGCGCATGCACCGATTGGCCGGGCCACTTATCTTCCGGAAAAAGGCGCACTGCTGTTCATGGCCAGCAATATGGAGCCGCTGCCTCCATTCAAGACATATGAACTTTGGGTGATTCCCGCAGATGGCAGGGCTCCAGTGCCCGCCGGGACATTTATACCAGACCTAAAGGGCGATGCATCTATCGTGCTGCCAGACATTCCAAAGAACGTGCCTGCCAAGGCCTTCGGCATCACGATCGAGGATCAGGGCGGTTCGCAGACACCCACCATGCCGATTGTCATGTCCGGCAGTTAGAGCAGTTCCCGCTTTTGGCGTTGAGCAAAGAAAAGGTCGGCGGATGGCGCCTTTGGCGCACTCCCACGTCTCAGAGGCGAGACATGGGGCACCCGGCGGTGGGGGTTGTTGTTCAGAGAACAGGCAAGGGCAAAATGCAGGGATCTTTCACTTCGTTCAGGATGACGACGTTCTGAAACCGGAGGCTTCAGAACGTCGTAAGGCAAGTTCTCAGGGCTGGGTTACGCGCACCTGAACGCCTGTTCCCTGCAGATCGACAGTTGCCGTGACAGTGTCAGTCTGAGTGGAAATCACCGTCATGGTTCTGCTGTCTGGAGAGGTCACATAGACTTTTCCAGTTGGCGTGCCAGTGGTGCAGGTGATGAACGTGGGATGTCCGCTGACTGGAATCGTTTTGGTTACAGTGTTCGTGGTCAGGTTCACCACGCTCACAGTGCCATCTGCCTGGTTGGCCACATAGGCCCGCGTGCCGTCCTGCAGAACCGTGACCATCACAGGGTTATGGCCCACAGGAACGGTTCCCGTCGTCTGCCCAAAGGTTACGGCGTCCTGAGGATTGTTCGGATCGCAGGTTGGATTGCCAGCCTGCGCCGTATTGTTGCAAAGCGGGACGCTGATGATGCTGACGGAGTCAGAAAGTGAGTTGGCTACCACAAGCTCATTGCCCAGGTAGTACATGTCTGCCCATACGGGCCCTTTGCCCACCTGGAGGCTGGGGTGAGTGGCATCCAGCAGGTTGGTCTGCACGTTGATGACCCTGACCGTACCGTCGCCCTGGTTCATGATGAAGGCACGGTTGGTGTCTGCCGACATGACGCCATAGATCGGGCTGCTGCCAACGGTGATTGTGTTTGAAATTGTGTTGCTGGCTGTCTGTATTGCAGAAACCTGATTGGCACTCTGGCTGATGGCGTAGACGCGCGAGGCATTTGGCTGGCCGACGATATATACGGGATTTGAACCGACTGGCAACTCCTGCTTTACCGACGGCGGCAGGCCCTGAAGTGCAGCGACCGATGCCCTGCCCGGCTGACCGGTATAGGGTTCCGTCACATAGGTATTCAGACCGCTGGGGAAGACGCTGTTCGGCTGTGCGCCAGAAAGCAGCGTGGGGGTGGCCACCTGGCTGGAAATCAAGCTGGTGGAGATGCTGAAGGTGTTCAGCGTTCCATCTGCGTTGAGCGCATAGCCTTCGCTTCCGCTTGCGCTCAGGGCCAGATACTCAGGCCCCACGCCGAGGTTCGTCGTAATGAGCACGTTGTCGCCGGAGAAGTCGACAATAGTCAGCAGACCCGGCTGACCCACGCCGGGGTTGGAGATGACTACAGCAAACTTTTGTGGCTGGGTGGCCGGTCCCACTGGGTTGATCGCACTTTCCACCGGACGGTACTGGTCCCCGCATCCGAGAGTCGCCGCTCCCACCACCGCTACGGCCGTAAGTGCCACTGCCGCTGAACAATTCCTGAACCTGCGCTTTACTTCATGCACCACGCTTGAATTCCTCACTGCCAAACTCATACCTGCTTCAGTTGGGTCAAGGGCCGTTTCATAGAGAGGCGGTCTTGCCCGGGATATTTTGATCTTGCCTAAGCTTCCGACTTGCAACATCTGGACTTGGGTAACCATGCGCTGGCAGAGAACCGCAAACCTAGAGGCTCAAACTCCGATTGTAAATCACAGAGCAGTATGCGTCTTGTGAAAGCGGGCAACACGAACCATATCCCTCAAGCAAAACCAATTGCGCCCCTGCCACACCATGCGGGATTGCTTCCCTCACCCGTTCCACGACGGAGAAAACGCCCCTAATCAATCCCCTTTACGCCGCCGGCTCCCACAAGCTCTTCCACGCGTTCTATGAAGCCCTTGTCTGCGGCGACGTTCACATTCTGAGGCTCCAGAACAGCAAGAAATTCTCCTGGCTCCTCAAGATCGAGCAGCACCTTGCCCGGTCCCGGCGCAGATGTGAACAGGGCCATCAGCTTTTCCAGGAGATGTTCATCGCGCCCAAGCAAACCTACCTTGATGCGCAACGCGGCTTGTAGCTTGATCTTCACGTCCTCAAGTGCGGTAATGCTGCTGACAGCGAGCTTGGGCGCGGCATCTTCCTCGCCGCGCAGCAGGCCACGCACCAGAACAGGCACATCAATTTTCAGTTTTTCGCCGAGCGCTTTGTACGCTTCAGGGAATGCGATGAGGTCGATTTTTCCGACTGTGTCTTCGAGGCTGGCCTGGGCATACATCTCGCCCGAACGCTTTGACTTTGCGACCTTCAGTCCAGTAATAACGCCGGCAATTGCGATCTCGCCCTCCTGCTGCTGGCCCCTGCGGTAGTTGACCGGAGGCGGCTTCATCTCCAGCGCCGTCTGCGTATCGACGACCTTCAGATTGCGCAGCTTCTCACGATATTTGTCCATTGGATGGCCAGACACGAAGAAGCCGAGCACCTCCTTTTCATTCTGCAGGCGCTGGTTTTCGTCCCAGTCTGGCATATTGGGCAGCGCCTCATTGCCCATACCATTCGCGGCGGCAGGACCGTCGTCAAAGATGCCAAACAGGCCGTGCTGGCCCGCGGCCATGTCTCGTTGCGCCTTCTGAGCGCGCTCCATCGCCTTGTCCACCGCAGCCATCAACTGCGAGCGGCGACCGAAGGCATCCAGGGCGCCGCTCTTGATGAGCGACTCCAGCACACGCTTGTTCAACAGGCGCAGATCTACCTTCTCGCAGAACTCCCAGAAGCTGGAGAAGCTCTGGCGGCCTTCATCAAGCAACTGTTTGCGAGCCACGATGATGGACTCGATCGCGTTATGCCCGACGTTCTTGATGGCGGCCAAGCCAAAGCGAATCGCATCTCCACTCGGTGTGAAGTTTGCGTCGGACACCTGCACATCAGGCGGCACGACGGCGATTTCAATCTCGCGGCACTCCTGGATGTACTTGACGACATTTTCCGGCTTGGAGGTTTCACTGGTCAGCAGAGCTGCCATGAACTCCACCGGATAGTGCGTCTTCAGCCATGCGGTGTGATACGCCAGCAGAGCATAAGCGGCGGAGTGCGACTTGTTGAATCCGTCGCCCGCAAACTGCGCCATCAGGTCGAAGATTTTTTCCGAGACGGCCTTGGGGTGTTTACGCTCCAGAGCGCCACTCACAAATCGTTCGCGCTGTTTGGCCATTTCAGAGGCGTCCTTCTTGCCCATGGCGCGGCGCAGCAGGTCGGCTTCGCCAAGTGAATATCCGGCCAGTGCATTGGCGATCTGCATCACCTGCTCCTGATAGACGATGACACCGAGCGTCTCACGCAGGATCATTTCCAGTTCAGGCAGGTCGTAGCTCACCGCGCGCCGTCCCCACTTGCGCTCAATGAAGTCGTCGATCATGCCGCCCTGGATCGGGCCGGGACGATAGAGCGCGTTGAGAGCGGTGAGGTCCTCGATACTGTTGGGCTTGTAGCGGCGCAGCACGTCGCGCATGCCGCCGGACTCGAACTGGAACACACCGGACGTAAGAGCGCGATGGTAGACCTTCTCGTATGTCTCGACATCGTCCAGCGGAATGGTGGCGAGGTCCACCTTTTGGCCACGGTTGCTCTCGATCAGCTTCAACGCATCGTCTATGACCGTCAGCGTGGTGAGACCGAGGAAATCCATCTTCAGCAGGCCCATCTTTTCGATGGACTTCATGTCGTACGAGGTTACGATTTCGTCGTTCTTGTTGCGGCTGACGGGGACCAGTTCCGTGAGCGGCTGCGGAGCAATGACCACACCCGCCGCATGCACACCGGCGCCGCGCACCAGGCCTTCCAGGCGCTGCGCCGCGTCAATCAGCTCACGCAACTGCGGGTCGCCCTCATATGCCTGCTGCATCTGAGGGTTGTCTTTCAGGGCCTGCTCAATGGTGATGCCGATGGTGGTGGGCACCATTTTGGCGATGCGGTCCACGTCGCCATAGGGCATGTCCAGCGCGCGGCCCACGTCCTTGATCGCCGCCTTCGCGGCCATCGTATTGAACGTGATGATCTGCGCCACCTGCTCACGGCCATACTTGCGCTGCACGTACTCAATGACCTCGCCGCGGCGGTTCATGCAGAAGTCGATGTCGATATCCGGCATGGACACGCGCTCGGGATTCAGAAAGCGCTCAAAGAGCAACTCGTTCTGCAACGGATCGATGTCGGTAATTTCCATCACGTAGCTGACCAGCGAACCTGCCGCTGAACCACGGCCTGGCCCCACGGGAATGTTCTGTTCACGGGCGTATTTGATGAAGTCCCAGACAATGAGGAAATAGCCTGCGAACTTCATCTGCTTGATGCAGTCCAGTTCGCGTTCGAGCCGCGCCTCATACTCCGGAATGGTCTTCCGCAGCAGGCCGCAGTCCTGCAGATGGCGCACGGGCGTCTCCATGCGGCGCTTATAGCCCTCGCCGCAAACCTGCTCAAAGTAGCTGTCAATGGTGTGCCCGGGCGGCACGGCAAACTCCGGGAAGGGATTTTCCACCTTGCTCAGCTTCAGGTTGCAGCGATCAACAAACTGCATGGTGCGACTCACCACCTGAGGAGCGTGGCTGAAGAGACGCTCCATCTCCTCAGCGGACTTGATGTAGAACTCCTGCGTATCGAACTTGAAACGCTTGGGATCATTCATGGATCCGCCGGTCTGCACACAGAGCAGAGTCGCGTGAGCCCGGCTGTCGTCACTGGCAACGTAGTGGCTGTCGTTGGTGGCGATCAGAGGTATGTCCAGGTCCTTCTCCAGCCGGAACATCGCCTCGCACACGGCCTTGTCCGGCTCCAGTCCATGGTCCTGAATCTCAAGGAAGTAGTTGCCGCGGCCAAACATCTCCTCATACTCGCCGGCGCAGCGCTTTGCCTCGTCATACTTGCCATTCATCACAAACTGGCTCACCTCGCCGGCCAGGCAGCCGGAGAATCCGATCAACCCGGCGGCATGCTTGGCCAGGAATGCCTTGCTCACGCGCGGCTTGCGATAGAAGCCATGCAGTGCGGCCTCACTGGTGATGCGAACGAGGTTGCGGTAGCCCTCTTCGTTCTCCGCGAGCACCAGCATGTGGTTGTACTTGTCACCCTCTGGCGCGGCACGATGGTCCTCGTTTTTGCAGACGTACAGCTCGCAGCCGAGGATGGGTTTGACGCCCTGCTTCTTCATCGCGTCAAAGAAGTGGACGGCTCCGTAGATGTTGCCATGGTCCGTCATGGCTGCCGCCTTCTGGCCCAGCTTGCTTACGTGGGCCGCCAGCTTGTCCACATCGCAAGCTCCGTCCAGCAGCGAGTAGTCAGTATGCAGATGTAAATGAGTAAATTCAGCCATGAAGTTGTGTACGCTCTGGCTTCATTTTAGTCGCCGCATCAACGGTGGGCACGTGAGGAAAAACGGTGACGGAATTGATTCCGGAACACACGAAAAATTCTTGCGCGGTGTGGAGCCGCGCAACGTATACGGCTATGAGTCATTGCTGCTGCAGATGGGCAGCAGACAACTCAGGCCATCTACCGCAAGTTCTCTTGAGAGACTCTAGCGCCGTGATTTTCCACTGGAGGGTTTGCCTGGTTTGTGAGGAGCAGTCTTCACGGCCTTCTTAGTTGCCGGCTTCGCAGCTTTACCTGCAATGGCCTTGCCGGGAATGGACTTCTTCCCCGCTGCCTGCTTTTTGATCGCTGGTAGAGGCTTCTTCGCAGCCGTCTTCACAGCGGCCTTAGCTGGAACAGCTTTCTTTGCCGCAACCTTGATGCTGGACGGCTTCGCACTGGTGACCTTTGCGGAAACGGGCCTGGATGCTACTGCCTTTGCGGGCGCAACTGCCTTCTTCAGGACAGGCTTTGCACTTCCCTTTACGGGCGCAGCTTTTTTTGCGATGGCCAGTGGCTTTGCAACGGCAGCTTTCTGCGCTTTCACCGGTACTGTTTTTGCGACAGATGCAGGCTTAGCCGGTTCCGGCTTCACCGCAGGCTTTTTCGCCGGGATGGCTTTCGCTGCTTTCACCGGAGCAGCAGGCTCAATCTGCTTAGCTGCTGCTTCAGCTTTGATAGCTGGTTTTTTTGCCGACTTTGGCTTAGCGGGCATAGCACTGGGAACTTCCGCTACCGCTGCGATGCCGCCGGCAATCATAGCCGCTTCTTCTTCAGCCTTGGCTGCAGCCGCTGCGGCCTTCTTGCGCGATGGTTTGGGCTCGGCCTTCTTGACTGCGCGAGGGCGGCGCAGATGCACCGGCGGAGGCGGAGCCGGGGGAGAATAAGGCTCAAGGTATGCCCTCATCTCCTCCGGTGTCTGCAACTTCCCATCCATCATTTCAAAGAACAGTGATTGCAAGAGCCCCTGATAAGCGGGCAAATCCGGAGTAATACGCATCTCCTGCATCAGCAGATAGGGGTACTTCTGCCTGGCTTCCGGCCAGACCACAAAGAAATTGTTGAATTTGGTCTGCACGGCGGCGTTCTTTGACGTGTAGGCCAGCCACAGTACTGCCTCAGCCGGATAGGAGGTAAGCAGCTTCCATGTAGCGGAGGGAGCGGCGGTGTCCTTGCTCAGCAGCAGCTTTGAGAACTCTTTGGCGTCGTGGTCGAGCGATTCGATCTCTTTCACGAATCCCTGCCGGACAAAGAACTTCTTGAGCGCAGCTATATCTTTCTCTGCGAGTTTTGCTGTCAACAGATAAAAGTTAGCGGCGGAGGCGTCCGGAGTCACACCCTGCATCTGTAGCCGCATCAATGTGTTGTGCAGCTCCTGCAAACCAGCAGCATTGGCTTTGGCAACGGTCCAGGCGGGGAAAAGATGCTTCATCCATCCCTCATCCTCCAAAGCCTTGAGCGCCCTGAGCGGGTCTTCCTCGTGGACGATCTCTTCCAGTTCATATCCGCGGCTGTAGTCAGGCAGGGCGGAGATGTAGTTTTCTTCCTTTGCCGCCAGGTACCGGGCCTTAGTTTTTTCGTCCATCTGCCAACCCAGGCGCGCCGCCAGTCGTGCCGCGCGAACAAGGCGTGATGGGTCTTCAATGAAGCCGTAATTGCTCACCAGGCGCAGGTAGCGGCTTTCGATGTCTGCCACACCGTTCATGGGGTCAATCAAAAGGCCATAGGAGCCTTCATTGAGGGAGAGAGCCATCGCATTGGCAGTGAAGTCCCTGCGGTAGAGATCCTGCTTCAAGTCGGCCGGATGGTACACGGGCTTGCCGGGCTTGGGATAAGTCTCAGTGCGAGTACTGGATACCTCCATGCGCACGCCACCAGGAAACTTGAAGAAGAGGGTCTGAGAGGGCTCATGTTCGCCCGCCAGGAGTCCTCCCACTTTCTCCAAATCTTTCTTCAACTTAATGGCATTTCCCTGAACTGAAACATCCAGGTCGCGCACAGGTGAGCCGCTTGTAAGGTCGCGCACGGCGCCACCAGCGAGAAAGACGTTCATAGCCTTTGCACGCGCTGCATCGCGAACATGTTGTAGCGCTCTCTGCTGCGCCAGGGAGAGACGATTTTCAAGAAGGTAGATGTAGTCGGCCATGCCTTGTTTGCACTCCAACCGCAGCCGGCATAACTGCCGTCTGCTGCTTCCCCGTCCGCCTAAAGCGTGACGAATCAATTAGTTGTAAAGCCTGTAGACATCGACACAAAACTCGAATGTAACACAGCAGTATCGATTTGGCTACATGGATGCACAATTATTGTGGCGATGGCGTCTTGGCATGCGACAATCCAGCGCATGGGGCGACAGGCTTAACCTCCGCTATCTTTCGTGCTCTCTATGGCTTCCAGCCGGAAAAAAGTAATTGTTCGTCGCTTCAGCCGGGACTGGCTCCCTGGTTACCTGGCGCCCATGGGCTTTGTCATGGGTGAGGGCGAAAGTGCTCGCATTGAGTTGCTCGACCTCACTGGCCGGGTGGTAAATATGGCCCTTGGCGAGATCAAAATGGTCAGTTTTGTGCGCGATTTCAATACTGCCGACCCGAATCCTGAGCATCTGCTGCGCAAGACTTTTGTCGCTCGGCCACGCTCGCCCGGACTGTGGCTTCGTCTGACCTTCCGTGACAATGACCATCTTGAGGGTCTGGCAGCCAACGACCTGTCTCTGCTGGAGTCAGAAGGCATACTGCTGGCCCCTCCCGACACCCGCTCCAACACACAGCGCATTTTTGTTCCCCGACGGGCTTTGAGCGAGTTACAGGTGATCGCCGTAATTGGCCCGGCGCGGCCCCGAGCCTCCGCCTCCTCAGTGCAGAGAGCCTTGCAAGAGGAATTGTTCCAGGCCCAAATACCTGCCAACTCCCGGCCAAACTAGGCTTGCGATGGGGACAGACCTCGTCTTCCTTTACAATCGCCAGCATGAAGCTAGCTGAACTGGCCAAGTCGCTGAACGAAGTTTTCCCTGTCACCCTGCATGGCGACCCGGATCTTGAA
>VFSW01006735.1_pt1 | contig 16829 bp, 18 predicted proteins | sample 5358111 | NCBI WGS metagenome assembly VFSW01 (sample SAMN11554181, study PRJNA540505) | mine drainage metagenome | isolation source: sediment from site ElyBrook_90M | place: USA: Ely Copper Mine, Vershire, VT | collected 2017
GCCGCCAGCGTTGATTCTGAGCCAGGATCAAACTCTCGTTTGAAACCTGATGTCAACCCTTTTCTGACGGAGGTCAGATCCGGGCCGACTGCGTCCGCGCTAAAAGCGCAGACGTGCTTACCTTGTGAGAATGATCAAGCCAAACTCGATCTTTTCTCACGACTGGCATGTTCAACCTTATTGTCAAAGATCCTTGAGAGCGGCCCGCCTAAGCGGCGCCCTTTTGGATCGAGGCCCAGGCTGTTACGCCAGGGTGTCCTCGAACTTGTTGCGCATACCGACTGTGCATTTCGCTGCAACCGTCGATGTTTTTGCGCGAACTTTCTAAAGTTACTAAACCTTCCGCTCTCTGTCAAGCTCAATCTTTTCTTCGTTTGAGGCCGCTCGAACACGATGTTGGCGGTCATTCCTCATGGGCGAATTCAATCAAGCTGACCAGGAAGATTCCCTGTTCAGATGCTTCGCGCAGCGCAAAATATCAAACAGCGACCAGCAACGCTCGAACCGCTAGGGTTCGCGAGGGATCGTCCCCCGGGTCTTGCAATGGCTTGTTCTCTGAAGGATTCCCTACAGGGGCTCAGGGGGCTTGCTTCACCTGACCCTACGAACCAGCTTCCCACTTCCCTCTTCGGGCAGGCCACGAGGCCACCGGGAGGCTCCACTGCTTACTTCCTACCAACTGCTCACTTGCAACTTTCAAAGAGTAGCACAGGCTACTCCCCTTTGCAACTCGCTGACCGGCTCAGCCGTGTTCACCTCGTTGCAACTTCCCGAGAATAGCAACGACTGCTGTTCAATGCAAGCCCTGTGCCTGTGGGAAAGCGGTAGCGGCTGTGGGAAACACCTATATCTCCTTTAGATTCCTTACTGGCGCGCAATTAACCCCAAATCTGTGAGGCCATTGACAAAGAACTGCATGGCGAGCGCCACAAGGAGCAGGCCCATAATGCGAACCAGGATGCGGATGCCGGTTTCCCCGAGGACAACTTTCACTCTTCCAGCGCCTGCTAATACCCAGTAACTCACCAGTGCCGTTATCGCGATTGATCCAATGATGGCCCCCATCTCCCAATGCAGCACCGACGGCACCTGGCCAACCAGCACCATTACAGAGGAGATCGCGCCTGGACCAGCGAGCATAGGTATTCCCAGGGGAACGATGCCCGCATCTTCCTTCGCTGCAGCTTCTTCTGTATCTCCCGATGCTTCCTGAGTGGGCGAACGCTTCGCCTCAAGCATGTCCAGTCCGATGAGCAGAAGGATCAGGCCTCCAGCAACTTCAAATGCCGGCAGTGTTATGCCGAACATCTTGAAGATGAGTTGGCCTCCCAATGCGAAGCTGGTCAGCACAATGAAGCACGTCAGCGCCGCCTTGCGCGCCATGCGTTTGCGCCGCAATCCGTCTGCGCCCGCCGTAATCGCGAGGAACGACCCAATCGCGGCAAACGGATCGACGAGAAAGAAGATCGAGCTGAGCGCAAGCACTGAGAATCGCACCAACGGCGCGCGCGTCAGTTCGGAGATTGCCGCTTGAGCAGGGTTCGTCCAAATCACGATCATTAGAGCCTACAACGCAACAAACGATTCGAGCGAACTATGACCGTTTACATTCTCTGCGAGCAAGTTCCCAGGTCTAATTACGAGCCGCGTAGCACAACCCGCTTCGCGCGCAGCATTCAACTCCCGCACGACGTCGGAGAAGAACAACACTTCTGCTGGCGCAACGTTCATCGCTGCCGCAATAGCAGAGTAGCTTGCGCTGCTCGCCTTCGCACCGGTTCGCGTGTCGAAATAACCAGCGATCAGCGGTGTCAGATCTCCGAAGGTTGAATAGCGAAAGAGCAGTTGCTGCGCCTCGGTCGAACCTGAAGAATAGATGGCAACGCGGGCGTGCACCGACCACCGCGCCAGCGCACCCGGTACATCTGCAAAGAGCGTTCCCTTCAACTCACCGCTCTCAAATCCAGCTTTCCAGATCTTTCCTTGTAGGCTCTTCAATGCCGTCGATTTACGATCGTTATCCATAAGCCAAAAGATGTATTTCAGAATGCGCGGAATACCAAACGCCGGGCTCATCGATACGGATTCCGGACCGCCACTCGACCCGAGTTCCGACACTGAGTCGGGCAGAATCGGCGGAGCCTCTGGATCAACCTCCGCGCGATTCTCAAGTCTCATCATTGCCAGATCCCAGAACACGCTGCCTTCGCCAAAATCGCGCGGCTCCACAGCCTCTCCTTTCTGTTCAATCTCGGCTATGCTCTGCCTCAGGAACGACCCAAAGTGCGCACGGGCATACGGAAAGAGCTGTTCGGAAACCAGCGAGATGGGAGCGACCGTTCCCTCAACATCGAGCAGATAAAGCCGTGGCTGCGTTTCAGTCATGAGGGCAGGATGTTGCTCAAAGGAGTCTCGATGCGCGCTCCGAGATAGGCGGGTCCGAAGCACAGTGGCTGGAAATCGCGATCTACTCCGGAGTCCGTATACTTCGGCGTCCAGCCGGAGGTTTCTTGAAACCAGCGAATGGCACGGATGCGGCGGTCTTTGCACAGCGTGAACCAGTGCGTAGTCCCGCGCGGAACTCGAAGCAGGTCGCCAGCGCCGACTTCAACGGAGACAACGCGCCCGAGAATATTGAGGAAGAAGATACCGCGACCGGCAAGGATAAAACGCACCTCGTCTTCCGAGTGGGTGTGCTCCTTGTCAAAGCGCGCCAGCATTGCGTTCAATCCCGGTGTATCCGGGTTTACATCGATCACGTCTGCGGTGACATAACCGCCGCGTACTTTCATCGCGTCGACTTCAGTGGCGTACGCGGCAAGCACGGTTTCGGCGGAAGAATCAGGTGGAACGCGATCGAGGTCCCAGCGCTCGCAATCAATGCCCATGCCGGCCAGAAGGAAGCGAATCTCCGGCTCGGCGTCGACGATGCGGTCTTCCGCGGGAAAGCGAAGAACAGCCATGAAATGCCCCTCTATCGGTAACCGCCCTGATAAGTGGAAGCCGTAGGACAGGTCCGGATTCCGGCGCGAGAAAAGCCGGAGCCTACCACACCTGCCCACCCAACAGCCGCCGGCCTTCAACCTCAAAAAGAAACTCGAGCGCCTCCAAGTGGCGGCGTGCGTCGGCCACCGATTTGCCCCAAGTATAAAGCCCATGACGGTTCAATAAAACTCCGTGTGCCAGCGGAGATTCCGCAAGCACATTCGTCAATCGGCCGCTGAGATCACCATAGTTCTGAGAATTCTCCAGGATGGGTACATGTTCAAGATATGCGTGGGTCTCAACACCTTCCAGCCCCTTAAGCAGCTCATATCCTTCAATGGGCACATACCCTATCGGCGCAAAACGTGCCGAAAGCAGCGTGTTCCAGATCGAATGCACATGCAGAACAGCCCCGACATCCGGACGATCGCGATAGATTACCCGATGCAGGGCCTTTTCCGCCGACGGTTTTCCGGCGCGATCCATCAGCCGACCATCCAGTTGAATCTCGAGCAGGTCGACAGGCGTCATGATGCCCTTGTCGATCCCGCTTGCGGAGATCAGAATGCAACTCGAGGTGAAATCTCGCACGCTGAAGTTGCCGCTTGTTGCGGGAGCCCAGCCACGCGCGTAGCACCATCGCGCGGTAGCGCAAAGAGCCTCTGCTTCAGATTCAACGGAATGAGTATCGGGAACCATGAATGTTCCGAGTGTACCAACTTGAATGCCTCTCGATCGAGACTCGCGGCTCTACAATCATCTCTTGCTGACCGACGCACAACGCGACCACGTCGAGGTAGTCCTCGTCTCTCCACGCAATCCGCTCAACATTGGCGCGGCGGCCCGCGCCATGGCGAACTTCGGCTTTTCACGCTTGACCCTCGCCGCCCCTTACGCGCCCCATTGGCGCGAGGCTCGCTCCGCAATCGGGGCTCCGGAAATACTTCGGAGTGCGCGCGAGACCTCATCGCTGGCCGAGGCGGTTGGAGCCTGCGCCTTCGTCATGGGAACCGGCACACTGACCTATCGCAAACCGGAGCAGCTCGTTGTGCCGCTCCCCGCTCTCGCACCGCTCGTGCAAAGCGAGATCGCCCGCAATAGCCGCATCGCATTGGTCTTTGGGCCGGAAAAACATGGACTCACCCGCGAAGACCTATCGTATTGCAACGTTCTCGTCGAGATCCCGACAGACGCCGGACAGCCTTCAATGAACCTGGGCCAGGCGGTTGCTGTGTGCCTTTATGAACTGGCGCGAAGCTTAACCTCTGTCGAAGCCGTCAAGCACCCCTGCTCTGCGGCCGTTGCGCCTTCATCCACCCTCGATCTGCTCGCGGATCTGGTTGAACAGACCATGACGGCAGCCGGTTACTCCCCCCGCACCATGCAGGCAGCGAACCGGCACGACCTGCGGCTCACGCTGCGCAGGCTGGACATTTCCGCGCTCGACTCGAAGCGCATTCTTGGGCTGTTTCGCCGCATTCTCTGGCGTTTGCGTCGCGCACCGGGTTCCGATAGCAAGCCTAGCTAGAAAGGGCATGCAGCTCATCAGGAAAGAATGTCGGTTGGACTAAAGCGGATTCCTGTTACATTGGCGGTCAAGGGACTCCACCTATGCGTGCATTTTTACATCATTTCCGCGATTGCGCCTTGTTCTCTGCCTTGGCCGCGCTCGCATTTGCTCCGTTCGAGGTATCCGGCATTGAGCTGTTTGCGCAATCGCCTGCGCCAGCGCACGATGCTGTCGTGCAGCCCGCGGGCGCATCCGCCCGAATTGCGCAGACACAGCCCCCTGCCGCTGCGGAACCGCCGCTGATCACCGAGAGCGAGTTGCGGCAGCGCCTCCTGGGCCAGACGTTTTACCTGCGCGGCGGCTACCTCGATAACTCGCTTCGCTTTAACGAGAGAGGACTATTATCGAGCACCTCTCCGCAGGCCTCTTACACTCTCAGCATGGTCGAAATTGAAAAGGTCCACCTGGATAAACACAAACTGGAATTGGAGGGGGTGCGCTATGGGCTGCACTTCCTGGGTGGCCTTCCCTCTGTGGATCCTGCACAATCTGCCGATAAGGTGAGGCTCACGCCCAAGAAACGGCTACTCAAGATCACAATTGACAGGGAGGAGTTGGTAAAGCTTAAGAAGCAGAAGCCAGCAAAGGCTGATAATGCGAACAACGGACTTACTAAACTCGCAACCTTGCCACGGCAGCCATTGGCGGACGAGTTGGCCCAATCTGCACCTCAATCGGACCCTTTGGCGGATCGCCATGGGAACACCGCGACCAACTCTACGGCTCATGCAAATCAGCTCCTCAAGAATGCGCTGGATAACATCCTGGCTCACGGTATGGACGACCGCATGATCGCCTCCCTGCCCGACTACTGGAAGGCCTATTACCAGGCAGCCGCTTCGAAGTCCGGTTGGCAGCCGATTCAAGCTTCGATCTTCCGGCAGAACTCCGTGGACCAGAAAGCGAAACTTGTTTCGGCTATCGAACCCACGTCAAATGAGTACGCCCAGACGAATGGCGTGGCAGGTATCGCCATGTATCAAGTAGTGGTCTCGCCAGATGGAAAGCCCGAAGAGGTTATGGTGGGCCGTCCCATCGGGTTCGGACTGGACGAAAATGCCGTGGCGGCCATTCGCAAGGCATCGTTCCAGCCGGCCATGAAGGATGGAAAACCGGTCCCGGTGTTGCTGGACATGCTGGTGCAATTCCGGATCTACTCAAAGAGAACCGCGGCCATTGCAAATCAGGAGGCTGGCACGGAGGATCCGAACAAGCCCGCGCCATCGCTCCCGGGGCCTTACAGCGTCAAGCAGCCATGAGCCAGAAATTCATCAAGTTGATCCAGGCCGGGGTCACGGCGGAAGTGGCCGACGCAGTGAAAGACGATCCCGCGCTCGCACAGAGTCGCGATCCCCAGGGTGTTTCCGCCTTGATGTGGGCGATCTATAGCGGCCAGCAGATGATTCGCGATTATCTTCTTGCGCAGTTGGCCGCGCAGGGAGCGGAACTCGACGTCTTTGAGGCGGCGGCTGTCGGCAACGATGCCCGCCTGTCTACAGTCCTCCGAGGAAACCCTGAAGCGGCGCAGGCCTACTCCGGCGACGGCTGGACACCATTGCACCTCGCCTCGGCTTTTGGTACTCCGGCAGCGGTGGCGTTATTGCTCGAACACCGAGCGCGCGTCGATGCAGTGTCGCAAAATCCCCAGCGGAATCAGGCTCTTCACGCAGCAATGGCCTTGGGGCGCGATCCGGAAACAGTGCGCATGCTCTTGGCCCGCGGCGCCGATCCCGATGCTGTGCAGGCGGGCGGCTTTACGCCGTTGTTCTCCGCGGCTGCGGCGAATCGCAGAGATCTAGCTGAACTGCTGATTGCGTGTGGTGCTCACGCGCCCCATCCAAACGATCAGGGGCAAACTCCGGCGAAGTTTGCCCGCGATCGCGGGCACGCAGAAATGGCCGCTTGGCTGGAAGAACAACCGGTATGACTCTGGCGTTCTGCCGGTCCCTGAGCGTCTTTCTCAACTTGGGCGTCTAAAGAGACCCGCGCGCTCAGGAAGCGTGGTCGAAGATCAACTTCTGCTTTGCCACAGTACCGTCAGGATTGGTGATGGTATAGACCCAGGTGCCGATCTTTCCGTTTGTGCTGACCGTGAAATCGCCCTTGGTCAGGGTGCCGTCGGCGTCCTTCTGCGTCTCGTGCACCACACCGGTTTCCTCGGTGTAGGAGTAGACGCTGGAACTGCCGATGATCGGATACTCTTTGCCGTCGGCTGCCCCTTTGTAGCCGTACGAGACAGAGAAGCCGTTCGCGGTGGTCTCGCTGACTTCAAATTGAATGAGCGCTGCGGTGTCGGAGTCTACCTTGATCGACATGGCCATCAATTTGGGTCCGTCGCCGAAACTGCTCTTTGCGACATTCAGCTTCCACTCGCCGAACATGATCCCCTGGCCAGCCTGCGCTACGAGCGCAATGGGTGTCAGAGCGAGAAAAATCACCATCCCCATAAGACGCAAGGAATACGTTCTCATTGCGGACCCTCCTTGCTTCGCAACTTCCGCCTGAAGAGCGGAGAGCGCGACTAACAGTATCAAAGTAAGCGTCTGTCGGGAAGAACAGCTGTGATTTATATCACGTAAAGAGGAAAAGAAAGTAAGTCGGCTTATCGCATTCGTCCGCGAGGCAGGTCTCGCTGTCTGGAGCCGTGCTCCAGGGATGTTTGCCCCGACCCATTACTCAACCGCCAGGGGCTGCCACAACTCCACTCGATTGCCTTCAGGATCCCAGATCCAGGCAAAGCGGCCGTAGGAGTAGTCCTCACGGTTGGTGTCGATGCGGACCCCGGCCGAGTTGAGTTGCTGCAGAAGTGAGTCCAGATCATCCACGCGAAAATTGACCATGGCTCGCTGCGGGCTATCGCCAAAGTAGTCGGTGTCCTCTGGAAAATGGGCGAATACGGTCATCCCCATTGAAGATGGGCCGTCGAATACCAGCGACCCATCGTCGCTTCGGGCAATTCCCAGGTGAGTGGCGTACCAGGCCGACAGGGCCTTTGGATCGCGCGCCTTCAAAAAGACTCCGCCTACACCAGTTGCTTTGGCCATCCTGCCGCCTTTCCCTATTCGCCTCGTTGGATAATGTCGTCAAGCTTGGGTTTGTGCTTTGTCTGGCGGCCGGTGCGCGGTGTGTCGTCCACCACCCGCGCAGGTTTCGGTTGACCGACGCGTTCACGCGCATTGGCCTTTACCGCCTTTGTCGCTGAAAACCGGGCTGGCTTACGTTTTGTCATGGTTTGCGGTCTCTTGGTCCTGGCGCCGGGTTTCGCCCGGCCTTGCGTTTCGTGGTGGCAAAGACGACTATGGAATAGATTCTGCGCGAGGGGAAGAGCCCAGTCGGCGGAGTCCTTGGGTGGAGATCCGGAATCATGGATGAACGGGAGTTTTTTACAGAGACCACGGAACAGCGCACTCACACCCTTAACTGCCCAAAGTGTGGCCAGCCGGGGGAATATAAAGTTACCTGGGTGGTGCGCCGCAAGCGTGCCCAACTGCCTCGCAACGCCGACGAGCGCGACCGCGCCCGGTTTGCGAAGGCTCAGTCCTACATGGTGCGCCGCGACGACAAGTTGGCCTGCGTCAACGTCCGCTGCCGCAAGCCATTCGAGATTACCGGCCTGCAAACGCTGGCATTTCTGAACGACTAGACCGGACGAGAGGCGGAATCCCGATTGCTCCGGAAAGGGCCGTTGCTTTCATTTGTTCTTGCTGCGGCAAGCACGGTGTTGTTCGGCCAACAGCCGTCCATTCTTCGCCTTGAGCAGAATTTGCCCCTTTCCGGAGTGGAGGGCCGCATCGATCATCTCTCCGCCGATATCAGAGGAAACCGAGTCTTTGTCGCGGCGCTGGGCAATGGCACCGTTGAGACTGTCGACTTGGGCCTGGGCAAGCGCACAGGAGAAATCAAGGGGCTCAAGGAGCCGCAGGGGATCGTATACGTGCCTGCGAGCGGAGCGTTGTACGTGGCGAGCGGCGGCGATGGCACGGTTCGCAGCTACGACGGACGTACCCTAAAGCAGTTGAAGAGCATAGCCCTGGGTGACGATGCCGATAACCTGCGCTATAACGCAGCCGGAAAGCAAATTCTGGCGGGCTACGGCAGTGGGGCCGTCGCGGTGCTTGGCCTGGACCTGACTCGACGCTCCGAGTTTCGGCTTCCTGTGCATCCGGAGTCTTTTCAGTTATCCGAAGACGGGACACGGATCTTCGTTAATCTGCCGGACAACCGGTCAGTTGGCGTCGCCGACCTTAAAACGAAGGTCGTGAATCCTGCATGGGGACATCCAAGTGCGGCGGCAAACTTCCCCATGGCCGTGGATCCGGAGCATGACCAACTATTGATCACCTGCCGCCAGCCTGCGCAATTGCTCACGATGAACACCGAAACCGGGGCGGTAAAAGAGAGCATCCCCACCGTAGGCGATGCCGACGACGTGTTTTACGACCGCGCGCTCAAGATTGCTTTCGTAATTGGCGGAGAGGGATTCGTCGATGTGGTAAGTATCGATGCCGGCGGCCATTTGGCCTCCATGGCTCACATTCCGACGGCACCGGGCGCTCGGACGGGGCTCTACATTCCGGAATGGAAAAAGCTGCTGGTTGCGGCTCCGCATCGAGGGACAACGCAGGCGCGGCTGTTCGTCTATTCTGTCGCAAGCCCGTAACTTCATCCTGGGTAAGACCTTCGCAGCTCGGCATCGGGCGAAGTAGCGCCTCCGGGCTCCGATGTGATTGAATCGACAGTGTAAGCGGTCTGCCCTGGAGGTCATGGCAGGCGCGCAAGGAGAGACAAGAAAATGGCAAATTCCCTGCTTCCCCCGGAAGAGCGCAATCTCACCCCCGACCAAGTGGAGGCGCTCGACAAGCGGCGCGACCTGGGCCATACCTTCCTTGTGATTGCTGGTCAGTTTGCCGTTATCGCCACCATTCTGCTGCTGTGGGTGGGACAGGATTTGAGCTATTCTCCAGGCTGGGCGCACCCCATGGCCTACTATTTCGCAGTGGCAGTAACAATCATAGTTGTCTTCGGCATCATCGGCATCACTCTGCGCCGCGGAACGCCCCGCATCGACTGATTTCGAGAACATCTCTCCGGTCTCGCGAGTCTTACCCTGCTGCTCTGGCTCCACTGGGCACGTGCAAGATATTCATGCACAAAGCCGCTTCGTATAGTCGGAATCGCATCTCCTTTAAGCCTGTTCGGTGCGCCAGAACAAAGACGGCATCGAGCAAAAGCGATCCAAACGCCGTGAGCGGCTTCGCCAGGCAGAGCCGCAGTTTGTAGAAATATCGACTTGGAAATCTCGTTTGTGTAAGCGCGCCTCAACGGTATAGCCTGAAGGTGTAGATGGCCGCTTCCCTCACCTCTTCCGTCACGGAGACGCCTGCCGCACGGCTAACCGATAGCCACGGACGGGTGATTCATGACCTTCGCGTCTCGATCACCGATCGCTGCAATTACAAGTGCGTCTACTGCCGCACGGGCGAGCTCGGGGCGCAATATCCTGAGCTCGGTATTGACGAGTATCTCCGCCTGATCAGGCTTTTTGTCGGCCTCGGCATCACGAAGGTTCGCCTGACCGGCGGCGAACCGCTGCTGCGCCGCGGGTTGGTGGACCTGGTGCGGGAACTGGCTAGCCTGCGAACCTTGTGGGACGAGCCACTCGACTTGGCCTTGACCACGAATGGTCATCTGCTTGACGGACTGGCGGCGCCTCTCAAAGCGGCCGGCCTGGACCGTGTCACCGTGAGCATGGACGCTGTCGACGAGGCCACCTTCGAGCGAATCACCCGCGTTCCGGGCAGCTTTCACACCGTACTCGGGGGGATTCGGGCCGCACGCGCTGCAGGCCTCACTCCGATCAAGATAAATTGCGTTCTGCTTCGCGGATTTAACGACGACCAGATAGAGGGCTTTGCCCACTTCGCCCGCCAGGAAGACGTCATCGTGCGCTTCATCGAATTCATGCCGCTCGAGGAAGGCCGACTATGGACACCAGAGATCGTGGTACCTTTGCGCGAAATCGTGGAACGCATGAGCCGCGTGCTGCCCTTGGTGGAACTCCCGATGAACGAACCAAGCGAAACTGCGCGCCGCTATACATTTGCGGACGGGCGAGGCGAAATCGGCATCATTGCCCCGGTCACTCAGGCATTCTGCGGAGCATGCAGCCGCGTGCGCCTCACCTCGGACGGAAAGATCCGCACCTGTCTTTTTTCCCAGGTTGAGCACGACCTGTATGGGCGAATGCGCGGCGGGGAGAACGATGCCGAACTTTGCCAGTACATCTTTCGTACGATTCAACAGAAAGAAGCGCGCCATCACATCGGAGAACCGGAGTTCCTCAAGCCGTCGCGGTCCATGGTGCATATCGGCGGATGATCTGAGCAGTCATTCTGATCGCTATTTCGCGCAGGCGATCACTCTCGCTGGTGAAATTGATAATTGAACAGAATGTTGCTTGTTCCATTGAACCCGCACCGCCGCCGTATGTGAGAATTGCTTGAACTCCTCCCATTTCCTTGGGCCTACGTAATGACGCAAGAGACCGAAAACCGCATCCCGCTCGATGATCTGCTGGTCTTCCATCGGCTGGCACGCTCGCTCACTTCTAGCTTCGACCTCGACACAATTCTTCGCACCATACTGGAGCACATGGAGCGCCTCATTGAGGCGGAACTGTGGACGCTGCTGATGCTCGACGAATCGAGCCAGGAGCTTTACTACGCCATCGCGGCCGGCGGAGAAGAAGCGTCGCTGCGGGACCTGCGCGTGAAGGTAGGTGAAGGCGTGGCGGGGTGGGTGGCCCAGCACGGCGAGACGCTCATTGTTCCGGAGGCTTTCGATGATCCCCGCCTGAACCCGCCGAATGCCGCCAGCCCGCGCAAAGTGCGCTCAGTGATCGCACTGCCGTTGCGTGGCAGGAAAGGTACGCATGGGGTCATCGAAATCCTGAATCCGCACTCCGGGCAGTTGAACGATTACACCATCGCCTTCCTTCATATCCTCGCCGACCACGCGGCCATCGCCATCGAGAATGCCCATGACGTGGCTCGCATCCAGCAACTTACGATCACGGATGACACCACGGGGCTCTTCAACGTCCGGCATCTCTATGATGTGCTGAGTCGGCAACTGGACCGCAGCAACCGCAATGGAATGCCGCTCAGCCTGGCCTTCATTGATCTCGACAGATTCAAGTTGGTCAACGATGAACACGGTCATCTGATCGGCAGCGAGTTGCTGGCGCGCGCTGGTCAACGTCTTCAGGAGCTGAGCCGCAAACAGGATTACTGTTTCCGTTACGGCGGCGATGAGTTCGTCATTTTGCTGCCTGACACCGACGCCGCCACGGCTCTGTCCCAGACAGCAACATTGCATCACGCGCTTATGAAGACAACATTTCGCATGAAGACCGGACTCGAACTGACCGTGAGCGCCAGCGTTGGCCTCTCCACGGCACCCGCCGACGGCGCCACCGTTCACTCGATTATCGGCGCCGCGGACACGCGCATGTATGCCGTCAAAAGCAGCGGCCGCGGACAGGTGCGCGGCGTGTGACCTGTTTCAGCAAAACGCGTCATGACTCAGGCCAGACACCACAGAATCTACTCATCCTCGCTGGATGTATTCCGGGTAATCTGATCTCCTGCGAGCTTCTCGAGTTGATTGCGCCAGTCAAGGGACTCGACAAAGCCCTTTGACTCGCGCCAGCCGGGTTCCACGATCACGTGAAGCTCGAGGTAGACGCGGGTACCCAGAAGCGACTCGATCTGGCGGCGGGCGCCGGTGCCGATCTCCTTCAGTTTGGAACCGCCCTTGCCGATCAGAATCGCTTTCTGGCCTTCGCGCTCGCAGTAGATGGCCGCGGCAATGCGCGTGAGCGGAGACCTTATCGGCTGGCCCTGCTTGTTGAGGCGTATCGGCTCCGGCTCCTCGAAGCGTTCAATGACCACAGCCGAGGCGTACGGCACTTCCTCGCCCGTTTCAACAAGGATGCGCTCGCGAATTAACTCTGCCACCATGAAGCGCTGCGGCTGGTCGGTGTACTGGTCCTTGGGGTAATAACGCTCTCCAGTGGGCAGCGCCTCGACGATCTTCCGCACCAGGATGTCCATACCGTCACGCTTGCGCGCGCTTACCGGAATGACTTGCGCAAAACTGAATTGCTTTGTAAGCGTATCGATGAGCGGCAGCAGGTGATCTTTGCTGACCAGATCGATCTTGGTGAGAACCAGAAAGACCGGACAATCGAGCTTCCGAATCAGACCGAACAGAAACTCGTCTTCGCTGGCCCAGTTGGTTCGCTCGCGCTTGGCAGGCGCGGCAGAAGTTTTCGCGCTCGCGGCTGAGCCGGGTACGTCCCCTTCGGTCTCGGATGGCTCCCCTTCCCTGTTTTCATCGGGGGCGGCTGCGGCCTCCAGTTGCACGCGGCGCGTAGCGTCCATCAGCACCAGCACCAGGTCGCGGGTCTCGAGCGCCTCATAGACCTCTTGCAACATGCGGCGATCGAGATGCGAACCGGGCTTATGCACTCCGGGCGTGTCCACGAAGACGATCTGGGCGGCGGGGTGTACTCCCTTGCGTGCTGGTACTTCGACCACGCCGGCAATTCGGTTGCGGGTGGTCTGCGGCTTGGCCGAGACAATGGCCACCTTTTCGCCGGTGAGCGCGTTGAGCAGCGTACTTTTGCCGGCATTGGGCCGGCCGAGAATGGCAACAAATCCAGATCGCAAAGGTGTGAGTGCTCCTCAGCCGAGTTTACGGCATTTCCACATTTGGGGCTGGCGCGGGTCGCGGCGCGGAAGCCGAACTTATCCTCCCCAGCCCTCGGCGGGAGGCAGATGTTCGATGGCCGAGTGCGCGGGAGGAAACACGCGCAGCCGCTCCACGCGGCGGTCCGTTGAAGCCACAACTTCGATGCGCAGGCCGGCATTGTCAAGCAGAACTACCTCGCCCGGCATCGGGATGCGGCCCTCGATTTCGCTCACCAGGCCGCCCAGGGTGGTCGCCTCGTAGACTTCATCGAGTTCGAGCGGCTCGGCGAAGAGGTCCCCAAGCTGGTCGACGGGGAAGCTACCGGAGAGCAGCCAGGCCCCGCCGGGCTCGCGCTGCGGGCTTTCAATGGGCGCCTCGTCATCGTGCTCGTCGCGGATCTCGCCCACGATCTGTTCGAGCAGGTCTTCGATGGTCACCAGGCCGGATACGCCACCGTACTCGTCAATCACAATGCGCATGTGCTGCTTTTCGCGCTGCATCTCGCGCAGCAGTTCGTGCCCCATCTTGGTTTCAGGCACAAAGACGGCGGGGCGCTGGATGCTGGCCACGGTCCGGGTTCGCGCATCTTCGTCGGCAATCTGCAACAGGTCGTGGGAAAAGGCAATGCCGGTGATGTTATCGAGCGACCCGGAGTAGACAGGCACGCGGGAAAAATTATGCTCGCGAAGCTGCATTAGAAAATGCTCCAGAGTCGTGGAGTCACGCACCGCGAATACCTGTGGCCTGGGTGTCATGACCTCGCGCACCAGCTTGTCGCCAAACTCGACCGCCGAACGCACCAGGTCGCGATCGTTCTCTTCCAGAATGCCTTCTTCCTCGCCGGCCTCCAGCAGCGCCTCCACATCGACGGCCGTTTCCTCTTCGGGGCTGGTGGGCTCCTCGGCCAGCGCAACCACGGAAAAGAAGAACCGGACCAGGACGGTGATGGGAGTCATGAGCCAGAGCAGCAGCCGGATGGGCCACACCAGCCGCACCACCCACCCTCCCCGCGTGCGATTGAAGAGAAGCCAGGGAAGGACGTGGTTGCAAAACACCACCACCAGGACAACGCTCAGAATCGCCTGCGCGATTTCGCCGTAGCCAGGACGGGCAAAGTGGGGTGCGCGATCGAATAGCACCACGCCGGACTCAAGCGCAATGCCGCAAAGCGCGAGTTGCTGCAGCATTGCCGCCGAAATGGCGGCGTGGTCCCGGCTCAGGCCAAGCTGCGGTTCGATGTGCTCCTCCCACGCGTCCAGATTCTCCTGAACTTCGTGGGAGAGGATCTTTCCGAATTCGTTGTAAACACGGCTGATGTAGGATGCCAGCGTCTCGACCAGCGCCAGCAACATCAAGATGAGGAAAGCGGTGATGCTCATGGCTTTGCGCCCCGGATTCGGCGCTTCGAGAGGATGAGTTTAACGCTGGGTTTCCGCTTCGGCGCTTCTTTTGCCGCGGGTCCGGTCCGTTCGATCAGTCCTTGCGGCAGCCTCAGTCGGGCGCGGAGCAGGCGTTCGCGACGAGCCATCTGGCCTTCATCGATCTCGTGATCGTAGCCAGCCAGGTGAAGAAGCCCGTGCAGAATCAGAACCTTGACCTCGATTGAAAGGGCATGCCCCTGTTCGGCGGCCTGGCGCAAAGCTGTCGGTACGCTGACGGCCAGATCGCCGGCGATTTCCCCGGTAAGTGGTCCGTCCGCGGGAAACGAGAGCACGTCGGTGGACTTGTTTTTGCCCCGGAAGCGGCGATTCAGCCGGCGTATCGCCAGGTCGGTCGTGAGCAGTACGGTCACCTCGCCGCGCAGACGAACTGCGGCTTGCGCTTCGGCCAGGAAACGGCCGAGAGTTCGCGTTGACGGCAGGCGGAGGCTTCGATCGCTTTGCGTGGAGGTAAGCGTGCGGGCGCTCTTCTTTACAGTCGCTGCGGCCGTATCCGCCGCGGCGGAGGCGGCCAAATCTGGGTCGAGAAGAATCATGCGTGCGCGGAGCCATCCGTTATGACGGATGGCCCCGAATCACCTTCAATTCTACGCGAACTGCAAATTTACTGCGGTTTTGGAGGATGGAGCGCCTGTGCGGAGGTCCTGGAATCGCGCCCCTGCGGACGGACTTCAATGCCTTCGACGATATCGAGCGGCAGCTCCTGCTGCTGAGGCTTGGCCGACTCGTAGGCGCGAACGATGCGCTGCACGAGGGCATGGCGCACGACATCCGTGTCCTCAAAGTGGCAGAAGCGGATGCCCTCTACTCCTTCCAGCACGTTAATGGCGTCGAGCAGACCCGACTTGCGCGGGTTAGGCAAGTCAATCTGCGTGATGTCGCCCGTAATCACCGCCTTGGAGTTGTTGCCCATGCGGGTGAGGAACATCTTCATCTGCTCGATGGTTGTGTTCTGGGCCTCGTCCATGATGATGAAGGCGTCATTGAGGGTACGGCCGCGCATGAAGGCGAGCGGCGCGACCTCGATGACATTCTTCTCCAGCATCTTGTCGACCTTGTCCGGCTCGAGCAGGTCGTAGAGGGCGTCGTAGAGCGGGCGAAGGTAGGGATCCACCTTTTCCTGCAGGCTGCCGGGAAGGAAGCCGAGCTTTTCGCCGGCCTCGACCGCGGGACGCACCAGCACAATGCGGCTGACCTTCTTGGCGTTCATGGCAGACACGGCCATGGCGACGGCCAGATAGGTCTTTCCTGTACCGGCCGGGCCGACACCGAAGGTCATATCGTTCTGTTCGATGGCCTCGACATATTTGCGCTGGTTGATGGAGCGCGGCTGCACGGTGCGCTTGACGCCCGCGGAGCGTTGCTTGCCGGAATCCGCCAGCGAACGCAGCGTGGTGGCGGGATCGGCCACGACCAGGCGCAGCATCCCGTTCAATTCACCATTATGAGGATTGACACCCTGGCGACGCAGTACCTCGAAGTCCTGAAAGACACGCTGGACTCGAGCCACGCCCGCTTCCGGTCCCTCAACGTGCACGGCGTCAGAGCGAAGATCGATGCGGACGCCGAGTGAATCTTCCATCAGCCTTAGGTTTTCATCGCGGGTCCCGAACAGGGGCTCGAGGTTGGGCGTGATCTCCAGAGCGATCTTCAATGGTTTCGATAGCCTCCCTTGTGGCTGGTTAAAGTGGAATACCTGCCCTTCGCTATGGTGCATCGTGGCGACCTGACCGTTACATCGGCAAGGTCCGCGCCTGGCACAAGGGCCAATAGATTGGATGCGTGTAATGTTCCCGATGCCTCAAGCGACAAGGGCTCCGGGATGACGAGCAGATAGAGCAATATTTTGTTGGGGTTGCGGAGCGAGTGGGGCATGACCGAGCCGGAGCTCTGGGCTGCCTGACGAAACCGCGGGATGGTGTTGGCGACCAAATCGGGTATCTTGCGCTTGAGACTAGCGCCCTCCGAACCGTCCGTCAATGATGAAGCGCAAAGAATTCGATGAAAATTGTGCCTTGGGAGTTACTGTTCGGTCACACGGCACAGCCTTAAAAGCGAACAAAAAGAGAACGAACCCGGGG
>VFSW01006736.1_pt1 | contig 16829 bp, 13 predicted proteins | sample 5358111 | NCBI WGS metagenome assembly VFSW01 (sample SAMN11554181, study PRJNA540505) | mine drainage metagenome | isolation source: sediment from site ElyBrook_90M | place: USA: Ely Copper Mine, Vershire, VT | collected 2017
ACCGTGACCTGCACCAACACCGGCCCCACCGCCTCGCTGATCTCGGCGAGCGCGATCAACACCGATCCCCAGTTCACGGTGAACGACTCGACCGGCCCGGTCTCCTCGAGCAAGCAGGTCTCGCTCGCCCCCGGCGGCACCTACGTGATCACCGTGGGGTTCACCCCCGCGAGCCTCGCGGGCGTGGCCTCGTCGTTCCAGTACACGCTGTGCGCGGACGCCAGCACCTGCGTGGCCCCGGCGAGCATCAGCCTCGCCGGCCAGGGCAGCAACGGCGCGCTCACCCTCGTGCCGACGCCGATCACCTACGCCAACGTGCCCGGCGGCGCCCAGGCCAACCAGGCGGTCGTGATGACCAACACCGGGACCAACAGCCTCACGGTCTCGTGCATCGCCCTCGATTCCCTCGGCGCCTCGGCCTGCGGCCAGTCCAGCGCGGCCTTCACGCTCTCGGGGCTGCCGACGCTGCCGTTCACGCTCCTGCCGAACCAGTCCGCGCCGAGCTTCACCGTCCAGTACAACGCGACCGCGAACGCGACCGACACGCTCGACGTCACCTACACGCCCCAGGGCGGCGCGAGCGCGCTCGCCCAGGATCCCATCAACGGCTCGACCGTCCAGTCCCCCTGCGCGCTGAACATCTCCCCGGCCACGATCTACTTCGGGTGGGCGGCGGTCGGGCAGGCGCTGGTCCAGTCCACGACCGTCAAGAACAACGGCACGAGCGACTGCACCCTGACCAACATCGCCCTCTCGTCCAGCACCGATCCCTCGTACGCGCTGGACTCGAGCACCCCGTCGATGTTGACCATCCCCTCCGGCGGCTCGGCGCAGATCACCGTCGACTTCAGCCTCAACAACAACAACCCCCCGAACCAGCGCACCGGGCAGGTCACCTTCCAGAGCAACGACGCGAACCACGCCAACGGGACCATCCCGCTGCTCGCGTCGATCGAGGTGCAGGGCTCCACCTGCCCGAACGACCACCCGAACCTCTTCACCGGCCAGTCGAACCAGGCCGGCACCTGCGCCTCGGGCGGCGGCTGCACCACGGACCTCACCTGCACGAGCGGCGCCTGCTGGCTCGACCAGGCCTCGGAGCAGGGGCCGGTCCAGATCGTGCTGAGCTGGGACGCCACCGAGGACCTCGACCTGCACGTGCTCGAGCCCCAGCAGGGCGGCCGGGACTCGGTCAGCCTCCCCGACGGCGGCTCCCAGTCGGGCTGCGAGATCTACTACGGCAACATGGGCGGCGGCTGCCCGAGCGCGGCGTTTGGGATCCCGTGCGGCTGCACCCCGGTGGGCCACCTCAACCACGACGCCCAGGCGGCGTGCAACGTCGAGGACGTCGACGTGGAGATGGTCTCCTATCCGGTGAACACGCTGCCCCCCGCGGGCTGGTACACGGTCTGGGCGGACTTCTGGTCGGACTGCGACATGGGGGCGACCGACCCGATCCCCTACGTGGTCCAGGTGCGTGTGGGCGGCTACCTCGAGAGCTACTGCGGGGTCTTCCACCCCAGCGACGCCGACAGCGCGGGTGAGATCTCCGGCCCAGGCGGCAGCGGCGGCCACATGGTCTTTCAGTTCAAGATCCTGCCCGACGGCACGTTGCAGTAGGCAGGCAGGTCCGTGGCCGCGGCGAGTGCCACTCGCGGCTCGACTCGCGCGGGAGTGGCTCGCTGGCCACGCCTTCGCCGCGGCCGGATTCCGCGCGCTGGCAAGGGTCGTTCAGGCCATCGTGCCGCGGGCTTCACCGCCGAGATGACCGAAGAACGCCGATTTCGATGGAAGTGCGGATCGCCGAGTTGATAAAGTGTGCACGGAGGTGCCGGTGCACGGGTTCTTGGTTGTTCTCTTGCTTGGCTCCGCTCCAGCGCCGTCCCGCCCCCCCTCCACGGAGCTCGCGGACGCGATCCGTCTGTATCAGGAACTCAAGTTTGAGCGCGCGGCAGCGAAGCTGGAGAATCTCCTGAGGGGGAGTGTGAAGACCGTCGAGGCGGCGCGAGCCCACCTCTACCTCGGTCTGATCGCGGCGGAGAAGATCGACATCGACCGGGCCCGGTCCGAGTTCCGGCAGGCGCTGCTGCTCAACCCGACGACCGAGTTGCCGCCGCTCTCTTCGGCCAAGATCCAGGTCGTCTTCGACCAGGTTCGACGTGACATCGAGCGCCAGGAGGGGCAACCGAGGTGGGGCCCCCCCGAGCGCGTGCCCGAACCGGCGCTCGCCCGGACGGCGGAGACCGCGCCGGTGAGGCCAATCCCCACCTCTTTCTGGGTGACGTTCGGAGTCGGGGGCGCGCTGGCGCTCGGCGGCTTGGCGGTTGGCCTCCAGTCGCAGAGCTCCCTGTCCGCGGCGGGGCGAGCGCCCGACATCGGATCGACCCTCAGGCTCCAAGGCCAAGCGACGACCGAGCGCGCCGTGGCCGACGCCTGCTTCGGGGGCGCGCTGGTCGCCGGGGTCATCGCCACCGTGCTGTTCTTCACGCGCGGTCCCGCGCCCGCCGCACCAGCCACCGGCGCAGCCCTTTGAGCTCCTGCTTCCCGAGGTCGGCGCGCGGCGCCCAGAGCTCCGGGCAGCGGGCGCCGATGGGCGCCCCGGCCGTGGCAGGGTGGGCGGGCCAGCCTGCGCTGAGCCGCGTCACCCGAGCCTTGCTCGCGCTGGCCACTGCGGCGGCCTGCTTTCCGTTTCAGCCCACGGTGCAGATCGCGGGCAAGGCGTGCGGCGCGGATGCGGGAGCCTGTCCCACTGGCTACGCGTGCGTCGCGGGGGCCTGCGCCTCGGGCACTGCCTCGGGCACCTCCGCGGCGAGCGCCTCCGGCACGAGCACCGGCACCACGAGTCGCGCGAGTTCGTCTTCGTCATCGGGGGGCAGCACTTCCGGCATCGTCTGCGGCGCTGTTGGCGAAGTGTGCTGCGGGAGCAACACGTGCGGCTCGGGGCTGATCTGTCTCGACGGAGGCTGCGGCTGCACCGCGGCGAGCTGCTCCCCCGGCTGTTGCGACGCCACGGGTTGCGAAGCGGGGAATCTTGTGACCGCGTGCGGCAACGGCGGCCACAGCTGCCAGCAGTGCACGGCTGAACAGGCCTGCGCCTTCGGTGGCTGTGTCGTCTGTGGCGGCATCGGGCAACCCTGCTGCAGCGGGACCTCCGCCTGCGGCGCTGGCCTGGCGTGCGCGTCCGGCAGCTGCGCGTGTTCGCCCGCCTCCTGCCGCGGCGGCTGTTGCGACGCGATGGGCTGTGAGCCCGGCACGACCCCTGGGGTCTGCGGGAATGCTGGCGGCCAGTGCCGAGCCTGCCTCTCCACGGAGCTGTGCGACGACGCGGGCGCCGGCGGCGTCTGCCTCGGTTGCGGGGGGGCGGGGGACGCCTGCTGCACGAGCGGCCCGACCTGCGGCCCGAATCTCGATTGCCTCGGGGGCGCTTGTGCCTGCACCCCGGCCACCTGCGACGCGGGTTGCTGCAACACCGTCGGGTGTCAGCCGGGCACCGCGGACACCGCCTGCGGCCACCCCGGTGGCAGCTGCCAGGTTTGCCTGGGGACTCAGGTGTGCCGCGCGGGCAGCTGCGTCGCCTGCGGTGGGGTGGGGGAACCCTGCTGCGCCGCCGGCTGCAATTCGGGGCTCGCCTGCGCCAGCGGGAGCTGCGCCTGCACCCCCACCTCCTGCACCTCGGGCTGCTGCGACCTGAACGGGTGCGAGCCCGGCAACTCGAGCTCCGCCTGCGGAGGCGACGGAGGCACTTGCTCCGTGTGTTCGGCGGTTGGCAGCTCGTGCCAAGCGCGGCTGTGCTGCGGCGGAGCCGGGGACGCCTGCTGCCCGGGGCTCACGTGCGGTGCTGGACTCAGCTGCCTCGGCGCGGCCTGCGGCAGCACGGTGACCTGCGAGACCACGCCGACCCCACTCCGGTATCAGGGCTCCGACCAGACCCCGACCGCGATCGCCGTCAACGCCACCGCCGCCACCGCTGCCACGACCGTCTTCTGGGTCGACACCTCGTGGTCGGGCTTCGTCCGAAGCTCGCCGGTCGCGAGCGCCAACCCCGCGACTGTGGAGAGCGGCATGTCGTCTGCCTACTATCCCAGCGCCCTCGCGCTCTCTCCGGACTTCTCGACCCTCTTCTGGGCCGATCTGCATTACTTCTACGAGTGCCCACTCGGCGGCGCGATCTGCGCGGCCGCTCCCACCCAGCTGACCGCGACCAACAACTCTCCCCCGCCGCCGGGAACGTTCGCGGTCAACTCGACAACTCTCTATTTCTACCCGGGAGCGGGGAACAGCGGCATCCACAGCTGCGCGTGGGCGAGCTGCACCCCGACGCCCTTCGTGGCCCTGGGGGGAATCGCCGGCATGGCGCTCGATTCCCAGAACCTCTACTGGACCGACGCAATTCAGAACTCGGTCAACAGCTGGCCGCTGGGCAGCCCAGCGAGCCCTGGGACCGGGACGGCGCTGGCCAGCGGCCGTGGCACCTTGCGTGGACTTGCGCTCGATTCCAGCCACGTCTACTGGGCCGAGGACCAGGCGATCTGGAGCGCGAATCATTCGGGGGGAAACCAAACGATGCTCTCCAATGGTGGCGGGTGCCCCTCGGCGATCGCCGTCGATGGCGCGGCGCTCTACTGGGCCGACCCGTGCCTGAGCGCGATCTACAAGCTGCCGCTGTGCGGCTCCCCGCTTCAGAAGCTCTGGGGCGCGGGCCCGAGCGGTGCCCCCGACACCCCGGTCGGACTCACGCTCGACTCTCGGTCGGTCTATTGGACCGACCCCAACGGAAACCTGGTGATGTCGCTGCCGAAGTAGTCCCCGCGGCCGGGTGTCGTGCGCGTCAGCTCTGGGGCCGCTCGGCGAGCCTCGCGCGGACGCGCTCGTCGATGCGCCGGCGCAGCTGGCTGAAGTCGATCGGCTTCGCGATCAGCCGATCGGCGTGCAGCTTCGCGAAGGCGCGGGTCGCATCGGTGAAGGCGCCGCCCGAGATGAACGCGACCGCGTCCTCCAGCTTCCGGTGCTTGCGGCACACCTCGGCGTAGAACTCCGTGCCCGACATGTTGGGCATCATCAGGTCGCACAGGATGAGGTCAAACCCCTCGCCGTGGTCGAGTCTCGCCAGGGCGTCGCGGCCGCTGGGGGAGAGCACGACCTCGTGCTCGCGCTCGAGCTGCCTCTTGATGGCCTTCCCCACCAGCGGATCGTCGTCCACCACGAGCAGCCGCGCGCGGTGAGGCGAGGCGGCGCGGGCTTGCGGCGCGGGCTTCTCCTGGGGCAGCTCCTGACTTGGCGGCAGCAGGACGGTGAACGTCGTCCCCCGCCCGACCTCGCTCTCGATGCCGATGGTCCCGCCGGCGGCGGAGATGATGCCCTGGCAGACCGACAGGCCGAGGCCCGTGCCCTGGCCGACAGGCTTGGTCGTGAAGAACGGCGTGAAGAGGCGTGAGCGGACCTCCGGAGGGATGCCGCTGCCGGTGTCGGAGATGTCGACCTGAGCCCAGCCGTTCTCTGCGGTTCGAACCGACACGCGGATCTCGTTGTGCTCGGTCGCGCCCGGCTCGATGGCTTGCGCGGCGTTGATGAGCAGGTTCAGGAAGACCTGGCCCAGCCGGACCTCGTTCGCGAAGACCAGGGGCGCGCCCTGGTAGTCCTTCACCAGCGTGGCCCGGTGGCGGATCTCGGCCCCCGCGATGTTCAAGGCCGAGTCGAGCGCGCCGTGCAGCTCGACCGGAGCTGGGGGCGAATCGTCGCCGCGCGAGAACGACTTGAGGCTCTGCACGATGTGCCGGATCCGCCGGCTGCCCTCGCCGGCCTCCTTCAAGGCCTCCACGACCTCGGCCCCGCCCTCCAGGGCGCCGACGCCGAGGCGCGCGAGCTCCTCGCTCACGAAGCCGAGGTTGGACGCGACGTAGGAGAGGGGGTTGTTGATCTCGTGGGCGACGCCAGCGGCCAGGAGCCCGATCGACGTCCGCCGGTCGGCCACCACGAGCTGCTCCTGCGCGAGCTGGAGCTGGCCGAGCCGCTTGCCCAGCTCCTCGTTGGCCAGGCCCAGCTCCCGGGTGCGGCCCGCCACGCGCGCCTCGAGCTCGAGATTGGCCGCCGCGACGAGCGCCCGCTGCTCGTGGAGGCGGCGCAGCATCGAGTCGAGGGCCACCGCCAGCTCCCCGGTCTCGTCGCCGCGCGTGAGATCCAGCTGCTGCTGGGCGCTCAGGTCGCCCTCGGTGATTCGATGGGCGATGTCGGTGACCCGTCGCAGGGGCCGGACCAGCAGCGTGCCCGCCGCGAACGCGGCCAGGGCCCCGATCGCGAGCATGAGCGCGGAGACGACGAGGGCCGAGCGCAAGGCCTCGCGCTCCTCGCTCTCGAGGTCGGCCAGGCTGAAGCGCGCCACCAGGGTCGCGTCGTGCCCCAGCCGGGTGTGGATCGGCACGCGGACGTCCACGTTGCCAGAATGGATGCTCGAGCCGCTGTGGAGCGCCGTCTCCGAGGCGACCTGGCGGCGCTCGGCGTGCCAGCCCGCGAAGACGGAGCCGTCCGGCCGGAGCAGCACGGCGTAGACCGCGGTCTGCGAGCGCTCCAGGCTGGCGAGCTGCTCCTCGGCGGTCAGCGGATCGTCGAAGTCGAGGGCCGCCTCCGTGGCGCCGCTCAGGACCGAGGCGATGCCCACCGCCCGCCGCTCCACCAGCAGCCGGGCCTGCCCATCCATGCGCACCGCGAAGTAGACGAAGAAGGCGACCTCGAAGGACGCGAGCAGGAGCCCGACCACGACGACCAGGCGCGTGCGCAGCGTCTGCGCGCGCGCCCGCGGCAAGGCGCTCACAGCCCGAACCGGTAGGAGGCCCGCGCGAGGACCTCCAGGCTGGGGCCAGGCAAGGGGGTGTTCTGAGACAGGTACCCCTGGAAGTAACCGTAGCTCTGGTTCGACAAGTTGTAGACCCCCAGGCCAACGTCCAGGCCGGGCGTCACCAGATCCCGGTAGTCGACGAAGAGGTTCAGCAGCAAGAGGGGGGCCTGACACCCCGGAACGGCGTTTCCCAGGCCATCGCCGGAGAGGTTGCCGCAGCGCTGGCTCACGAAGACGCCCGAGGGGTTGACCCCCAGGTTCCGCCAGACGTTGAAGTGCCCGCTGACGGCGACCTTGTGGGCCGGAAAGCCCACGAGCAGGTTGCTGTTCGGCACCGAGTAGAGCGGCACGCTGTTCATGCTGGCCGCGCTCGGATCGGTGAGGGCGGTCAGGTAGGAGTAGTCGGAGTAGAAGGAGTAGCTGGCATTGACGTACCCCCAGCCGTACTTGATCCGGAGGTCGACCTCCGCCCCTTCGCTGCCCGTGGTGGGGAAGTTGGCGTAGTACTGACTGCCGTTGGCCTGCGTGTAGTAAACGATGGGATCCGTGATGTGCAGCTGGAAGACGTTGGCCGTCAGGAAGACGTGCTGCTGCAGCTCGTACCCCACCTCGACCTCGCCGTCCCGCGTGTGCTCGGCGGTCAGCGGTGCCCCGGGGGCCGCCAGCGCGATGTTCTCGATGGCCGGTGCGCGGAAGGCCAGGGAGAACAAGAGCTTGAAGTGAAAGTGACCCAGGACCTTGGTGTAGGCGAAGCGCGGCGCCGCGTTGCTGCCGTACGCGCTGTTGTACTCGGCCCGGCCGCCGACGGTCAGGTTGCCCAGGTTCCAGTCTCCCACCCAGGGGTTCCAGAACAGCTCGGCCAGCACCGCCAGGTTGTAGGTGCTCTCGGTGGGCGAGCCGTTGAACAGGTTCTGTGAGCCGATGAACTGCGGGGGCGGGCTGCACTGGGCGGTGGCCCCCGTCAGGCACTGGACGTCGGCGATGCTGTTGAGCCCCGCGTGCTCCAGGTAGTCCTCGGTGCCGACGCTCAGGGTGAGCCGGCGGTCGAAGGCATAGGTCGCGAGGACGCGCGCGGTGTACCGCTCGGCGGTGGTGTTCAGGTACTCGGGCACCAGCGGGTCGAGGACCGCCCAGGGGAAGCTCTGCTGGTACAGGAGGCGCGGCGTGATCGTCAGGTTGCCGAGCTTGAAGTCGTAGGAGGCGTCCGCGAAGATCGAGCGGAAGTACACCTTGACCGGGTACGGATCGAGCGTGCCGTACGCCGCCTGCTCGGTGGTCGTGTAGTCGTCGTACAGAAAGCGCAGGTGAAGATTGCGGTAGTCCGCGGAGGCGTTGAGCATCAGCGGCGCGGCGCCGGACGTGCGCAGCCCCTCCTGGAACGAGCTCCCGTGCAGATCGGTGTAGGTCGAGTCGCCGATGCTCCCGTTGCCGATGAACCCCTTGAGGGTCAGGTTGAGCCCCTCCACGCCCGCCGCGTCTTCCTGGCCGTAGGCCAGGTTCAGGTTGGCGGCCCCCAGGGCATGGGCCATCTGGGCGTACTCGACCGAGACCGCCGCGCCCGAGAGGTCCTTCGGCCCCTGGGTGATGATGTTGATCACGCACAGCTCGGCGAAGCCGCCGTAGATCGCCGATCCCGCCCCTCGAATGATCTCGACGCGCTGGATCTGCTGAACGGGGTAGTGATTGCCGAGCATGTTGTTGCCGTAGAGGAGATCGTTCATCGGCTCTCCATCCAGCAACAGCAGCTCCTTCCCCTCGTGGCCCCAGATGCCGCGAAAGCCCAGGTCGACGACCCCCATCGTGTCGGTCGCGGGGAACGAGAAGCCCGGCACCAGCATCAGGACATCGATGAGGTCGCGGGCCCCCGAGTTGAGGATCTCCTCGCGGGAGATGACGGTGACGACCCCCGGCGTCTCCCGGAGATTCTGGGCCGTCTTCGAGGCGACGTCCACCGGGGTGTTGAGCAGCTCCTCCAGCGAGAGCGCCGCCAGATCTTGCGCCCTCGGCGGCGACTCGTCCGCCCGGGCGGGGAGGGCCCTTCCCAGGGCGAGGATCGCGAGCGCGAACGCCGGCCACCACCGTGGCCGGCAGCTGCGGGAAGTCGGAAGTGGCACGGAGCCCCCTGTTCTCATCGCTTTCAAAAGATCACCGTCGAGAGTCGCAGCAGGTCGGCCGAGAGGCTGTGCCCCTCGGTCTTCATCCGCGACAGGTTGACCACGATCTTGGGCTTGCCGTCGACCTTGGTCCCCACGCTGACGGAGACCTTCCCCCCCACGGTGAGGGCGACGGCAGCGCTGAGGCTGAGAATTCCGCGCTCGGCGCAGAAGGCCTGGGTCTCCTCGGTCGAGGTCTCCGGCCAGAAGTAGGCGACGTCGGCGTCCCTGGGCGCGGTCCCGAGCGCGGTGGCCTTGAGGATGAGCGCCACCAGCCCGGCGTCGGCCATGGCCGTCTGGATCTGCTCGGCCAGCGGGACCTGACCGTCGGGGGGCACGAGCAGGATCGGGCTGCCGGCCTTGTGAGTCCGGTCGTAGCTCAGGATCTTCTGGAACAGGACCGCCTGGAAGGTCGGGGGCATCGCCGGCTCGTCGGCGCGCGCGACGGCGCTCGACAAGACAACTGCGAGAGCGGCGAGCAGAAACGGCCGAGCTTCGGTGCTGCGCAAGCCGCGCTCCTCGCTTCGACGCTGGGGCAGGAACATACAGGCGACCGATCCCGTGCGAGCGTAGATCGGAACTTGGACCCTCGGCAACAAAGTCGAAAGGCGAGAGGCAGATCCGCGTCCCGCGGGCCGCCGGCAGGGGCGCCACATCGAGTGATTGACAGGGTCGAAGGCTGGCGCATACTTGGCGCATGGTCGAACTGGCGCAAGACGAGCGAGCCAAGGCCCGGCGCCTGGCGCGCGCGATCGCCTCGGACATCTCGATGTACAACGAGGCCAAGATCGTGAAGGGGATCGAGCAGGACAACTTCTTCGACGCCCTGAAGGACGAGATCGAGGAGGGGCGCGAGCTCTACCGCAGCCGCGTCAGCGCCGAGCTCTACCAGAGCTCGAACTTCTTCGAGCGGGCCATCGTCGACATCATCCTGAAGTCCAAGGGCCACGTCCGCTCCCGCATCTGGTAGCTTTGCCGGTCACGGTCTTCCACCACGTCGTGTCCGCCGAGGGGGCCGGAGAGCGGCTCGACCAGTACCTCGCGCGCCTCAAGCCCGACCTCACCAGCTCGCGCCTGAAGACGCTCATCGAGCGCGGCTCGGTGCTGCTCAACGGCAGCGAGAGCAAACCCGCCCGCAAGCTGCGCGTCGGCGACCAGCTCGCGCTCACCCCCGAGGCCACGCGCCCGACGCGCGTCGAGGCCGAGGCGCTGCCGGTGAAGGTGCTGCACGAGGACTCGCACCTCATCGTGGTCGACAAGCCCCCGGGCATGGTGGTGCACCCCGCGGGCGCGCTGGTGTCGGGCACGCTCGTGAACGCGCTCTTGCACCGCTGCCCGGACCTCGAGCCCATCGGGGGGGAGCTGCGGCCGGGCATCGTGCACCGGCTCGACAAGGACACGAGCGGGGCGATGGTGGTGGCGAAGAACGAGCAGGCGCTGGTCGCGCTCCAGGCCCAGTTCAAGGCGCGCACCGTCGAGAAGCGCTACGTCGCGCTGGTGCATGGCGCGCCTCCCGATGAAGGCGCGTTCGACACTCCCTTCGGCCGCCACCCGCGCGACCGCCTGCGCTTCACCACCCGCCTGCGGCCGGGGGTCGGGGTGCCGCGGCGGGCGCGGCTGCGGTTCAAGACGCTCGAGCGCTTCCCGGGCGTGGCGCTGGTGGAGGTCGAGCTCTTCACCGGGCGCACGCACCAGATCCGCGTGCAGTTCTCGGAGGCGGGCTTCCCGGTGATCTCGGACGCGCTCTACGGGGGCACCCGGCGCGAGGCGCGCCAGTCGGGCTCGCCCGCGGCGCTCGCGGCGGATGCGATCGGTCGCCAGGCGCTGCACGCGCGGTTCCTGGGCTTCGAGCACCCGAAGACCGGGCGGCGGCTGAGCTTCGAGGCGCCGCTGCCCAAGGACTTCAAGCGCGCGCTGGAGCTGCTTTCGAGCCTGTGACGGGTCGCGAGGCTGCGCTGTCGGCTTCTGAGGCTACGTTGTCGGCTTATGAGGCTGCGTTGTCGGGCGGCGAGGCTCACGAGCCGATCCGCATCGTTCGAAGCGCGGGTTGCGAGGGGTGCAAGTCGGCTCGCGAGCCTGGAAGAGCGACAGATCTGACACGGACGTCGGCCGCCATTGGATGGTGCACGACGACGTTGTTTGAGATGTCGGGTGTCAATCAGATGAACCCGCCGTTCGTGAGCGATGAGCCGCTCAGTTTCCAATTGGCGTCGCTCGTGATCGTTCGCTTGTTGGCTTCACTGGCAACGATGACATGTTGCTGTTCATGAATGTCGCCTCCGTTGTCTTTTGTTGCGACAACGCTGGCATGTATGTCATGTTCCGTGGCGCATTGGCCGGCTCGCATTGGATGTGAGCCGATACGCGTGCCGCGGCTGGCCGGTCGCGACGCGCGGAGCCCGACAACGACGGCCACGGGAGCGACACGATGACTTCAGCCGCGCTTCAGCTCATCCAGAAGGGCCGCTCCGTGCTCGGCGTCAACCAGGTCGGGCTCGCCGAGCTGCTCGGCGTGTCGGTGCGGACCGTCCAGCGCCACGAGCGCGACGGCGGGCTGAGCTGGCACGGCGACCACCAGACGTTCCTCCAGGCCCTGCACCCGCGCGACCCGGCGCTGGCCGCCGAGATCGCCGCCGCGCTCGGCAGGCCGCTCGCCGATTACGGCATCCAGGCCCCGGTCGAGGCCCCGGTCGCGACCCCGGTGGGACCGCCGCCGCCCTCGCGCGCCACCCGCGCGCACGCCGACTCGGTGGTCTGCGCCGCCGCGGACGCCTTCGGCATCGTGCCCCGCGACGCGCGCCCGATCGTCGCGGCGATCCTGACCCGCGTGCAGGAGCTCAACGTCGAGCTCGCCTCGCTCGTGCCGCTGATCGCGGAGGGGACGGCGGCGAAGAAGTAGCGTTCGGGGCCAGCCTGCTTTGATCCGGGGGAGCCACCCAAGAGGCGCGGCCGCACCGCGCCCAACTGCTCATGGCAAGGGCGAGGTCACAGTGTGACGGTGGCGAGCGTGCAGTCCTGGGTCACTTCTTGGGCTGGCCAAGGCCCTCCATCAGGGAGGATCTGGTCTTGGCTGTTGACGACTTGCGAGGGGTGCGTTGGTCCGGCATCCGAGGCCCTGAAGGCCGCTTCACACTGCGAGGGGCAGAGATAGTCTTGGCAGAGCGAAGTCGCGTCGGCCTGAGTATCCGCGCAGAGGCTGGCAGAGGCGAGGAAGTTGACGGGGTCGCCGCCGTCCGAGCGACACTGGGGCGAGTCGGGAGGAAGGCCAGGGATCAGGCACAGGCCGCAGTCGCACAAACAGACCCAGCCGGGCACCGCCTGCCTCGACGAGCATGCAGCCAAGAGCAGGACCAGGGAGAGCCAGTACTTTGGATTCGCGCGCATGGGCAGTTCAGTAGTGGACAGCCGTCCAGTTACCAGAATCCCATGCTTCCTGGAGGGCATCCGAGATGGACGGGGCTTGGCGGCTATATGGCCCGTAGGCAAAGAGCATGTTGTCTCCCTCGCATTGAGAATTTTGCGGTCCGTGGGTGACTTCCGTTCCGTTGGGCAGAAACACACTGACGCCGCCAGCGTCGTCGACCGACCACCGATTGTGATAACTGCCCACGGCGCTGGAGAACTCTTGCGCAGCCGTGCTCAGTGTAAGTGTCCCGTTCGCAAGCTCGCCATCCAACTCGTAGCCGATGAAGGAAACGGAGACACAATCTGGCATGGCGCACTCGGGCGTGGAAGCGGTCTTGCAGACCGAACCTCCACCGTCGCAAGGAAATGAAGGCGCGAACCACCAGCCATCGAGGCAGGTTGCGGTGGCCGGTGGGTAGTACTGCAGGGACGACGCATTCGAGAGGCCTCCGTCGGCGTTTGGACTCGCGCCCCCGCAGCCGGCCAGTGCCGACCCGAGTGTGAGAAGGACCAACGGGACCCGCATCACCTTAGCGGCCTGCGTCGTGCGAATACACGCTGAAGGGCGACAAGTACGAGGAGGAAGCTGGCATTTCCTGCTCCGTGGATGCACCCGTTGCGTGCCACGGGCTCGCCTGCCGCGTGACCGATCATGGCGGGACTCTCCGTCAGGGTGGGCGGCGTTGGCGTAGACGCGATGTTACCCGGGAGGTTGCATCGAGGGTCCCCGTCGGGGATGAAGGCGCTTCCCGGAAGTGCTGGACAGGCCTGGCCATGTCCTTGGTCGTGGGGAACTGTGACCGTGACGGTGGCGACCGCAGACTGTAGCCCGGCGAAGTTTGTTGCCTGAACCTGGATCGTGTAGACGCGGCCATTGCCTGGGCCGGACCTCTCCGACCGTGCGCAGAAGGCTTCCGGGCTCAAGACGAGGTCGTTCGTAGTGTTCCCGCTTCCGGTAGCATTGTTGGCCTCGCTACTCGACCCACCGATAATTTGAACGGAGGGGCTCGGATCGCAGGCATCGGTGACCTGAACTTGAACTTGTTGGCCGATGTCGTAGAGGACGTATTCGTGATTCGGTGGCCAGAGGCAGGGGACGGCGTTGGCAACTGACTGGATACTCGGTGGGCCTACGGCGATGGTAGCCGTTGTCACCGAGTCAGAGAACTCGCCGAGGTTGTTGATGACCCGCAAGACGAGGTCGTGAGTGCCCGCCGACAAGACCAGGTCAGCGTCGGCGGTTGGGCCCTCGGCAACTATGTGGTTGTCGGCAAACCAGATGTAGTCCACGAGGTGAGCGGCATTCCCGTCGCCGTTGGTCGACGCGGACCCATCCACATGCACCGCACCGGCCCTGGGCTGAGTACAATTACCTTGATAAGGGCCACCCGCAACGGCGATGGGAGGCACGGCGGAGTAGGTTCCAACGAGCGACATAAACGCCGACGAGGAACCGTCAGGCGAGGTGAAGTGTGCCGTCATCTGAAATGAGTTCCCCACCGGGTCCATGGTGGCCGTGAGTTGCGTTGTGCTAGTGACGACTCCGGCTTGGTGGCCGCCAAAGAGGGCATCGAATGAAATAGCTTCCGCGAACGCTCCAAGGTCGAATGTGGCCGTTGTGCCGGTGAGGACGCCAACCGCTGTCCCTTCGTCGATAACCCGCAGATTCGAGATCGAGTTCAAGAAGCCAAACCCAAACTGACCGCCACTTGCGAAAAAGAGAGTTACGGTGACGTTGCCGGCGGAATCCACGTCGTACGCAAATTCTCCGCTAACGTGCGTGTTCCCGGTCGAACCCCCGCTGACAACTGAGAGCGTCGATTGGTCTTGAGTAAACGTCACCACGTACGATCCAAGTGCTGTTTCTCCGACGATGTCCGGTGGTGAACTCGGAGGGTCGTGCGGGATGCAGCTCGGCGGGGAGGCTATCTGGACGGGCGGAACAGGGTTGCCATTTGGTAGCGGCGCACCGGCGTCGTTCGTAAGCACGCACTCCGCAACGTTGAAGACGCTGGCGAGGCTGCCGCACCAGGTGCTCATGTTTTGCGTTGCCGTTTGCTCGTCTGGGGCGCAGTCGACGAGTAGTTGTGGGGGGCCGAGAATTGCTGGGGAGCCGCAAACTGAGAGGCTCGTTCCGTTCACCCCAAAACAGTTCGTTTGGCAGCTACAAAAACCCAAAAACGTTCCCTGGGACTCCGAAATTGGTTCAGGCCAGACGCAGGCGCTCAGAAATCCAGGCAAGCCAACGACCCACATCAACCTTCGAACGCTCATTGGGAGCCCCATCCTTTGAGAACTCGCGAAGTTCTGTGATCGTGACTGCTCTCTCCGGGAATGTCTAGGGCCACGTGTGATCCGCTGTGGGACAAATAGTCGGGATGACCCGAGCCTTCCGTCACGCGAGTGAGGGCCGCGACTATCCCGACCCAGCGGCGCAGCCCAATGCGCAGGGAGAACACCTCTTCAGTCGCTTCCGGCCCAAACGAGGAGTAGGGTTCGGGGCCGAGACGCCCCGATGCCCCACCCGACGCGCACGACCATCGACTGCGATCTCCAGCCGCGCACCACGGCGGTCTACCTTCGCGAGGCCGACGGCGAATGCGCGTTCGTCGAGGCGCACACCGCCCGGGCGGTGCCCAAGCTCATGGCCGCGCTCGCCGCGCGCGGCCGGCACCCCGAGGAGGTGAGGTGGGTGATCGTGACCCACGCCCACCTCGACCACGCCGCCGGCGCGAGCGCGCTCCTCGCCCGCTGTCCGAACGCGACCCTCCTCGCGCACCCGCGCACGGTGAAGCACCTCGTGTACCCGGCGAAGCTGATCGCGGGCGCGATGGAGGTCTACGGCGCGGCGCGCTTCGCGGAGCTCTACGGCACGATCGCGCCGGTGCCCAAGGACCGCGCGCGGAGCCTCGCCGACGGCGAGAGCTTCGAGCTCGGCGGGGCGCGGCTCTCGGCGCACCACACGGCGGGCCACGCCTGGCACCACCTCGTGGTGCACGATCCGGCGCTCGCGACGGTCTACACCGGCGACGCGTTTGGCCTGGTCTACCCGGCGCTGCAGCGGGGCGCCCGCTTCGCGATCCCCTCGACCAGCCCCACCGGCTTCGACGCCCCCGAGGCGCACAAGAGCCTCGGCCGGATCCTCGCCCTGGGCGCCACGGCGGCCTGCCTCACCCATTTCGGCGAGGTGCGCGATCTGGAGGTGGTCGCGGCGCAGCTGCGCGCCTGGATCGATCGGTCGCAAGGCTGGGTGGAGGCGTGTGCGCGCGACGGGCGCGCGCCCGCCGAGCGGACCGCCTGGATCGAGGAGCGCCTCCGCGCGGCGATCGCCGAGGAGGCCGCGCGCGTCGGCCTCGCGCTGGACGCGGCGGACTGGCGCCTCCTCGGGCTGGACCTGGAGCTCAACGCGCAGGGGCTCGCCTTCGCGGCGGGCCGGTCGAGCGCGCCGCCGTAGCCGCGCGGCCTACTTCCCCGGCACGGGCCCGGCCGACTTCGGGGTCGCCGCGGGCTCGCTCGTGAGCAGGCGGGTGAGGGTCTTGCGATCGATCCCCAGCTGCTCGGCGGCCTTGCTCTTGTTGCCGCCGCACTCTTGCAGCACGAGCTCCGCGTACCGGCGCTCGAGCGTGGCGAGGTTGGGGCGATCGGTCCAGAGCTGCGCGACCCCGCCGCGGGCCGCGGGCTCGGCGTGGGCGGGCGCCCGCACCTGCGCGGGCAGGTCCTCGGGGAGGATCACCCCGCTCGGGTTCAGCGCGAGCGCGCGGGCGATGACGTTCTCGAGCTCGCGGACGTTGCCCGGCCAGCGGTAGGTGGCCAGGAGAGCGCGGGCCTCGGCGGAGAGGCTCGCGGTCTCGGTGCGCCCGTGCTTGTGGACGAAGTGCTCTGCGAGGAGCGGGATGTCCTCGACCCGCTCGCGCAGCGGGGGGATGCGGATCGTGACCACGTTCAGCCGGTAGTAGAGGTCCTCGCGGAACTCGCCGGCGGCGACGGCCTCGGAGAGGTCGCGGTTGGTGGCGGCGACCACGCGCACGTCGACCTTCACCGGCTCGTTGGCGCCGACGGGCCGGATCTCGCCCTCCTGGAGCACGCGCAACAGCTGGGCCTGGAGCTTGGTCGAGACGTTGCCGATCTCGTCGAGGAACAGCGTGCCGCCGCTGGCCTCCTCGAAGAGGCCGCGCCGCGCGCCGTGCGCGCCGGTGAAGGCCCCCTTCGCGTGGCCGAAGAGCTCGCTCTCGAGCACCCCCTCCGAGAGCGCGCCGCAGTCGACGGCCACGAACGGCCCCTGGGCGCGCGGCGAGGCCTCGTGGATCGCGCGGGCGACGAGCTCCTTGCCCGAGCCGCTCTCGCCGCTGATGAGCACCGTGGCCTCGCTCACCGCGACGCGCGCGGCGGTCTTGTAGACGTGCAGCATGGCCTCGCTGCGGCCGACGATGTTCTCGAGC
>VFSW01006737.1_pt1 | contig 16828 bp, 15 predicted proteins | sample 5358111 | NCBI WGS metagenome assembly VFSW01 (sample SAMN11554181, study PRJNA540505) | mine drainage metagenome | isolation source: sediment from site ElyBrook_90M | place: USA: Ely Copper Mine, Vershire, VT | collected 2017
GCCATCCCAGGGATGACGCCGGTTTTCTTTTTTGCCCGCGCCGCGGAGCCGCTTTTCCCAACGGCCGCCGTGGCGCGGGCGCCTTTTTGGCTTCGTTGGGCGGCGTAAGCATACTACCCGAGGCAGTGGCGCCTTAAGCCCCGCCAGCCTTCGCCAATTCTCCCTTCTCAATGGGCGCGTCCACCAGGTTGCCCCACTCCGTCCAGCTTCCGTCGTAGTTGCGCACCTGTTCGTAGCCCAGCAGGTAGCGCAACACAAACCACGTGTGCGAACTGCGCTCGCCGATGCGGCAATAGGCAATCGACTCGCGGTCCGGGCGCACGCCCTGGCCTTCGTACAGCTTTACCAGCTCGTCATAGGATTTAAACGTGCCATCGTCGTTGGCGGCCTTGGACCAAGGCACGCTGATGGCGCCCGGAATATGCCCGCCGCGTTGCGCTGTCTCCGTCATGCCAGGCGGCGCAATCACGCGCCCGGTAAATTCGTCCGCGGAGCGCACGTCCACCAGGTTGGCGCTATGATTATCCAGCACCTTGAAAACCTGGTCGCGATAAGCGCGAACATTCTCGTCAACGGGGCCGGCTTTGTAAGAGGTGGTGGCTAACTTCGGGATTGCGGTGGTAAACGGCCGCCCCTCCAGCTGCCACTTCTTGCGGCCGCCGTCCATCAGCCGGACGTCGGCGTGGCCGTAGTACTTCAATTGCCACAGGGCATAGGCGGCAAACCAATTGTTGTTATCTCCGTAGAGCACTACTGTGGTTTCCGGCTTGATGCCGGACTGGCTCATCAGCGATTCGTACTGAGCCCGCCCCAGCAGGTCGCGCCGCACATTGTCTTGCAGTTGGGATTGCCAGTTCCAGGCGACGGCGTTGGCAATATGGCCTTTTTCATACGAGCTGGTGTCAACATCCACTTCCACCAGGCGCACATTGGCGTCTCCGCCGTGCTGGGCCACCCATTCGGTAGTCACCAAAGCTTCAGGATGCTTGTATTCTCCCATAGCAAAAATCCTCCTCACATTGATTGGTCGGGTTTTTAAAACTTGCAAAAAGGGCTGGAAACTTCAACAACAACAGGAACACTGCGCAGTGGCAGCGCCAGGGGCGCGGAATAGTGCAGTCGTTCGATTCATGGTTAACCCCTATAATTTACATCGAGAGGCGCGGGACGCGCAACTGGAATCTGGCCGGGGCCGAAAACAGGGTTACTCATCCATGCCAAAATCCTGCAGAACGGGCAGCGGCCCATTGCTTTCCAGCAGCGCCAGCGCGCAGCGAAGAACCAGCGTCTGCAGCTCCGGATGGTTGGGTTTGCCAAGAGGATATCCCAGCGGAAAGGGCACAAACAGTGTGCGCGGCGGCTTGACGCGCAGGCTGACTTCGCGCAGCAATGAAAGGCAGACCGTGGCGATTCCGGCTTTCTCCAATATCCCCGCGATCAGTCCCACGGACTGGTTGCACATGGGTCAGGCAGGCACCAGCAGCGCCGCCTTAACGTCATCCTGCCGCAGCATCGCCGCGGCCTGCGGGGCTGCCTCCCGCATCAAGCGGCCCGGCGCGCTTATCGAACCCATCCAGCTCAAGTGACGGTGGTTCAGTTCGCCAATTTCGCCTCGTGCCTGCATTTCGCGCAGGCGGTCCAGCGGAAATACCAGGTTGCGGTCCTCGAGCGCGCCCGTCTGGTCAAAAGCGGAGCTGCGATGGGCAATGCGAAGGGTTGTCACATCGACGGCATTGGGGATTTCACGGAACGAGCAGTCACCGCCCCGCTGGGCGTTATCAAACGGAGGCTGCAGGGGCGTGTGCAGGCCCGCAGTCGAAATCAGCGCCACTTTGGCCTTCGCCAGCGGCGCCGCCAGCGCCGCGCCGGGAGCCCAATCCACCTTGCGGTAGCGGTACGCCAGCATAAACAGGCGGTGCGGTAACGTTAAATCCTCAAACCGGGCCATAAGACTCTGCCGGTTCCGTGTGGAGCAGAATGGCCGGCAACGTTCAATCCCGTTTCGCCGCGCCGGCTGGCGTCACGCAACCGGCGCTGCGCAGCAACTTTGCGTGAGACTACTTTTGAGAAGCCTGCGGCTTCGCCAGGTCGTCGAGCAGGTCGGGTTTGCCTTCAACCCGCACCAGATGCGGGAATCGCGGGCCGCCCTCGTATTCAACCGTGTAGGTGTGGTAATAGTCGTCGCCCAGTACCAGGAATTGGATCTGCTGAGTTGAGGATTTGGAAGCCTCCAGAACGTCGTTCAGCAACGCCGGTGTAAAGGAGCGGCCGTTGACGGCAACAACGCGCATGCCGGGCACAATGCCCGCTTTAAAAGCCGGCTTGCCCACAATGGAATCCTGCACGGAGCCGTCGCCGCCCAGGCGCAAGCCAATCGAGTAGGCGGCATTGACGCCCCCGGCGAAGCGGCCGCGGCCGGCGAACGCGGGGGGCTTTTCGGTATAGTCCACTTTCCATCCGCCCGCCTCTATGCCGCCCACCGGCGCTTCCGCCGAAGTGGAGCCAAGGCGCTCGTGGAAGAATCCGGCCCAGTCGTAGGGCTGCACCTGGTTCAGCGCCGCAACCAGTTCGTCAAAAGTATACGGCTTAAGCTGGGGGCCGTCGTTGGGGCCGCCGTAAAAGGTGTGGCAAAAATCTTCAAAGGACTTTTTCCCGTGGCTTTGGTCGTGAATGATCGTTGCCACTTCAAGCCACAGCAGGTCGCCCTCGGGATAGTAATCAACGCCGCGCCGCCAGTTCATCAGTGAGAAGCCCCGGAACATTCCCGGCACCGCGTCAGCCGTATCCTGCAGTGGGCGCCACGTGCGGCCAGGGCGGCCGGGGCCCAGTTCGGCGGCGGTATTGGCCAGGTATTCGCGGAACTGCTCCGGAGTCCAGATGCCGCTGCGCGCGGCCAGCAGGTGGCCCAGATAGTCGGTAAGGCCCTCGTACACCCAAAGCAGATCAGTCTGCATGGGCGCCTCGTAGTACGGAGCGCTCAAATCGGCGGGGCGGCGGAATTTGCCGTTCCAGGAATGCACAAATTCGTGCGGAAGCAGGCCTCCCAGGCCGCGGCGGCCGTTTGGCGTAAGGAAGGCCCGCTCCATGGTGCGGCTGTCGTTGGATTCGTGATGCTCCAGACCGAAGTGGGCCGTGTGGTTGCTGAGCGTGAGCAGAAAATGGTAGTCACGATAGTGCCGCGCGCCAAACAGCTTGCCGGATTCCGCCACCAGGTTGGTAAGCTGCTTCTGGAATTCAGGCGGCATATTCAGGGCAGTGGCGCTATCGGCCACAATGTCAATTTCGTGGTGAATAGGCTCGCCGGGCGGCGTGATATCCACGGCGCGGTAATACTCCCCGGCAACCAGCGGTGAATCCACAAGGCGGTTCAGCGCGGCGGGCTTAAAGGTAGCCTGGTTGCCGCTGGCGCTTTCAAGCGGCAGAGCCGTGCCGAATTTCCAGCCCTCGGGAAGAACCAAATGAGCTGCAAACATCAGTTGTTGGGCGGGCGTGCCGGCAGGATAAAGCAGCACTTCATCCCAGTTGATATCCACCAGCTTGTCGGTGGTCGAGCCGCCAAACGGCCCCCCGCCGCCGTCCAGATACTGAAAATCGGCCTCCACACTGGATGCGCCTTCAGGCACAGTAATGTGGAAGGTGAAAACGTCCAGCAGGTCCCGCCGCCACGGGATGACCTTGCCGCCAGCCAGGAACTTGAGCCCTGCCACGTTGCCAACAGGGCCGGAAGGCTGGTGATCGCCGGGTATCCACTTGGGGTAGTAAAGGGTGAACGCGCCCGCATGGGCCGGAATGGTTTCGTGAATGGTCAGGATATGTTGCGGCGTTTGCGTGGCGTCAACGGTCAATTGAATTGCGGTCTCTGACTGGGCGCAAAGATGCGGAGCGATAAAGAGCAGAAGCGCGGCGATGCATGCTGCCATACGGAAACGGAAAGTAACCATGGGAATTATGCCTCTTTTAATATGCGATTAAGCCGCCGAATGAACGGCCGGAGCAGAATTGGGAATCATATTCCCCCCGCTGCCAATTCGCAAGCAGGCCGCGGGGATGCAGGTTTTGGCAGCGCTCGCGGCGGTCTTGAGCCGCAGAGAATAGCCCTGCTGCCTCTTGCGCGGTTTGCGGCTCTCAGGCACAATCATTGCGGAAGTGCATGCGGGCTGGTGTTCGCCCAGGACTTCAAATCCTGTGGGCCTGTCTTTGACGGGCCGGTCGGTTCGATTCCGACTCACTTCCGCCACCCCACTCAATTCCCCTTATGCCAGCGCCCTGCGGCGCACGAGTACCGGCTGCAGCATCATCATGATCACCACCATAAGCGCCGCGAAAACCGGAAAGATGAGCAGGGCGTGGCCCAGGCGTTGAACGTCCTGCCCCGCGATCGCCCCCACTATCCAGGAACTAACGGCGATGCCGGCCCATCCGGCCGTGGTCACAAAGCCGATGCAGGTTGCGGTCATGATTGGGAACGCATCGCCCGTCATGGCCATGGAGCTGGGGAAAACCGGTCCCATCGCCAGGCCGCTGCAAAACACGCTGATCCAGGCCATGGCCGGTGAGCCGGCGCGCAACGCCCAGAGCATGGTGACGAGCATGAGCACAGAGCACGCCAGGGCCGCCACCGGCGCCCTAAGCCGCATCAGCACTCTTGAGGCAACAATGCGCCCCGCCAGCATGCCGCTGGCGAAGCCCAGCGCCAGAATGTTGAGCGCCTGGCTTTGCGGAATGCCCCGGCTCATCAGGTACTTGGGCAGCCAGTTCCAAAAGCCCACTTCGCACCCTACGTAGAGAAACACAAAGAGAGCCAGAACCATCAGCAACCCTTTGCCGGGCAGGCGGCGCGCCCCATCAAGGTCAAAGCGGCGTTCATGGGCAGGTGGAGGCATGGCAATAAACACCATTACTGCCAGCACCCCAACCGCCAGGCCGGAAACAAGCCGGCTTAGCCTGACCGCGTCACCCGCAAGGAAGTTGGCGGCGATAAAGGGCGTGAACAGCCCCCCAACCCCAAAGAAAATGTGCGAGAAGCTAAGCAGGGAGGCGCGCTTTTCGTCGCTTAGATCGCTTACCAAGGTGTTGGCGCTATTAACGATGGTGCCGCCTCCCAGGCCCAGCAGAAACATGGAGCCGCTGATCATCAGCGGGGTGGAAGCGAGGGGCAACGCGATCAGGGCCAATACCACCAGCGACAGGCCCAGCACCATGCCCGTTTTCTTGCCGCGATTATCAATCAGCGGGCCGGTGGCCACCGAGGCAATCACCAATCCCAGCGCCTGCAAAAAGGCCAGATTGCCGTTCTGTTGTGGACTAAGGTGATGGCGCAAGGAAAGGTTGGGCAGCAGCGTTCCAAGCATGGAGGCGATAGCGCCGTAGAGAAAGAACGCCAGGCTCGCACCCAGCATAAGGCGCGAGCTTGAAATTTTAGCCATCAAGTTCTCCAGGCAAGGGCAGAAGTCAGGCTCGCAATCTTTACGTGGCGCCAAGTCCAAGCGCTTCTTCCACAGTCCAATCCGGAATGGCTCCGGAGCGGCTGGCAATCAGCGCTCCCACCCGATTGGCAAAGTCGGCCACACGAGCCGGGGGCCATCCGGCATTAAGGCCGTGGAGAAATGCCGCGGCAAACGCATCACCCGCTCCAATCGCGTCGGCCACGCGCACAGCGTAGCCTGAAGCTTCAACGTAGTCGCCCCCCATCCACAGGGCGCTTCCCTGTTCGCCGCGCGTTACGCACAGGGCCTTAAGCCCGGCTCGCGCCGCCAGCGTAACACAAAAATCGCGCAGCGGCATGGGGGCAATGCCCAGGATGCGGCTCAACTCCGCCACCTCCTGGTCATTCAGCTTGACAACACTGGCTGCGGAGAGCAGCTCTTTCACCAGATCGGGAGTATAGGAAGCGGGACGAAGGTTGATGTCATATAAGCGGCTGGCGGATGGATTTGCCCGGATCAGGGAGCGGATCGCCTCCAGCACTTGGGGGCTAAGAGCGCTGAGCGTGCCGTAGTAGATCCAATCAGGCGGGGGCGAACTGAGCAGCGACGCGAGGCCGCCGTAACGGCGGGGGGCGTCGTAGGCGGCGGGCCGATGGATCACAAAGGGTGGCTGGCCGCCGGCGGCCAGCGTAACGCTGACGTAGCCGGTGGAAAGCTGGTCGTCAACCGCGACGGCCTCCGTGCTGAGGCCCATTGCCCGCATGCGCTCCAGGATGCGGCGCCCGCGCTCATCACGGCCCACGCCGCTTACAAAATACACCTGATGGCCCAGGCGGTGCATATGGGCGGAAAAGTTGAAAGCCGCCCCACCCAGATGCTCGTCGGAGCCGACGACATCCCACAGAACCTCGCCAATGCTGATGATTTTCATGACCTGTTGCATCCGCGGCCGGCCGCGGATGCGGCGGCTTTACGCTTCGCCTCCGTTTAGGAATTCCGCAACCTCGCCGACCCCCGCCTTCTTGTGCTTGGGCGGCTTGCGCCTGGCATCCTCAAACTTTTTTGCGGGCGGCGGAGCGCCCAGCAGGGCGCGAGCGCGGCCTTTCACCAGCTTGGAGGCAGAGGGAGCGCGCGGCTTTTTGCGTTTGGCCATACCCGGCTCGCAGGCCATCAATCTAAAACCAGCAGCAGTTTGAGAGTAAGCTCCGTACCGGAGCTATCCCCGGGAACCTCACCCAGGCTTGAATTCCACCACGCGTTCATCGGGCGAAAACAGTGGAGTCGGTTGGAGGGCATAGTGCTGGGCATAGAACTGGTCGAGCGCCAGAATGTCAGGCTTCGAAAAGCCGTCAAATAAGCTGTGCAGAACACCGTCGCCCGTGACGAGTGCAAAGGTAGGCACAAACTTGACGCTGTAGGCCTTGGAGGCAAGGTAGGGCTCGGCGTCAACCAGCATGGGAAAAGTAGCGCCATACTGCCGGGCAAAACGCCGGGCAGCCTCAGCGGGATCCTGTGCGATGCCCCAGATCTGAACCCCATGCGCCTTATACTTCTGGAAAATCCGCTCCAAATAAGGAAATGTGTATTGGCACGTCGGACAGGTGACTTTATAAAAGACGGCCAAAACGGGGCCGTTCTTAAGAGCCTCGCGAAGATTTACTTTCGCCCCGTTCACGGAAGGAAGTGTGAAGTCGGGGGCGTTTCGGACAGTGGCGGAAGCAGGCATTTTAGGAGCTCCTCCTGCGCGGATAAGGTTTACCCAAACATCTTAACAGAGCCGTTTGCTTGGGGGCTATCGTTTCAGTTCGCGCAGCATTTGCTGGGCTGCAACCAGCACCGGATCCCAGACCGGCGCAAAGGGCGGAGCATAGCTCAGGTCAAGCTGGGCGACCTGTTCCACCGTCATGCGCGCCTGCAGCGCGGTGGCAAATACGTCGATGCGCTTGGCCACGCCCTCCGGCCCTGCCATTTGTGCGCCGAGCAAGCGGCCGGAGGCGGGGTCGGCGATCAGTTTGACCAGTATCTCGCGGCCGCCCAGGTAGCGCGCCCGGGAGAAGGCTTTAACCAGCGTGGCGCGGGGCTTGAATCCGGCGGCGTTGGCCTGGGCCTCGCTCAATCCGGTTCGAGCCAGCTCCAGGTTAAACACGCGTGTAGCCGCCGTGCCCACTATGCCCTGAAAGCTCGCCCGGCCGCCCGCGGCATTCTCCCCCGCCACGCGTCCCTGCTTGTTGGCCGTCGTACCCAGCGGCACGTAAACCGGGCGGCCGCTTACCAAATCGCGGCATTCAACGCAGTCGCCCGCCGCCAGCACGGCCGCGGCGCTGGTTTCCATATACTCGTTCACCTGCAGCGCTCCCGTGGCGCCAAGGCGAATGCCGGCAGCTTCAGCAAGCCCAACGCGCGGGTGAACGCCGGTGGCCAGCACCACGCAGCCGGCCTCCGCGGCGCCGCCGCCGTCCCCTTCCCACACGATCTGATGCACACGACCGTTGCCGTCGCCCAGCAGAGCGGCCACGCGGGCGTTTGTGTGAACCTGAACGTGGTGCGCCGCCAATTCCTGGCTGATGTGCGCAGCTAACTCGCCATCGGCCGCCTCAAAAAGGCGGGCGCTCTGTTCCAGCAGGATTACACGCAGGCCCGTGGTGGCAAGCGCATCCGCCATCTCCAGGCCAATGTAGCCGCCGCCGATGACCGCCGCGGAACGCGCCTGGCCGCTGCTGATGAACTCTTTCAGGCGAACAGCGGAGCCAAGGTCATTCACATGGAATACGCCCTCAAGCGCCAGGCCTGGAATCGCCGGGCTGGCCGGTTGCGCGCCGGTTGAAAGAACAAGATGATCGTATCCCAACGCTTCGGTTTTGCCCCCCGGCCCGGCAACGCTTACCTGGTGCCGGCTTGTATTCACCTCAACCGCTTCACGGTGCGTGGCCACCTCAATGTTGCGCCGGGCATGAAAGAATTCCGCAGTGTAAACGCGCAAATCGTCGGGCTTGGGTACAGCGCCGGAAACAAAAAAGGGGATGCCGCAAGCGGAGTAGGAGATCTCTGCGCCTTTTTCAAGCACCAGAATCTCCAGGCCGGGATTGCGCCGGCGAGCCTGGCTGGCAGCGCTCAGGCCGGCGGCATTGGCGCCAATCACAATAAGCCGTTCTCGGAACATGCGGTTTCCATCCGGGCGCGTTTGGAGCGGTCCGGCTCTGTGATTGTATACGAAAACGCCGCCATTCCGGGCGCACTTTGTCGGCGCTGTTTTTAAAGTGCGGAAGGCTGTTTCAGCCCCTGGCGGGTAGCCGGCATCGCGTTCGGGTTTACAGGCGCAGGACGCCTGAGTGTCGGGCGCGGGCGCCCAGGAATTGCCTATTGGATGTGCTTGACCTTTTTTGACATGTAATCCATCAGCAGGTACTGCCCCAGCGTATAGGGCGTGGTGAAGTAGGCCTTGCCCCGGCAAATCTCCGTCACCTTCTGGATAAAGTGAACCAGGCTGTAATCCGAAGCCAGCATGAAGGTATTGATCATGATTCCGTTACGGCGGCAGCGGGCCACTTCGTGCAGGGTCTCGGTCACGACGAGCGGATCCAGGCCAAAAGCATTCTTGTAAATGCGGCCGTCTTCCATCGTGAGGGCGGAAGGCTTGCCGTCCGTTATCATGACGATTTGACGCATGTCTTTCTTCTGGCGCGAGAGGATGCGCTGCGCCAGGCGCAGGCCCTCACGCGTGTTGGTATAGTGCGGCCCCACCTTGACCCGCGCCAATTCACCAAAAGGAATTTCCTCCGCCGAGTCGTGAAACAGAACCATGTGCAGCGAATCGCCGGGGTATTGGGTGCGGATCAGGTGCGAAAGAGCCATGGCCACTTTCTTGGCCGGCGTAAAGCGGTCTTCTCCGTAAAGAATCATGCTGTGGCTGCAATCCAGCATCAGCACCGTGGCGCAGGAGCTCTGATATTCGCACTGGTGCACCTGCAGGTCGGGGTAATCGAGGTCCAGGGGTATTTTCATGCCGGAGCGCTGGATGGAAGAAAGCAGCGTGGCGTTCACATCCAGATTCAGCGTGTCTCCGAACTCATAAGGGCGTGACGAGCCGTGGGATTCAATTCCCGTGGCCAGCTCGCGGGTATCGTGCCGGCCAAAGCTGGCTTTTCCCAGCGACCCCAGCAGGTCCCGGAGGGCTTTAAAGCCAAGAAAATCGAGAGCCTTGTCGGTTACTTCAAACTTCACTTTGCCGGCCGGCCCCGTGGCGCCGCCCGCCGGCGGATTAGCCGCTTCTCTTTGCGAAGCGCCCGGCTGTTCAATGGTAATGTAGCCTTCCTCAGAAAGCTTTTCGAGCAGCTTCTGGATCAGATCGTGCAGCTTCGATTCGTTGTAACTCTCGGGACTTTCCATCCAGCGCTTCAGCAGTTCCTCAGGAATCATGCCGCGGTCTTGCATGGCCTGGAGCAGAGCCTCATGGAGCTGCTGCAGGGTGCGCTCCGTATCCATTTCATAAAAGTCGTCAAACTGGCTGTAAAAACCGCTGTCGAGCAGAAAATCCTGCAGCATTTGCAGCAGGTCCTCCGCGCTCAGGTTGTCAAAAGGATCGGGAGTGTACTTGGTGTATTTTATGTACTTCATCGCCCCCCTGCCTTTCCTGCGCGCGCCGGCTGCGTGTGCCGGAGCCTTGATCGAGCGCGGCGGCTGACCCGGCCGCGGCGCTCCGCCCCCTAATTATAGGAGCGGCGTCTCGGGCGGTCCGGCCCCGGCTCCTCCGGCGGAGGTTCCGGTCGCCGGGCCTCAGCGTAGTAGCCCAATTCCTCATTGCGGCTGATTTTCTTGAGCGCGTGCAAACCTTCCAGAATGAACTCCGCGGCCGCCACCTGCAGAATGTGATCGTCTTTGGGTTTTACTCCCAGCGGCGCCACCTGTTCCAGCAAGCCCTGGATATTCTTCAACTGTTCGAAAACCTCGCGCGCGGGAGCGTCATCGGCGTACTTCAGGTTGCCTCCCATTTCAAACCACTTCACGATCCCGTGCAGGGGCACGCCGTCGAAATACTTCTTGAAAATGCGCGCCGTGGCCTGCCGGATCATGTCGCGCGCCACGGTGTCGGCTCCGCGCATCTCGCCTTCGTACTCCAGCTCAATTTTGCCGGTCAGCGAAGGCAAAGCGGCGTAAATATCGGAAACGCGCGGCGCCACCAGAGACTCGCGATTCACCAGCGCCCGCCGTTCGGCATTGGAAAGCACATTTTCCAGCGTGGTGATGGGCATGCGCTGGCTGACGCCGCTGCGCTTATCCACCTTTTTTTCCACGCGCGCCTCAAAGGCGACGCCTTCCACCACTTCGGGTACAAAGGGCAGAATCACCGTGCGCGGCCCGCCTTCGCGGCTCATCCAGGCCTCCTGGGCGGTTATGGCCATGGCGTGCTCGATGGTGGTGGGATAGTGGGTGCGAATTTCCGACCCGATGCGGTCCTTAAGCGGAGTGATGATTTTGCCGCGCGCCGTGTAGTCTTCAGGATTGGCGGTAAACGTCAGCACCACGTCCAGCGGCAGCCGTACCGGGTAGCCCTTAATCTGCACGTCGCCTTCCTGCATGATGTTGAATAGCCCCACCTGAATTTTGCCGGCCAGGTCGGGCAGTTCGTTAATGGCAAAAATACAGCGGTTGGCGCGTGGCAGCAGTCCGTAATGGATGGTCAGTTCGCTGGAGAGCGAATGACCTCCCTTGGCCGCCTTGATGGGATCGAGATCGCCAATGATATCCGCAATGGTAACGTCAGGCGTGGCCAGCTTTTCCACATAGCGATGCTCGCGGCCCAGCCACGCGATCGGCGCGCCTTCGCCCATCTCGCGAATACGCTCATGGCAGGCCCGGCAAATGGGCCGCAGGGGATCGTCGTGAATCTCGCAACCGGCCAGGTAGGGCACTTCGGCATCCAGCAGCGTCACCAGAGCGCGCAGGATGCGGCTCTTGGCCTGCCCGCGCAGCCCCAGCAAAATAAAGTTATGGCGCGAAAGGATGGCGTTCTCAATCTGAGGGATCACCGTGTCTTCAAACCCGATGATGCCGGGAAAAACCGTCTCACCCGCCTGAAGCTTGCGGATAAGGTTGGAGCGCATTTCTTCTTTTACGCTCCGTCGCTGATAGTTCGACTTCCGAAGCTCGCCCAGCGTTGTAGCTTTTTGCATACTTTTATTATAGGAGACTGGTCAAACGAAGGAAGAAAAAAGAATTGCCAGGCCGCGCCTTCTCTTCCCGGGAATGAATGCGGGCCCGTTCCAGGCGCCTTATTGCTTCTCGCGCGGCCGCAAGTGGCCGTTGCCGCCCACTTTGGCGCGGGCTTGTATCACCCAGTCCAGGCGGGGAATCATCTGGCGAAGGGTCTCATTCAGCCTGCTCAGCCGTTCGTCCTCATTGCGCATAGCGAGCAGTTGCTGCTTGAAGTCGGGTTCAAGGGGCAGCGGGGCAGCCACGCGGAACGACAGACGCTGGTAGGGCGCCTTCGGGAGCTCAACGGTGTCGGAGGATTCGGGCAGGCGCTTCATCACTTCAAGAAAAAGATTCAGCGCGCTCTGAGCATTGGCGGCCGAGGGCACATCCGCACCCGCATCGTCATCAAAAAACTCCACGCCGGCGCGGAGGTAGGGCATTTCGTCGTCTGTAAACAGGATTTCAAACCGGCGCAATCCCCTGGCGATGATATCCATTCGCCCATCGTCGTACCGGCGCGCTACTTCCGCAATTCGCGCCGTGCAACCGACGGAGCGCATCTCCTGGCCGCTTGCCAGCACAATGCCGAATTCGTGCTCCGCGCCGGCCTTCGATTCTTCGCCCAGGCAGTGGCGAACCATAAGCCTGTAGCGCTCCTCAAAGATGTGGAGCGGTAGCCGCTCCTCGGGAAAAAGTACCAGTTCCAGGGGGAACAGCGGGAGCAGAAGTTCTTCCATGCGATGATCCCTTTTGCCAGTCCTGGCGGCAGGGTGATTGGCGCGCGGGGCGGCAAGCCCTCAGTCGTTATGCGGCCTTCGAGCGCCCGATTATACCAGAAAACGCCGGGCTCGAATTTCCACGGCCGCGGGATGCCCGGCGCCGGGTTCGAGGGCGCGCGCCGGCACACTCGCCTCAACCTCGCCCGTGCGAATCCGCTATAATGGCAATATTGTGCTCAAAGGGCTGCCTGCCTCACCTTTGGCGTCCTCAAGTTCATTTGGCAAGGAGACGTTGTGCCCGTTGCAATCGAAACCCGGTCCAGGTATGAGGCGGTGATTGGCCTTGAAGTTCATGTGCAGTTGCTGACCCGCTCCAAGATATTCTGCAGTTGCTCCACGCGTTTTGGCGACCCGCCCAACAGCAACGTTTGCCCGGTCTGCCTGGGCTTGCCGGGCGCCCTGCCGGTGCTGAACCGCCAGGCCGTCACCATGGCCATGAAAGCGGCGATGGCGTTGAATTGCGCCATTCATCCACGGTCGCGTTTTGCCCGCAAGAATTACTTTTACCCCGACCTGCCCAAGGGTTACCAGATTTCGCAGTACGATGAGCCGCTGGCTGAGTTCGGGTATCTGGAAATTTCCGGCCCCTCCGGCCCGCGGCGCATCGGCATTACCCGTGTGCACCTGGAAGAAGACGCCGGCAAATCGCTGCACGAGGGCTTTGCAGACTCCGCCACAACCTCGTACATTGACCTGAACCGCAGCGGCGTGCCGCTCATTGAGATTGTGGGTGAGCCGGACCTGCGCACCCCGGAAGAGGCCTACGAATATCTGACGCGGCTGAAGACGCTGATGCTTTATCTGGAGGTTTCCGACTGCAATATGGAAGAGGGCAGCCTGCGATGCGACGCCAACTGCAGCGTGCGGCCGGCGGGGCAGGCGGAGTTCGGGACCAAGACCGAAATCAAGAATCTGAACTCGTTCAAGTTCCTGCAGAAGGCGCTGCGCTACGAGCTGGACCGCCAGATTGCCGTTGTGGAATCGGGTGGCGCCATCGAGCAGGAAACACGCCTGTGGGATAGCCGCGAGCAGCGCACTTACACCATGCGGTCAAAAGAGCTGGCGCACGACTATCGTTACTTTCCGGAGCCGGACTTGCTTCCACTGGTTATCAGCGAGGAGTGGAAGGATGAAGCGCGGCAATCCATGCCGGAATTGCCCGAGGCCCGTCAGGCCCGCATGATGCGTGAATATGGCCTGCCGGCAACCGATGTGGCGCAGCTTGCCGCTTCGCGCGCCCTGGCCGACTACTACGAGCGGGCGGCCAAGGCCTCCGGCGAGGCCAAGCTGGCGGCCAACTGGGTGTTAAGCGAATTGCTCTATCTGCTGAATCAGGATGGACGCGAGATTAACCAGTCGCCAGTCCCGCCCGCCAGCCTGGCGGAGCTGGTTAAGCTGATTCAGGCAGGCTCCATTTCCGGCAAGATGGGCAAAGAACTGCTGGCGGAGATGTACCGCAGCGGACGGAGCGCCGCCGAACTGATGGCGGAAAAAGGCATGGAGCAGATCAGCGATCCGGCCGCCATTGCCGTCGCGGCGCGCGCGGTCATCCAGGCTAACCCCAAGCAGACGGAGCAGTACCGCGGCGGCAAGACAGCGACGCTAGGCTGGTTTGTGGGCCAGGTGATGAAGGCGACGCGCGGACAGGCGAATCCGCAGATGGTGCAGGATATTTTGAAAAAGGAGTTGGCAGGCTAAGGGCGTGCGGCGGTCGAGATCGCACGTAAGTCTTGCCCGCCCTCCAGCAGGCGCCGCAATCCTTCCAGAGCCAGGGCGACGGCGTGCCGCGAAGCCGCGGGTACCCCGCCCACTCCCGCTTCAATCTCCCTGGCGCCGATTGACGTCAGGCTGGCAATGGCCTCCCCGTGAATCCGCTCCGCGAGCCAGGAAGCGCAGGCCACCGCCGGCACACACCCGGACGCCTTGAAGCGAACCTCCTGAAGAACCCCGCCGTCGAGGCGCGCCGCAAGGCGCAAAGTGTCGCCGCAAACCGGGTTTTCTACTTCAACCGTCAGGTTCGCGTCTTTCAGCTCGCCAACGCACCGCGGATTCAAGTAATAGTCCAGAAGCTGCTGTGAGTACATAATATCGGGCGGCATAGCGCCCGGAACCGGACCTTAACACCCCGGTGAAGTCACCACAAACGTCGGCGCCGTCGCCCGCTCGCCGCAAGGCATGGCCAAACCAGCCCTCCTACTTGCGAGCCCCGAACGGCAGCCGCACCAGCGCGTAAGCCAGCGCCGCAAAGGCCACAAGAGAGATCCAACCGCCGTAGCGCGCCACAAAAGTCAGCTCGTCGCGCCCGGTGACCAGATGAGTGAGCGACGAAACCCCCGCCAAAAACATGGCCGCCAGCAGGATGCCGGTGATCGCCTCACCCGCAATAAATCCGGAGGCAATCAGTGTGCCGCGCTCTTCGTACTTGGCGTTTTCCTCGAGCGTTAGCTTACGACGGCGCGCAATGGAATCCGCGGCCCACTTCAGAACTCCGCCCACAAAGATCGCGCCCGTGGTTTCAAGCGGCAGGTACATGCCCACGGCAATCAACATGGGTGAAGGCGCTTTAATCATTACCAGGGCGATGCCGAACAGGCATCCCATAATCAGCAATCCCCAGGGCATCTGCCCGCCCACTATTCCCTGCGCCAGTTGAGCCATCAGGCCGGCCTGCGGCGCGGGGAGCTCGCGCCCGCCGATCCCGCCGGTCTTCAGATTGGCTTCGTGCAGGGCGATAATCGGCAGCAGCAGAAAAAACGACACGGCCACCACGCTGAATATTTCCACCAGCTCCATCTTCCACGGTGTGCCGCCCAACAGGTATCCGGCCTTCAGGTCCTGGATCAAACTGCCGGAAACGCAGCAGGAACAGCATACTACCGAGGCCACGCCCAGCACCGCCGCTACGCCGCCCAGGCCTTTCACTCCAATGGCCACCATCAGCAGCGCCGCTATCACCAACGCCGCCAGCGTAAGGCCGGAAACCGGCTGGTTGGAAGAACCAACCAACCCCACCAGATAGCCTCCGACGGCGGCCAGAAAAAAGCCGCTTACCGTCATCACCATGGCGGCAAGAATCGCGGCTCGCCAACTTCCCGCAAAGTGCAGGTAGATCAGAGTAATCGGCACTATCAGCGCGGCGATGGCCAGGATGATGTACTTGATTGAAATGTCGATATCCAGCCGGGTGCGACCGCCGCCGCCGTGGCCGGCTTCAGCCGAAGCCGCGAACGCGCCGCGGATCGAGCGCATGATGGATTCCCTCATGCTATACAGCGTGTACACGGCGCCCACCAGCATGGCGCCCACGGCGATGGGCCGCACCACGTTGTACCACACCGTGTAGCTCAGCACATCCCACGGCGCCGTGCCTCCCATCGTGCCACCCAGCCGGTGCGGCAAATCCGGGTCCACAAACAGCACCAGCGGAATCAGCACCAGCCAGGCCAGTACGCCGCCGGAAAAATTGATGGCCGCCAGGCGGGGTCCGATGATGTATCCGATGCCCACCAGAGCGGGCGAGGCCGAGGGCGTGGAGAATGCGATACCGCCGCTGTAGGCAACGTCGCCAATGGGTTCTTTCTGATAGCCGAAGTAGCTGATGACGGACTTGGGAAAGTGGATGAACGATGCGACGGAATCCTTGAAGAGCTGAAAACCCTTGTCGTCCTTAAGAACCTGCAGCAATGCGCCCGCGCCCATGGCGCCAAAAATGTAGCGCGGCGCCTCCGCGGCGCCCTGCTGGCCGGCTTTAACAATCTCCGCGCTCGCCGTGCTTTCGGGAAACGGCAGGTCTGACTCAACGCAAAGCGGCCGGCGCAGAACGATGATGAAGAAGACTCCCAGCAATCCGCCGGCCAGCAGAATAAAAGTTCCCACCCAATAATGGCTGCGCAAATCGCTCCACAACCGCACGCCGCCTGAACTCACCATCAAAAAGGCAGGAATCGTGAAAATGGCTCCGGCCACCAGCGCTTCGCCCACGGAGGCCGCAGTGCGGGTCAGGTTCTGCTCCAGCACGCCGCCGCGAAAAAAAGGAAGCCGGAACAGCGCAATGGCGATCACAGCCGCGGGGATGGTGGCCGCCACCGTCTGGCCGGCTTTCATGCCCAGGTAAGCGTTGGCTGCGCCAAAGACGGCCGCCATCAGGATTCCGGCCAAAACAGCTTTGACGGTAAATTCAGGTTCCTTGGAATCGTGCGGAACATAAGGTTTAAACTCGGGCACAGCCGCCTCCTTAAGCAATGCAAAGGCGCGAATATACCATAGCTGGTAAAGGGATGGAATTAGAGAAGGAGGAAGCGTGCAGGAAACGAAGATCGCCGCGGGGGGCCGCGGGGGGCGGGGCGGGGGGCCCCCGGGACGGCAAACCCGGGGGGTACCACCACCACAAAAAAAAAAACCCACCCCCCAAAGACGAGCGACAAGATTGGG
>VFSW01006738.1_pt1 | contig 16827 bp, 17 predicted proteins | sample 5358111 | NCBI WGS metagenome assembly VFSW01 (sample SAMN11554181, study PRJNA540505) | mine drainage metagenome | isolation source: sediment from site ElyBrook_90M | place: USA: Ely Copper Mine, Vershire, VT | collected 2017
TACCTTCCGGAGTAATATCATCCGGGCAGATTGCACCCATGGCAGATAAATGATTTGGGCTTAATTGTAAAATAATTTCAGGACCGAAACAGCATTTTTATGAATTATTTCAGACAGGCTTTTTTATTTATGTGCCTTATTTTTATTTTATCATGTTCAGGAACAAAGAATGAGCGGGTTCCCCTTTCGCTTAATCCTGAAAATCCTCACTATTTCCTTTTCCGGGGAAAACCTGCCATATTAATTGGTTCGACCGAACACTATGGTGCCGTAATGAACCTTGATTTCAATTATATCACTTACCTGAACGAAATTGCGGGATCGGGACTTAATGTCACCCGCACTTTTTCAGGTGTTTATGTCGAGCCTCAGGATGCATTTGGTATTAAGAAGAACACCCTGGCGCCTGCACCGGGAAGATATATTTGTCCATGGTCAAGGAGCACCCGGCCGGGATACGCCAACGGAGGTAATAAATTTGATCTCTCTGAGTGGGATGAGGCTTATTTTAAGCGGCTTAAAGATTTTGTGTCCGAAGCCGGAAAGAGAAACATTGTTGTTGAACTTGATCTCTTCTCCAATTACTATGATACCGTGCAATGGAAATTATCGCCATTGAATATCCTGAATAATATAAACCGGGTCGGTGACATAAAGGATCATAAGGAGGTTCTTTCTTTGAAATATCCGGAAGTTGTAAGTGTCCAGGAAAACATGGTAAGAAAGATCATTCACGAACTGAAGGACTTTGATAATCTCTATTATGAAGTCTGCAATGAACCCTACTTCGGTGATACAATCGCTCTCAGGGACTGGGAAGCTCATATGACGGAGGTGGTGATGGAAGAAGAAAAGGAATTTCAGCATAAGCATCTTATATCTAATAATATAGCCAATAATCGCAAACTTGTTTCTGAGCCCCGTCCGGGAGTTTCAGTCTATAATTTTCACTATGCCAGACCGCCGCTTACTGTTGAAATGAACTATCATCTTAATAAAGTGATAGGAGACAATGAAACAGGTTTTGACGGCATCGGGGATTCAAATTACAGGATAGAAGCCTGGGCCTTTCTTCTTGCCGGTGGTGGCCTTTTTGATCACCTCGATTATTCGTTTACCACGGATAATGAGGATGGTACTTATAAAATTGAGCCGGGGCAGCCCGGCGGGGGAGGTAAGACACTGCGTAATCAGTTCAGGATACTGGCAGAATTCATGAAATCATTGGATTATATCAGCATGAAGCCTTTGAATGGTGAAAAGATCAGGCTTACCACCGGCGCCTATAATACATCATTGCAGGCACTTGCAGGGAAGGATGATCTTTACGCGATATATCTTTACAGAAAAGATACAGTTAATATGGCATCGGAGCTTGAAGTGGAACTGTCGCCGGGCTTATATAACATTGCATGGACAGATACCAGAACAGGTGTTGAAACCCGGGCTCCTGCAGTCAGTCACACGGGTGGCCGGATGCAGATCACATCTCCTGCTTTTAATGAAGATGTCGCGCTGAAACTGTGGAAAGTGAAGTGATAATAACAGTTTTCAGGCTTTTACGATCCTCATCACCCTGCTTACAGCATCATCTACCTGTTCATTGCTCTCAAGGCCCAGGGTCATACAGTGTACATTTCCGCTTTTGATCACAAAATTCAGGGATTTTTCCCTCTGATCATCCTGAATAAGATCTCCCATGCCAAAAACTTTCATGGCTATCACCCCTTTCCCGTTTTTACGGGCAGTTTCCAGCACCTTCGCAACCTCTTCAGGAGTGCCATCCATCTTGGGCCCCTTGTTATTGATCCTTGCAAGAAGCACATCGACCCACGGATTATTCGCGGCCTCTCTCATAGCATCCATATCATGACATGAGATTCCCACTGCCTTGACTATTCCTTTTTGCTTTGCCTCGGAAAGTCCGTCCATATATTTTCTGTATTCCGTCGGCCACTTGCCATTTGTCATGCAGTGCATAAGGAAGATATCAAAATAGTCGGTGCCTATCTCTTTTCTGAAGCGGTCGAGACTTGTCTGGAATGGCTCGGTGGTATACCAGCCTTCCTGGTTGTATGTCATTACTTTTGTGAGGATCGTAACCTTATCGCGGGGGATCACCTTCAGAGCTTCGCGCACATAAGTATGAGAACCATACATATCAGCCGTATCAAAAAACTTTATCCCCCGGTCGTAAGCATGCTGTGAGAGCTCCACAAACTTTTTCATACCCAGTCTTGTCTGGTTGGAGACATGTTTCCATCCGGCTGAGCCTGTCCCAAAGGCAACACGCGATACTGTAAGACCGGTATTACCAAGAGCCACTTTATCTATTTCTGCAGGGGCAAATCCCGGATTAAAACCTTTGAGACCTGAAGAAAGAGCAGCCAATCCTGCCAATCCGGCCACACTTCTCTGAATAAATTCACGACGGTTCGACTTTTTCATATTATTTAATTTTGGATCCTGATGATACTTAATAATAAATTATTCACTTTTTTTCACACTCATCCCCGAAAATGATTTGTAAAGATAATCTTTTATAAGTGTCACCTGAACGGCTATTGAGACAGTTTTATTGACAACATTATCGCATTTATCATACTTTCTTCATTTGCAGTGCCTTTCCACGCTATTTCGAAGGCAGTGCCATGATCAACAGATGTTCTTATAAAGGGAAGTCCCACCGTTACATTTACACCGGAGCTGAATCCAAGAAGTTTCAGGGGTATGTGTCCCTGATCATGATACATTGCAACAACAACATCAAATGTACCCCGGACAGCCTGCAAAAATACCGTGTCAGGAGGAACCGGGCCTGTAACATCTATCCCTCTTTGTTTCATGTTCATGACAGCCGGTTTGATAATCTCCTGCTCCTCGGACCCAAAAAGCCCGTTTTCTCCCGCATGAGGATTTATACCGGCTACCGCTATCCTCGGGGCCCCGTTTTTCAGCTTCTTCATCGCGCTATCTGCCAGTTCTATCACTTTTTCAATCCGCTCCCTCCTTAGTCCGGTAAGTGCTTGCATAAGAGAGACATGGGTTGAGACATGAATTACACTCAGCCTTTTATCATAGAGAAGCATAGCGTAATCTTTTGTCCCGGTTAGGCCGGCCAGAATTTCGGTATGTCCCGGATAATTATATCCGGCAAGGTAAAGAGCCTCTTTGTTTAAAGGTGCAGTTGTGATACAGTCTATTTCTTTATTGCTGACAAGCTCAACGGCCTTTTTTATACATTCAAATGCGGCTGATCCCGAAGCTGCCTGAACAGTGCCGGGATGAATATCTTCCACCCTCATAAGATCCAGATCGAGGATGTTCAGAACAGAAGGCTTGAAGCGGGCGTTTGTCACGTCAGGCACGCTGTTCAGTTCAAATGATTTTATCTTTAGCATTTTATAAGCGGCCTTCATAACCCTGAAGTCGCCAATCACAATTATCGCACAGGCCCGTATCTCAGGATTTTCAAAGCTTTTGAGAATGATTTCAGGACCTATTCCCGAAGGATCGCCCATTGTTATTCCTACTATTTTCCTTTTGACGCGAATCATCTCTGTTAGTAATTTTTTAAGAAGTTAAGAACCTGAAAGATAGCATCTTCACCTCCAAATCCCCCGGCTTTTGTAACTATAATTATGTCTTTATACTGTTCATCTGCAAAATACCCGTAAGGGATACTGTGCAGGATCTCATCCCTGATTATAATACCCGAAACATTAAGACATTTTGCAGCTTTTATGGCCGTATCACCGCCTGTGAGAAGCATTCCCCTGATTCTGAATTTCAGGATTATATCTCTGGCAATTTCTCCAAGGAATAAAGCAATCAGCCCGCTGACTTCAGATCTGCCAAGTCCGGTCTCCCTTCCTTTCTCAACGCTTCGGGATACGGCTTCATCATTGGGTGCGCTTCGTATAATCAGATCCTCTCCCCGGAGGCAGGCTTTCCTTGCCAGCTCTAAAACCCGCTTTCTTTCTTCCTCCTTTTCACCGGTAAATATTTTAAACGTTTCAATATCAACAAGGCTGACACGCATTTTATCCGCGGCAAACTCTATCTGCTTCCTGGTTACTTCACTCACACTGCCGGCAATTACAACGCTGCTCTTTTTTTCTTTATTAAAATCCAGGTATTTTGACAGGTACTCCGCGAGACCCGAGCAACCTGAAAACAAAATGGTTTCCCTGATTTCAGCAATTACAGATGCAATAAGATCTATATCTTCATTGCTGCCGGCATCGATAATGATGATCCGCGCTCCGGCAGCCATTTCCGATCCTATCTTCTGAACTAAGTCTTCTCTTCCGGATCTGATATCCTCCAGGGTTATCAAAGCCGTACTTTTATCTGTCTGACGGGAAATTATTGCCGGTATATATGATTCATTTACCGGGTTAAGCGGATCGCGGGCAAACTCAGTATCACTGACGGGGATCCCATTTATTAAGACTTTCCCGCTTACCGTTGTCCGCCCGTAAGAGGGAAGAGCAGGAACCACGAAAGTATGACTGATCCCAAGGGAATCCATGAGGCCGGAAATCTCGGCCCCGATATTTCCCCTCATCGTGGAGTCAATTTTCTTGTAGAAATATTTTATATTTTCCTGTTTCGCGATCTTCCCGAGTTCATAGGCTTTATTATATGCCACTCCCTGCGGATCCGGTCTGCTGTCGGTATTTACAACGAGTACATCGCAATTTTTAAGTGAGTTTTTTATATGATCATTACCCGTGATAATTATTGTCTTTAATGCTCTTTTGCTGAACTGAACACCCGTATCACCTGCTCCCGTAAGATCATCGGCAACTATTAAAAGTTTTGCTGATGCTGTCTCATTATGCACATTAAAGGGAGCCATCTTTGTCAATACTCTGTAATTATATCAATTATCTTCAAAAGGGGCGAAATCCGTCTCAGACTGAAAAAGAGCAGTATTTTCTTTTATGATCCTGATCCTGCCGGAGGACCGGATTGAGTCAAGTATCTGCCCTGATACATACAGATCATCGAGATGAAGTGTGTCTTTGATACGGATGATCTTTTCCCTGCCTTCCTGTATGAACCCGCAGCTTCTCAGGGCAATCTCAAATGCTTCACCGTCGTTTGCGGCAACTATTGGCAACTTGGCCCTTTCAAGAAAGCTGCTTGTGATTCCGTTTTTATAAGTTGAAGAGAAATCAATTTTATCGTAAAGTCTCTTTGTAATAACATCTGCAAGACCAATGCCGATTGCATTGCCATGTGAACCATCCGTCAGGTCAGATACCATGATTGCCTTTATGGCCGGGTTTTCAGGTTCTTCCTGTCCGGTTATTTTTATCCTTCCGATAATATTCGTGTCAATCCCGACCCCGCTGATATCTTTACCCATCCTGTCGATTATCAGCAGATCAATATCATTTACAGGAAGAGAGGGCATGTTTTTACGGGCGATTCCGAGAAGGGCAGGTTCTTTTTCCAGGAACTCATCTGCACTCAGGGCAGAGACCAGCATTGTTTCATCATAAGCATTTTCGACAAGGGCTAAGCCTCCGATTATTTTCCCTGTCGAAATTATCCGCTTTGCTGTTAAAGTGATCAGGACGGTCAGGCCATAGACTCCATACCTGTGGATTGCTGAAGCCTGCTTTTCCTTACCCAGACCGATGACGGACATTTTCACAAGTCCGCTTTCATAGTCGCCATGAAAATCAGTATGTGGTTTTATCCTGTTTATAAGAATTACACCGTCTGATTCCCATGCATTTTTATCCATATACGCCGGAACCGGAGAATCGCCACCCGGAAGTTTAACGACTTCCATAAATGATTTTAATGGTATCCCCATAGTCTTTTCAGAGATCCCGTATCCTTCGAGGATCTCCTTCTGCCCCTGAGCATTCGCGTCACCATGGCTTCCCATGGCCGGGATAATGAATGGGGAGGCGTTATTTGCCTTCAGGAACTCGGCGACTTCCTTTACCACAGGCGCCAGGTTCCTTATCCCCCGGCTACCGACAGCAATTGCGATACTGGCGCCTGGCTTTATTGCCGGACGCAGTTTCAATAACACTCCTGCAACTTCAGCTTTAATGTCGCTTAATGAGTTATTGCTGAACTGTTGTTTTATCCTGGTAAGCTGATAATTGTTAATATTCATTACTTGTATTTAAAATTACACAGAGAATCATTCAATATTGAATCGGCTCCGGATAGTTAATTAACCTCTGAATCCCCTGAGATGACTTTTTTATTACACTGAATTTCAGTGTTTCCCCTTTCCCTAAAACCCACCCCTGGCCCCTCCAGGGAGTGTGAAATCAATATTTAAGTTTAAAGTGGTGTCTAAATTAATCATAATATGAATAGACTTACCAGCCATACTGCAAGGGAAGAAGCCACACCAACAATAAGGGTTCCCAGGGTTTGTAATTTATATCCCTGATTAACATTCATACCTGAGAATTGTGTTACAACCCAGAAATAACTGTCATTTACATGACTGGCGATCATTCCGCCTGCACCAAGAGCTACAACTACAAGAGCTTTCGCAGCAACAGAGTCCATTCCCAGCGGGGTCAGCAGGGGAGCCATCAGGCTTGCACCTGTAATAATTGCCACGGTCCCCGAGCCCTGTGCCGTTTTAAGGGAGGCGGCAATTAGTACCGGCAGAAGAATGCTTAAGCTCCTCGCGCCTTCAAGGTTACTCTTTATAAAATCTCCGATCCCCGAGTTCTGCAGGACCTGGCCAAAAGCGCCGCCACAGCCGGTAATAATAATAATGGATGCAGCTGCCAGAACTGCATCACCCACCCAACCCGATGGGGAGATCATTTCCCTGGTCAGTTTTGCCGGAAGAAGGAAAGAAAAAAAGGCGCCGATCATGAGCGCTATTACAGGCTGACCAAAAAATCCGGCCACTGCTGATAACTTTCCTGAACCCAGCGGGGCGGAGGGAAGCAATGCAACCGACCTGAGTATTATCAGCATAATCGGCAGGAATACAGGCAGAAGGGCCATTAATGTGGATGGCCTGTGAGATATATCCTGATTCATTGACGGAGGATCAGGGATTGATTCGTATCTGACTTTTGGAGCGATCCTGGTCGCAAAGAGCCAGCCTGCAACCAGGCCTGCGAGGCTTACCGGGAGGCCCAGTATTATGACCATTCCCAGATCAGCATTCAGTATACCCGCGGCGCCAACCGGCCCGGGGGTAGGAGGTATTATGGAATGAGTTACTATCAATCCAAGGCTCAGGGCAATTGCTCCTGTTGCGAAGGAGATCTTTACCTGTTTTGTTAAGGCCTTTGCCAGAGGGGCAATGATAATAAACCCTGAATCGCAAAATACAGGGATACTTATTATATAACCTATGATGCTCAATGCCAGAGGGACATTCTTCCTGCCGACAATCTTAAGCGTGCTCCCGGCAAGAGAATATGCTCCCCCCGATCTTTCCAGGAAGGTGCCTATCACTGATCCGGCAACTATAACGATGCCAATGAAACCAACGGTATTCCCAAAGCCTGAGTTAACTGACCTGACCACTTCCTCAAGTGACATTGTTCCTGACAATGCACCGTAACCGAGCGCGGCAATCAGAAGCGACAGAAAAGGATGCCATTTAAGCCTTGAGGTAGAAAATATAATAAACGCGATGGCTGCGAACAATAAAACTATTAACCTCATGGCTTAATTATAACCGGAAACAGAAAAAATTGTGAGATTCCCATCCTGTTGTTATACATAAATAATTCCGCAGGTAAATTAATGAAAGTTTCCGGTTATGACAGTTGGAGGTTGAAGCAAATATTGCACAAATATTCTTTAATGAGTTTTTTTCCAACAGGTTCACACAGCTCCATGAGTTCGATGGGAAGTTTTGTTCTTAAAGCAGAAAGGAATATAAGGAGGAAGTCTCAGGCGTTCTTCAGTTTTCCGATATCAAATTTTTTCATCTTCAGAAACGCGTCAGTAACCCGGCCGGCCTTTTCCGGATTGGCCAGCAGTTCAGATAATACAGTTGGAATGACCTGCCACGAGATCCCGTATTTGTCTTTAAGCCATCCGCACTGACTCTCTTCCCCGCCATCGGTGAGTTTTTTCCAGTAATAATCGATCTCTTCCTGGGTATCACAGAAGATCTGCAACGAGATTGCTTCGTTAAACTGAAAAACCGGACCACCATTCAATGCAGTAAATGATTGTCCGTTGATCTGGAAATTTACAGTCATAACTGTTCCTTCATTCTGACCATGGACCTCAAAACCTTCTTTCCTGTACCGGCTTACAGATTCTATTTTTGAATTTTTGAAAACAGATGTATAAAAACCGGCAGCCTCTTCCGCCTGATTATCAAACCAGAGGCATATCGTGATATGATCTTTCATAATACAGATTTTTGTAATTATAAATCCGATTCGGTATATTTCTTGAAGTTATTGAGGATAGCCTGCCATCCGTCACGCTGAAGCTCAACCGGATTGGTGTTTTCCGCCTCAAAAGTTTCGATAATCCTGGTTTTGTTGCCCGATGGTGTAAAAGTGACTTTCACTTTTCTACCGTCTCCAATAGTATAGTCGATAAGTTTATTTTCAATGACGTTATTGTATATACCTTCAAAATCAAAACCCATGCTGCCGTCCCTTGCTTCCATCCTGTAGCTGAATCTGCCGTCTTTTTGCAGATCATTACTTACCTTTGGGGTATGCCAGTCATATGAGGCATTATTCCAGGCCTTAATATCTCCGGGAGTGGTCCAGGCCTTCCACACCTTTTCCACCGGTGCATTAATTGTTGCACTTACTGCAATAATTGTTCTGCCGATAGTTTCCATTCATCTGATAGTTTTATTTTTCATTGCAATTGAACATCCATTATAGCTAGCAACACTTGCCATGTCTGCAGGTTATTCATTAAAGAGAAAAACAAACAGCGATTGCTTTTGTTTAGCGGGCTTATTTCAGGGCAGAGGAGGTAGTCATCTATTGCTGCAGATTTATCAGGAGGTCGATCTCTGCCAGATGAAGCTTCAGGTGTCTTGAAAAATCAACTATCATTGATTTCAGAGATATTATTTCCCCCGGACCGGCTATCCATTCGTTATTCAGTTTGGAGGCATCCACATTCCTTATTACATGACACAGATGAAGGAGAGAGTACTTCCATAGTTCCACAATATTCATCCAATCTTCGTTCTGATAATCCTGGATCGCTATCCACCTGTCGTTATTCCCCATTGTCGCATAGTTTGGAAAGATCAACGGGGAAGTCTGATACTGCAGGTGGACGATCCTGTGGATATTATTTGATGTTGAATCGATCAGATGGCCCAGGATCTGTTTAATCGTTCTGTTCTGCGGGTTTCTTCTGAGAATTATTATCTCATTTGGAAGGGATGCAAGTTTTGAGTGCCATTCATCGACAATTGAGATAATTTCAGCGGTAATTTCTGATGTTTTTATCATATCTGATATTTTTTATGGTTTCGGATCAGGTTAAACGGCATTACCAAATTGTGTCTCATTCTCCGCTGCAACATGATCAGAAGGGATTTACATTGTTATTCAGCATGGAACTGTTTCACATGGCTCATTGTATTTTTCGGTCTCAAGTGTAATGTGGTGTATTTTTTTCAACTCCAGCAGCCGTTTAAGCTCCTTTTTTATTTTTTGTTCCTCCTCGGATGTAGTCTCTTGTTGAAGCACCAGGTGTGCGGTCAGAGCATTTTCCTTCGTACTGATTGCCCAGATGTGAATATGATGGAGGTCTTTCACACCTTTAATACTCATTGCCGTGGATATAATGTCGTCAAGGTTAAGATATTCAGGAACGCCATCGAGTGACAGGCGCAGACTCTCCTTAAGTAGTTTCCAGGTATAGAACAGAATAACGAAAGCAATTATTATACTCAGAACACTGTCTATCCAGTACCAGTTTGTATAAAACATAATGATACCTCCGGCAACAATGCCCGAGGAAACAATTGCATCATTTAACAGATGAAGATAAGCGCTTTTTATATTGATGTCTTTATCCTTATCGCGTAAAAACATAAATGCGGTTACCCCGTTGATTATAATTCCGATACCTGCTACAAGAGCGATCGTTTCACCTGAAGTCGGGTATGGTCTGAACAAACGGTGGGCAGCTTCATAAATAATTGCGCCTATCGAAACCAGCAGAAACATTGCATTCAGCAGGGCAACCAGTATTGATGTCTTTCTGTAACCGTAAGTATACTGGTCATTCGATTTCACTTTCATCAGCCGGAAAGCTAAAAGTGAAAGAGCCAGAGCCACCACATCAGCCAGATTATGACCGGCATCCGAAAGCAGAGCAAGCGAGTTAACGAACAATCCCACTGTCACTTCAATCACTACAAAAATGAAATTAAGTGAAATACCCACTATAAATGCCGTATTCACATTCGTGCCTGCATCAGGGTGATGGCCGGTAACTAAATGATTATGTTTTGGATTTTCCATTGTCATGAGCACACTGTAACTATTCCATTTGAACTCTGCAGGCTTTCCGTAACATTCATTTAGAACAGATGTCCCGGATCACTCTTCAATTGCATAACAAATTTATAAATCTTAATGTTTATTTACCCGGAAGGAGTGCTTAAAAAGTATTATATTCGGATTCATATACAGGCTTACGTATGGCTGGTTCTGATAGTATCGAAAAGATGTGGGGCATGCTCACTGCCGGTCTCAGGGCATTTATATTATCAAGAGTCAGGAATGATTCTGACGCGGATGATATATTGCAAAATACCTATCTTAAGATTCATGATAATATCCACCATCTGAAGGACCGGTCAAAGATCAAGCCCTGGATATACCAGATTGCACGAAATCTGATAGCAGACCATTACAGGGATGCCAGCCGCCAGTTGAAAATCAGAATGTCGGCCGGTGAGCCTGCGGGATCTTATAAATCAGGCAGATACATGGATACTGCAGTTGATGATATGATTAAAATGATGGAAGAGCTGTCGCCGGAATACTGTGAAGCTCTTTGTCTCACGGAGATCGAAGGGATGTCGGGAAAGGAGTATGCCCGGTTGAAAGGGTTGTCCTATTCCGGTGCAAAGTCGCGGGTGCAGAGAGCCCGCATGGCGTTGAAAGAGATGTTGTTGAAATGCTGCCACTATCAGTTCGATAAATACGGAACAGTCTATGATATCCAGCCGGCGTGCTGTTGTTGCTGTTATAAGGAAAAGGGCTGAAATTTCCTGCGTCTTTTTCTGAGGTTCTTCGTCTATGGTATGAGTTCGGAATTATTCACATTTTAAACTTTCATACCATGGAACAAATAATCAGAATCCTTGAGTTCACGGGAAGGTCTTTTCTTCATATCTGGCCCTACCTGCTTGTCACTATTCCCCTTGCGGTAATCATTAACATTTCGGGCGCTTCAAAATATATAACCCGGGCTTTCGGGAAGAATCCCGTACTGGCTGTATTACTCGCCACCTGCGTGGGAGCATTCAGCCCTTTCTGCTCGTGTGGTGTTATTCCGGTAATAAGTTCACTTTTAATCGGTGGTGTTCCTCTTGCACCTGTAATGTCATTCTGGATTGCATCGCCATCAATGGATCCCGAGATATTCTTTTTAAGCAGTTCGGTTATTGGCTGGAAGCTGGCTGTCTGGAGGCTAGCTTCAACGTTTGTTATAAGTCTGCTTTCAGGCTATATCACCCTGTTTGTCACCCGGAAAGGCTTTATAGGAAGTGATGTTCTGAAGGTAAAGGATAAAAAAGAAGATAAGATCAGATTCAGGATTCCGGCCTTCCCATTCGGATACCTCCTTAATAGCCGGCAGGTGAATGCCGGGCTTATTCCTGCAGGGAAACCGTCCATGGGAGTGACCTGCTGCGTGGCTGAGGCTGATATATCATCGGTTGAGACCTGTTGTACCGTCCGGGCCGAAGCAAAAGGTGAGTGTGTTGCCTGTCCTGAAAAGGAGTTGCCGCGATCCCTGCGGATCAGAATTCTGAAGGAAATAATGAAGGCCGTACTGATTGTAACAAAATTCATGGGGTTTGCTTTCCTGGTCACGGCACTGATTACTTTTTACCTCCCGGAAAACCTTATAAACGGAATTATTTCGGTAAGACCGTCGGTTCAGGTTGTACTTGCCACTTTAATAGGTATCCCGATGTATACCAGTAATATAACTGCACTACCGGTAGCCGGGGGATTGATTGATCTTGGAATGAATAAGGGAGCCGCGCTGGCATTTCTCATTGCAGGGGCAACGACAACCCTGCCCGCGATGATAGCTGTACTTGGAATAACAAAAAGGAGAGTATTCCTACTATACCTTTCTTTCTCTCTTTTCGGAGCTTTGCTGGCTGGCTTTTGTTTTAACATATTCGGTTAGGCAGCTACTTCAGAGTTGTGACAGATTGAGGGGTTGCCTCTCTTAAATTCAAAATCGTGAAATAAGCCAGGGAAGTTATCGTTAATGTTCAAGTGGATAGTGATTAAAATAAAATTGAAAATTCAGGAAAATAATCCAGAATGAATATCTTTGCGGAACCAATTTTGATTGTGAAATGATCTCCTCGGGAAATCCAAATTTTAGTCCGGAAAACTTTAGTCTGACAGCTGAGGGCGGAAAAAACTTTTTCAGGTATCTGAAAAGCTTCAATCTGTTTAATGAGCCGGATATATTTATTCTCTCTCCCAATATCCATTACTATTACGATGAGAACGACCTGAAAAATATAAAGACATTCATACTTCTTAAAAAGCTTAACCTGATAAAGGACCTTGATCAGTTTTTACGTACTGTAGCTCAGATTTTGCCTCCGGATGTCAATTTTGTGGGTTGTTTCACTGAAAATACTTCCTCCGATGTGGAGGGATATATCTCGAACCTTGTAACTAAATTCAATAATTTCATTGATTTAAAGACAGATCATGATATGGATAAAAAGGATGTTAAGAAGCTCCTTGAAAAGCACGGCTTTAAGGTCGTCGACATGACAGAGATCAACGATCTGACATTTTTTTATTCACGTATCTGATCCGCCCCGGTATATCCTGTACCGGGTTTACCGCGCTTCCCGGCGGTCTGATCACTTCATCCGGCGCATATGGCAACATTGGCTATGAGGGCAACTGGTGGACTTCAGACGGATTATCGGACTTGGATGCTTATTTCCGCCGGCTTTCCTGTTCCAACGGCAGGGTATTAGCCTATACAAGCCTAAGGAAATCCGGCTACTCCGTCCGATGCCTTAAAGATCAGGATTGAGACTCAAGCCTGATGCCCGAAATAACTAACATTTAACCTTTATAATAATGACTGTCATGAAAAAACTTTGTATTTTACTTCTTGTAATATTTATTGTATCCTGTAATAAAAATAATACAGATCCCGGTCAGCTGAATCCGGGCGTCCTTGGCGGTTATCTGAAAGATAATCCTGCCATTACCGTACAGAAAACTACTGAGTCAACGATATCCTACCGTGACGGATTTGCGACAAGCAGGGGTTATCATTTTAAACCATTGAAAGATTTAAAAATAACTGAAATAGGAGGAAGGATAGCAGAACCGGGGACGTTCGGAATCAAGATCAATAATATAGATAACGGCTGGTCAAAGGCTGATGGATGGATTGAGGTCCTGATTGACAGCATTAAAATTACAAATACGTCTGTTTTCCAGTATATTCCTGTTAATCAGGAAGTAATCCTGTTGACAGGCCATAATTATCTGATCAGCTATTTTAATAAGAGTCATAATTCGGTATATGACGCCGGATCAGGTTATGAGTCGGGATATGTTCAAATGCCACTGACAATTCAGGATATAGAAATCGAAAGGGTCTATTATTCCTATGAGCAGATTATAATAGGGGGATATATGTTAATGGAAGAGGGATTTACCAACGGGTTAGGGATACTAAGGGGTTTGGTGGATTTTAAGTACGTACCCGTCGAATAAATTGAACCCGGATCGGGCGGATTAACCTGCATCAGTACCTGCGTATTGGTTTATTTAAATTTGAAATATATTTTAAAAATTAATTGATAGAACGGAGCATAATTATTAATATTATTAATCCAAATATCAACCAGTCATGAAAATAGAACGCAGGGAATTTATCAGGAATGCCGCCCTTGCAGGGGCCGCCATGCAGATGGGTAAGCCCTCTTCGGGGCTAAAAACAGGGAGCCGGGAAGATAAATTGTCGACAGGGGCTTCCGGCAGGCTCCGGATCGGATTTATCGGGGTAGGAAACAGGGGAACAGATCAAATTAATATTACTCTGGCAATGGGTAATGTGGATATAGCTGCAATCTGCGATATTTCCCAGGCTTCGATCGATCGTATTAAAAACGTCATAGCCGAAAAGAAGGTCAGGGAACCGAAAGTGTACACCGGGAGTGAGTATGCATATCTCGATATGCTGGGCAGTGAATCGCTGGATGGGTTGATCATTGCCACCCCGTGGGAGTGGCATGCAAAAATGGCAGTTGCAGGGATGGAGGCAGGGATCTATACCGGTATTGAAGTTCCGGCATGTGTCACGGTCGATCAGGCGTGGGACCTTGTGGATACCCATGAAAAGACTCACACAAACCTGATGTTTCTTGAGAATGCCTGTTATGGCCGTCCGGAAATGGCAATACTGAATATGGTAAGACAGGGGGTCTTTGGCGAGATGCTCCATTGTCACTGCGGTTATCTGCACGACCTGAGGGGGGTAAAGTTCAATGATGGCGTTGAATATGATTATGTTCCCGGGCATCCGCTGAAGTTTGGAAAAGATGCAATTGCTGAGGCTCAATGGAGGGGATTACATTCAATACGGCGAAACGGGGACCTCTATCCGACCCATGGAATAGGTCCTGTTGCACAGGTACTCGATATTCATAACGGTAACCGTTTTCTGACAATATCATCCTTTGCCTCAAAAGCACGCGGCCTTAAAAAATATGTCGAAGAATATGGTGGCCCTGACCATCCCCTGGCAAATATCCAATGGAATTGCGGGGATATTGTTACATCTGTTATCAGGTGTGAAAATGGTGAAACTGTAATTCTGACACATAACTGCAATAACCCGAGACCTCATGTTTCGGATTATATGGTACAGGGAACAAACGGGTTGTGGTATGGTGACTGGAGATCTATTTATATTGAAAAACAGACCGCTGTTAAAAACCGTTATGAACCGGATGAAGAGTGGATCAGGAAGTACGATCATAAACTCTGGAGGGAAGTAAAGGGTGATGAAACCGGATTTGGTCACGGGAATAATGACTATTTCACTCTCTCATCTTTCTATGAGGCCGTCAGGAGCAAGAAGCCGGCCCCAATCACTGTCTATGACGGTGCGCTCTGGAGCGCCATAGCCGAATTATCGGAAATGTCAGTTGCGCGTGGAGGCGCACCTGTGGATTTCCCGGATTTTACAAGGGGACAATGGATCAAATTTATGGATGATAAGGTATTTGCTCCTGATGAAAAGTTTCCTCTACTGCCGGAACGTACCATCAGATACCAATAGATATTACCTTGAAGAGTCGTGCCTGTTCTCTACTGGTGTGGTACGGCATAACCAATGAACCTGGTTATCCATGATGAAAAACTGATATCACCTTTATACAGGTGTATGTGCTCAAAAGCGAGAAGAAACGACTCGTGCATTAAGGACTCTGCCACAACCGGATCCTTTACTATTTGCATGCAGATGCTGAAGACCGCTTTGTAATAGAGCTTATAAACCTGCAACTGGGCTCTCTGGTCACTGCTCCTGCATCTCCGGATGAGATCAACAGGACAATCTGAAGGATTATTCTGCAGGTTTGTAAATTCTGGTTTCATGACGATTGGCAAGTTTATATTATATATATATCCTTACTATCCCAAGATCATGCCAGATAGCTTAATTGTTGATTATCAATAGTATATAATTCTTTTATTATTTTGTATGTAAAATATTTTTACGCGTTACAGTGAAAAAATTTTACATTCAATTTATCTTTTACTCCGGATTAATGTTTTGTTTGATGCGACACTACAGCTTTTTAATCCTTGTAACCGTTATTCTGTTAAATGCACTACAGCCATTACTGACCAGTTGCCAATCAAGTCTGACTGTAACCGGAAAGGTCTCTGTTGCCAGATCAAGGTCCGAAAATACCGGTATTGAATCAATCAGGTATCTATCATCATCAATAAAAATTATCCAGCCCCCGCAGCATCCACACATGGTGCCATCGATACCTGTTATTGTACCAACTGACTCGTAGTTGCTGTTTTCTTTGGTACAGGCCAACATGATGAACAGAAGAAAGATTAATCTTAAGGCTTTCATAATAATATGGATATGTTCAGATATAATGAACCTCTCTGGAATGTCCCGGGTTACAATCAGATAGACAAAATTCGTGCCATTGTTAAATTTTTAACATTAAGAAAAGCAACCCTGTTCCCATATAAAAAAACAACCCCCGGCGTGTGTGCGCACCGGGGGTGTCAGGTTGAAGTGAGATATTATTTTATGATTATAAAACTCACCGGTAAAACTCCATTATTTAAAAGTGAAGAGAGGTAACTAAGCTGAGTATCAGTGAATTTTCCGGTAATTTCAATTTCTCCGGATTCTATCGGTGACATTACTTTTGGGGCAGAAATTACATTATCATCCAATACTATTGCTATCGCTTTATTAAGATTACGTTTTGTTACATCGGCAAATAAATCTGCAGCATCATTTTTTAATTTTATTTGAATTCTATCATTATCATATCTTGCGCTCCCTACATCATTACTGCTGATTACCGGACCGGTTTTCCTGCTTATTTTA
>VFSW01006739.1_pt1 | contig 16822 bp, 15 predicted proteins | sample 5358111 | NCBI WGS metagenome assembly VFSW01 (sample SAMN11554181, study PRJNA540505) | mine drainage metagenome | isolation source: sediment from site ElyBrook_90M | place: USA: Ely Copper Mine, Vershire, VT | collected 2017
ACTCCCTGCCTTGCCGGACCCCAAACCACCCACTGGGGGCGTCCTCCGGGATGAGCCCTGTGCTCTGAGCCCTGTGCTCTGTGCCCTGAGCTCTGTGCCCTGAGCTCTGTGCCCTGCGCTCTCACCTGTCGAGGTCAGCTAGTACAAAATCCATGGCTCCCAGGATGGAGAGAAGATCAGGGATTGTATAACCTCTTGATATTAACGGCAGCATCTGGATATGCGGGAAGGAGGGCGTCCTGATCCTCGACCGGTAGGATGAGGTATCGCCGTCGCTGACAAGGTAATAGCCATTGCTTCCTTTTGATGCTTCAACCGGTATCATCGCTTCTCCTGCAGGAATTACAGGACCCCATGTTACTCCGAGAAAATGGGTAATAAGCGTTTCTATATCCTGCATAGTTTTTTCCTTTAAAGGAGGTGTTGTCAGCGGATGGGTCGATTTATAATTACCTTCCGGCATATTATTTATGCATTGCTGTATTATGCGCAGGCTCTGGCGCATCTCTTCCATCCTGATAACGGATCTGTCATAGCAGTCACCATTTTTCCCGAGAGGGATATCGAACTCAAATTTTTCATAGCCGGAATAGGGTCTCTTCTTCCTGTAATCCCAGTCATAGCCCGTCGAGCGGAGCCCCGGCCCAGTTACGCCCCATTCTATTGCCTCCTCCGCGGTATAGGCACCGATACCGATAGTCCTCTCCCTGAAGATCCTGTTTTTTATCGTAACCTTTTCAAATTCCCTTATACGCCCGGGAAAATAATCAACAAAGTCCTGAACCAGCTTATTCCAGCCATCAGGCAGGTCGTGGGCCACGCCACCTATCCTGAACCAGGAGGGATGCATTCGTCCCCCGGTAATGGCGCCTACTATGTCGAAGATCTTTTCCCTGTCATTGAATGCAAAAAATACCGGTGACATCTGGCCAAGATCCTGGGCGTATGTACCGAACCATACAAGATGGCTTGCGATACGGAAAAGCTCGGTCATGAGAATCCGTATCACGTTTGCCCTGTCGGGAACCTCAATACCTGCAAGCTTTTCAACTGAAAGGAGATAAGCCAGGTTATTTGCCACCCCACCAAGATAATCGATCCTGTCAGTGTAAGGGATAAAGGTGTGCCATGACTGTCTTTCCCCCATTTTCTCCGCGCCGCGGTGGTGGAAGCCAATATCGGGGACCACCTCAACGATGTCCTCTCCGTCGAGTTGAAGAACAAGCCTCAGCAAGCCATGGGTTCCGGGATGCTGGGGCCCTATGTTGAGAAACATAAAATCGGTGTCCTGGTTTTGTTTTTTCAGTCCCCACTCTTCAGGGACAAATTTAAGATCGTTATCAGCTATCATCCTTAGCTGTTCATCCAGAACGAAAGGGTCCATTTCAGTCGCTCTTGCCGGATATTCCTTTCTCAGGGGGTATCCAACCCAGGATTTTGGCATCAGCAGGCGTCTTAAATTCGGATGGCCATTGAACAGGATGCCGAACATATCATAGATTTCGCGCTCATACCAGTCGGCTGAGGGCCATATGTCAGTAATGCTTTGAATTGAGGGATAATCCCCTTTCAGGGCAACTTTGATACGGATATCTTCGTTTCTTGCGAAAGAAGTAAGATGATAAACTATCGTAAAATCACTCTCCGTTTTTATCAATCTCCTTCGTTCATCAATGGCAGTCAGATCGTACAGCATCCGGAAGGGACGGGATATCTCATTTTTCAGATAAATCAACAGATTTTTCAGCAGGTCTGCATTTACCCAAATGGTAAGTATGCCATCTGCGGTGTGCTGAACAGCTGATACAGAGGATTCTCCTAATCTTACTTTAATATCCGAAACAAGAGACTGGTCGCCGTTCATAAAAACCCGGTTAATTTTTAAGAAATTTCAAATTATGCCGCATTATATTTCATTCATTGGTCTTAAGCCCGTCATTTTCATACGTTCCTCGCTTTTCTGGTCCCTCAGCGATATTTTTTTACTGCCTGTAATGCCCTGTGGCCCCATCAACCAACTCAGCGGACGTTTCTCTTTACCGATGGAATCCCGAAGAAGGAGCAATCCTTCCAGGAAAGCGTCAGGACGGGGAGGGCAGCCTGACACATAAACATCCACGGGAAGGAATTTATCGACTCCCTGTACAACGCTGTAAATGTCATACATCCCCCCGGAATTTGCGCATGAACCCATTGATATAACCCATCTGGGAGCCATCATCTGTTCGTGCAGCCTTTTGATTATCGGGGCCATCTTAATAAATACAGTACCGGCGATAATCATCATATCGGCTTCACGGGGAGTCCCGCGTATCACTTCTCCGCCAAACCGGGCTATATCATACCGGCTGGTTATTGATGTGGCCATCTCTACAAAACAACAGGAAAGGCCGAAATTGAACGGCCATATTGAATTCTTCCTTCCCCAGGCGATCATATCGTCAAGCCTGGTGAAAAGCACTGACTTCTGAATTGCCTCGTCATTATCTGGCAACTGATTCCCGGGCATTGCCTCAGCAGGTTTATTTAGGGTATAATTCATTTTAAGAGTCGGTTTCTATACTTCAGGATTTTTTTGCCCTGGGGTCCGAAATCAAGAGCTTTTATCCCGATTTCATATATAAGTACTACAAGTAAGATCCCTATAAAGACCAGGATGCCCAGATATCCTGCAATCCCAAGTTCCCTGAAGGATATTCCCCACGCAAGGATAAAGACGGCATCAATATCAAAAATCACGAAGAAAATGGCTATCAGATAGAAATGTGATGAGAAGCGCAACCGGGCATTACCGGTAGGTGGGATCCCCGATTCGTAAGGCTTGCCTGTAAGTTTTTCATCATGCCTCTCACCAAGAATCCACGACAGGGTTATCATGATCCCTGCAATCAAAATCACTGCACCTGCATAGATCAGGAAGGGCCAGAATACTATAGAATTCAGATCAGGCATTATCAGTCAGATTCAGGTCAGGCATTATCGGTCAGATTCAGGTCAGGTGCAATTATCCCTCACAATAAAGGTATCGAAAATTTTTTGAAACAGGAAACTGTTTTTTCATTAAACAGATAATTCTCTGTTTTTGTTCTGAAGGTCAAAGCTAAAGTTGATATTGACCCGTACCTTCGCGGTGTACTTAGAGTTCCTTAGTGTTTAACAGGCTTAATATTCAGCATGTCATCAGAATTATTGCCAATTCAAAATCTTGGCTAACTTTGACATCTTACTTTTGATATTTCATATAATGGAATTTTTTCAATCACTTTTTGATTGGTACATGGCCAATCTGAACTACTTTACAATCATGCTGCTGATGGGCATAGAAAGTACATTTCTGCCATTACCGTCAGAAATGGTTATTCCTTTCGCAGCCTACAAGGCCGGACAGGGTGATTTAAATGTATTTCTTGTGGTAATCTCAGGAACAATAGGAGCTCTTGGCGGTTCGTTAATAAACTATACTCTTGCATATTACCTGGGACGTCCCATTGTTTACAGATTTGCCGGATCGAAAATCGGAAGGTTATTCCTGCTTTCCAGGGAGAAAGTTGAACATGCTGAAAGTTTTTTCCTGAAGAATGGAAAAACTTCAACATTCATTGGAAGGCTTGTTCCCGGTATACGCCACCTGATATCAATTCCTGCAGGATTAGCCAGGATGAACCTGCGCGATTTTATGCTCTTCACCTTTCTGGGTGCGGGGATATGGAATATTATCCTGGCGATAATTGGTTTTTACCTCTACGCGGTCAGGGAACAGATCTTTCCATATGTCGGACATATACTGGTTGTCCTGGGAGTAGCTTTTACAGTCTATCTGATTATAAAGAACAGAAAGAACGGTAAGGTATCCTGACCTGAAATGCTTTATTGATAATATCATAATCGCTAAGACAGATTCAACTGCCGGTCAATCTTCAAGATACCCGAATCTTCCGCTTCGCACATCGTCATATGCCTGTTTTATTTCATCTTCAGTGTTCATCAGGAAGGGGCCATATGAGGCAACAGGTTCGTTAATGGGTTCTCCGCTGAGCACAAGTATTACACTTTTCTTAAGAGACTCAAGCAGAATCTCATCCTTATCATGGTCAAACAGGATGAAATTATTCTCAGGAGCAGTTTTGGAGCCATTTACCCTTACCTCTCCTTCAATAACGAGCATTCCTGTGCTGTACTCCCGCCTGAAATTGAATTCTGCTTTTGATCCCTCCTCGAGCTTTGCATTAAATAAATTCACCGGGGTAAATGTGGAAGCAGGGCCTTTCGTTCCATTAAAATCACCTGCGACAACTTCAACAACACTTCTTCCGTCATCCAGGATAACCCTGCCCATCATGTTTTTTTCAATTGGCTGATATTTTGCAGGAGTCATTTTATATTTCGCCGGAAGGTTAACCCAGAGCTGGACCATCTGAAAAACACCACCCTTTCTGCTGAATTCCTTTTCATGATATTCCTTATGCAGCACTCCCGCACCTGCTGTCATCCACTGCACATCACCCTCTGATATAACACCGCTGTTCCCCGAACTGTCGTTATGGGCAACCTTCCCATGATATGCTATGGTAACTGTTTCAAATCCCCTGTGGGGGTGCACACCCACGCCTCTTGGCTTAGCCGATGGCGGAACATCCCACTTTGATCCGTAATCAAGCAGGAAGAACGGACTCATCCCGGTCATTCCGATCAGGGAGTCGGACGGAAAGAAATTATGCACTCTGAAACCATCGCCTACCATATGAAATGGCGGGGGAGGGATGATCGCCCTGACACCTTTATATTTACTTTCCATTTTGAATGTGTTTTCTACCTGATAACACCTGATTGCACCAATTGTTTGGTATGGGATATCCTGGTTAAGGTATAATCACACATCATGCGAACACGCCATAGGTTATTACTACCGGCTGCTGTTCCCCGACTGATCAACAGCTATTACCCTGTAATAATACCGGGGCATGTCATGAACGGATTTATCGATATACTGGTTGCTGATTGTTGAAGCTATCTGCCATCTTGGTAAGATTTCCACCCCGGGTACGGGAGACCTGTAAATACGGTAATAACAGAGATCTTTTTCACCGTTTGGTTCCCATGTGAGCACAGCCCTGTCCCTGTCATCTATTTTCCTGATCTCCCATTTCAGTCCGGTGACTGCTGCAGGGGGATCATCGTCATACGCAGTTGTATATACAGCCAGTGACTGAGGAGGAATCGTATCTGTAAGTGAACCGTTTTTCAGGGAAATCTTTTCAGAATATGGCTGGAGATCGCCAAAATAGTTGAAAGGCACATTCTCAGGGTCATACAGGTATTTTCTGAATGGTTTGTCCGTATCGGATGGTTTCATTTTCAGATCGAGTATTCTGGGCTCATTATTTCTGTTAATTACTGCAATGGATCTTGATCCGTTTTCAAGATTCTTTATTGCTGCCATTCTCATAAGTGTATCAGAAGAAGTAATATTATAAGCTTCAGACGGGCCCCTGAAAAATTTGGTAAGCAGGCCCAGACAGAAGTAGCTGGGTTTTGGTGTGTAATTGTCTATTTCCCAGTGATACAGTCCCCACTTATTGGTGCGATGGCTGTTCCCTCCAAACGGGAAATCGCTGAAGGTCCAGTATCCGCAACTGTAAACCCCGGCATTGATCATCGACACTATGGCTTCAGATACCTGGATTCCCATGTACTTTTCAAGAGGAGTCTGATTGTACATGTTTGCGTCGTGCATAACGGAATCAATAATGTTGCTGTTTTGTTTGGCGCCGAATTCACCAACAATGAATCTTTTATTTTTACTTCCGGCCAGAGCGACACCCCATTTCATCTTGCCAAGGAAAAAACTATAAAAGGTATTGTCAAAGAGGTCGTAGTTATTAATATAATGATGCCCGCCGTATACCCCTGTTATATCATCCATATTCTCAGCAGCCCACTCTATCGTGTTCCAGTATTCAAAAGGGGATGCATCGGTGGCAAGCAGCTTTATATCAAGATTCCTTTTTTTAAATTCATCATAGAACATGCCCTGAATTTTTTTAAAGAAACCGAGATCTCTTGTCATTGAAGCCCATTCATCCAGTGACAATTCATTGGCCATGCAGTAGTAATTTATTTTATTAAAGCCCTTCTTTTTTATCAGATATTCAAGATTGTCCGCTTCGTGCTTTACATACTCTTTTTCATTCCTGTTTTTCTTCAGGCAATTATTTCTGAATGTGGTTATGTAAATTTCAGTATTGGTCTCTTTCAGAACATCAAGAAACCAGGAGACATTGTCGATTTTCTTAAAATCCCATTCACAGTCATCGGGGACCCTCGCAAAAGATGGATTCAATTCGCGCCATCTCTTGGCAAAGATCTCATCATAATGCCAGCGCGATGCATTATGCATATGGTCAAAGACATCAAATCCGACCCCCCCGAATCTTTCATTGACTATTTTATCTGTCAGCTCGGCCGTGGATTTTAAAAGCTTGCTATTATCGCTGTTTTGGGGTGAGCAGCTGAACAGAAACAGAATGGCAGGAATTAAGAATAGTGTTCTCATAGAGGTTTTTTTATGATTTAAGGTAATGATCGGATAGTAAAATTACTTAATCCCTGAAAGAAAGCCAACTTTTTTGAAGCGCTTTTGAGCACAAATGTCTGAATTCACCGGGAGAAAAGCATGACATATTATAACGGGTCCGGGTATTGATTCATTTAGACAAAGGCAGCTCATTATTATATCATCACTTTCGGAAACCCGGCATTTCAAATTGAATAAATTTGTTTTATGAACATTTTTAGTGCTTATTTGATTTTTGCAAATTAATTTAAATTATATTGGGTGACTATTTCGGGATAATAAGGAAAAAGTATCATGTTGGGTTCCATAGAAGATGATGAAACCCACATGATTGACCACAATCACAAACGAATAAATTTAATTTACAATCATGTGTGGTTCCATCATACCTTTAAAATCAAAATAATAATATGAAGAAAAAGTCAATTCGTTTTGTTTGCATTGCCGTGCTGCTCCGGTTTGTCTTTTTTATCAGCATGAGCCATGCACAATCATATGATGCAGGAACAGTACAGAAGAAATCAGCTTTCAGCTGGCCCGAGGGTAAGAAAATGGCGCTTTCCCTTACTTTTGATGATGCCCGTCTGAGCCAGCCGGATCTCGGAATTCCCCTTCTGGATAAGTACGGAGTCAAAGCCACATTTTATGTTTCACCTGATAACATGATGCAGAGGCTTGAGGGGTGGAAAAAGGCTGTAAAGGATGGTCACGATATCGGCAATCATTCACTTTTACATCCATGCACAGGTAATTTTGACTGGTCGAGGGGGAAGGCGCTGGAGAACTATACTTTGCTGAAAATGAACAGGGAACTTGATTCAGCCAATAGCATTATTAAATCTGAACTGGGTATTGTGCCGGTTTCCTATGCTTATCCGTGCGGGCAGAAGTTCGTAGGAAGGGGAGAGATGACAAAAAGTTATATACCCGTAATTGCTTCAAAGTTTGAATCCGGGCGCGGATGGCTCGATGAAGGTCCGAACGATCCTGCATTCTGTGATATGGCCCAGCTCACCGGGATCGAACTGGACGGTAAATCATTTGATCAGGTAAAAGAACTCATTGAATCAGCAAAAAGTAAAGGACTCTGGCTTGTTCTTGCGGGTCATGAAATGAATGAGGGAGGGGTTCAGACATCTCTGCTTCCCACCATCGAAGCGATATGCAGGTATGCAACTGATCCGGCCAACGGTATCTGGATAGATGATGTGCATGCTGTTGCCTCATATATAAAGGAAAAAAGAGGAGAGGCCCCTTTTACAGAAGTTCCGCTATATAAGAATCCTATCTACCCGATAGAACAAAGGGTAAATGACCTGCTTTCCAGGATGACCCTGGAGGAGAAAGTGGGACAGATGAATATCCCTACCTGCTACTCATCGGAGCTTGGATGGGGGCTGAACAGCAACGCTCCCTATATGTGGGATATGGAGAACACCAGGGAGGTCAGGGAAAAACAGCTTGAGGGTTGCAGGAAATGGGCTGAAGGAACACACAATACAGTGTTCGGACCCGGCGGGGGATTTTTTACTCTTTCCGACAGGCTTGTCCATGAGGGTCCCTGGAGACAGGCAACTGTCATGAATGAGCTTCAGAAGATTGCCGTTGAGAAAACCCGTTTAGGAATACCTCTTTTTGAGATTGAGGAGGGAACTCACGGGCTGATGTGTCCGGGCGGGACAGTATTCCCCGAGGGTCTTGCTATCGGTTCATCCTGGAACAGGGACCTTGTAAGACAGATCTACACCGTTGCAGCCAGGGAAGGAAAGGCCATCGGGGTGCATGGGCTGTGCACCCTTGTGATTGAGCCTAACCGTGATCCCAGGATGGGACGGAATGAGGAGGGCTTCAGCGAGGATCCTTACCTCTGTTCACAGATAGCAGCAAATATTGTACAGGCCCTCCAGGGGTATGATATTTCCGCTCCCGACAAACTGGTAGCTTTTCTGTGTCACTATCCGGGTCAGGGACAGCCTGTAAGCGGACTTGAAAGAGGCGCCATGGAGATCTCCGAGAGGAAGTTAAGGGATGTATTCCTTCCTTCCTTTAAAACCGGTATCAAAAAATATGGTGCGCTTGGAGTTATGGCAACCTATCCTGCCATAGACGGAGTGGCAGTCCACAGCTCTGAAAAAATACTGACCGGCATACTCAGAGAGGAACTGGGGTTTAAGGGTATTGTGGTAAGTGAGGGAGGCGGATTGGGTACCATTGTTACTGAACGGCATGCTGCAACTCAGAAGGAGGCGGGGATCCTGGCCATTAAGGCAGGTGTCGATGTGGGGATCTCAATTGAGGATGCCTATATGGGTGGACTGATTGAGAATGTCCATGAAGGAAATATATCGGAGAAGGAAGTTGACAGAGCGGTATCAAGGCTGCTCAGACTTAAATTCCAGATGGGATTATTTGAAAATCCTTATGTCGATCCGGAATATGCCAAAAAAATAGTCAACTCAAAAGAGCACCAGGCTCTTGCCCTGAAAGCTTCCAGGGAAGGAATAGTGCTCCTAAAAAATGAGAAGAAGATCTTACCGCTGAAAAAAGATATTAAATCCATTGCGGTTATAGGCCCCGATGCCGATGCGGCAATTGACCAGCTTGGCGATTATCATCCGCAGGTTGTGCCGCAGCATGTGGTCACTGTACTGGAAGGTATTAAAAATAAGATATCCCCAAAGGCAAAAGTCACTTATGTAAAAGGCTGTGAAGTAACAGGAGATAAATTAAATGAGATTGACAGGGCCAAAGCCGCGGCAAAAGGATCCGATATTGCCATAGTTGTTATCGGGGAAGCTGGATACACAACAGACGGTGAAGGCAGGGATGTTGCCAGCCTTGACCTTACGGGTCTTCAGGAAGAGCTCCTGGAAGCTGTCTATTCGACAGGTACTCCGACAATTGCCGTTCTTATTAATGGCCGGCCATTATCAATCCGCTGGGCATCAGAGAAGATCCCCGCGATAGTAGAAGCATGGATGTGCGGGGAGCAGGGAGGCAATGCAGTGGCTGATGTACTCTTTGGTGACTTTAATCCCGGAGGCAAGCTTCCGGTCAGCATACCGCGCACGGTAGGTCAGTTCCCCTTTTACTACAATCATTCGGCAACAAAGGAAGGTGCAAAGTATATCGATATGCCTGCTACCCCGTTGTACGAGTTCGGCTATGGCCTGAGTTACACGACCTTCGGTTACAGCAACCTGAGGATCAGCCCCGGGAAGATAAATAATGAAGGGAATGTCGATATTCTTGTAGATGTGAAAAATACCGGCGCTGTAAAAGGTGACGAAGTGGTACAGCTCTACCTCAATGATCTTGTCAGCAGTACCTCAAGACCCGTGAAGGAGCTGAAAGGCTATGAAAAAATATCCCTTGAACCGGGGGAGACAAAAACGGTAAAACTTAAACTGACCCCGGAAGAGCTCTCTCTTCTTGACAGGAATATGAAGGAGGTCGTGGAGCCGGGTGCGTTTGAAGTGATGATAGGGAGCTCTTCAGCAGACATAAGGCTCAAGGGTACCTTTGAGGTGATAAAATGATTTTAACCTTTTATTCCGATGAACTGGATGAAAAATCCCCGTAAGGGTCTTTTAAGACGGGACTTTTTAAAAGGAATGGCAGCCATTCCTTTCCTGGGTTATTTTGCATTTAAAGTTAGAGGCGCTATCTCGGCGGAATCAGGGAAATCGCATCCTGATTACCTGAATTTACTTGGAGTAGATAACCTGGAAGCACCTAAAGTAAGACTCCTGCCTCCTGCTGGTAAGGAGAGCCGGCCCTTAAGGATCGGCCTGATAGGCAACGGCTGGAGGGGAGAGCAGCTGTTACAGTCATTCGGTTTTATACATCCTGAGCAGATAAGGGAAAACAGTGTAAACGGAAAATACAATGACTGGCTTAAGAATTTTCTCACACAGGAAGATCTGAATATTGAAATTGCAGGGGTTTGTGATACCTTTTCAGTTCACGCGCAGCGCGGTTTTGAGATCTCCGCAAACGACATCCGGCCGGGAGGAGGAAGAGGCAAAACAAGACCTGCCAGGATCTATCCCTCTTACAGGGAAATGATTGGAGACAGTGAGATTGATGCAGTTGTCATTGCAACTCCCGACCACTGGCATGCTCCGATGGCTATTGCTGCGGCAAAGGCAGGTAAGCACATCTTTCTTGAAAAGCCTATGACTCATAGTATTGAAGAGGCCATTGAACTGCGGAATACAATAAAATCAACAGGCGTTGTTTTTCAGCTGGGTCACGAGAACCGCCAGCAGATGAGTTTCAGGATAGCCCGCGAACTTATTCAGAAAGGGGTGCTGGGCACAATTTCAATGGCCCAGACATTTACTAACAGAAATGGGTTGTACGGAGCCTGGATCAGAAAAAGAAAATTCGATGACCAGGGAAACCAAAACAATATTAACTGGAAGGAATTCCTTGGCACGACACCATACTACGAGTTTGATCCGAAGAGATATTTTAACTGGCACCGCTTCAGCGAATATGGTACCGGTTTTATCGGCAATGACTTCTCACATCAGTACGATTGCATCAACCAGGTGCTGCGGGTTGGCATTCCCCGGAAAGTAGTTGCTCTCGGGGGGCAGTACTATTATAAGGATTGCGGCGACATGCCGGATGTCATGAATGTGATCTTCAGCTATCCGGAGAAGGGATTTACCCTGACATACGACGGGACGCTTAAGAATGGAATCTACAGGGAAAACTATATTATGGGTTCCGAGGCTGCCATGTATCTTGATCTGGGTATAAAAATCTTTAAGGACGATTATTCGGATCGTTATAAGGATAATGGCATGGATTCATCGGAACCGCTTTATCTGTATAATGGCGGAACAGATGTGGATGCTGTTTCTTCAGCAACAGCCAGGGCTTATATTAAAGGTGGCTATGGTGCAACCTTTATTGACGGGAAAGTCATTGATGCAAGCTTCCTGCATGTTAAAGAATGGCTTGATGCAATACGGAACAAGACGGAAACGAGCTGCAATATTGATGAAGGATTTGATGAAGCTGTTACGTTTAACCTGGCAAATCTGGCCTATGTAAACAGGAAACAGGTTTTCTGGGATCCGGTGTCAGAAAAAGCAACAATGATATGAAAGAGACTAACATGGACAAGATCTCTCCTTAAAAAGAAAGTGCAGAAAAACACTACTCCGGGTGGCAGGTATTCGCCCTTACATTCCTGAGGGTACTGATCGGCTGGCATTTCCTGTATGAAGGACTTGTGAAGCTGTTTTCCACCCCGGCCTGGACAGCCAAATCGTATCTTCTGGGATCCGTTGGACCATTCTCCGGCATTTTTAAAGCCATGGCTTCCGGGTCAACCATGTTGCTTGTCATTAATTATTTGAATATCTGGGGATTGATATTAATTGGGCTAAGCTTATTTACAGGTCTGTTTACAAGACCTTTTAAACTTTTCGGGATAGCTATGCTTCTGCTTTATTATTTAGCTTATCCTCCTTTTTCATCAGTCGTCATTAATACACCGGTCGAAGGAAGTTACTGGATTGTAAATAAAAACCTCATTGAACTGGCAGCGCTTTTTGTGCTTTATCTTTTTCCATCAAGCAATATTACCGGATTAGACAGGTTTATAAAAAAATGATATATGAAACCAAAATTTACGAGAAGAAAATTCTTACAGACAACGGCTGTATCAGCTACGGCCGCGATGCTCCCCGGGGTCAGGCTGGCAGCATCAGGGACAGATAAGAAAGTGGCAGCATCAAATGAGCTGCCAAAACGCAGGCTTGGCAGATCGGGCAGGATGGTCTCATGCATAGGTTTCGGCTCCGGTTCGCGCTATTGCAGCTGGGTAGCATCCGATGCAATTTTGCAGAATCATATTGATCATGCAATAGATCTGGGTATCACATATTTTGATTCTGCCCGTTCCTATGGCAACGGGCTGTCGGAAGAGCGTTACGGGAAATTCCTTACGCCAAAATACAGGAAACAGATATTCCTCAACTCCAAAACAGGCGAAAGGACCTATGATGGCGTTATGAAAGATATTGAAACATCTTTGAAGACATTAAAGACAGATTACCTTGATATGTACACAATGCATGCCATTGATAAAATTGAAGATGTCAATACACTCCTCAGTTCCTCAGGAGGATATAAAGCATTTTTAAAACTGAAAAATGAGGGGGTTGTAAAAAATATCTGCTTCTCGTACCATAAGTGGAATGACGCATCACAGAAAGCTTTTAAGGAGTTTGATCTTGATGTTGTCCTGTGCGTCATCAATGCCGCGAGGTTCAATGGGAATGAAGACCATCTCATACCACTGGCGCTTGAAAGGGATCTGGGAATAGTTGCCATTAAAATCATGGGTCAGAATGCACTTATAGGAAATGTTACAGGGGACGATCTGTTAAGATATTCTCTAACCCTTCCTTTCACAGTGGCAAATGTGGGGATGGATGGGTTTGCACCTCTGGAATCATGTGTAAAGGTGGGGAAGGAGCCGGTGATATCTGCGGCAGAAGCTGAAAAGATCCGTGTTAAGCTGAACTTTGATCCCACTGTTACCAAACTTCCTTATTTTGTGGGATAAGAGATCTGATATGCGAACCTGGCTGATCTTTACTTTTAGTGCGATATTGCTTTAACAGACATAAATATGAAAAATGGAAGTGGCGTTTCACGCAGGAATTTTATAAGGCAAACCTCTGTTGGTCTGGGAGCAGGAATAGTTGGCTTGTCGGTTCCATCCTGCAGCTCTGATAATACTGTGGCAGATGGAAAGATGGCCCGGCGCGTCAGTGTGGCAAGTATCGACCTTAAAGGACTATGGCCGGATAAAACAAGGGAATCACGGGTGAAAAGGGTACTGGAAAGGATGGAGAACCTTGCCGGCCTTCACCCTGATCTGATCTGCCTGCCTGAATTGGTAGATACTTCATGGGTTGATGAAAAGTTCGTCCTGAGTGAAATAGCTGAAGATGAAAAAATTCCCGGTCCCGTTACTTCAAGGTTTGCAGAATTTGCCAGGAAGCATAACTGTTATGTGGCATCTCCTGTTTATACAAAAAAAGATGGCAATTTCTATAACAGCTGTCTGTTAATCGACAGGAAAGGAGACCTTGCCGGAGCCTATAACAAAATGCATCCTGTCAAAGATGAAATTATCACCGGAGGAGCAGGAAAAGATTCCATAGGGGTCCTCCCGGGAGCAAAATTTCAACCGGTTATTGAAACGGACTTCGGAAAGGTTGGAATTCAGATCTGCTACGACGCCAACTGGAGCGATGGCTGGGAAAATTTCAAAAAGCAGGGTGCAGATATAATATTATTCTCTTCCCAGTTTCCGGGAGGGAGGATACTCAATTATTATGCCTGGAGGTTAGGTTGTTATGTTATTTCAAGTACTGGAGGCGACGCAAGGATCGTTGACATGTCAGGTAATGACCTGCATGCCAGCAGCACATTTGTGAGATATGCCTGGGCCGAGATTAATCTGGAGAAAGTAAATGCCGACACCTGGCCAACCAATGAACGGCTTCCCGACCTTTTCAATAAGTATGGAGAGCGTCTGCGGATAAAGGTATGGGACAATACCGGGGTAATAACTATTGAGAGTATGGATCCTGCAATCAGGGTAAGAGATGTTCTGAAGGAGTTTAAAATACAGACTATTGATGAGAATATCAGAAGCTCTGAGATAGTACAGGACAAGTACAGACTGTAACAACAGGTTCAATCCGGAAATATCCTCAGTAAATGCCCCGTATATGGAAAATCTGACGACGAATTTAATTTATATAATGAACTGATAATTATGCAAGCTGTAAAAGGAAACAGGCTTCCCCGTGAGATATGGGTCGCGGCTATAAGCCTGAAGGGGCTCTGGCCGGAACAGACCATCGCGAAAAGGATCAGTGATATGCTTGAAAGAATGGAAAGCGTGTACCCGTTGGAGCCGGATGTCATATGTCTTCCTGAAACATTCCAGATATCATGGGTAAATGAGATAAAGACCCTGGAAGAGATTGCCGAGGATGAAAGTACTCCCGGCCCGGTGACAAGCCTGGTAGCTGAGGCGGCAAGGCAGCATAACTGTTATATAATATGTCCTGTTGTTACTAAGAAGGATGGACATTTTTACAACAGTTCATTACTTATCAACCGGCAGGGGAAAATTGATGGAGTCTATCACAAAATTCACCCGACCGATACGGAAACGATTCCTGATACATATTATAAAGGTGGTGGAACTACGCCCGGAGTACTGCGGCCGCCTGTCTTTAAGACAGACTTTGGAACCATCGGGATGCAGATTTGTATGGATGCTTCCTGGTTTGCCAACTGGCAGTCCCTCAGGGAAGATGGTGCCGAGATCGTTTTTTTCCCCTCTCAGGGTCCATTCGGCGATACCCTCTCACATCATGCCTGGATGAACCAGTATTACATTGTATCTGCCACAGGGGAAGATGCCAGGATCATTGATATGACCGGTGATGTCATTGCCTCCGACGGGGAATTTGCCAGATGGGTCTGTGCACCTGTAAACCTCGAGAAGGTTTTTCTTGAAGTATGGCCCCAGGTGAAGAAGTTTGGGGATATCCGGAAGAAATACGGAAAAAAGGTAGGGATAAAGATCTACCATCCCGAAAACTGGGCCACGCTTGAGAGCCTTGATCCGGATTTGAAAATTCACGATGTCCTGAAAGAGTTTGAACTTCCTACACTTGAAGAACAGATAAGGGAGGCAACCTTAATACAGGATAAATACCGGTTACCTTAACGGAATGTTACGGATCCTTACGGAAGATGAAAAAGCCCTGATCCATAGAACAGGGAAACAGATACTCGCAGAGACCGGTATTCGGGTGCACAGCAAGACAATTTATGATCTGCTTCTTGATGCCGGTGCAGAACCGGATAACTCTGACAATGTCAGGGTATATCTGCCGGAAAAGATAGTTGACAGGTACCTTGCCCTCTGCCCGCGGGAGTTTAAAATTAAAGACAGAACAGGGAAAGAGACTGTCATTAAAAGCGGGGGAACAACACTATACTTTACTTCAAATGCCACTCATTATTTAAGAGGAACATCCAGGAAGGCTGCGGAATTAGGCGTGAATGAATTCACTGATTTTATTCGTGTGGCGGATAAGCTTGAGAATGTCAATGGAATAGTGGGGACAAGCCTGAAAGAATTCCCTCCCAATTCGAGGGATTTTGCAGGTTTTGAAATTTCGGCGAGATTTTCGGCTAAACATTCCCGGCCATGCATTTACACTCCATCGGGTGCAGAGGCAATCATCGAGATGTCAGATGTCATCCTGGATGGAAAATCATTAAAGGAAAATATGTTCTTCACCCTGGGATACAGTATTGTAAGCCCTCTTACCTGGACAGACACGGCACTTGAATTATTCTACAGGACAAGGGGCTACGGAATTCCGGTGATGATCAACTCTGAACCGCTGGCAGGCGGCACCTCACCCGTGACTCTTGCCGGGTGCCTTGCACTGGCTGATGCTGAAGTCATCAGCGGAATTGTGATCAACCAGATCCTTGAACCCGGGAGGCCATGCATCTATAATGCAGGTTTCGCCCATGTCTTTGATATGATGACAACGCTTGTCCTTACGGGTTCCCCGGAGAATGCCCTGCTTCAGGCAGCAGGAGCTGAAATGGCGCAGTTTCATGGCCTGCCTTCGGCATCATGGGCTCTGAGTGATTCTGCCATGCTCGATTCCCAGGCCTCCTGGGAAAAGCTGCTCACCGCGCTGGCCCACACCCTGAGTAAAGTCAACATGGTCTGGGGTGTGGGAAATATAGAGACGTCAAAGACGATCTCCCCTGAGATAGCAGTTATCGATAATGAGATGATAGGCAATTGCAAAAGGTTCTCCGAAAGGTTTAAGGTTGATGAAGAGCATCTTGCCTTAAACCTGATAAAGGAAGTGGCATTTAAAGGTTCATTTCTTGAGTCAGAACATACACTTGAGCACTTTCAGGAAGAGATAAGGTACTCCGGCCTGCCAAACCGTACTAACAGGAGCAGGTGGGAGAAAAGTGGATCAATGTCGGTAGAGGAGAAGGCTGAGGAATTTGTGAATGGAATTCTGAGCCGGGAACCGGATATTTATCTCACGGGAAGCCAGATCAGCAAGCTGGAAATTATCCGGAACAGGTGGATAAAAAGATTAAATTTTTAATTTTGGAGCAGCAGAACAAATCCGTAAGATAACGCCCTGATGAGAT
>VFSW01006740.1_pt1 | contig 16821 bp, 11 predicted proteins | sample 5358111 | NCBI WGS metagenome assembly VFSW01 (sample SAMN11554181, study PRJNA540505) | mine drainage metagenome | isolation source: sediment from site ElyBrook_90M | place: USA: Ely Copper Mine, Vershire, VT | collected 2017
GAATAATTCGGCAGCGTCAGAAACGCGTACTTGCATTTGCGCAGCACGGCGGCGGTTTCCACGAGAATCTCCGTTGGTCTGTGCGAGCGATCGGCCGTTGATTGTCCCATTTCGGCATGGTTTTGTCGCTTTTCAAACAGGCTTTGGGGACTCTCTGCGATGGCAATGGCCGTTTCCTGACGCATTTCCAACAGCCTTTGTCGCAATTGGCCTCACCTTTGCCCGGCCGCTCGTTACACTTCCGCTCTAGTTCACGCCGGAGATCCACACAGATGAAAACTCATGCCCGCGTCGTCGTCATCGGAGGCGGCGTGGTAGGCGTCAGCACGCTCTATCACCTGGCGCTGAAGGGATGGTCCGATGTGGTCCTCGTGGAACGCTCGGAGTTGACCGCCGGCTCCACGTGGCATGCGGCGGGTCTCCTGCCGCTGTTCAACATGAGCTATACGGTCGGCCAGCTCCACAAGTACTCCGTCGACCTGTACAAGCGCCTGCCGGCCGAGACCGGCCAGGACGTCAGCTTTCACGTGACCGGCAATCTGCGCCTGGCGACCTGCCGCGACCGCATGGACGAATATCAAAAGTACTGCGGCACCGCGAACACGATCGGCGTGCCGTTCCAAATCGTCGGTCCGAACGAGGTTCGCGACCTGTGGCCATTGATCGATCTCGGCGACGGCATGGAGACGCCGAAAATCGTCGGTGCGCTGTATCACCCGGACGACGGTCATATCGCGCCGGCTGACTTGACGATGGCGCTCAGAAAGGGCGCGCGCAGCCGCGGCGCCGAGATCTACGAGCACACGGAAGTCGTCGGCGTCAAACAGACGCCGTCCGGCGAATGGCAGGTGACGACGAACAAGGGTGAAATCGTCGCCGAACACGTCGTTTGCGCTACCGGCAACTATGCGCGGCAGACCGGGCGCCTGTTCGGCATCAACGTGCCGTCGATTCCGGTCGAGCACCAATACATCGTTTACGATGAATCGCCCGACCTCAAGGCCTACCGCGAACGCGGCGGCCGCGAGCTCGCCGTGCTGCGTGAATCCGACAAATCGTATTACCTGCGCGAAGAGCGTATGGGCTGGATCTTGGGCCCTTACGAAGCGGGCGCCCCTGCCCGATTCGCGGACGGCGTCCCGGAATGGTTCGGCAAGAGCTTGTTCGAGGGCGACTTGGACCGCCTCCTGCCGCATGTCGAGGCGGCGATGCGGCGCGTTCCGGCACTCGCCACTTGCGGCATCAAGGACATCGTCAACGGTCCGATCGCATATACGCCCGACGGCAGTCCGCTCGTCGGCCCCGCGTGGGGCGTGCGCAACTTGTGGCTCAACGAGGGCCATAGCTTCGGCATCACCGCGGCCGGCGGCTCGGGCTGGCAGCTGGCCGAATGGATCGTCGAGAGCGAGCCCGGGATCGACATGGCGGCGGTCGATCCGCGCCGCTATGGACCTTACACCGGCAAGCGCTACGTCGTACAAAAGAACGAGGAGACTTACCGCAACGTCTTCGTGATCCACTACCCGGACGAGGAGCGCAGCGACGCGCGTCCGGCGAAGACGAGCCCCATCTACGACAAGCTCGCGCGCATGGGCGCGGTGTTCGGCCAGCGCTATGGATGGGAGCGGCCGAACTGGTTCGCGCCTCCCGGCGTGGCGCCTACCGACCGCTGGAGCTTCCGGCGCTCGAATTATTTCGAGCACGTCGGCGTCGAAGCGCGGCGCATGCGGCGCGAGGTCGGCATCATCGATCTGTCGCCGTTCACGAAGCACGAAGTGTCGGGCTCCGGCGCGGAGAGCTGGCTCGACGGGCTGGTCGCGAACAAGGTGCCGACCAAGATCGGCCGCATCGCGCTCTGTCATGCGTTGACGAAGCGCGGCGGCATCCGCTCGGAATTCACCATCACGAAAATGGCGGAAAACCGCTTCTACGTCGTCAGCGCGGGCGCCGCCGAGCGCTATGACGGCGATTACCTGCAGAAAATGCTGCCGCCGGACTCGAGGTCGACGATCAGCTTGCGCAACATCACGACGAGCCGCGGCTGTTTCGTCGTCGCCGGCCCGCGCGCGCGCGAGGTGCTCGCGGCGCTCACCGACACGCCGCTCGACAACTTGGCCTTCCCCTGGCTCACGGGCCAGGTGGCCGATGTCGGCCTCGCGACCGACGTCTATCTGCTGCGCGTCAACTTCGTCGGCTCCCTGGGATGGGAGCTGCACTTCCCGATCGAATACGCGCACCACTTGTTCGATGCGCTGCTCGCGGCGGGCGCCGCGCACCACATCGGCATGGTCGGCATGCGCGCGATGGAGTCGCTGCGCATGGAGAAGTCCTACCGCATGTGGGGAACCGATTTGACGCCGGATTACACGCCGTTCGAGGCCGGACTCGACCGATTCGTGCGCATGAACAAGGGAGCGTTCATCGGCAAGGAGGCGCTGCAGAAGCAGCTCGCGGCGGGCGTACCGCACCGCTTCATCACGCTCGAAGTGCACGGCGTCACCGAGGCGGACGCGCTCGGCAACGAGCCGCTGTACGACCGCGCCGGGCGCCTCGTCGGCCGTGCGACTTCCGGATATTTCGGCCATACGCTCGGCAAGAGCCTCGCGATCGGCTATGTCGCCCCGGAATTCGCGGCACTCGGCACCGAGCTCGCGATCGAGATCCTCGGCGAGCGCAACAAGGCGACGGTGCTCGTCGATTCGCCCTACGATCCGGAAAACAAGGACCTCAAGGCTTGAGGGCCGTCGGGCGGCATTCATGAGCAGACAAAGATTCTCGGCCCTCTCGCTCGCGTGGCGCAGCTTGTCGCGCCACCGCGGCTGGCAGCCGCAATGGCGCAAGTGCGAACCGAAGAGCTGTTACGACGCGGTGATCGTCGGCGGCGGCGGGCATGGGCTCGGCGCCGCCTACTACCTGGCCAAGGAGCACGGCCTCACCAACGTCGCGGTCGTCGAGAAGGGCTGGATCGGCGGCGGCAACACCGGCCGGAACACCACGATCATCCGCTCGAATTACCTGTTCGACGAGAGCGCCGCGCTCTACGATCATTCGCTGAAGCTCTGGGAAGGACTTTCTCAGGAATTGAACTACAACGTGATGTTCTCGCCGCGCGGCGTCATGATGCTCGCGCACACGGTGCACGACATCCAGGTATTCAAGCGCCATGTGCATGCGAACCGCTGCAACGGCGTCGACAACGAGTGGTTGGAACCCGAACAGGCAAAGGCATTCTGTCCGCCGCTCAACATCGAAGGCAACATCCGCTATCCGGTGCTCGGAGCGGCGCTCCAGCGCCGCGGCGGAACGGCTCGCCATGACGCGGTCGCATGGGGGTATGCGCGCGCGGCCGACGCATTGGGCGTCGACATCATCGAGAACTGCGAGGTCACCGGCATCCGCCGCGACGCCGCCGGCCGGGTCGAGGCGCTGGAGACGACGCGCGGCGCGATCCGTACGCGCAAGGTCGGCGTATCCGCGGCCGGCAACACGAGCGTCGTCCTCGCGCTGGCGGGCGTACGCCTGCCGCTCGAGAGCTATCCCCTGCAGGCCCTGGTCTCCGAGCCGGTCAAACCGATTTTCCCCTGCGTCGTGATGTCGAACACGATTCACGCGTACATCAGCCAGTCCGACAAGGGTGATCTCGTCATCGGCGCCGGCACCGACGCGTACACCTCGTACACGCAGCGCGGCGCGCTGCACATCAACACGCATACGCTGGACGCGATATGCGAGCTGTTCCCGGCGTTTAGACGTTTGCGCATGATGCGCAATTGGGGCGGCATCGTCGATGTGACGCCGGACCGCTCGCCGATCATCGCCAAGACGCCGGTGCCGGGCCTCTACGTCAATTGCGGCTGGGGAACCGGCGGCTTCAAGGCGACGCCCGGCTCCGCACACGTGTTCGCATGGACGATCGCGCACGACGAACCGCACCCGATCAATGCGCCTTTCACGATCGAGCGTTTCCGCGACGGGCACCTGATCGACGAGGCCGCGGCGGCGGCCGTGGCCCACTGAACGAGACCATCGATGCTGCTCATTGACTGTCCCTACTGCGGTAAGCGTCCGGAAATCGAATTCACGTACGGCGGGCAGGCGCACGTCGCGCGGCCGTCCGACCCTGGGCTGCTCGACGATCAAAGCTGGGCCGAGTATCTCTACATGCGCGCGAATACCAAGGGCGTCCATGCGGAACGCTGGCGCCATGCGCACGGCTGCGCAAGATTCTTCAACGCGCTGCGCGATACGACGAGCGACCGGATCCTGGCGACATACAAGACCGGCGAGCCGCGGCCGCAGCTCGCAGCGGACGCCGGGAGCGGACGATGAGCGCGTGGCGCACGCCGAGCGGCGGCCGGATCGATCGATCGCACGGCTTGAAATTCCGCTTCGACGGCCGCCTTCTCGAGGGCGTCGCGGGCGATACCCTGGCGTCGGCATTGCTCGCGAACGGCGTGCATCTCGTCGGGCGCTCGTTCAAGTATCACCGCCCGCGGGGCATCCTCGCGGCAGGCAGCGAGGAGCCGAACGCACTCGTGACCGTGAGGCGCGATGCCGCGCGCGTCACGCCGAATCTGCGCGCGACGCAGGTCGAACTCTACGACGGGCTCGAGGCGATGAGCCAAAATCGCTGGCCGAGCCTGAGTCGCGATGTCGGCAGAATCAACGATTGGCTGTCGCCGTTCTTTCCCGCCGGCTTCTACTACAAGACCTTCATGTGGCCGCGACGCGCCTGGAAGGCGCTGTACGAACCGGTGATCCGGCGCGCCGCGGGACTCGGGGTCGCGCCGTCGGAAGCGGACCCGGATCGGTACGCGCAAGTCTATGCGCATTGCGACGTACTCGTCGTCGGAGCGGGCCCCGCGGGCCTCGCCGCCGCGCTCGCCGCCGCGGACGGCGGCGCGCGCGTGTTCCTGTGCGACGAACAGAACGAATTCGGCGGCAGCTTGCTCGCCGACCGCGGCGCGCGCATCGACGGCTTCACGGCGTCCGAGTGGGCCGAGCGCGCCGTCGCCTCGCTCGCCGGGAACCGCCGGGTCACGCTGCTGCCGCGGACGACGGCGTTCGGCTATTTTCCGCATAATATGATCGGCCTCAACGAACGCCTGACCGACCATTTGGGTGAACCGGCACGCGGCGCGGCGCGCGAGCGCCTGTGGCAGGTGCGCGCGCGCTCCGTCGTGATCGCCGCAGGTGCGATCGAGCGGCCGCTCGTATTTGCGGGCAATGATCGGCCCGGCATCATGTTGGCGGGCGCGGCCCAGACCTATTTGAACCGTTATGGCGTGCGCGCCGGCGAGCGCGCGGTGCTCGTGACCGCGGGCGATGCCGCTTACCAAGCCGCGCTCGATCTGCACGCGGCCGGCGTCTCGATCGCTGCGATCGCCGATTTGCGGCGCGAAGCCTCAGGATCGCTGCCCGCCGCGGCGCGCGCCGCGGGCATCGAAGTCATCACCGCTGCGAGCGTGCTCGGAACGGCTGGCGACCTGCGGGTCCGTGAAATCGCGCTCGGGCGAACGAACGGTTCCGGCGGCGCGCGGCTCGAGAAGCGCATCCGCTGCGACCTCGTGCTGATGTCCGGCGGCTTTACGCCGAGTGTCCACTTGTTTTCCCAGTCGCGCGGCAAATTGCGCTGGGACGAGGTCCTGAAGGCCTTTATTCCCGAGACTTCCGCCGAATGCGAACGCTCCGCGGGGGCGTGCCGCGGGCTCTACGGTCTCGCGCAGGCGATCGAGGACGGCTTTGCCGCCGGCGCGCAAGCTGCGCCACAGCGCGGCGCTGCGCCGCGCCGGGTCGCGGTACAGGCGGCCCTGTCGAGCCACGAGGCCTTCCTCGGCGCCCTCCCCCCGGGTCAAGGCTCGAGTGAAAAGGCGTTTGTCGATTGGCAGCACGACGTGACGACGCGGGATCTCGAGCTCGCGACGCGCGAGGGATTCCGCTCGATCGAACACGTCAAGCGCTTCACGACGACCGGCATGGCGACCGACCAGGGCAAGACCTCCAACCTGAATGCGCTCGCGATCGTGGCGGCGGCGCTGAAGGTGCCGGTTCCGCAAGTGGGTCTGACGACGTTTCGCATGCCGTACACGCCGACGAGCTTCGGCAGCATGGCGGGCGCTTCCCGCGGGGATCTGTTCGATCCGGTGCGCCGCACGCCGATGCACGAGTGGGCGGCCGCGCAAGGCGCCGTGTTCGAGAATGTGAGTCTGTGGAAGCGCGCACGCTACTTTCCGCGCGGCGGCGAGAGCATGGATGAAGCGGTCGCGCGCGAATGCCGGACGGTGCGCTCGGCCTGCGGAATATTCGACGCATCGACGCTCGGCAAGATCGAAGTGGTCGGCGCGGATGCGGCGCAATTTCTCAACCGCCTGTATATCAACAATTGGTCGAACCTTGGCATCGGCCGTTCGCGCTACGGAATACTGTGCCGCGACGACGGCTTCATCTATGACGACGGCGTGGTCGCGCGCGTAGGGTCCGACCGGTTCCATGTGACCACGACGACCGGCGGCGCCGCGGGCGTGCTCGCGATGATGGAAGATTACCGCCAGACCGAATGGCCCGAACTCAAGGTGTGGCTGACGTCCACGACCGAACAGTGGGCGGTCATCGCCGTTCAAGGCCCGCATGCGCGCCGCGTACTCGAAGGCCTCGTCGAGGGCATCGATATCGGCGCCGCGCCGCTGCCGCATCTCGGCGTCGCCGCGTGCCGCATATGCGGCGTCCCGTCGATGCTGATGCGCGTGAGCTTCACCGGCGAGTTGGGCTACGAGGTCAATGTTCCGGCGGATTACGGCCTCGCGGTTTGGCAGGCGATCTGCGCGGCGGGGGCCGCGCACGGGATCACGCCATACGGCACCGAGACGATGCACGTGCTGCGCGCCGAAAAGGGCTACATCATCGTCGGCCAAGACACCGACGGCACCGTGACGCCGGATGATGCGGGCCTTTCCTGGGCCATCGGCAAGGCGAAGGCGGATTTCGTCGGCAAGCGCTCGCTGCAGCGCGCCTCGATGAACGCCGCGGCGCGCAAACAGCTGGTCGGACTCAAGAGCCGCGACGGCAGGACCGTGCTCGACGAGGGCGCTCAAGTCGCCGAGCTCGCCGGTCAAACCCCGCCGATGAAGCTCGTCGGACATGTCACCTCGTCTTATTTCAGCGCGGTTCTCGGCGCACCGCTTGCGCTCGCGCTCGTTGCGGGCGGCCGCGCACGCGTGGGGCAAACGCTCTATATCCCGATGCCGAATGGCGACGTGGCGGTCGAGGTGACGGCGCCGGTGTTTTACGATCACAGCGGAGAACGCATCCATGCCTGAGCCGGCAGCGCGCAGCGCGCCTTCCCTGCCCATCGCCGAGTGGATGGCTCCGCTGCCGCCGGCGAGCCGCTTGATTTTTCACGGCGGCGGCGACGCCCGCAAAGCCGCCGCCGCGGTATTCAAGGCGCCGTTTCCCGAGGAAGCTTGCCGCGCATCCGTCTCCGGCGCGCGCGCTTGTCTTTGGCTGGGGCCGGACGAATTCCTCCTGCTCGCGCCCGCCGAGGAGTCCGCCGCGGCGATCGCGGCCTCGGTCGATGCGGCGCTTGCGGCGATTCCCCATAGTTGCGTCGATGTCAGCCATCGCCAGGTCGGGGTCGAGATTTTCGGTCCGCAGGCGGCACCTATTTTGAACGGCGCTTGCCCGCTTGATTTGGACGAAGCGCAATTCCCCGTGGGCGCCTGTACGCGCACGGTGTTCGCGAAGGCCGAGATCGTGCTCTGGCGGACCCGGCCCGACGCATTTCGGATCGAAGTGTGGCGCTCCTTCAGCGGCTATGTGACGGAATTATTGACGGAAATCGCGCGCACTCCGCGCATTTCGGCCTGAGCGCTCGCGCGCCGGCTGAAGTATCCCTGACGGGGCGTCGTGTGGATGCAACATTAAACAATGCTTCAATAATTGGCGACTATCTGCATTTCCGACTCCCATTCAGCAAGGTCCGGTAATTTATTGGATCATGGGACAATATTCGCTTCTGCAGCTGCGCTTGATTCCGGCTTGGTCTTGATACAAGATATGTTGCGCGGTGGGGGATTTAGGTTATTGAGCGCGCATTCAATCCAGGGGCATGACGAGTTATTTCCGCGAAGTTCACGCGCGCGTCGTGCACCGGCAGTCCGGGTGGCGGCCCAACATATTTTCTAAGGGGATCAAACGATGAACTCGAAGCTCTCATTTGCGATAGCCGCGATCTTGGGAGGTGCGTCCTTCGGGGCGGCCGCAGCCGCGACCGGATCCACCGATACCAGTTCAGACATGCTCCAGGTGATCACCGTCACTGCGCAGCGCCGCACGCAGAGCATGCAGGACGTGCCGATCTCGATGCAGGCATTCACCTCGCAGACGCTGAAGCAGCTCAACATCGCGACGTTCGACGACTATGTGAAGTACCTGCCGAACGTATCGACCCAGAACAACGGTCCGGGCCAGAACGAGGTCTTCATGCGCGGCTTGAGCGCCGGCGCGCAGGCGAGCCAGGGCAGCGGTTCGACGGGATTGTTTCCGAACGTTGCGATTTACCTGGATAACCAATCCGGCCAGCTGCCCAATCGCAACCTCGACGTGTATGCCGCAGACCTGAATCGCATCGAGGTTCTGGAAGGTCCGCAGGGCACGCTGTTCGGCGCCGGCGCCGAGGCCGGCGTCATCCGCTACATCACCAACGAGCCGAAACTCGACAAGACCGAGGGGAGTGCCGATGCCGGCTACGGCGTGACCGCGCACGGCGACCCGAATACCAACCTGACGGCGGTGCTGAACCTGCCGCTGATCGCCGACACCATGGCGGTGCGCGCGGTGATCTACAACGACAGCCGCGGCGGCTACATCGACAACGTGCCGGCGACGTTCACGCGCCAGAATACCGACATCGGCATTCACTATGCGAACTACGCGGGCGGCGTCCCGCCGAACGCGCCGGTCATCAACAACAACAGCATCGCCAAACGAGCCATCAACCCCGTCACCTACCAGGGAGCTCGCGTCGAGGCGCTGTACAAGATCAACGATGACTGGAACGTGCTGCTCACGCAGTCGTACCAGAACATGAATTCCGAGGGCGTGTTCTACCAGCAGCCGAACGCCTCTGACGGCGCGGCGCTCGCACCGCTCGAAGTCACGCTGTTCAACAATGCCTACGACAAGGACAAGTTCGAGAATACGGCGTGGACGGTGAACGGCAAGTTCGGCGCGTTGAAGGCCGTGTACACCGGCGGCTATCTCGTGCGCCACGTCGAGCAGGTCGGCGACTACACCAACTACTCGCGCGGCGTGTATGCCGATTACTATCAGTGCTACGGCCCGGGATCGGGCGGCGAGACGAACCTCACGCCGACCTGCTTCTCGCCGAGCGCGACCTGGCATTCGCTCGAGCGCAATGAGCACATGCAGCACGAATTCCGCTTGAGCACGCCGGATGACTGGCGTTTGCGCGCGATCGTCGGCGCGTATTACGAGGCCAACAAGCTCTTCGACCAGACCGCGTGGCGGTACAAGAGCATTCCCGCGTGCACTGCGAACGGCGCGCCCGGCACGCCGGGCAATAGCGGCTGCCTGTCGAACGTCGGGACATTCCCCGGAACCAGCGTCGAAAGTCCCGGCGTGCAGAGCGACAACACGTCCTTCTACCAGGATACCCGCCGAGAGACCAAGCAGACCGCGATCTTTGCGTCGGTGGACTTCGACCTGATTCCGAAAGTCCTGACGGTCACCGTGGGTTCACGCCATTTCAAGTTCGAGAACTCCTCGCAGGGCAGCGTCATGAGCAGCTTCGGCTGCTTCGACGCCGGCACGCCGGTCGGCGGCTGCCAGAGCGGGTCTTCCTACAATCTCGACACGCAGAATCTGCGCGACACGGAGTCGGGCTACAAGAGCCGCGGCAATCTCACCTGGCACGTCACGCCGGACGTCATGCTGTATTACACGTTCTCGCAAGGATTCCGCCCGGGCGGGTTCAACCAGAACGGCGGTACGCTGCATATCACCGGCCCGGACGGGAACGCGCAGTACATCCTGCCGAAATCGTATCGATCGGACAATTTGACGAACAACGAAATCGGCTGGAAGACGGAATTCCTCCACCATCGCCTCCAATGGAACGGCGCCGTGTACCGTGAGAACTGGAACAACGTGCAGATCGCGTTCTTCGACCCCGGTATCGGCCTCGGCAACTTGTTCTTCAACACCAACGGCCAGAACTTCCTGGTCAAGGGCCTCGAGACCTCGCTCGTGGCGCGGGTCGCTCCCGGGTTGACGCTGCAGGGCGCGGCATCCTGGAACCAGAGCCGGCAGACCAATTCGCCGGCGCTGATCGACAACAATCCGGCGAGCGTGAACATCGGCAAGCCGATCACGCAGTACTGCCCCGGCGGCACCGCTTGCCAGCCGGTCACGAACCCGTTCGGCGCGATCGGTTCGCCGAGCGCGAATGCACCGCCGATTCAGTTCTCCTTGCGCGCACGCTACGACTGGACCGTCGCGAGCTACGATGCCTTCGCGCAAGTGGGTGCCGTCCACAGCGGTCATTCATTCACGCAGGCGGGGTCGAATCCGACGCTCGCGCAGGCCGGATCCGTCAGTACATCCCGGTTGCGCTTCGAAAATCCGGCCTATACGACCTACGATGCGTCGATCGGTGTCGCGAAGGATGTCTGGAACGTGCGCCTGTACGGCGAAAATCTCAGCAATTCGCACGTCAGCGTGTTCACGAACACCGATCAGTTCATCGTCGCGCAGACAGTTCTGCGGCCGAGGGTCATCGGCGTCGAGTTCGGCTACAAATTCTGACGGTGGTTCGTCAGTTGGCGCTGTTCAGCCGGTAGGCGCTCGGCGTCGCCCCGAATCGCTCGCGAAACCGGCGGGCGAAGTGGCTGGGCTCGCTGAACCCGCAATTCCAGGCGATTTCGGCAATTCCGAGCGCATCGAATCGCTTGTCGCGCAGCAGCCGCTGCGCCCGCTGGAGGCGGCAGTCATACAACTCCTGGCTGAAAGTCTTGCCCGCGTAGGCGAACAGCAGATGCACGTAACGGCGCGACAGACCAAGCGCGGCGGCGACCGTCGCCGGATCGAGGCCGGATTCGTGGCAGCGCTCGCGTATGGTCTCGGTAACGCGCCGCAACAATGCCCTTTTGTGGGTGGTCGAGGGCGGATTATAGTTCGAGGCCGCGAGCGCCAACAACGAGACGATTTGCTCGGCCACCACCGTCGGGGGGAGCCCCGATGCATCCACCGTCGCGGGCGTGACGTTACTCAACGCCGAAGCCAACGTTGCCCCCCAGCCGCTGCGCCCGTCGATCAAGCGCGCCGCCGCGTCCTCGGGCGCCGGCAGCCAGCCGCCGAGCCAATCTCTCCCGATCTCGAGCACCAAGGCTTCGACGCCCTGCGGAAAATCGAATTCGAAGCCGGCCAGGCAGTCGATCAACAAGGAGTCCCCCGCCTCGACCTTGAGACTGCGGCCGTATTGTTCGATCAGTTGCACGCCCTTGCGGACTTGGATCAAGTGGAAGATGTGGTCTTTCGCGTTGCAAGCCGCCGTGCGCTCGCGCCAGACGCGCTGCTCGCTGACTGAAATGAAATTCGCCTTGATCGGACCGAAGGCGTGCTTCTCGATCTGTCCGAAAAATGCGCCCTCTTGGGAACTCTGAATGTGTACCTGCAAGAGATTCTCGCAGATCACGTCCCGCCAATAAGATAGCGCCTTGCCGGGCTGCAGGTGTTCCGTCGACCAACTCTGTTCGAACATTGCCATTCTCCCCCGGCCGCTTGGTCCCGCAACCCTCGGCCGGCCGTCAACCGCCGCTTCCGGCCCCGACGCCATACTCGATCTTCGCGTTCCGGGTTGCTTGAAACTGTTCGAGCGTCTGCCCGCGCATGGCGGCATAGACATGCAGATTCGACACGCCCACGACTGCCGCCAGCTTCTCGAGTACGAAGAATATTACGCCAAAGTGTATGAGTCCGCGCCAGTCCAGCCGGCGTACCAGATCAGCTTCCTCCGCAGTTAATGCGTGCGCAGCCATCAGCGCATCCGCGTCCCGCCGGAACGCCTCGCGCTGTTCCGGAATGATCAAGTCATGCAGAAACCCGTTGAGCCGGTAGGCCTTTGCGCTGCGCTCCAGCGTATACGGATAGCTGCCTGCGAGACGCTCCGCCCCCTCGAGCTGGTCGCGCAACGGCGCGGCGGGGGGATATTCGCCGTCATTCTCGTAGATCGCCGTGGCAATTGCCGTCATCGAAGGCAGGTAGTACGTCCGGTGGAGCCTGCGGATCCGTTCGGTCATGGCGCCGCGCATGATCAGCCACATGATGACCTCCGCGCCTTCAAACCCGCCGCGTTCGGCGTACTCGGCATGAGTCAGATTCGTCAATGCCGCCGGGTCGGTTTCCAGCAGATCGAGAAACTGATTGTCCCATGCCGGGTTGTTGAATCCGCAGCGCTCGCCGTGAACCTGATGAGATAACCCGCCGGTCGCGACGATCACCACGTTGAGGTCCGAAGGGTAAGCGCGGATGGCGCGGCCCAACGCGGCCCCCAGCCGATAGCAGCGCCGGGCAGTCGGTAGCGGAAATTGCAGAACGCCGACCTGCAGCGGCAACACCTTCCAAGGCCAGGTACCGTCGGGGTCGGCCAGCATCGACAGCGGCGACAGGCAGCCGTGATCAACGGGCTTGCCGCGAAATAACGAAATGTCGAATTCCTCGGCAAAGAGGCTGGTTGCGACGGAGCGCGCGAGCTCCGGGGCACCGGGCAACGGCGGCACGTCGCGTGCACCGCCGCCCTCGTCGGCCGGCGGGTACAGATCATCGACCCCCAACGCGAACGGCGAGTAGTGGTCGAAGAAGAACGACGTGATGTGGTCGTTGTATATGGTGAGCAAAACATCGGCGCGCTTCTCGGCGAGCCATGCACGTATCGGCGCGTACGCGTCGAAAATCGGCTTCCAGACGGGATCGCTCTCGAGGCGCCGATCCTTCGCAAACCCAATCGTCGGGGTGTGCGATGTTGCGATCGCGCCGATGATCCTAGCCATGATCGCATTCCTTGTGGGTGGGAGTGAAGTTGCGCAGGCTGGTCGACGGGGCTTTGCCTCGTGCCAGCACCGCGGGCGCCGTCTCGCGCAGCATCGCCGCCAGCACGATGATCGCAACGACGATGCCGACCAGAATCCACAAGGTCATGCCGAGGCCTTTAAGGTCGGCTACTTTGCCGGCGACGCTCGGCGCCAATACGCCGCCCAGAATCTCGCTGACGCCCATCGTCAGCGACAGTGCGGTGGCGGTTCTCGCCGGGCCCACGATCTCCGATGGAATTGTCGCCATCGCGAGCGGAAATACGCCGCTGAGCGCCGCGCCCACCGCGATGCAGGCCATCAGCGGCACGAGCCGGGTGCCGCTGGTGAACAGCAGACCCAACGGCAGCACCAGACCCAGCGACGAAGCGACGAGTATCACCGGCTTACGGCCGAAGCGGTCGGAAGAGCCCGGCACCAGGAATGCAACGGCCATTGAGGCCACGCCGAACGAGGACATGATCCAGCTCATGTGGCGTTGGTCGAAACCGCGGACCCGGACGAGGTACAGCGGCGTGAACGTAAAGAGCACCATGAGGTAGGCCACCAACAGCGCCGAGATTGCAACGCAAAGCAGCATGGAGCGATCGGCAAGCGCGCCGCCGAATCGCGCCCGCCCGGGCGCAGCGCCCCGCGCGGGCATCGCGGGTTCGCGCACCAGCGCGGCAATCAGCAGCGCCATGACGATGCCCGGGAGGGCGGCAAGAAAAAACGCGTTGCGCCAGCCGAAGCGGATCGCCATCCACACGATGATCACCGGACCCAGTGTGTTCGCAAGAAGATTGGCACCGAAGTTCTGCGTGACGCCCTGCGCCAGTCCGCGGTGCTCATGAGGCACTTCCACCGCTATCAGCGTCTGTGTAATCGGCATGATGCCGCCCTCCGCGATGCCCATCAGCAGACGGGCCGCCAGCAGCCAGGCGAATCCCGATGCAAAGCCCGACAACACCGACGCCATCGAGAACGCCACGGTTGCCGATATTAGCATCAGCTTGCGGCGCCCGAACCGGTCCACGAGGCTTCCCATGCCGAGGCCGGCAATCGCCCAGCTGAAGGAGAATGCCGACACGATGTTGCCGATCTGGAAATTGCTGAGATGCAGATCCGGTTGTATGAACGACGTCAGATAACTGAAGACATTGCGATCGAAGAACACGATGCCGAAGTTCGCGCTCAGCAAAGCCACCAGCAGCCACTGGTAGCGGCTCATCGAGGTTGACATGTCGTTTCCTGTCGCCGGCGTATCAGTGGCGGATCGTACATAGGGCGCCGCCGTCCACCGACCAGGCCGCGCCATTGACGAAGCTGGCCGCGGGCGACAGCAAAAACGCGACCGCCTCGCCGACTTCGCGCGGCTGACCGATGCGCTCCTGCGGTGCGATCTTGCCTAAGGTCCGCTTGCCGAGCTCGACGTCGCCGTTGAACAGCGTCTTGAGCATGGCTTCCAGCAGCGGTGTTTCAATGACACCCGGCATCACCGCATTCACGCGCACGCCGCGGGCGCCGACGTCGGCGGCGGCGGTGCGCGTCAGCCCGATCACCCCGTGCTTGCTGGCGTTGTAGGCGCAGGCGCCGGCGAGCCCGCGTTCACTGGCGATCGAACCGGTGTTGACCACCGCGCCGGCGCCTTGGGCCAGCATCACGGGAATCACATGCCGCAACCCTAGAAAGATACTGCGCAGGTTCACGGCCATCAGGCGATCGAATTCGGCCTCGTCATAACTCTCGATCGACGCCACCTTGCCTTCCGTGCCGGCATTGTTGAACAGCCCGTCTATGCGGCCGAATGCCTTGCAGGCCGCGGCGACATAGCCCTGCACGGCATCCGAGCGACTGACGTCCGCATGACAGATTTCGACCTGCGTACCGAAAGCCGCGACTTGTGCTCGGCGCCGCTCGAGCCCTTCCCGGTTGATGTCGACCAGCAGGATATCGGCGCCTTTCGCCGCCAGCACGCCGGCCGTCGCATGACCGATGCTGCCCGCACCGCCGGTCACGATGATTTTCATACCCGCAAGGTCTTTCATGGTCGCCTCCCCAGTAACAGATCCGCCGCCCGTTCGGCCACGGCATTGACGGGAATATTGCTGTTGCCCGCAATCACCGTGGGGATGATCGATGCGTCCACCACGCGCAGAGCATCGATGCCTCTTACCCGCAGTGCGGTATCCACCACATCGCCGATGCGGCAGGTGCCGCAGGGATGGTGCACGGTGACCAGCGATTGGCGGATATGCGCCTCGATCTGCGCGCGCTCGCGCACTTCCGGTCCCGGCGACGTCTCCCGGCCGGCCAGCGGCGCGAACGACGGGGCCGCCAGGATCGAACGCGCGACCTCGAATCCCCGCACCAGCACGTCGATGTCGCCCGGGGCCGAGAGGAAGTTGAAATCGATCGCCGGCTTGTCGCGCGGGTCTTTGCTGGTCAGCGTGACGCTGCCGCGGCTGGCCGGCCGCAGGTTCACGAAGATGATGCCGTAGCCGTGCCCGCGCGGCAGCCAATGACCGTTCGCATTGCGATGCGCGGGCATGAAAATGATCTGCAGATCGGGGCGGTCAACCTCCGGCCTTGAACGCATGAAGCCGTTGGCTTCGAATACGTTGCTCGCCAGCGGCCCGGATCGAAACAGCAAATATTGCGCGGCGACGAGTACGCTGCGCGGCGCGCTGCGCCACGACAGCCCGTACGATTCGGTATTGGCCGTTCGTGCGCCAATCGATGCGGCCGGGTGATCGTGCAGATTCTTGCCGACCGCGGGCAGGTCAAGCAGCGGTGCGATTCCCAAGGCTTGCAGAGCGGCGGCATCGCCGACGCCTGACAGCTGCAACAACTGCGGTGAGCCGTAGGCGCCGCAGGCAACGATGACCTCGCGGCGCGCCGTTACGACGCGCCGCACGCCGCCGCGTTCGATCTCGACGCCCGTTGCACGCCGGCCCTCGAACATCACGCGGGTGACCAGCGCATCGGTCGTGATCTCGAGATTGGACCGATGCCGCGCAGGATTGAGATACGCCGTCACCCCGGACTCGCGCCGCCCGCCGCGGATCGCCGCCTGGCGCGGTCCGAATCCTTCCGGATCGCCGCCGTTGAAATCCGCGCAGCGCGGCAGGCCGAGGGTGTCGGCGGCTGCGAGGAAGCGGCCGACCAGCGGATTGGGATTGGGGATGTCGATGACGTTGACCGGACCGCCTCGATACCGCTGCGGCGTGTGCGCGGCCTCGTAGTTCTCCAGTCGCGCGAAATAAGGCAGAAGATCGGAGTAGCTCCACCCCGGTTGCCGCCACTCATCATATTCGCGCGGGTGGCCGCGGAAATACACCATGCCATTGATCGAGGAACAACCGCCGAGCACGCGACCGCGCGGCACCGGCAGCACGCGCTCATCGACATGGCGCTGCGGCACCGTGCTGTAGCCCCAAGATTGGCGCGGATTGCCGATGGCCTTCGCCACCATCGCCGGCACGCGGATGGCCGGATCGTCATCCGGCGGGCCCGCCTCGATCAATGCGACGCTGACGCCTGCGTCGGCCGACAGCCGATTCGCCAGCACGCAGCCGGCGGTACCGGCGCCTGCGATCACATAATCGAAGGCATCGTTCATCGCTGACGGCACGGCGGGCACGGCATCACGCGCCGCTGAACAGAGTGGCGACGTAATGGCTGTCCATGTACTCGCGGATGGCAAAGATCCGGCCGTCCCGCACGTCGATGCTCCAGG
>VFSW01006741.1_pt1 | contig 16821 bp, 11 predicted proteins | sample 5358111 | NCBI WGS metagenome assembly VFSW01 (sample SAMN11554181, study PRJNA540505) | mine drainage metagenome | isolation source: sediment from site ElyBrook_90M | place: USA: Ely Copper Mine, Vershire, VT | collected 2017
ACTGTGCGAGGTGGGGGTGGGATTCGGTTGTCAAATAGCGATCCGGGAAAGGCCTGCGGCAGGCGGCCCCGGAGCACCAGTATGCGCTATGGGAATGGGGCGTTGGCGGGGAATTTGGGTTAAGTGGTTTGGTTTCAGTGAATCGAGGGTTGTGACTGGGGAACGGTGACGATCCGGTTTCGGCGACGGGGATTTCGTGGTATGGTTTCCGGTATGGCGACCGTCAAGATTACGATCACGCTGGAGGACGATCAGGTTCGTGCGATCCGCGAATTTGTGGCTGCGGGAAAGGCGTCGAGCGTGTCCGGGTTCGTGCAGCATGCCGTTGGTGTCGCTCTGTTCGACGCGGCGGGGTGGCGGACGATGCTGGACGACGCGCTGCGGCAAACCGGCGGGCCTCTGACAGAGGAGGAGCGTGCATGGGCGGATGCGCTTCTCGATCCGCGGGAAACTCCAAAAGGCGGCGGCAGGAGTGGCGCGGGCAGGAATGAGGCGGCATGAACGGAGTCACGTTCGACGCGGGCGGGCTGATCGCGCTGGATCGGAACGATCGCCGGGTCATCGCTCTGCTGGCGCGTGCAAGCGAGCTTGGCGTGCGCGTTACGATTCCGGCGACGGCGCTGGCGCAGGCGCTGCGGAATCCTGCCAGACAGGCACGGCTCTCGCGGCTGATCCGGCAGACCGCGACCGACCTGGTTCCGCTCGATGGACTTGCGGCAACGGCTGTCGGCCTTTTGCTGGCGGACACCGGAACGGCCGATATCGCGGATGCCCACGTGGCGATTTGCGCCCGAAGGAGGGGGCAGATTGTGGTGACGAGCGATCCGGGAGATATCGGGCGAATCGATCCGAAACTGCGGTTGGTTGCGGTCTGAGAGCGTTGGCGGTTTTCGGGGGCGGGAGGTTGCCCAGGGAACTTCGGTCTGGCTTGCTCGAACGGGACTTGGGGACAATTCCGCTCCGCGTTTCTCCGAATTGGGTGGTCTACAAGCCGGGGCGCACGTCGTCTGTCAAATCCGATTCAAACGGCCAGGCCTCGGTCAAAGATTTCAGCCTCCCGTATAATTGTGCGGTGTTCCGTCCTACCGAAAGGCGGAGTTGTTTCGAGCCATGAAGATTTGTCCATCCGCCGCGCAGCTACGACGCCCGCCAGAAGATGTTCCGCGGCTAAAGCCGATATGGCCAGCCGAGTCAACGTCGGCACGGGACTTGACGTTTCATCAGATTGCCCCCTACATTGGTCGGCTGAAAACGGCGATTGCACGGTCGCTGATTTGCAGCCGAACGCGCGAGGGTGACCTTATCGTAGACCCATTCTCGGGATGCGGCTCGGTGTCGCTGGAGGCAGCGGCGAGCGGACGCCGAGTCGTGGCCGGCGATTGGAACTCCTACGCCGTACTGCTCACGAGAGCGAAACTCTTCCCTCCAAGTTGTCTTCGAACTGCCGAGCACCGACTCCGAACGGTCTGGAGTTTGTCACGCGAGAATCTCCCCAAACAAGACTTGCGCACTGTGCCCAGTTGGGTTCGCCAGTTTTTTCATCCAGAGACCCTACGCAGCGCGCTCGCTCTTCGCGACGCATGCGTCGAGATCGGGGATGAATTCCTACTGGCATGCCTGCTCGGAATTCTCCATCACCAGCGACCCGGCTTTTTGTCTTACCCGAGTAGCCACCTCGTCCCATACTTGCGAAACCACAACTTTCCTCGTGAGATCTTCCCGACGCTGTATGAGGAGAGAGATGTCCTTGTGCGCATGAACGCGAAGCTCCAAAGGACGTTTCGCCGCCCACCGTCGCCGTATACTGAGCCGAGGCGCGTTCTCGAAATCGACGCCCGGAATTTTCCGCTCGTCCGCAATATTAAGGCCGTGATCACGAGTCCGCCCTATATGAATGCGCTTGATTACGTCAGGGACAATCGGCTACGGCTTTGGTTCCTCAACCGCGCTCTACCGGGCCAGAAAGACATTGTCGGGCGTAACCGCGATGCTGCCTTCAGAGACCTAATGCTCGACGTCTGCGTACGACTGGCGCCGAATATAGTTCAGGGCGGCTATATCATTTTAGTTGTCGGCGACCCGAATGCCCGCGGAAGCGGCCCTCCCGGCAGAACCGTGGCGATCACGCGCGAACTGTTTAGTGCGGAAACCGACCTTGAGGATTTCACACTGGACTGCCTCTACGAAGACAGCATTCCGGATGTTCGGCGATCGCGCCGCGAGTGCCGTGGGACAAAATCGGAGACCGTGCTTGTATATCGGAAAGCATAAGAAGGGGAAGCGTGCTTAAAGATCCGTGGTGCTGCGGTTTGGCCGGCCAGTCGGTCGGAAAACTTCGTCTGGAGAAATTTATTGCTGCGGGCAATATCGGCTACGTCTATCGAGCGACCCATCGAAATGTGCCTGACTCCAAGTACGCAGTCAAACTGGTTTTCGACGCATTAAAGGAAGGCTCGAACGTCGAGCTCTGGAAGGTTCACAACCTCGGACTTGTCGACGGAGTCGTGCATCTTCATGATGTCGACGCTGAGATGATAAGCCATGAAGGCGCCTCGCGCCTAGCTCAATACACGGTTTGGGACTACATTTCTCCCGGCGAGAATTTGGCGAAATACCTTAAGAGGGTCGGTGCGATTAAGACGTCGTTTCTGAGCGCGGTCATTAATCAGATCCTTCGCGTTCTTCACGCCTGCGAAAAATCAGGTGTTCGCCGGCATGGCGACCTCCACTCCGGAAATATTCTCATAGGCGACCAAACAGCAGCACGGCTCGACGACATCCTGATGCCACGTGCGCCGATCTATCTATCTGATTTCGGGTACGGTGCGACCGGCGCCGTCAAACAGCCGAAAGACGACTACGAGGGACTCGCGCGGATCGTTACGGAAATGCTCGCGTACATCGACTATTCCCAAACGAGCCCTACCGACCGCCAGATCCTGACAGGCATAAGAGCTCCTCTCGCCAAACTCCTCAACGAACCTTCGGAGGGCGAACGCCGGTCCCCACTTGAATTACTCCATACACTCGCGGAGATCAAGCAGGGCGCCCAAGTCGGCGGTTTTTCGCCTTCCGACGGAGCAACGCTGGGCGCGACACCAGGCGTGTCTCCTGTCAGACCCGACACCCCCAACACCCCCAACGTTGGCTCCTTTCAAGTCTCGGAGATGATTGGAGAAAGGTGGGAATGGTGGAAGCGGCTCTTTGTCCCCGGAGTTCCAGCACGCTCGAAGATTCTGGCCCTCGACATTCCGACCGTCGTCACTGGCCCCCGCGGATGTGGAAAGACGATGCTGTTCCGCCGCCTGAGTGAGCGTTTGGTCGTCGAGTGCGGTGAGGTTAGCGATCTACCGGTCAGCGGGCGGTTTGTCGCATACTACGTCAACGCCAACGATATTGCTGACGCCTTCGCCCACTTCCCGGAAAGGCCGACGGCGAGGGACGAGGCGCGTCTTATTTGCTACGCGAACCTGTGTGTATTAGCTGATCTTTTAGCTGTTCAGTCCGCCAGAGCCGGCCGCCTCAACGAGACGGCTCCGGAGGCCTTGTTGCTTAAAGTGCGGGGCTGGCTCGTCCCCGACACAGATACAACCTTGGTGACAGGCGAGGACCGGCTGGAGCGATACAGGACAGCCCTTGAACAGATAAAGTGGAAGTTTCCCGGCCAGGCTGCGGGTGACCTGTTTCCAGGTTACGCTGAACTTGCCCAACACCGCTGGCTACCGGTCCTGTTGCAACAGGCGGCGGAGCTTTTCTCGTGGATTCAGGGCCGATCGGTCCTCCTCTTCGTCGACGACTTTTCGACGCCACGAGTGACTCCCTCTATGCAACGTGTCCTCAACCGCCTGTTTCTGCAACGCTCACCGTATTTTCTTGCAAAGCTGGCAACAGAGGCATCCAGCACGTTTGTTCCGGAGGACTCAAGCGGCAAACAGTTGGAAGACGGAGACGATTATCAGCTCGTTGACATGGGTGAAGAGTCGCTCTTCTTGCGAGAGTCAGAGCGTCGGTTGTTCTTGAACGACGTATTTTCCCGGCGGATGGAGGCCGACGAACGGATTCCGAGAGGCGAGTTCTCTCTGCACGCGCTTCTGGGGCGGCTTGGACTCTCGAAAACGGAATTCGCTCGGGGGCTGAGGACGGCCCCTCACGGCTTGGCGAAGGACGTACCAGCGGTGCCGGGCGACTCTCAAAGGAGAGGCCGATCCCGCGCACGGGTACTTTACTGGGGAGACGACGTATTTTCAAGCCTATGGTCAGGCGACACGCGGACTATGATTCAGCTCATCGGCGACGTCGTGGACCAGGCGTCGGAGACCGCCAGCGGCGAAATATCCAGCCAAATTGCGCTTCCGGTCGATGGAGCGCGGCAAGACCTGGTTTTCAGAAATCGAGGAGGAGAGTGGCTGAGCGCTCACAGCCGAAATGAGCCTACCGAACCCGAATTGGTTAAGAAAGCCCTGGCAGACCTTCGAGAGCAAAACCAACATTTCGCTCTGACCGGCGCTTACGGCGATCACCTTAAAGCCGTCGTCGAGGCATTTGTTGCGGCCGCCAGAAAGATACTTCTCGGTCCCACATACGTGATTGTTAAAGGAAAGTCTCGACGCGAGGTGCCACGAATGGCATTCCGCCTCGAGATCATCGATGAGTTCCGAATTGACGGTCTCGCCCGCGAAATCTATAGAGACCTAATCCGGTATGGCCTGTTCATCAGGGATAGTCGGGGCAAGAGCGTGCGCGGAGCCTTCGTGCCGCGCCTCTTTCTCCGGCGCCTGCTACTGCCTTACAGCGCGCTGGCTCTCTCGAAGCGAGACAGCGTACCGCTAACCTGTGAGGACTTCAGATCACTTCTGTTGAGCCCGGATGCCTTCAAGGCGAGATATTCGTTACCGCCAATTGAAAGACGCGACAATGATTTTCAGATGAGCCTTCCAGGCGTACCAAACGAACCTTTGGATCTTTACGACGATCTGCCCGAGGACGAACTCGCCGATATCACCTCAACCGAAGGCAAGGTCGATTTACTTGCGGGCAAGGAGCACGAACCGTGACGCCAGACCCTTCCCCAGCGGCGATATCAGGCCTGTTGCCGCCTCTTCTCAGTCGGACCCCGCTGGCCCTTGGCTGCGGCGATTCCCTCATTCACGCACCCGGATTCGAAGACCGCACGATGTCGGTGATTGATTCCGTCGCACCTACGGGAGGGGCGCGAGGAATTTTGCTCGACTACCGCCCATTAAACTCCGCGAACCGCCTCGACGACGTTCGGAACGGTTTGCGGTCGCGCGGCTTCGAAATCAACGAAGAAGACGTACTTGTCTATCACCGCTTTGAGCCTGACGATTTCGAGATGCGCCTTGAGAAATGTCTTGTGGACCACAACGCGTCCCGCGTTGTGGTAGAGATTTCCTCGATGTCCAAGCTCGCGATCATGCTGGTTCTGAATGTTTGCAGGAAACTGAAGGTTCAGGTCATAGTGCTGTACACCGAGGCGAGGAACTATGCACCAAGCAAATCAGCATTTGAGCTTGCTCGCAAAAACGACCAGATTCACCAGCCGACACTGCAAGTATTCACGGGCGTACATGGAGTCGTGCGTGTCGACTCGCTTGCAAGCGTGGCAATGCAAGGGCAGCCAACTGCGGCTCTCGTATTTATGTCATTCAACGACGCGCTCACCCAAGTGCTTCTCAACGCCGTGTATCCCGGACGCCTGTTTCTCATAAACGGCCGCCCGCCGTTCCATCTTTGGCGCGAAGCCGCAACAGCGTGGATACATGAACAAGTTCGTCGGGAGTGGGAGGACGACAATCCAGTCGAGCCGCGGACCGGCCACCCGACGCCCCTGCCTACCCGTGTCGTCTCGACCCTCGATTATCGGCAGACTGTGTCGCTCCTGGTAGCCTTGTATTGGAGCCTCTCGGCTCGTTACCGTATTCTGCTCGCGCCGGCCGGTAGCAAGATGCAGACAATTGGTTGTTATATCGCAAAGGCTTTGCATCCCGACATCCACATTGAATACCCGTCGGCGGAGGGCTTCTCGCGGGAGTACAGCTCGGGCGCAGGAGAGCGGTGGACACTCGATTTTGGCGATTTATCGCGACTACTCTCTGAGGTGGGAGCAGCGGAGCGACGCGAGTACCTCGAAATACCAATACCGACCCCGACCAACTCCGAATAGGAAGACCGGCCTCAGAAGCAACGTCAGCTTCGCGTGACCGACGGCGATATGCCGGCCGCCCGGCGCGCTTCCGGCGGAACGGGCTCCGAAGGCATGGCGACCCGACCCGGCGAACGCGGGCCGCGGCCAGGGACCGGCGTCATTTTATCCGCAAGAGGACTCAGCCGGGCCGCTTCGCGCGCCTCCGGGTGTTACGCTTTAAGCGCATGCAGCAGTTGTTTAATGTGCTTCAGCCTCAATACTTTGAGCGTTTTCGCTGTATTGGCGCGGAATGCGAAGACACCTGCTGCGACGGGTGGGGAATACTCGTCGACCGGCAGACTTACGACAAATATCAGAACGTGCAAGCTCCAAATCCGGGGCAAACAGCCCTCAGGGATTTGGTCGAAATCAACCCGGCCAGCTGCTCCTCGAGCGATTTTGCGAGGATTCGCCTGGCCGGAACGAGGTGTCCCGCGCTCAGCGAGGGACTTTGCTCCATTCAGCAGGGGCTGGGCGAGTCCTGGCTTTCCGACAAGTGCAGCAGTTATCCCCGGGTTCTGACCAGGCTTCAGGGAAAAATCGAACGGTCACTGCATTTGTCGTGCCCGGAGGCGGCGCGCCTTGTCCTTACGGATCCCGAAGCGATGCTTTTTCAGGAGAGCACGGTGGACGAACCGCCGCACCGGCCCGGCGCTGTTTCCTCAATCGACGTGGGGTTCAGCGATGAGATGCATTCGTCTCGCGCACTCATCGTAAAGATCGTCAAGGAGCGGAACCGGCCCCTGCCGGCGCGTCTTGAGTCGCTGGGCCGCGCGGTTAACACATTCGCCGGTCTGGACCCGAAGGAGGCTCCCGCTATTCTTCAGGATCATCTGCAGCAACTCCAGCGTGGAGCGTCCAATCAGGCGCCGTCCGATCAGGCGCCGGCGGACGGGGCGGCCAGGGCAGCGATGCAGTTTGAGACGGTCCTCGAAATGGTGGTCGCTCGAATCGGCGCCGGATACACGTCCCCGCGGTTCCTCGAATGTTACGGGGAATTCATGAGCGGCCTTGGGTGGACCGGCGAATCCACCATGGACGAACTCGCGAGCCGGTACCGCTTTCTTGTGCAGAATCGTTACATGCCTTTTGAGCTTCGGTGCCCGTACCTGTTCGAAAACTATCTGATTAACCATGTATTCAGAACCTTTTTCCCTTATGGCCGCAGGTCGCCGGATCAGAAGGTACTCATAGACTCCAGCGAGAAGTCAATCAGAGATGCGTTCGCGCTGATGGTGACTTACTATGCAATCGTTCGGACGATTCTTGCCGGCATGTCGGGACTGCGGGGGAGCGACCTGACCGTGGATCGCGCGGTCAAGCTGGTTCAATCGTGCGCAAGAGTGTTTGAGCACAGCAGTTCAGCCGCCGCCGACTTGCTCGACTTCCTCGCGAGGCAGCCTGGCGACCTCATCGGGAACATCGCGATTCTTGTCGCCGACTGACGCTCAGCGACCGTGCCGGCGGCGCAATTACTGCCGGCTGGCAGGTGCGGCGCCGCCTTGACTGGCGGGCGCGCCCCGTCCCCGGCCAGGGCCATTCGCCTGCAACAGATGCGTCAGCGTGTGGACGTAACGCAGTTTGCCGTTCTCGATGCGGAAGAGGTGGGTATCGGGCGCTCCGCTGCCGCCGGTGGCGGAGCCGGCGCCGAAGGTGCAGAACACCACTACGGCTCCAATCGTCTCATCGACCACGAAGTGCCGGTTGGCGATATTGACGCCGCTCGGTACGCCAACCTGGCAGCTATCCTCCGGAGTTCCTCTGCCCGTATGCATGCCGCCCTCGGTGCGGTTGCAGGGGAAACCCCACGGCACGAGGTCCATTTTCCCTTCGAGGAATGCATCGAGGTAAGCGTTGGCGGCGGACACCAGCGTCGCGCGGGTGTCGCGCCTGGCGGCGGGGATGGCGCCCCAATCCTCGGAGGAGGCGTACTTCAGGTAGTTATCGGCGTTAAAGCCCCAGTAACCCGTCGTGGTCCACATCGTTTCGATTTCGGCGATCAGCCCGTGATTCACGCGGAGGCGCGTGCCGAGCGCATACGGGCTCGCCTTGTCGGAAACGATCACTTCGGTGAACGTCTGGCACGTCGCGGTGTCGAGCAGGCTGAGGTGGCGGTCGATCTTCATCGGCTTGCGGATCAGGCCATCGTCGATGTTCATCGTCTTGAAGTTCTCGATGTATCCCAGCCCCTTTGCGAGCGGCAGTCCGGCAATGTCGCCGCTGGTTTGAGCGGCAAGGTAGAGGCCGGCCGCGGCCCCGAGGCCTTCGCGGGTACACGAGATCTGGGCGTAACTGACGACGGGGGCCAGAAGCGCGCCTGCCAATGCCATCCATTTCAAGATCGAACGATTCATCGAAAATCCTCCTCAGGTTGCGGGCCGAATGTTTGCCTATCAGGGACCAGCGTACCCTGGTCCCGCACCGAAGATCGAGCCTGGCGCCGGTTCCATGGGCCGGGCCGGGCGCTCAATTGCCAGGATGGCCCTCGCGCCGTCCGGGAGGCCGCTATGGCCTTTCGCAGGAAGAGCAGAGTCTGCTCATGCCGCTTCATGACGCACGATTCGCAGCCGCGCAAGCTACAGAACCTTCAGCACGACCGCGTCATATCGCTCGAAGTTCCACCCGCCGCGGGCACGTAATTCTTCAGCACATAATCCATCACCATGCGGTCCGCGCTGAACCTCCAGCCGAGCGTCCGGATCGTCCGCTTCATGCGCTTGATCCAGCCGCGCGGCAGGCCGTCGCGATCGCGGTCGTAGTAGAGCGGGATCACCTCATCGTGCAGGACCCGGTAGAGATCGTCCCCGTCGCGGCGGTCGTGGACATCCATGTTCGTATGCGTTCTGCCGGTTCCGATGGCGAAACCGTTCAGCCCGTCATACGCTTCCGCCCACCAGCCGTCGAGGACCGAAAGATTGAGGCCTCCGTTCAAAACCACCTTCTGTCCGCTGGTGCCCGAGGCTTCGAGCGGCCTCCGCGGGTTATTGAGCCAGACGTCGACGCCCTGGACGAGGAAGCGCCCGACGTTGATGTCGTAGTCCTCCACGAAGACGAATTTCTCCGAGAACTCCCGGTCCCGCATCAGTTGCGCGATCTCCTGCAGGACGCGCTTGCCGGGCTCATCGCGCGGATGCGCCTTGCCGGCAAAAACGAACTGGACCGGGCGCTTGGGGTCGTTGACCATCGAAGCCAGCCTCTCGATGTCGGACAGAATCAGGTTGGCCCTCTTGTAAGTCGCGAAGCGCCGCGCGAAGCCTACGGTCAGGGCGTCGGGACTGAAGAGGCGGCCAAGGTGCTGAACCGTCTCCGCGGGCTCATGGCGGCGTCCCGCCTGTTCCACCGCGCGGCGGCGCACGAAATCGAGCAGCCGTGCTTTGAGGCTGAGATGGGTTTCCCAGAGTTCGCCGTCGTCAACGCTCTCAATCCCTTCCCACATGGCGCTTTCCCCGCTGCGCTCGCGCCAGCCGGGGCCCAGGTGGCGGTCGTAAAGCCGGAACATCTGCGGCGCGAGCCATGAGGGCACATGCACGCCGTTCGTGATATGGCCGATCGGGACCGCGTCCTCGTTTCTGCCGGGGTAGAGGCCGGTCCACATCGCGCGCGATACCTCGCCGTGCAGCGAGGAAACGGCGTTGGCGCGGCGCGAGAGCTTCAGGCCCACCACGGTCATGCAGAACTGCTCGTGGTAGTCGCCCGGATTCTCGCGCCCGAGCGACATCAGGCGATCGTGCGAAATGCCGAGGCCCTCGCGCAACGGCCCGAGATGTTCTTCGATGAGATCGGCGTGAAACCGGTCGTGCCCGGCGGGGACGGGCGTGTGGGTGGTAAACACCACCTCGCGCGCGACGGACGGCGCCGCCTGGTCGAAGTGAATGCCCTCATCCGCCATGCGCGTGCGAATCACTTCCAGCACCGCAAAGCCGCTGTGGCCTTCGTTCATGTGATAAACGCCGGGAGTGACTCCCATGGCCCGGAGCGCGCGCACGCCGCCCACGCCGAGGAGCAGTTCCTGGCGAATCCGGATGCGCCCGTCGCCGCCGTAGAGCCGCGAGGTGAGTTCGCGGTCTTCCGGAGCGTTTCCATCCACATTCGAATCGAGCAGGAGCAGGTCGCAGCGCCCCACCTTGATCCGCCACACCTTCGCCCGGATGTAGCCGCCGCGCGTGTCGATCTGGATCGTGACCGGCGCGCCGTTCTTGCCGATGGCCGGTTCCATGGGCAAGTGGCTGATATCCGTTTCCCGGTAATCTTCGTGCTGCCATCCGGCGGCGTCGAGTCTTTGGCGGAAATAACCCTGCCCGTAAAAGAGTCCGATGCCGATGAGAGGAATATTGAGGTCGGACGCGCTCTTGATGTGATCGCCGGCCAGCACGCCGAGGCCGCCGGAGTATACCGGAATCGACTCGTGCAGCCCGAATTCCGCCGAGAAATAGGCCACCGGATGCGGCCGCAGGACTCCGGCGTTCGCCGCGCCCCAGGTGCGGTCGGCCTGCAGATACTCCTGCTGGCGGCGATACGCGTAGTTGATCCGGCTGTGCAGCATCAGTTCCCCTGCGCGGCGCTCGATTTCGGCGAGAGGCATTTCCAGGAGCAGCGAGATGGGGTTATTGTTCAGCTGCCGGAAGCGCACCGGATCGAGATCGCGGAAGAGGCTGATGCAATCGTGGTCCCAGCTCCACCACAGGTTGCGCGCCAAAGCCCACAGCCGTTCCTGCGCCGGGGCGATGAAACGGTCGAGAGTGCGGGCCTCGCTCACGACGGGCGCCACCTGCGCGGCGGCCTCCATCAACATGCGGATTTCTTCCTGCTGGAAGACGCGCGCCTCGATCGTCTGGACGACCAGCACGCCCTGGAGGACGCCCCGCTCGATCAACGGCACCCCGAGAAACGACTGATACTGCTCCTCGCCCGATTCGCCGAAAAACTTGAAGCGCGGATGCTGGCTGACCCTGTCCACCGCGACGAAATGAACCTGCTCCGCCACCAGGCCGGCCAGGCCTTCGTGAAGCGAGAGGCGCAGCGTGCCGATGCATTCGCGCCGCAGTCCGAGCGTCGCCGCCAGCACCAGGTTGGCGCGATCGGGTTCCAGCAGATAGGCGGAACAAACGTCGGTGTGGAACCGCCTCGCGATCAGGGCGACCACGTTCATCAGAGTTTCGGCGGGCGGACCGCCTTCCTTCGTCAGATTGCCGAGTTCTTCCAGAGTCAGAACATAGTTTGCCGCCGCTGCCGCTGCACTCATTGAGAGTTCTCCCTTGCTGTTTTGCGATGAATCTTTGCTGAAAATCCGACGCTACGGAGGGTTTCCGCGGACAGGGCGGCAAGAATGTCTTGAAACTGTAGTGTAAGGCCGGCGCGTTCCCGCCGCAACTTTGCGCATGGTCTTACAACGTCTCTACCCGGCGCTCGCTGGTTTGCCGGCGAGAAACGCCTCCACGCGCGCTTCCACCTTTGCCGCGACCGCGGGGTCGTCGCCGAAGCCGGAGACGATTTCGAGCCCGGGCTCCTGCCGGAACCAGGTCATCTGGCGTTTGGCGTAGCGGCGGGTTTCGCGCGTGGCGTAAAACAGCGCGTCTTTGGGCGAAAGCTCTCCGGTGAGCGCCTGCCGCGCCTGCTTGTATCCGATGGATTCGAAGGGCTTGCACTCCGGCGCGTGGCCGCGCGCGAGAATCGAAGCGGTTTCCTCGATAAGCCCGCCCGCGAACATGGCTTCCATACGGGATTCGAGGCGTCGATAAAGCCGCGCGCGATCCGGGAACAGACCGATCTTGAGAACGCGGAATCCCTGAAGCGCGTCGCGCCCGGCCGCGAAGACCTCCGTTGCCGTGCTTTCCGCCGAGAGGCAGATTTCGAGCGCGCGGATGACCTTGGGCAGATCGTTGGGATGAATGCGGGCGGCCGTTTCCGGGTCGATGCGCCGCAGCAGCCGGTGGACGCAGCCGGAGCGCGCGCTTTCGCTCGCGCGCAGACCAGCGCGCAGGCTTTCGTCCCTCCGCGGCCCGGGCGCGAGGCCTTCGATGAGCGCGCGGAGATAGAGGCCGGTGCCTCCGGCGACGATGGGCAGGCGTCCGCGGCCGGCGATTTCACGCAGCACGGGACGTGCGATGCGGGCGAAGTCGCCCGCCGTAAAGACATCGCCGGGGTCGGCAATGTCGATTAAACGGTGCGGAATGCCCCGGCGGTCTTCCGGGGGCAGTTTCGCGGTTCCGATGTCGAAAAAGCGGTAGATCTGGACCGAGTCGCAGTTCAGGATCTCGCCGCCGAAGCGCCCGGCAAGACGCAGCGCGAGGCCGCTTTTCCCCGAGCCCGTGGGGCCGGCGACGGCAATGAGAGCTGGATTTGGCGGCAACGGACTGTCCTTCCTCAACGTCTTCCGATCTGCGCTATACCGGATCTGCGTTATACAATGATGACGAATGGGTTGTGCCGCTTCACGCCGCCGCCGGCGCTTCGATCCGCCGCCGGGGCGCCGGGCTCGCACAAAGAAAGCTGGAACATGATCGGTCATTCAAGAGCCGCGTTTCTGTCGTTCGGTTTGGTTTGCTTGTCAGCCGCCACCCCGGCGTTTTCCCAGTCTCCGCCGGCGCAGGCCGCGGCGAAGCAGGCGGACGAACATGCATCGTCATATTACGACTTTGCCATGGCTCATCTCTACGGTGAACTGGCGGGCGCATACGGCAATCGCGGCGAGTACGTCAACAAGGCGATCGATTTTTACCGGCAGGCGATGAAAGCCGATCCTTCCGCGACGTACATCGGGGAGCAGTTGACGGAGTTCTACGTTCAAACCGGTCAGCTCGACAAGGCGATGCAGGAAGCGGACAGCCTGCTGAAAGCCAATCCGGAAAACAATAATGCGCGCAAGATTCTGGCGCGCATCTACAGCCGCCAGATTGGCGATCCCGATCAGGGCAAGGTCGATCAGACCATGCTCAAAAACGCGATCGAGCAATACGTGAAGATTACGGTGCAGGACCCGAAGGATGAGGAGAGCCTTTCGATGCTGGCCCGGCTGTATCGGGTCTCCCACGATGCCGCGGGCGCGGAAAAGGCTTATCGCCAGGTGCTGGCCATCGACCCGGACGACGACGACGCGCTGAACGGACTGGCCATGGTCTACGCGGACCGGGGAGATCTTCCCAATGCGATCTCCCTGCTGAAACAGGCGGTGGAGAAGAATCCGGACCCGCGCACGGTGATGACGCTCGGGGAATTTTACGAGCAGGTCAAGGATTTTTCGAGCGCCGCGGACACGTTCAAGCAGGCGCTGGCGCTGACGAACGATGACATTCAGGTGCGGAAGCACTGGGCGGTCGATCTCTTCACGGCGGGACGCCTCGACGAGGCGCTGGGAGCCTTCCAGCAACTCGCCGCGGACGATCCGAAGAACGTGGCGCTGCAACTGCAGATCGCCGAACTGCTGGAGCGAAAGCACGATTTCGAAGGCGCGGGCGCGGCTCTGGCGAAGGCAAAGGCGGTTGAGAATACGCCGCAGGTGCGGTACGCACAGGTGGAGTTGTTGCGGCTGCAGGGCAAGGGGCCGCAGGCCATTGCGGACATGCAGGCGCTCCTGAACGATACGAAGAAGGACGACTACTCCGAAGAAGAGCGGGCGCAGCGCAAGCAGATGCTGCTGGGCCTTGCGGCCATGCTGGAGGAAGCGGGCAAGACGCCGGAAACGATTGCGGCGTTGCGGCAGATTGCCGACGTGGATCCTTCGGTGTCGTCGAAAGTAGAGGCGCAGGTGATCGCGGCGCTGCGGTCGGCGAAGGAATACAAAGCGGCCCGGCAGGAAGCCGATTCCGCGATGAAGAAGTTTCCCTCCGAGCGGGTCGTGATCGTGGAGCACGCGCAGTTGCTGAGCGATCTGGGCCAGACGGACGCGGCGATCAATGAACTGAAAGCGCTGCCGAACGCCGCAAAAGACCGCGATCTGCTGATCGATATCGCCCAGATTCAGGATAAGGCCAGGCGGTTCGAAGACGAGCGCAGGACACTCGACGCGGCGGAGGCTCTCTCGACGGTTCCGCAGGACAAACAGGCGATCGAATTCATGCGCGGCGCGATGTATGAGCGCGAGAAGAACTTCGACGCGGCGGAAAAGGCGTTCCGCGCCGTACTCGCGGCGGATCCGGAAAACGCGGACGCCATGAACTATCTGGGTTATATGTTCGCGGATCGCGACATTCGCCTCGATGAAGCGCAGCAGTTGATTCTCAAGGCGCTCGATCTCGAACCGGGCAACGGTGCTTTCCAGGACAGCCTCGGGTGGGTCTATTACCGCCAGAACCGCCTCGATCAGGCGGCGGACGAACTTCGCCTGGCGGTGGACAAAGTCGGCAAGGACCCCACGGTGCACGATCACCTGGGCGACGTTTACTTCAAGCAGGGCAAGATTCGCGAAGCGATTCAGCAATGGGAAGTTTCGGTTTCCGGGTGGAAAGTAGCCGCGCCGGGCGATCAGGATCCCGTGGAACTCGCGAAAGTGACAAAGAAGCTTGAGGGCGCGCGGGTGCGGGTGGCCGAAAAGGCCCGCTGAGAGCCGGGATTCAACAGCGGCCTTTACGCGTTTTTACAGCCAGGTTCCCAGAAAAGAGTACCATTGAGCACCTGTTTGCGTTAGCATGTACGCATTCAGGAAATTGCCAATGAGCAGCAAGCTGTCTGAACCGCCCCCCATTCCGCACGAGGGAATTACCCGTTGTCTGCGGCAGGTTCAACTGGGGCAGGCCGGCGCGGAAGAACGTCTTCTGAACCTGGTGTACAACCAGCTCCGCAGAATGGCGGGGCGGCGCATGGGGCGGGAGCGGCTCGACCACACACTGCAACCCACGGCGCTGGCGAACGAGGTCTGGATCAAGCTCATCTGCGCCGCAAAAGGCGTGGAGTGGAAAGACAGCAATCACTTTTACGCTACCTGCGGACGCATCATGCGCAATATCCTGGTGGATTATGCGCGCCGCAGAAAGTTTGAGAAAATCGACGTCGAATTAGTCCCGGGCCTTGCGATTACCGCGCACCGTTCCGAGGAATTGATTGCGCTGGACGCCGCGCTCGACGAGCTCGCCCGGTTCGATCCCCGCGGCGCGCAGGTGATCGAGTCGATCTCCTTCGCCGGGATGACGCAGCAGGAGACCGCCGAGGCGCTCGGCATTTCCGAGCGGACCGTCAAACGGGATTATTCGGCTTGCCGCGCCTGGCTGCGCGTGCATATGACCACGGTTCCGGAACCGCGGATGGAAGCCAGGTCCGCGGCGACCGGCATTTAGCGGCGATGTCTTCTCCGCTCAGTTCGCAGGATTGGGAGTGGCTGAAAGAGCGGTGCGCCGAGTACGCCGAGGCGACCGCGCCGGGCCGGCTGGCGATCGTGGCCACGGTTCGAGCCGAGCGCCCGGATCTGCTCCCTCTGCTGGAACGGACGATCGCGAATTTTCACGAAACCGGCGAGACGCAGTTGCTCCCGTGGGTGGGCGCGTGGCTGCTCGGAGAGCCTCGCGCGGAAAAACCGAATTTCGAGCGCGGCGAACTGATCTCCAACCGGTACTGGGTCAAGGCCTGGATGGGGCGGGGCGGCATGGGAGAAGTCTACGAAGTCGCCGACCAGGACATGCCGGGGCGCGGCAGTATCGCGCTCAAGACGATTCGCAGCGGCATGCTGGAAAACCGCGAGGCGGCGGCGCGCTTCGAGTCGGAAATCCGGAACGCGCTCACCGTGGCGCATCCGAACGTGTGCCGCATCTACGACGTGGGCAGGTACCGGAAGCAGGATTCGGCCATCCTGTATCTGACCATGGAATACCTTCCGGGCGTGACGCTCGCGAAGTGGCTGAAGGACAGGGACGTGAAGGCAAACCCTTTGTCCGAAGCCGAAGCAATGCCTTTGATCCGGCAGATGGCGGCGGGGTTGGCGGCAATCCACGCGACGGGCGTGATCCATCGCGATTTCAAGCCGGGCAACGTCATGCTGGCGGCTGACGGCGCGGGTTATCGCGCGGTCATCATGGATTTCGGGTTGTCGCGCGCGGCCGGCGGCGACCCGGAAGGCAATACAACCGGGAGCGGACTTGCCTTCGGCACCATCGCCTGGATGGCGCCCGAACAGTTCAGCGGGGAGACGCCGGTGACCGGCGCGGCCGACGTGTATGCGCTGGGCGTGACCATGCACGAGATGCTGACGGGACGGCGTTTCGAGCCCGGCGGTTCTCCCGCGGATATCGCGAAAGCGGCAGTGAGCCCCCGGCTGCGGACGATCGTCCGGCGCTGCCTGCAGAGGGATCCGGCCGCCCGGTTCGCGGACGCGCGGGAAGTGGCGGCGGCGCTCGATGCCGGGCAGGATTCCGAGCCGTTCGCCGTGCGGCGGCCGCGGGCCCCCCTGCTCGCGGCAATTGCGGCCGTGCTGGCTGTGGCCACTCTGGCGCTTGTATTCTGGCGCAATGCGCCGCTGCGGCGGACGCCCGCCGAGCAGGAATTGCTGCTGCAGGCGTCCAGCCGGATTTTCGGCAACTCCTTTTACGATGCGAGTACGATTCTCGAAAAGGCGGTCGCGACCGCGCCCCCCGCGTCCTTTGCGCGCGCGCGGCTCGCTTCCGCTTGGGACACGCGCGCGCTCACGGGCG